>OLRU01000775.1_pt1 | contig 32671 bp, 25 predicted proteins | sample 1672961 | NCBI WGS metagenome assembly OLRU01 (sample SAMEA3136741, study PRJEB25190) | human gut metagenome | biome: human gut; feature: human-associated habitat; material: faeces | place: Austria | collected 2013
TTTTCTTTGGGGCGTACCCCGTTTCTTTTGGCAAGACAAAAGAAATGGGGTACAAATGCCGCGCCTAGAATACCAAAGTGGCGAAATAATCCTCCGGCGTCTCCGCGCGGCGGATCAGCCTGCTCGTGCCGTCGGGATAGAGCATGACCTCCGCGCTGCGCAGGCGTCCGTTGTAGTTGTAGCCCATAGCCCGGCCGTGCGCGCCGGTGTCGTGGATGACCAGCGTGTCGCCTATCTCCACCTCGGGCAGCATACGGTCCACGGCGAACTTGTCGTTGTTCTCGCAGAGGGAGCCGGTGACGTCGTAGAGGTGGTCGCACTCGGCGTTTTCCTTGCCGGCGACGGTGATATGATGGTAGGCCCCGTACATGGCCGGGCGCATGAGGTCACAGGCCGAGGCGTCCACGCCCACGTAGTCCTTGTAGATGTGCTTCATGTGCAGCACCCTGGTCACCAGGCAGCCGTAGGGGGCGAGCATATAGCGGCCCATCTCGGTGAATATCTTCACGTCTCCCATGCCCGCCGGCACCAGGATATCGTCAAACGCGCGCTTGACGCCCGCGCCGATGACGGCTATGTCCGGCATGGGCTCGCCGGGGCGGTAGGGTATGCCGACGCCGCCGGAGAGGTTGATGAAGGCCACGTGCGCGCCGGTCTCCCGGTGCAGCTCCACGGCCAGGCGGAAGAGCTGGGCAGCCAGCTCGGGATAGTATGCCTCGCTGGTGGTGTTGGAGGCCAGGAAGGCGTGGATGCCGATGTGCTTGACGCCGCGGGCCATGAGCATGCGGAAGGCCTCGGAAATCTGCTCTCTCGTCATGCCGTACTTGGCCTCGCCGGGGTTATCCATTATGCGGTTGGCAATGGAGAACTTGCCGCCGGGGTTATAGCGGCAGCACATGGTCTCCGGGTACTCTCCGACCGCCTCGTCGTAGAAGGGGATGTGGCTGATGTCGTCAAAGTTGATGATGGCGCCCAGCTTGTGCGCCAGACGGAACTCCTCGGCGGGCGTGTCGTTTGATGAGAACATGATCTCGTCGCCCTTTATGCCCAGCTTTTCGCAGAGCATGAGCTCCGTGAGCGAGGAGCAGTCCATGCCGCAGCCCTCCGCCCTGAGCAGTTCCATGACGGCCGGCGTGGGCGTGGCCTTGACGGCAAAATACTCCCTGTATCCCGCGTTCCAGGCGAACGCGGCGTTCACCCGGCGGGCGTTTTCCATGATTCCGCGCGCATCATAGAGGTGAAAAGGCGTGGGAAACTCAGCGCACAGCTTGTCCAGCTGAGCCTTCGGCACGAACGGAAGCTTGGTATTTGTCATTTTTCTACCCCCGAAGTCATCAAATTGGCGGTTGCGCGCCTGTTTTTATTATAATATAATGGAAAACAGAAGTCAAAACACTTTACGCGAAAAAATGCTTTGATTCGTACTGGAAAAATTGTATAATGTAATCAAGAGACGGGTCGCTCCAGAAGCCCCGCGCAAACAGGAGGCTATACTATGGAACAGAGAGAACTCGCAGAAAAATTCGTCTCCAACGACGACATATGGCTGTTCAATACCGGCGGCGCCCAGCGCGCCTATGACGTTTTCGGATGCCGGTACATACCGGAGCTGGACATGCACCGCTTCGTCGTCTGGGCCCCCAACGCCAGAGAGGTCAGCGTAGTCGGCGACTTCAACGGCTGGGACGGCTCCGCCGCGCCCATGTACAGGCGCGAGGACGGCGTCTGGTGCGCCTTCCTCCCCGGTGTAAAAAACGGCGACATCTATAAGTTCCGCGTCGTGGGCGCAAACGGCTCCGTCGTGCTCAAAGCCGACCCCTTCGCCCTGCACGCAGAGACCGGCCCGGCCACGGGCAGCAAGGTCTGGGACATAGGCGGCTACGAGTGGGGGGACGCGGATTATATGGCCGCGCGCCCGGCGAATGACGCCCTGCGCTCGCCCATGAACATCTACGAGGTGCACATCGGCTCATGGCGCAAGCGTGAGGACGAAACTTACCCCAATTACCGCGAGGTGGCAGACCAGCTGGCGGACTACTGTCACCGCATGCGTTTTACGCATGTGGAGCTGCTGCCCATCACCGAGTACCCCTTTGAGGGCTCCTGGGGCTATCAGGTCACGGGCTATTTCGCCCCCACCAGCCGCTACGGCACGCCGCAGGACTTCATGTATTTTGTGGACAAGCTCCACTCCGAGGGCATCGGCGTCATCGTAGACTACGTACCGGCCCACTTCCCGCGCGACGAGCACGGGCTGCGCCTGTTTGACGGCACGCCCTGCTTTGAGTGCAGCGAGCAGCGCATGGCCGAGCACCCCGACTGGGGCACGATGATCTTCGACTACGGCAAGCCGCAGGTGCAGAGCTTCCTGGTCAGCGCGGCCATGTTCTTCTTTGACAAATACCACGTTGACGGCATCCGCGTGGACGCTGTCAGCAGCATGCTCTACCTCGATTACGGCCGCCGCGGCGGCGAGTGGACGCCCAACAAGGACGGCGGCAACATCAACTACGGCGCCGTTGACTTCCTGCGCAAGCTCAACTCCAGCGTTCTCACCGCCTACCCCGGCGCGGTGACCATCGCCGAGGAGAGCACGGCGTTCCCGCTCGTCTCCCGCCCGTCCGATGTCGGCGGACTGGGCTTTACCTTCAAGTGGGACATGGGCTTCATGCATGACACGCTCGATTACATGTCCATGGACCCCTATTTCCGCAGCAAGAACCACAGCCGCATCACCTTCTCCATGATGTACGCCTTCTCCGAGAACTTCATCCTCGCCTTCTCCCACGACGAGGTCGTCCACGGCAAGGCCTCCATGGTCAACAAGATGTGGGGCGACTACGAGACCAAATTTGCCTCGCTGCGCGCGCTCTATGGCTACCAGTTCGCCCATCCGGGCAAGAAGCTCATGTTCATGGGCAGCGAGTTCGCCCAGTTCATCGAGTGGAACTTCAAGCAGCAGCTGGACTGGAACCTGCTCGACTACCCCATCCACGACTCCATGCGCCGCTACGTGCGCGACCTGGGCCGCATATATGAGTCCACCCCCGCCCTCTACCGCCTGGACGACACCTGGGACGGCTTCCAGTGGCTCAACGTGGACGACTGCGACCGCAGCTCGGTGGCCTTCATGCGCATGTCCCGCGGCTCGTATATAGTCTGCGCGCTGAACTTCACCCCCGTGCGCTATGACGGTTTTGTCATCGGCCTGCCCAAACCCGGCGTGCTGCGCGAGATGCTCAACTCCGACGACACCAGGTATGGCGGCGGCGGGGTGCTCAACGCGCCGGAAATCCGCGCGCACAAGCGGCCCTTCCTCGACCACCCGTATTCGGCCGAGATAACTCTTCCGCCCATGAGCTGCGTCTACTTCCGCTTTACCCCCAGCAAGCCCGCACCCTCGCGCAAGAAACCCGCAGCCAAGAAACCCGCCGCCAAAAAGGCGCCCAGGAAATAAGTCCGCAACCCCTTAACGCGGCGGCGCCGCAGCACGGCGCCGCCCTTCCAGAAAGGATGATTTATATGAAACGCGAATTCCAGCAGGCCCTGGCCGACAAGGGCCGCGACCGTCTGCCCACCGTGCTGCTCGTCAGCGCAGAGTGCGCCCCCATATCCAAGACCGGCGGCCTCGCCGACGTGGTTGGCACCCTGCCCAAGAGTCTGGCCGCACTGGGCATAGACGCCCGCGTCATCACGCCTTACCACCGCTGCGTCAAGGACAGGTACCGCGACCAGGTGGAGCACATGTTCAGCTTCTCGGTTGACCTCGGCTGGCGCAGCCAGTACGTGGGCATTGAAAAGCTTGTGCTCGACGGCGTGACCATATATCTGGTGGACAACGAGTACTACTTCGGCGACCGCATCTACCGCGGCGGCGTCCCCGAGGGAGAGCAGTACGCCTTCTTCACCCGCGCCGTGCTCGACGCCATCCCCAACCTGGGCTTCTTCCCGGACATCCTCCACTGCAACGACTGGCACACGGCCATGATCCCCGTCCTGCTGCGCACCCAGTACGGCAACTACGTCCACGGACGCATGAAGACCCTGCTGACCATCCATAACATAGCCTATCAGGGCAAGTTTGGCTTTGAGTTCTTCCGCGACCTCCTGCGCATAGAGGACAAGTACCTGACGCCCGAGTTCATAGAGCTCAACGGCTGCGGCGCCTTCCTCAAGGGCGGCTGCGTCTTTGCCGACCGTCTGAGCACCGTCAGCCCCAGCTATGCCGACGAGATCTGCACGCCCTATTACGGCGAGGGCCTGGAGGGCATCCTCTCCGCCCGCCGCCATCAGCTCTCCGGCATCATCAACGGCATAGACACCAAGACCTTCAACCCCTTCTCCGACCCTCTCATCCCCAAGAAGTTCGATAAGGGCCATCTCAAGGGCAAGCAGGTCTGTAAGGAGTCGCTGATGTTCGACATGGGCCTGCACGCCGACCCGCGCACGCCGCTCATCGCCATGGTCACCCGCATGACCCCGCAGAAGGGCTTCGACCTCATAGCGCGCGTGCTCGACGAGATGATGTACTTCGACATCTGCTTCCTGCTCCTCGGCAGCGGCGCACGGAAGTATGAGACCTTCATGCGCGAGGCCGAGAACCGCCACCGCGGCCGCGTCTGCTCCTACATCGGCTACAACGAGGAACTGGCCCACCGCATCTACGCCGGCGCGGACATGCTGCTCATGCCCAGCCGCTTTGAGCCCTGCGGCCTCTCCCAGATGATAGCCATGCGTTACGGCACCCTGCCCATCGTGCGCGAGACCGGCGGCCTCAGGGACACCGTCAAGCCCTACAACAAGTACACCGGCGAGGGCAACGGCTTCTCCTTTGCCAACTATAACGCCCATGAGATGAAGGCCACAGTGGAGATGGCCGTCAACGTCTACCGCAACGAGCCTGAAGCCTGGACCAGGCTCCAGCGCAACGCCATGAGCGAGGACTTCAGCTTCGCCCGCTCGGCCGAGGACTATGCCCGCCTCTATATAGACATACTGTGAGGCGCGTATGGGGGAAAAGAGAAAGACCACTGTATATTTCGGCGGCACCGCCCACGAGCTGTGGACGGAGCGCGGCCTTGAAGTGAGCTATACCGGCCGCACGGCCGTCCTGGCCGTGGGCGAGGGTGACGAGATGCGCGCCGAGGCCCCGGAGCCGGAGCGCGCCGGGGATGTAAAGGCCGGCTATAACGAGCTGGCAAAATGCCTGGAGCTGGCCATGAGGCTCAACGCCGGCGCCATTTCGCCGCTGTCCGGGGCCTATTTCCGCGCCGCGGCCGAGGTGGCGCGGGCTCTGGAGGACAGTGCCGACTGGCGCGCCCTGCCGGACACCTTCCGCCAGGAGCTCTCTGGCGGGGCGGAGTGCATCGCCATGGTGGAGCTGCTGCGCGTCCTGCTCGACGAGCGCCGCGCCGCCTGGGACGAGGCCGCAGACATTGTGAGCCGCTGCTTCACCCTGCGCATACCGGCGCTGCGCGCAGGGGCCCCCGTGCCCCTGGCGGCCGTGAGCGCGCTGCAGATGCGCGACGTAACGCTCATAAACGCCCTTAACGACAGGCTCTGCTCCCGTCTCTGGGACGAGTGGCCGGGAGACTGGCTGCGCATAGGGCAGAGCGCCATCGTGCGCGACTCCGAGGCCGACTTCACCATGCTGGCCGCCGCGCTCTGTTCGCGCGTATTCTGTACCAAGGAGGAGCTGGCGGGGCCGCTGCGCGCGCTTTACACGCTCGAGCCGGCCAGGTTTTCCGAACTATGATAGTCTCCGAACTTACACCGCACATCACCCACGACCCCGCCCGGGAACGTTTCCACGCCCCCATCGGCGCCGTACCTGCCCTCGCGCCGCTGCGCCTCGCCTTCTCCGACGGCCGCGCCGCGGTCAAGAGCGCCGAGCTGGTGCTCAGCGGGGACGACGGCTTCGAGCAGCGCTGGGACATGGTCCCCGAGGGCGGCGACTGGGCCGTCACCATTGCCGTGCCGGAGACGCCCGCCGCGCTCTGGTACTGCTTCCGGCTCACGCTCCAGAGCGGTGAGCTCTGGCTCTGCGCGGCCTATGGCGGCCGCTTCGGCCAGCTGATGAGCACGCGGGGGGACGGCTTCCGCCTCACGGTATACGAGCGCGGCTTTGAGACCCCGGCCTGGTTCCGCCGCAGCGTCATGTATCAGATCTTCCCCGACCGCTTTGCCCGCGACGGCTCGGATACGGCCCGGCGCGGCGTGGAAAAGCACATCGCCATGGGCCGCCAGGTAAAATACCACGAGAGCTGGGACGAGAGCGTGGACTGGCAGCCCAACAGCTCCGAGGGCTTCTACTTCCCGCTCGACTTCTTCGGCGGCACCTTCCGCGGCATCGAGGAGCACCTGGACTACATAGCGGGCCTTGGTGTGAGCGTCATCTACCTCAACCCCATAGTCGAGGCCCGCAGCAACCACCGCTACGACGCGGCCGATTATATGCAGCCCGACCCCATTCTCGGCTCGCTTGAGGATTTCGAGCGCCTCTGCCGCAGCGCCAGGGAGCACGGCATACGCATAATGCTCGACGGCGTGTTCTCCCATACGGGCGCGGACAGCATCTACTTCAACCGCGACAACCACTACCGCAGCGACGGCGCCTACAACGCCGGGCAGCGCTCGCCATACTACAGCTGGTATGACTTCCGCAAGTGGCCGTCCGAGTACCGCTGCTGGTGGAACTTCCCCGACCTTCCCGAGGTGAACGAGCACGACCCCGGCTGGGAGAAACTCATAGTCACCGGGCAGGACAGCGTGGTCAGGACCTGGCTGCGCCGCGGCGCCGCCGGCTGGCGGCTGGACGTGGCCGACGAACTGCCGGATGACACGCTCGCCAAGATCCGCGCCGCCGTCAAGGAGGAGGACCCCGACGCCGTGGTGCTCGGCGAGGTCTGGGAGGACGCCATCACCAAGTTCAGCTACGGTTCCCGCCGCAAATATGCGCTCGGCTCCGCGCTGGATACGGTCATGAACTACCCCTTCCGCAGCGCCGTGCTGGACTTTTTCTGCTTCCGCTCCGACGCCTGGGCGCTCAAGGGCTTCCTGCTCATGCAGCGCCTGAACTACCCGCTGCCCATGTACTACGCGCTGATGAACCTCCTCAGCTCGCACGACGTGGAGCGCGCCCGCACCGCCCTGGCCACCCGGCTGGACGCCCGCAGCCTTTCCCGCGAACAGCAGGCCAGCTTCTTCGTAAGCGACAGCCAGGACGCGCGCGGCGCGGCCATGCAGCGGCTCGCCGCCCTTGTGCAGTTCGCCGTCCCCGGCGTGCCCTGCGTGTACTACGGCGACGAGACGGGCATGAACGGCATGCTCGACCCCTTCAACCGCGCCCCCTTCTCCACCGGCGCCAGGCCGCTGGTGGAGTGGTATCAGGCCCTGGGCCGGGCCCGCCGCGAAAACGACGCCCTCAGCTGCGGTGCCGTGGCGGTGTACTCACCCAATGACGACGTGCTTGCCGTGCTGCGCTGCATCACCGGCGGGCGGGACTGCTTCGGCGGCGAGGCCGAAAACGGCGCCTTCCTGGCCGTGGTCAACCGCGCCGCATCCCCGCGCGAGGTAGTCGTGGACCTCTGGACCGACAACGCCGGCCTCACCGGTGCCGAGCTGGCGGCGCTCATGGAGCTCGGGCTGACATCGGGCAAGTGTCTGCTCACCGGCGAGCCCTGCGAGGTGGACGAAGGCCTTGTCCGCCTCTCCCTCCCCCCCGAGAGCGCATATCTCTTCAGACTTGGATAAACTCAGAGCAGCCGGAAAAGATCTCAAGAGCACACAAATACTGAACAGAATTTCATTTGAGCAGCAGCTTGTGAGGCCCAGCGTTTATTAATGCCGGGCCTCGTTTTATGTGGCAGGAAACACACTCGGCAGGTTTATTCCCTTTGGGTAAAGCTCCATCAAGGCGGGTGAATTTCTCACCCGCACATTCTTCCAGCCGCAGTGTTCTTCCGCCCTGCGGGCTCCGGCAGGTAATTATCTTGTGATTGACTTGCTTGGAAACTCTCCCGGAACTGGGAGGATGATGTCCCCCATAGCTGCAGCCTTACATGTTTACCTCCATATAAAAGCGTGTTTTGACCTTTGTTATCCAAGAGCGTGCCTCGGCGTCAGTTCATACAAGCTCCTCCAGGTATCTTGCAGTGCCGAGGCAGCATTCCACTGCAAGGGGCTATATGAGCTCTGTGTTTTCCCAGCACGTTGCTCTTAATAGCGGTATACATTCAACAAATAGCAAAAGTCTGACCCAGAGGTCAGACTTTTGCTATTTATCCGATCACCAGCCTGGCTATTGCGCGCGACTGGATGCTCGTAGAGTCAAAGAGCGGAATATCCGTGTATTGCTGCTGCATCAAAAGCCCAATCTCTGTGCACCCAAGGATAACGCACTCTGCGCCTTGGTCAACATACTTCCCGGCTATCTCATAAAATCGTGCCGATGACTCTGGTTTTATAACGCCAACTGTTGCCTCGTTATATATAACGTTGTTTATGAAAACCCTGTCATCTCTATCGGGTATCATTATTTCCAGCCCTCTTTTTTCAAGCTTTTCCCGATAGAACCCAGCTTCCATAGTATAACGGGCTCCCAGCAGAAGGGCCTTTTTATAGCCCTCTGCAAGTATAGCGTCAGCGACACTGTCAGCTATATGTATAAAAGGTATATGAACCGCAGCCGCCACGTCATCCACGTGTTCATGCAGCCCATTACTGCAGAGCGAGAAACACTCAGCCCCCCCGGCTTGAAGCTGTCTTGCCGCTTGTTTGAGGACCTCCACTTGCTGTTCGCCGGGTTTTCCCACTATTTCCTCCATATTTACGTTTACTATTACCATCTTGGCACTGTTATGGCCACCCAGTGTTTCTTCTACATATGTATTGATATTTTTGTAAAAATCAATAGTAGAGTACCAACTCGTTCCACCTATTAGCCCAACTGTTTTCATAGTCCGATTATCACCAGCTTTCAATATACATAAGCTGCATTAAATATGGAGTCCGCTCACCGTTGCTATACCAAGGCATGTGTTTTCACCTAAAGCGATATATTCTCCCTGAATGCGGGTGGAGATGGGTATTATGGTCAACAGCTATCTCGCCATTGACAATAACGTAATCTATTCCTGACGGCGGTGTTCGCGGGTCTAGGAAGTTTTTATTGCTTTTCAGATTATCATAATCCATTACAACTATATCCGCCCTAAGCCCTTCTTTAATATACCCGCGGTCAGTGAGCCGAAGAGCAGAAGCAGCATTTCCTGTCAGACGCTTTATGGTATCCTCTAATCTTGGCAGCAGCTTTTGCTCGATGTAAGATACCATGCCGCAGTATGCAGTCGGTGTCCCCAGCTCAAAGGGCAGATCTTCCCCATCCTCATGGAAGTAATCGTAGTCGAGCGCAACATTGTCAAGGCCCATTGTAGCATCATCAGCCATATTGTACTCATAAAACCTGGCCTCAGGATACGGCCGCCAGGCCCCGCATCCTGCCTCGGGATCAACAGACAGGATATCAAGCAGCACATCCAGGCTGTCCTTGCCGGACTCTTGCGCAATATCATATATGGTTTTGTTTACATACCGCGCATCCGAGCACTTGGTTATCAGGAATGGTTTCGCCCAGTCAGGATTACTCACGGGATCAAAGTATACGAGAGGGCTGGTGGAGCGGTGCTTCCCTGCCTTTATCTCATCTATAAGCCTGTTTCTATAATCCCCGATTTTCAGAGCCCTGGAAAAGGCCTGTTTCCCTCCGCATTCGTCCACATATGGACGCATATAGGTTGCGAGCTGAGGGAAATAGTATATGGCCACCACATCATACGGCAGCACATCCCAAGTCACCTGTACGCCATCGCGCCTGTATGAATCTATTACCTCAAGCAGTCTCCGTGCTCCTGCACGTACCAACTCGTCCTCTGGAGGAACGACAGTATACCCACCCAGCATATGGCTTATATGCAAGCGTACGCCGGTTTCTTTGCCGATCTCCAAAAACTCCTTTACTCCATCCACCCCTTCATGTCCGGGGTCATCGCGTTCCCGGCGGTTCTTTCTCCATTGCAGGTGCGCTGTTACCACGCCGTCATATTCTTTTACAACACGGGCAAGCTCCGTCAGCTCATACGTGTCCGCATATGTGCCGGGGCAATACTCCAGTCCATAGGAAAGGCCTGACGCGCCAGCCTCCATCGCGCTGCGGACGTATTCTTTCATTTTCTCCACTTCGTCAACCGTAGCTGACCGCTTATAATCCACGCCAAGCACCTGAATACGGATCTGCGAGTGCGAGGCATTTATTATCATATTGCATCCAACGCCGGTCTTTTCCAGGTGCCTGAGAAATTCGTCGTAGCTTGTCCAGTCCAGCTCTGTCCCTGTAACTTCCTTGAACGCAGGGCGGAGCTCTTCTGTGTCTGCAATACGGAACATTATAGGATTAGGACCGCCGGTGAAAGGCGGTACCAGCCGCGAAATCGCTGCTCCGTCTACTCCTCCTGGCGTCTCAAGATAGTACCGGTCGATCGGTGCCACGCTCATACCGCAGTGTCCGCAAAAGCACGTAGTCACGCCCTGTCCGAGCAACCCCTCCATATGGGGGTACACCGCCGCCGTGAAATCCGCGTGAGAGTGCATGTCAAAAAAGCCTGGTGTCAGTATTTTTCCTGCAGCATCTATCACGGTAGATGCCTTCTCGTCTATGGAGGGCGCAATCTTTACTATGTCCCCGTCTTTTACGGCAACATCTGCCATATAGCGGTCTCCGCCTGTCCCGTCAATTATCGAAGCGCCCTTTATCAGTAAGTCCAGCATTGTCTCCTCCCGATCACAAAGGTGAAAAACGTGTGCACGCGACATAATGGCCATCGCCGTGCTGAGTAAGCGGGATATCTTTCTCGCTGCATGCCGCACTTGCATATGGGCATCTCGGAGCGAAACGGCAGCCGGGTTCCGGATCAATCGGGCTTTTCAGCTCTCCCTTTATAACCGATATCTCCTGCTCCCGCGGATCTATGCTCGGAACCGGTATTGCCGAGAGAAGCGCCTGGGTATACGGATGCAGTGGGTTTTCAAACAACTCGTCCGTTTTTGCACGTTCCACACACATTCCCAAGTACATAACGGCAACTTCATCCGAAATGTGCTTGACAACAGACAAGTCATGAGTGATGAACATGTAAGTCAGGGAGAATTCCTCCTGCAAATCCATCAACAGATTCAGTATCTGCGCTTGAATGGACACGTCCAAAGCCGAAACAGGCTCATCACAAACGATGAATTGCGGTTTTACTGCCAAAGCCCGGGCAACGCCTATTCGCTGGCGGCGACCGCCATCCAGTTCATGCGGATAGCTGCCCGCATAACGCCGGGCCAGCCCCACCGTGTCCATAAGCTCATCCACGCGGCTGTTTATGTCAGCGCGGGATTTGCACATATGGTTTATGATTAGCGGTTCCGCTATCAGCTGCGACACGGACATACGCGGATTGATGCTTGAATACGGGTCCTGAAAAATAATCTGCATCTCACGGCGGACTTTCCGCATTTGTCTCTTGCTGTATTTCAGCAGATCTTCACCGTTGAAGTATATCTCTCCGCTTGTCGGCTCCTGCAGACGCAGGATCGTTCGACCCAGAGTGCTTTTACCGCAACCCGATTCGCCGACCACTCCAAGCGTCATACCCTTTTCTATGCGCATGTCAATTCCGTCAACGGCATGCAGCAGCCCCTTGCCGGTTTTGAAGTACTTCTTCAGCTGCTTTGTTTCGATGATCGGAGTGCTCATCGCTCGGCCTCCTTGAAAAGATGGCAGGCAATACGGTGCTCGCCGTCTACATAGTATTCGGGGTGCTCTGTTTTGCACCGCTCTGTGCAGTGCGGGCAGCGCGGGTGGAACCTGCACCCATCAGGAAGGTTTGTTGGGTCCGGCATCAGGCCGTCTATAGGCGTCAGCCTCTTTGCGCTTGAATTCAGGCTGGGTATCGACCCAAACAGCCCCTCGGTATACGGATGCCGTTTTCCGGCCGTAAAGATATCCCGCAGCGTGCCGTACTCGACGATCTCTCCCGCATACATGACCGCTACCGTATCGCAGGTCTGCGCAACAATCCCCAAGTCATGAGTTATCATTATCATCGACATGTTGAGCTGCCGCTTCAGCTCTTTCATCATAAGAAGCACCTGGGCCTGTATTGTAACGTCAAGTGCCGTAGTCGGCTCATCGGCTATCAGGAGCTCCGGTTCGCAGGCAAGTGCCATGGCTATAACCACACGCTGCTTCATACCGCCCGAAAACTGATGAGGATACTCACGCTTCCTGTTAGGCGGTATACCCACCACTCTTAGGATGTCGTCCACGCGCTGCTGAAGCTGCTCGGCTGTCTTACCGTCTTCGTTATGCAGCATTACCGCCTCATATATCTGTTCGCCTACACGAAGCACAGGGTTAAGAGACGTCATGGGGTCTTGAAAGATCATCGCTATTTTTTCGCCACGCAGCGAGCACATCTCCTGATTCGTAAGTTCCAGGAGGTTGCGTCCCTCAAACATGACATTTCCGGATTCCACTCTGCCCGTCCTGTCCGGCAGCAGGCGCATAATGGCAAGGGATGTTGTCGTCTTGCCCGCCCCGGTTTCGCCGACAAGACCCATAGTCTGTCCCCTGCGCAGAGAGAAGGATACGTTGTTCACCGCCTGCACAGTCTCAAACTGGGTTTTATATACGACTGACAGATTCTGAACTTCGAGCAAATTTTCGTTCACGGTAAGCACCCCTCAGTCTCTCAGTTTGGGATCCAGCGCATCTCGCAGTCCGTCTCCTACCAGGTTGATGGCAAACGCCGTCAGCACAATGGCCAGCCCAGGGAAAAGGATAAGATACGGCGCCTCCCGGAACTGATCGCTGGCGCTTGAGAGCAGCGCGCCCCATTCAGGGTCCGGCGGCTGTACGCCCATACCAAGATAAGATAGTCCGGACGCCGTCAGGATTACTCCTCCCACGGCTTGTGTAGAGTCAACCATTATAGGCCCGAAGGCGTTCGGCAAAATATACTTGAAAATTATTCTGGTATTAGTCGCACCATACGCCTTCGCAGCCTCTATATAATCCTGCTCCGTTATTGTCAGCACCACGCCTCGCACAAATCTTATCGTTGTTGGTACGTACGCCACTACCATTGCTATAATAAGATTTCGGAAATTGGGGCCAAACGCGGCAACGACCGTCAGTGACAGCAGGGTCGCCGGAATGCACATTATTGTGTCCACACTGCGTGTAATGATAGTGTCTACTATGCCGCCATAATAAGCGGCAATAGAGCCCAGAACGCAGCCTATTGTCATAATGCCAATGGTAGTAAGTATGCCAACCAGTATGGACATACGTGATCCGTGCACTACACGCGCAAAATAATCGCGCCCGAGGGTATCGGTACCAAATATGTGCCCCTTTTGAGGCGGCAGCTTCATCTCGGCATCATTTTGCTGCAGCGCCACCTGCTCGTCTACTATAAGGTCTGCAAAAACCGCTACCATCACTATAAGTATCAGAATAACAAGACCAATCACAGCTGTTTTGTTCCGCATAAAGCGGTAAAACACTTCTCCGGATCTTCTGGACTTCTTTAGCCTTTTCTTGTCTGTTTCTCTCCGAGCCATTGCCCCCTCCTCCTCACTTGATGTATTTGGCCTTGATCCTCGGGTCAACAAGGGCATAGATTATATCTACCACGAGCATAACAAGGCAAAACATGATGGAAATGACAACAATAGACGAGAGCACCGCGGGCATGTCCTTTCTCTGGATCGACGTGAGGATATAATTGCCCAGGCCAGGAATATTGAAAACTTGCTCCACAACCACACTGCCACCCAGAGAAGCTCCAAAACGCATGCCAAGTGTGGTGATGACGGGCAGCAGGGCATTTTTCAGCGCATGCTTCCATATAACCCGCTTTTCTGCCGCGCCTTTTGCGCGCGCAGTCCTTATGTAGTCCTGGCGTATTGTCTCCAGCACCATTGCACGGGTAATTCGCAGCAGACCGGCCGCGGTTCCCACTGCTACAGTCAGAATGGGCAGAATATATCCCGTCCAGTTTCTAATATTACCCGACGGCAATAATTCCAGCTTATACGAAAAAATGTATATAGCCAGCATTCCCAACAGGAACGTGGGCACCGCGCCAAGTATCATGGCCGCCGAGGTGCTTATGCTGTCAAGAAGCGAATACTGTTTCACTGCTGACAATACACCAAGCGCTATTCCAAGTATTGCGCCTATGACAATTGAAGCCAGAGCGAGTATCAGGGTGTACGGGAATCGCGCAAATATCTCCTCGATAACCGGCGCACCGCTCCTGTACGAAGTACCAAAGTCCCCGTGGAGCAATCCGGCACAGTAGTCGAAGAAGCGGGTGAAGAACGGATCGTTGATACCAAACCGCTCGTTGAACTCATCGACCGCACTTTGTGATGCCGTCGGCCCAAGGATCAGCCGCCCCGGGTCTCCCGGAGTAATATTCATGATGGTAAAGATGATAAATATAACCACAAATACCGTCGGTATCAATATAAGGATGCGTTTCAGAAGAAATTTTCTCATGTGAAGTCTCCCATCTGGTCCTTAATGGCTCACCCCTCTGTGACAACGAACCGCACCGCGGACGGCCTTAAGCATTCCAGCTCATAGCGTAAAAGTCCATAACACCGTTGTTGTGAACTACAGCGTTCAGATCCTTTGACGCACCGAAAACCTGGTCATATCCATACAGGTTGACGTAAGGCAGGTCGGTCTGGAGTATCTACAGCGCTTTCTTGTAATTATCCTGCATTTCGGATTCGTCTATACTGGATATAGCCTTGGCAAGATATTCGTCGAACTCGGGGTTAGCGTAGCGCGCCCAGTTCATTCCTCCACCGATGTTGTCCGATGTCGTAATCTCAGCCAGGTGTCCCAGAGAGCCTCCCCAGGCGCCGCCAAATACGCCAACAGTAATGCTGCCGTTTCCGCCCATCTCGAAGAAGGCGCCGGTATCATTCATCTGTATGGTAACATTCAAACCTATGGCCTCAAGGTTGCTCTGGACTATCTCGGCAACGCTTGTGTCTCTCTGCATGATATCAAGTGTGCCAAGGTCACATGGCGTCTGGACACCGGCCTCCTCAAGCAGCTCTTTGGCCTTGTCGGGATTGTACTCGTACGTGGGTACATCCTCGGTATATCCCTGCATAGCCGGCGCACAAAGAATCGAATTTACATATCCGGTCTCAGGGTACATAGCTTTAACTATCATTTCGCGGTCGATAGCATATGCTATGGCCTCCCGCACCTTGGGGTTGTCCAGCGGCTCCACCGTAGTATTCAGCACCAGGAACTGTATAATCTCATTTTTGCTGTATATCACCTGAGTGTCTTCATTGGCCTCCAGGCTGGGTGCCGCCTCGTCGTTCACACGGGCTATATCTACTTCTCCGTTCTCCAGAGCTATGGATCTCGAATAGTCGTCGCTGTACGAGTACCCCTTCAGATGCTTTATAGATGCCGCACCGCGATAATAGTCCTCATAAGCTTCCATGACTATCTCTCCGGAGACACTCTTGGATACAAACTTGTACGGGCCGCAGCCAATGGGGTTTTTGGCGAATTCCTCAGAAGTCATGGAGGAGTGCAGCTCCGAAGGCAGGATATAGATATGCGCCAGATTATACAGGACAAGGCTGTTCGGCTCTTCAGCTATAACTTCGACCGTTTTATCGTCTATTACGTTTATCTCCTTGAGACCATCAGAGTAAACCGCGTGAAGAGGTGAATTCATGTTGTTCTCAATGGAATATTTTACGTCTGCCGCTGTCACGGCAGTGCCGTCGTGGAATGTTACCCCGTCTCTGAGATAGAAGGTATATGTAATACCGTCCTCGCTGACTTCATAGCGCTCAGCTACTCTTGACTCATACTCTCCGCTATACGGGTCAAGCAGAGTGTCAAACATAGACATAGATGCCATAATCGCGCCGTCGGTATCCCTCATATTGGGATCCAGATTTCCGAGTTCGCCGTTATAGGCGTATGTCAGTTCACTGCCATCCTCTCCGGAACCTCCGCAGCCAGACAGAACGCCGCACATCAGAACAGCGCTCAACAGAATAGCTAGACATTTCTTCATTTTTCTTCTCCCTTCCTTAGATAATAATTATTCTATATTTGTCCCGTTTGTATAAAATATTATATAAATTGTTCAGTCCATCTGTCAAGCGCATTATAACATTTTGTATATATTCACTATTTCAGAATACAATTTTCATGCACGTTACATAAACTAATCTCAGCTAAAAACCTCCAAAATCTCAATTCCGCTCATTTCGTTTGAGGCACCGCATCTCAGCGCTGCTTCTGTAAGCGCAACTGGATTCTTTTCTAGCATTTCTTCAATGCTTGACGCCGCAAAGAATGCTGCCGGTGTGTCCAGGCGTTCTGATATTTCTTTTGAAAAAATCCGGCAAAACAGCGCGCCTTTTCTGCATCTTACCAATAAAATAGTGCCTTTTTTGTCTGGCAGCTCTACGGCCACTCCTTCTGCCGTGCAATCATTATAATTGATGGCATAAGTGGTAACGCTGTCCGTACCGCTCTTTTTTACAATACTGTACATATCTGTGTCCTCCTATTAAAATAATATTTGTTTCCACGTTCAAATTGTCTCTCATCTTTTACCATTGCAGCTGGAATTATGCTAGCAATCAAGCTCGCCTGTAAGCGCTTTTATAATATAATATACGATACAGGTGAGGCCAGCGCAACGTTTTTGAAAAATTTTTATATTTTGCTTGATATTTTAAAGATGTTTTTATATACTTGAGATACACAGCATGGTCCAATGCTGTAAGTATGCTATGGAAAGGTAGTGGTGCCGTGTATCTGACAGATTATGAGAAGAGCATGTTGAGCGGCGAAATGGGTGAGTTTAAGCAGACAGCCATCAGAAATATCGTAAAATATGCCCAGGCTTTAGGCGCCAACCGCCTTTGCGAAGTCACAAAAGCCACTTTGTTTCTAGGTAATCAGGGGTATCTTGATATAATGAACACCAATGATTACGATGAAATATTCTCCGAAATGTATCTCTGCTCGGACAAGAAAATGCCCATAGGCTGCTTCTCTGAAACATGTGCCTGCCAGACCTGTGTAACCGGACACGATGATTACCGTTTCAAAGAACTGCATATGTCTGCAGAAGGATTCCAAAAAAACAAAGAGTTTTTGCAGGCAGTAATAGACAAAGGAGTGAGTATAGCCGGTTCATGCACACCATACCTCACAGGGTGGATCCCCATATTTGGTGAGCATTTTGTGACTACAGAATCCAGTAATGTACTCATGAGTAATGCGTTGTTTGGAGCGCGCGGTAATGCCGATGGAATAGAAGCCGCCACATGGTCGGCCATATGTGGACGGACTCCTCTATGGGGGCTTCACATTGCTGAAAACCGCTATGCCACTCATGTATATGAAATAAGCTGTCCTTGCCGCGATAACATAGACTGGGATGTAATAGGCTTCATGATCGGCGAACGACTTCCACCTATGGCCATACCCGTGGTCATCGGAAATGACCATAAGCCTGATGTTGCCAAGCTCAAGCAATTCTGCGCCGCCCTGGCCACCACAAGCTGCGCCGAGATGTTCCACATCGTCGGCTCCACCCCTGAAGCCGTCACCCTTGATGCAGCACTTGGCGGTAAAAAGCCGTTGGATATCATCAGTATTACCACAGATGACTACCATGCCACGCTCAGCCGGCTCTGCTCTCCAGGAACCGGAGATATACAGTTCGTCTCCTTAGGCTGCCCTCACTATACACTTGATGAAGTAAGGCAAATTGCCTGGTACATACGGGGCAAACGCGTACACCCTGACGTACTGATGCTTGTAAACGTCGATGTTGCCATCAAGGCAATGTGCGACCTAAGCGGATACACGGCTGCAATCGAGGAAGCAGGAGCCTACGTAGTAACCAGTGGCTGCGCCTTGGCCTATGGCAGAGAGTGCTTCTCACACGCCTCAGCGATGGCAGTAGACTCCTCAAAACAGGTACAATATCTGGGCAGTGAAACGAATATGCCCATTTATTACGGCAACAAGTTCAAATGTATAGACGCCGCTGTAAGCGGAAGATGGGAGGCATAAGTATGGATAAAATACTTATCCAAGGCCGCGGGGCCTTCGGTGGAATAGCCACGGCGCCAGCCGTGGTCTGCCCAGAAAGCATACTTGGCATGGTAGGCATAGACACCGCCACTGGTCTCATCGCAGAAAAAGGTCATTCACAATACGGACAGGATATAACCGGCAAGGTGCTCGTCCTTCCATGCAGCAAGGGCTCCTGCGGATGGAGCTGCCTATTCCATTCTGCCAAAGTGATGGGACATAATCCGGCAGCCTGGCTGTTTTCAAAGATGGACTCCAAGGCCGGTGTCGTCAGTGTTATTTGCGGAGTTCCCGTAGTAACGGATTTCCCTGATGACATCGATCTATTCTCCATTATACAGACGGGAGATATCGTAAGCGTAAACGGAGATACCGGTGAAGTCACTGTTATAAAAGAGTAAGGAGGAATAATATGCCGCATATATCTATCAAAGGTCTGGAAGAGTCATACGTAGAGAAAGCCAGTGAAACCCTCACGGCTTCTGTAGCCTCTGCTGTAGGGTGTCCTGAAGAGGACGTGTTGGTACAATACTGCCCTGTGCAATTCTATGCCCACGGCAAGCCAGACAAAGCGCATCCGGTAATCGTCCAGATAGACACTCAGCCCAGAGAAAAAGCAGTCCTGGACAAGTTCGCCGGCGTTGTCACCTCTACTCTTCGTAACTACACTAATCGAAGTATAGACGTATTTTTCATTTGCAACACAATAGATCTGTACTATCACAGTGCTGGAAGCATCTAAGATATGCTTATACAAAATGCGCAGGGGCCGGCATTTCGCCGGTCCCTGCGTGTTGCTTTCCTGAGTATTTATTCTTCTATTGCATCGCTCTTATTTTTAGAATATAATAAATTTAATATATCCGCTTTGTGGACATACTTTTTAGAGGAAGTGGGAGCATGATAAAAAGGCTAGCTGGTATCAACCTGTCATCAAAGGATCCCAGGGCACTGGCAGAATTTTACCAAAAATTAGGCGTAAAGGTCCTCACCGAAGACCCGGATGCAATCAATTACGATGGGGTTGAAATGGGCTTTGATGTGCGCAAAGCAATAATCTGGATATGGAGTGCTGACAAGTGGGGCACAAATGCCGGCTCAGAGGGCGCTTCCTTGGTATTCAACTGTAATGATCTCGAGCAGACATATCAGAATTTCAAAACGCAGGGTATTTCCTGTGACCCGCCTTATACCGCCGTATGGGGCGGCAAAGAACTCCGCCTCAAAGATCCCGAGGGCAACAACATAGTCATAATGGAATAACCTATGAACGCCCCTCTTTTTCTTTGATTTCATCTAAGTAGCTGTAGACTGTCACTTTTGCAATCCCCAGCCTTTCTGCTACTTTTTCCATTACACCCTTTACCATGAAGAGGCCTTTGCTCTCCATTACATTGACAAGATGCACTTTGTCTTCCCTACCCAGCTTGTCAGCCTGGCGATCGCCTATTATTTTGTCTATCATGTCATCGGCAATCTTGGAAATGTGATCAAATGAGTCGTCATATTCCTGTACACTGTCACGCCTTTTCGCCGCACTCGGATATGCCTGCAGGCCTGGGGCTCCTGACAGAGTGTCCAAGAGCCAGTTTATATAATTCAAGTCTTTCTTCATGTCAACGCCTATGTAAAATGCACCGACTATCTTCTCATCATCGTCGCTTATCAGCGATACAGATGATTTTATCAAACGTTTATCCTGCGTAATAAAAATATTGTTGCTAGAATATGATTTTGAACCGTTATTCGCAAGGAGCAGCTGCATTATCAATTTGTTTATATCCTGTAATACAGGCCTGTTGTCAGCACAGTCGTTCACAGAGTGGGCGACTGTGTTTTTTGCACTTGTCAAATCATAAATGATTATCTGAACATCATTACCCAGCATCTCCGCTAGCATGTCCGCAATTGGTATAAATTTTTCGATTGCTTTGTTCATGCTATCTCCCCATGAATCTAAAATAAATTTGAATATATTATAATCTTATTCACGCTACAAATCAAGACATGGATTAAATCTTGCCTGTTCTAAGTTTGCTCAAAATTACTCATTAAGGGCCTGTAATGTCTATTTATCCACCTAGTTTGTAATATGACTCTGAAGTATTATACAAGCTTCATCTACACTTTGCAAAATATCTTTGTGTAAATTTGTTTATATACTCTTGACAATCATATAAAAAAATATATAATCGAAATATAGGTTGGTATTGCTACTGATTAACGATTTTCTTCCATGAGAGGTGGTGCCAGATGGTTAAGGATTCTCAAATGCGATTTTTCAACGCCTTTGGAGCTACAGGTGGCACGGGAGACACCTGCCGCGAGTTTCGCGAGCTGCTTACCCCGCTGGTAGACAGCATAAAGACAGACAGGTTCGGAAACGTGCTCGGATACAAGAGTTGCGGTATCCCAGGAGCAGCCAAGATCCTCCTGGAAACCCATATCGATCAGCCCGGGTTCATGGTCACCCAAATAACAGACAGAGGCTTTTTGCAGTGTATGGAAATGGGCGCAGAGCGCTGGCTGCCTGCAGGCCAGGAAGTCCGTATCAAGGCCGCAGATGGCAAAATCTATTCTGGCACGGTATCTCTGCCTCCCGTCGGTGCACAGAGCTGCAGTCCTGCGTCGAACTCATATCTGACCGTAGACGTTGGCATGGCCTTCTCTCAGGCCGTGGAACGTTTCCACATCGGCGATCTGATGCTGCCGTATACCGATGTCTCGGATTTGGGCGAAAACTTTTTGTGCGGCAGCTCTCTGAGCTGCCGGGCCGGTGCAGTAGTCCTGTTGGAGGCCCTCACGCTATTGATAAACCAGAGCATCCGCGCCGACCTCATCATAGCCGCCTGCACTGATATAGAGGCCGGCAGAACGATTGCCTGGGATGAGCTTCCCGACTGTTCTGTAAGTCTGGGCACCATAAACGCGGAATGTGTCGGGAATGATGTTCCTGATGCTATTGCCGCCGGCATGGGCCCAGTAATATCCATCGGAGCAAATTCGATTCCATCATTGGCACGCAAAATGGCTGCACATGCCAGCGATAATAGTATACCATATCAGCTCAGCGCTGCAAGCGGGGATACCGGAACAGGTGCCTGGTACATCCAGACCGTAGGCAACGGGATCCCCACTGTTGCAGTTTCTATCCCTGTCAAATACATGCACTCCTCTTCAGAGACGCTACACACCGAGGACACAAAAAGCGCAAGCAGGCTCATCGCGTGTTTTCTCTCAAACTTTTGCGGGAGGCAAATAATATGAAGGATATCTTAAAAACGCTGTGCTCCCTCGATTCAGTAGCCGGTTATGAAGATGAAATTCGGCAAACCATAGAGCGCATAGCCGGTCAGTATGCCGACGAAGTGATAATAGACGGAATTGGAAATCTACTGGCCTTCAAAAAGGGCTGCCGTCCGCGCTCGTGCGCTCTGCTAGTTGACGCACAGATGGATGAGCCGGGATGGTTAGTCGGCGGGTACACAGCCAGCGGCCTGCTAAAGCTGGTCTCTTCGGGTAATGTGGATACCCGGTCATTGACCGGACAGCGCGCAAAAGTCGGACCGGGCAAAATCGCAGGTACTATTAATCACCGTGCAGTGGCCCTTACGTCCGCTGATGAGCGCAAAAGCTTCCCCGATCTAAAAGATCTATATGTTGATATCGGCTGTCAGTCATACGAGTGTGCCAAAGCACTGGTGACGATTGGCGAACCAATCTCGCTTGATGTTCCTTTTTCAGAATTTGGCGATGGGTTTATAAGGCTTAAGGCCGCAAGCAGCCGCATCGGCTGCGCAGTAGCGCTGAAGCTGCTCAGCCGTACGCTCGCTTACGATACCTGGTTTGCATTTACCACCGGTGGGACAATAGGAGAAACAGGCGCCCGCGGCGCCATTACCGCCGGCAACCGTCTCCAGCCGGACATAGCCCTCATATTGGGCAGCGCCACCGCAAACGATATCCCCGGCGTGCAGGAGCATAAGCGTGGTTCTATACCCGGTAATGGGGCAGTTGTACCCATACTTGATGTAGAGACCGTCTATCAGCGCGATTTGCGCACGCATGTTCTGTCCTCCGCAGATCAGTCGGGTATACGCTGGCAGTACAGTCTGGAGAGTTCTCCCGGAAACGACGGTTCAGCACTGCACATATCTGGCCATGGCGCCGCAGCATTTGCCTTGCTTGCACCCACACGTTACGCCCATGGCGCAGTAAACGTAGTGAAATATGGAGACATTGAAAGCATGCTGGATTTGGCTGCGTTGTTTATCGAGGAAGCAGGTGGAATCTGATGTTTGACATATTCGAACTGCAAAAGCTACTGTCCGAAAACGCATCGCCGTCAGGGAGCGAGCGCACGGGGGTCGCCCGGGTACTGTCAGACTTGGCGGCGCCGTTTGTGGACAGGCTGTATCTTGATGCCATGGGCAACCTGATAGCCCACAAAAAAGGCTCTCCCGGCGGTAAGCGCATCATGTACGCCGCCCACATGGACTCTATCGGATTCATGATAAATTATATAGACCGCAATGGTTTTCTTTTCTTCGATAACATAGGCGGCAACTCACCTTTACAGCTCGTAAATACGCGGGTGCGTTTTAAAAACGGCTGTCGAGGCGTTATACGTATGAGAGACGAGGCAATTACCACAACGAAGCCTGCTGACAGCTATCAGTTCTCTGATTTATTTATTGATATCGGCGCTTCATCAAAGCAGGAAGCGTTGGAATATGTGTACATAGGTGATACCGCGCTGTACGACGGGCAGACGTTAAAAGTCGCAGGCAATAACATAATGACGCCATATGCCGATGACCTTGTCGCCTGCATTGTGCTTCTGCTCACGATGGAGCAGGTCGGTGACTGTAAAAACGATCTTTATTTTGTTTTCACAGTACAGGAAGAGGTTGGCCGGCGCGGTGCGAGAACCGCCGCTTACCACATCGACCCGGATGTTGGCTTTGCCTGCGATGTAAATGGGGAGGGCGATTCCCCCAAGAAAGACCGGGTCCCGATGGCAATTTATGTTGGCAAAGGACCTGCGATTAAAATAAAGGACGCCTCTGTTATATGCACTCCTCAGCTCAATAAAATGCTGGAGGATCTTGCACGTAGCCTCGATATTGACTTTCAGAAAGAGGTCCTCCTGGTCGGCGGCACCGACACGAGCCGGATACAGAGCAGCCGCCAGGGCGTAGCTGCTACTTGTGTGAGTATTCCGGCGCACAATATCCACTCCCCCTGCGAAATCTACAATATAGATGATGTAAAGCAGGCCGCAAAGCTCTTGGCTGCCGCCGCACACGCAGAGTACGACAGCCCAGTAAAGCAGGTATAGGAACGTGCTGTTCCTTTATGAAAGGATGCTGAAAACATGCTCAATGTTCTGGAAACTCAGCAAAAATTGCTCTCGGCAGCTTTGCCACCCGGATTTGAATCGCCCCAGTCCCAGATGCTGTCCGAGATGGCCCGTCCGTTCGTGGACGAAATCACAACTGACGGCTTGGGAAATATCATATGCCACAAAAGAGGTCCGGGAAAAAAGATCATGCTGCCCGCCCATTGTGATGTTATAGGCTTCGTGGCGGTCTATATTGATCCAAAAGGCTTTATACGTTTTGTCCCTGACGGACGTCATCGTCCTGCATTTTTAATGAACGTGCCTGTCCGTTTTGAAAACGGAGTTCGCGGCACTATACAGGCCAGCGATAAGGTTGATTTGCGCAAGCCTGCAAATGACGTGAGCCTGGATGACCTCTATATCGACATCGGCGCACGTGACTATGCAGAGGCCTCCGAGCTCATTAAACCCGGCGATGCCGCTGTGTTCGACACTGACGCCGTACTGGTGGCCGGCGGAAACATGCTGACTCCATATTCGGACAATCTGTCAGGTTGCATTGCGCTCCTGATAGCTATGGAAGAACTCGCAGACAAGCAGAGCCCCAATGATCTATACTTTGTATTCACTACTCAGGAAGAGCGCGGGCTGATCGGCGCTAAAGTTGCAGCTCAGCATCTGGAGCCGGATATAGGCATTGCGGTAGATGTTACCCTTACAGCGGATTCTCCACGTGAGGTAGACAATGGGCTGATGAAGATTTATTTAGGCAAAGGCCCCACCATAAAAATACGGGATGGTTTTCAGATCTGCAGTCCGGAAGTAGTAAAAAGTCTGCGTGAAGCTGCAGTGGAAAACAAAATACCATATCAGGACGAAATATTGCTGGGCAGTGGAACTGATTCAGCCGCCATATTGAGGCGCCCCGGCGGAGCCGCAGCCGGCACCGTGAGCATACCATGCCGCGGGGCGCACTCCCCAAACGAAATGGTGAACGTTTCCGATATTCAATACGCCGGCCAACTTCTGGCGGCAGCGTGCATGAAGGAGTTTTGACAGCACATATACATACTGGAGGAAAACATATGACATCAAGGATTGAAAGAATTATATCCGTCATACATGCGTCAGGAGCTGACGCACTCCTTATAACCCAGCCTGCTAACAGGAGATATGCATCTAATGTACTGTCCTCCGCCGGGATGGTGCTCATAACCGCCGACGGGGACCGCTATTTTCTGGTTGACTCTCGATACACAGAAACCGCGGAGAAAAACGCCGGCCCGCTCGGATACAAAGTAATTGATGCAAACGCGGAATATTTCAGCCCCCTGAATGAGCTCATCAAAAAACATAACATTAAATCAATAGCAATAGAAAACCTTTATATTTCCCTGGCTGAGTACAATGATTTCCGCTTACATCTGCAGTGTGAGCTTGTAGATGTTAATGACCAGATAGATATGCTGCGCGAGGTAAAGTCGCCCGATGAAGTAGAATGCCTTGTAAAAGCACAGCGAATAGCCGAGCAGGCCCTTTATGAGACCCTTGATATTTTCCACATCGGTATGACAGAAAGGGATTTTGCCTCCGAACTGGTATATCGTATATTCAAATACGGAGCCGAAGCTCTTGCGTTCAATCCGCTGATTCTCTCCGGCCCCAACGCTTCAATGCCTCACGGTCGGCCTTCCGACAAGGTCATAACGGAGGGCGAACTGCTTCTGATGGACTTTGGCGCCACATACCAGGGTTATTTTTCAGATATGACAAGGACAGTCGCAATTGGCTACGCCACAGATGAACAGTACGAGGTCTATAACACCGTTCTTGCCGCACATTATAGTGGGATAAAAGCACTTAAACCCGGCGCTGTCAGCCGCGACGTTGATGCCGCGGCAAAGAAAATAATAGCTGACAGCGGTCTCCCCGGCTGTTACGGTCACGGCCTTGGACACAGTGTCGGTCTTGACGGCCGGATCCTGCTGCGCGCCAAAGCCGGGTGCGATTCTGTATTCCAGACCGGCAACACCATCACCATCGAGCCCGGTATATATATACCCGGGAAAATCGGCTGCCGCATTGAGGATATAATGTGGTTGTCTCCGGAGGGAACAGTCAGTCTGGCAAAATTCTCCAAAGACGAGGTGCTCATTATAAAATAGAAGCTAACGTATGAGCAAATTCAAGTGGCGCATGGATATCAGTCGGTTAAAAAACGGTCTGGGACAAAAAGTAAAGGAAGCTGCCATAATAACCGGTGCTATGGGCATTATTGCGGCTGCAGTGTTCTTTTTTCTGATACCAAGCCAAGCATCAGTAAGCAGCATCGTAGGAGTGGCAATAATCATAAAAGGGATCATTGACTTGCCGATTTCGCTCATCACACTGGCTCTAAACGGCGTTCTCATAGTCGTGGGCCTTCTGGCGTTTGGCAAGGGATTTGCATCAAACACGCTCTATTCCTGTGTCCTGATTTCTGTTTTTCTGGCTGTCTTGGAAGTGTTGTTCCCTCATTATGACTCACTAACCGGCAGTGCGGCACTCGACGTGGTTTGCTACATATTGGTTGTGAGCTGGGGTACGGCAATACTCTTCAGTCATAATGCCGCTTCCGGCGGGCTTGACATACTCGCACAAATCCTGAACAAGTACATGAAAATAGAGGTTGGAAAAGCCCTTTCACTCATTGGCACTTTTATTGCTCTGTCTTCCGCATTTGTGTATGACAGCAAAACGGTTGTATTAAGCGTGCTGGGAACGTATTTCAACGGGCTTGTACTTGACAGGTTTATGTTCGGCCGGAATATTCAGCGTCGCGTAAGCATTATCTCCAGCTATGAAAGCGAACTGCGCAAGTTTATTCTCAACGAGCTGCACTGTGGAGCAACGGTATATAAAGCCGTCGGTGCTTTCACAAACGAGGAATTCCAAGAGTTGGTTGTCATAGTAAATAAGAACGAGTACTATCGCCTTATGCGCTATGTACGTCAGCTGGATCCGGATGCATTCGCAGCCGTGTACACAGTCGCAGATATCCGCAGGAAACCGTGGTCAAAATAAAAGGCAGCTGCGAGCGTACAATACGCTCGCAGCTGTCATTTTTTCCGCTTCTGAATTTCAAAACGTGTATAACAGAAAGAGCCGGAGGCGCTTTTGCGTCTGCCGGCTCTTTTGCTGTGCCGCAATTCAGCGGCGGATTCTATTGTTTACAGTGCGTTGGAGCGGTTCACCAGGACGCTGAGGTCAACGTAATCGGCCTCGTCCGTGGCCTCCTCGTCGGTCTCCATCTCGAAGTCGCGGTACATGGTCAGGCCGCTGCCGGCGGGGATGAGTTTGCCTATTATGACGTTCTCCTTCAGGCCGACCAGGTGGTCCACCTTGCCCTTGATGGCGGCGTCGGTGAGGACCTTGGTGGTCTCCTGGAAGCTGGCGGCGGAGAGGAAGCTCTCCGTAGCCAGGCTGGCCTTGGTGATGCCCATGAGTATCTGGGTATAGGTGGCGGGCTGCAGCTCACTGCCGTCCTCACGCCGCTCGCCGGCGGCGTTGCGCTCGGCAACGATGGCATTCTCGCGCCTGAGCTCGGTGACGTCCACCGTGGCGCCGGAGAGCAGGCTGGTATCCCCGGCCTCTTCTACGCGCACCTTGCGCAGCATCTGGCGCACGATGACCTCGATGTGCTTGTCGTTGATATCGACGCCCTGCTGGCGGTAAACCTTCTGTACCTCCTGCACCAGGTAGTTGCGCACGCCCTGGCGGCCGAACTCGTCGTCGTCCACGCCGCGGATGCGCAGCACGTCGTGCGGGTTGAGCGCGCCGGCGGTGAGCTCCTGGCCCTTGTCCACGTGGTCGCCGTTCTGGACCAGAATACCGGACGAGAAGGGCACGGCGTAGACACGGGTGTCGCCGTCGGCCTCGTTGGTAACGGTGATGGCAAAGATGGCGTTCTTGCGCGTCTCCTCCAGGCTGACAGTGCCGGATATCTCGCTGAGAGTGGCCATGCGCTTGGGACGGCGGGCCTCGAACAGCTCTTCGACCCTGGGCAGGCCCTGAGTGATGTCGTCGCCGGCTATGCCGCCGGTGTGGAAGGTACGCATGGTGAGCTGGGTGCCCGGCTCGCCGATGGACTGGGCGGCAATGACGCCGACGGCCTCGCCGGGGTTGACGGGCGCGCCGACAGCCAGGTTGATGCCGTAGCAGCGGGCGCAGACGCCGCTCCTGGCTTCGCAGGTCATGACGCTGCGGACCATGACGCGGGTGATGCCGTGGGCCTCGAGCACAGCGGCGTCGGAGCTCATCAGCATGTGGTGGGTATCGAACACCACCTCGCCGGTGGCCGGGTCGGTGATGGGCACCGCCGGATAACGGCCGTGGATGCTGACGCCGAAGGACTGGACCTCCTGGCCCTTCTCAATGACCGCGCTGGCCCAGACGCCGTTGGTGGTGCCGCAGTCGTCCTCGCGGATAATGACCTCCTGGCTGACGTCGACCAGGCGGCGGGTCAGGTAGCCGGAGTCGGCGGTACGCAGGGCGGTATCGGCCAGGCCCTTGCGCGCGCCTCGGCTGGAGATGAAGTACTCCAGGACGGAGAGGCCCTCACGGAAGTTGGCCTTGATGGGTATCTCGATGGTCTTGCCGGAGGTGTTAGCCATCAGGCCGCGCATACCGGCCAGCTGGCGGATCTGGTTCATGGAGCCACGGGCGCCGGAGTTCGCCATCATGTAGATGGGGTTGAACTCGTCCAGGCAGTTCTGCAGCGCGCTGGTGACATCCTTGGTGGTCTGCTCCCACTCATCGACGACCAGGCGGTAGCGTTCGTCGTTGGTGATAAAGCCGCGGCGGAACTGCTTTTCGATGTCCAGCACCTTGTTCTCGGTGTTCTCGATGAGGGTCTGCTTGGCGTCGGGCACGGTCATATCCGCTATGGATATGGTCAGCGCGCCGATGGTGGAATACTTGTAGCCGAGCGCCTTGATGTTGTCGAGCACCTCGGCGCTGATGGTGAAGCCGTACTTCTGGATGCAGCGGTCGATGATGTCGCCCAGCTGCTTCTTGCCCACCTGGAAGCCTATCTCGGGGTCGAAGGCGTGCTCCGGGTCCGTGCGGTCCACGTAGCCGAGGTCCTGCGGGATGGGCTCGTTGAAGATGATGCGGCCCACGCTGGTCTTGACCAGCTTGTGAGCGGGCTCGCCGTTGATGGTCTTTTCCACGCGCAGCATGATGGGCGCGTGCAGGCCGATGACGCCCTCGCTGTAGGCCATGAGGGCCTCGGCGTTGTTGCCGTAGGCGTGTACGGGCCTGTAGCTGGCCTCGCGCCTGCCCTCGGCCCTGGCGGCCTTGTTGGCGGCCACGAACTCGTCGGCGTCCACGATCTCGCCGGCGGGCAGGCTGGTGTCGCCCGCGTCGGAGACGAACACCGTCTCCGCGCCCTTCTCGGCCTTGCCGAGACGCAGATAGGTGAGGTAGTAGGAGCCGAGGATCATGTCCTGGGTCGGCACTGTGACCGGGTGGCCGTCCTGCGGGCGCAGGAGGTTGTTGGCGGAGAGCATGAGGATACGGGCCTCGGCCTGGGCCTCGGCGCTCAGCGGGACGTGGATAGCCATCTGGTCGCCGTCAAAGTCGGCGTTGTACGCCGTGCAGACCAGCGGGTGCAGCCTCAGCGCGCGGCCCTCGACCAGGATGGGCTCGAAGGCCTGGATGCCCAGGCGGTGCAGCGTAGGCGCGCGGTTGAGCAGCACGGGATGCTCCTTGATGACGACTTCGAGCGCGTCCCAGACCTCGGTGCGCTGCTTGTCAACCATCTTCTTGGCGGACTTGATGTTGTTGGCCACGCCGTCCTCAACCAGCTTCTTCATGACGAAGGGGCGGAAGAGCTCTATGGCCATCTCCTTGGGCACGCCGCACTGATATATCTTCAGGTCAGGGCCGACGACTATAACGCTTCGGCCGGAGTAGTCAACGCGCTTGCCGAGCAGGTTCTGGCGGAAACGGCCCTGCTTGCCCTTGAGCATGTCGGAGAGGCTCTTGAGCGCGCGGGAGTTGGCACCGGTGACGGCGCGGCCGCGGCGGCCGTTATCTATGAGTGCGTCCACGGCCTCCTGCAGCATGCGCTTCTCGTTGCGCACGATGATGTCGGGGGCCTTGAGCTGGATGAGCCTCTTGAGGCGGTTGTTGCGGTTGATGACGCGGCGGTAGAGGTCGTTCAGGTCGCTGGTGGCGAAGCGGCCGCCGTCGAGCTGGACCATGGGTCGTATCTCGGGCGGGATGACCGGCAGCACGTCGATTATCATCCACTCTGGGCGGTTCCCGCTCTGGCGGAAGGCCTCCACGACCTCCAGGCGCTTGACGAGCTTGGCCTTCTTCTGCCCGCCGGCAGAGGCCAGCTCCGCGCGCAGCTGCTCGCTGAGGGCCTCGCAGTCTATCTGCTGCAGCAGCTTTTTGATGGCCTCGGCGCCCATGCCGGCGTCGAAGTCGTCCTCGTACTTCTCACGCATGTCGCGGTACTCGTGCTCGGTCAGTATCTGGCAGCGCTCGAGCGGGGTGTCGCCCGGGTCGGTGACTATATACGCGCCGAAGTAGAGCACGCGCTCAAGGGTGCGCGGGGTGATGTCCAGGATGAGGCCCATGCGGGAAGGGATGCCCTTGAAGTACCAGATGTGGCTGACGGGCGCGGCCAGCTCGATATGGCCCATGCGCTCGCGGCGCACCTTGCTGCGGGTGACCTCGACGCCGCAGCGGTCGCAGATCTTGCCCTTGTAGCGGATTTTCTTGTACTTGCCGCAGTGGCACTCCCAGTCCTTGGTGGGTCCGAAGATGCGCTCGCAGAACAGGCCGTCGCGCTCGGGCTTGAGCGTGCGGTAGTTGATGGTCTCCGGCTTTTTGACCTCGCCGTAGGACCACTCCCGTATCTGCTCTGGGGAGGCTATGCCTATCTTGATAGCGTCAAACGGTGTATAGCTCACAGCTTATTCCTCCTCCATATCATCCATGTCCGCGGAGAAACCCGGGAAGACGTCGTCGTCCTCCTCGTCGTCGCCGCCGAAGTCGTCATAAGCGTCCGCCCCGGCGTCCTCAGGGGCGTCCTCTATCGAATAGCCGGAGGCCTCTATCTCGCCGTCGTCCGCGCGGTAATCGTCGCGGCCGTTGGGGATGAAGTCGTCCTCGTCGTCGTCCTTGAGCTCGATCTCGTTGCCCTCCTTGTCCAGTATGCGGACATCCAGGCAGAGGCTCTGCAGCTCCTTGAGCAGGACCTTGAAGCTCTCGGGCACGCCCGGCTCGGGGATGTTGTGGCCCTTGACTATGGCCTCGTAGGTCTTGACACGGCCGGTGACGTCGTCGGACTTCACGGTCAGTATCTCCTGCAGCGTGTACGCCGCGCCGTAGGCCTCCAGGGCCCAGACCTCCATCTCGCCGAAGCGCTGGCCGCCGAACTGGGCCTTGCCGCCGAGCGGCTGCTGCGTGACCATCGAGTAGGGGCCGGTGGAGCGGGCGTGTATCTTGTCGTCAACGAGGTGGTGCAGCTTGAGGAAGTAGACGTAGCCGACAGTGACGGCGTTGTCAAAGCGCTCGCCGGTGCGGCCGTCGTAGAGGTAACTCTTGCCGTCCTCACGCAGCCCGGCCAGCTGCAGCGTCTCGCGGATGCTGGCCTCGTTGGCGCCGTTGAAGATGGGGGTGGCCACCTTCCAGCCCAGGGCCTGGGCGGCGTAGCCCAGGTGGACCTCCAGCACCTGTCCTATATTCATACGGCTGGGGACGCCCAGGGGGTTCAGGACTATGTCCAGCGGGGTGCCGTCGGGCATATAGGGCATGTCCTCGCGCGGGAGTATGCGGCTTACGACGCCCTTGTTGCCGTGACGGCCGGCCATCTTGTCGCCGACGGAAATCTTGCGCTTCTGCGCGATGTAGACGCGCACGACCTGGTTGACGCCGGCGCTCATCTCGTCGCCGTTCTCGCGGGTGAAGACCTTGACGTCAACTATGATGCCGCTCTCGCCATGGGGGACCTTCAGCGAGGTGTCGCGCACCTCGCGGGCCTTCTCGCCGAAGATGGCGCGCAGCAGGCGCTCCTCTGCGGTGAGGTCGGTCTCGCCCTTGGGCGTGACCTTGCCGACGAGTATGTCGCCGCTGCGGACCTCGGCGCCGACGCAGATTATGCCGCGCTCGTCGAGGTACTTGAGGGCGTCGTCGCCCACGCCGGGGATGTCGCGCGTGATCTCCTCGGGGCCCAGCTTGGTGTCGCGGGCGTTGCACTCGTACTCCTCCACGTGGATGGAGGTGAAGGTGTCCTCCATGACCAGGCGCTCGTTGAGGAGGATGGCGTCCTCGTAGTTGTAGCCCTCCCAGTTCATGTAGCCGACCAGGATGTTCTTGCCGAGGCTGATCTCGCCGTTGTTGGTGGAGGGGCCGTCAGCCAGCACGTCGCCCTTTTCGACCCTGTCGCCGGCGCCCACGATGGGCCTCTGGTTGATGCAGGTGCCCTGGTTGGAGCGGGAGAACTTGATGAGCTTGTAGTCCTTGACCTCGCCGGAGTCGTAGCGCACGACCACGTTGGTGGCGCTGGAGCTCACGACGGTGCCGCCGTCCTCGGCCAGCACGCATACGCCGGAGTCCACGGCGCATTTGTGCTCGATGCCGGTGGCGACGATGGGCGCCTCGGTGGTCAGCAGGGGCACGGCCTGGCGCTGCATGTTGGCGCCCATGAGCGCGCGGTTGGCGTCATCGTTCTGCAGGAAGGGTATCATAGCGGTAGCCACGGATACCATCATGCGCGGGGAGATGTCGATGTAGTCCACGCGCTCGCGGTCAACGTCTATGATCTCGTCGCGGTGGCGGCAGGTGACACGCTTGTTCTTGAGGCAGCCGTTCTCGTCCAGCGGCTCGGTGGCCTGGGCGACGATGTAGCGGTCCTCAACGTCGGCGGTCATGTACTCCACCTCGTCGGTGACGAAGCAGTCGGGCTTGCGCACCTTCTGATAGGGGGTGACCAGGAAGCCGTACTCATTGACGCGCGCGTAGCTGGCGAGGTAGCTTATAAGGCCTATGTTGGGGCCTTCGGGGGTCTCTATGGGGCAGAGACGGCCGTAGTGGCTGTAGTGGACGTCTCGGACGTCGAA
>OLRU01000800.1_pt1 | contig 32014 bp, 53 predicted proteins | sample 1672961 | NCBI WGS metagenome assembly OLRU01 (sample SAMEA3136741, study PRJEB25190) | human gut metagenome | biome: human gut; feature: human-associated habitat; material: faeces | place: Austria | collected 2013
TCTTTGTCCGTGTATTCTGCATTTGCATTATCTCCGTCTGTACCAACATCTACAGATTTTGTTTCTGTTGTTTGTTCGGTTGTAACATAGTCATATTGACTTTCATACCAAACGAAACCACAATAGCCTACAACCGCTTCAAGAAACATTAATATTATAAGCAACACTATTATTTTGTCCTTAACTTTGTTAGACCTTGTGTATTCTTTCTGTGTGTCAATCAATAATTCCTGTAATTCATTTTCTTCCATTTTTACCACCTACATTACAGAATCTTTGTAGATTCCTTTATCTCTTACACTACTTGTTCCTAACTTATATTCTCCGTTTTCACGTCTGTACATCATTGCAGGTTCATACACTCCATTTCTTCTTACATAACAATTAGACTGCAATTCAAACATTGCATACAAAGTCATGTCTTCCTCTATCTCTTCGTCTCCTTCTATAATCATTCCATTTCCATCATACCTTGTATTCCAATTTATGAACTTATAATTCTTTTTCTTTGCTGTTGGCATTTTCCCAATGCTATTAATTGTTTCATGATATCCGACTTTCATTACATAAGCGTCTTTGTACTCTTTTCCATCATGAATAACTGCATCTGCACCAACAGAAGAAAATGTAATAGTATATTGTACCTTCTCCCAAACAGCATATAATGTTACATTTTCATCTGCACTGTATGAACCGCCTGCATAATATTGTGGTTTTGTTGCATTTTTGTTTGTACTCCATCCAAGAAAAACATATCCATTTCTCTTTGGTACTGTGCTACTAAGCGTTAACACATATCCATATGTTTTTGTCTGGCTGTTCGGTGCACCAGTACCACCATTCGCATTATATTTTACTGTATGTGTTGGTCTAGGTGCTGTCCAACTCGCACTAGCGTTCGAACGTCTTGTTACATTAGACGATATATATTGTGAATATCCTGTCTGCGTGACTGTCTTTCCATATCCAATAACTCCAACATACACAAGTCCAGATGCCCCATAATTACCTGCACCACCAACAGATACCGAACCACCCCAACTTTTAGAAATTATTGTTCCGTTAAAATTTCCTCTCGTTACCCGTATATACCTTTGCACCCATATTCTATGTCCATTTTTACCATTGTCTTCTGAGTATATCTCTACTACTGTACGGAAACTTGAATTTGCTGTTCCTGCCGTATTTCCATATGCTCTCGCTCTAAGTATAGCCATGTTTTCACCTACTCTTCTGCAAACTTAATATAGATGTCTCCATCTTTACCAATACTATTGTCTGGGTCTCCTGTTCCACTTCTAATCGTTGGTAAATCATCTAATTGTTTTTGTAACTTCGCCGCTACATCACCATCTAACTTGTTCTTAATTGATTCAAACCATGTATCGAACTGCCCTTCCAACTGGCTATATGCTTTTCCAAAATCAAGCTGTTGTATAAGTGCCGCTACAATTCCGCAATATTCCATGTTTAGTCTTGTATCTGTTATGTCTCCTTCTGTTATTGTCGTTGCTCCTACCTTGTTTGAAATTATCGCTAATACAAGTTCATGTATATTCGTTGTGAATATAGGGTACACACTCGACACAAACTCTCTAGCTTTCACAGTAATTTCTCGATTTGTTTTATTAAGTTCCGCAACAATAACTGTATTCGATGAACCTGTTCCAGAATTTACATTTAATTGTATCGTCTTGTCTTCATCCAGTGTATACCAATACCCATCAATAAACGCTTTACCAGTTTTTACTTTAACACTTAATCCCTTATTTGGTATCACTTTTAACTGGTCTGACGTTTTTGCATATACACCATTACCAATAAAATTTGAAAAATAATCCGCAAAATCCGAAGCATCATATGTCCTGTCATATGAACCATTTGCCTGTTTGTTTGCGTTATAGAATCCACTTCTTTCTGCCATATCTGCATCTCCTTTATTTTCTATAGTTATTATACTATATCTTTTTATTCATGTCAAGAATAATTTTAGTCTACTTGAAAGCTATCTCCTAAACACACTACAACTCTATAATTTATTCTCGTTTTTGTTGCTGTTTTTATATCTCTGTCAAATACTGCATACCAACTGTTTTTTTGATATGTTACACCATCTATATGTACTGGGTTTGCTAATCCATCCCCATTTGCAACTGTTACTATATACCTTGTGCTGTCAGTGCCGGATTCTATTCCGAATCTTTTTTTAAATTGCTCTCTCAGCCAATCCAATCCAAAAATTTTTTGTGACGAACCAGAAACATTTGTAACATAAGTTCCAGAAAAACTATAATCTCTTGCCGTATTCCTTGTCGCATCATTTAGATACTTTATGTTTGCTTCAATTTGTTCCAACTTCTTAAATCCATCTTTTATTTGCACAACTGTATCTTTTTTTATTTTCCCATATTGCAGTGTAACATCTACTATTCTTTTCGAATCTTGTTCTGTAACTATAGCCGCTATTATTTGTGCATCTATAATTATGCCGAGTTCATCATCTTTTATCGTAACCCAATCGCCCTTATCAAAATCTTTTCTATATTCAAGATTTCTTACAGTTACCGTAGATTCATATGCATGTGAAACATTATTTTCTTTTGCTTTTTCATTTGCTCTATTTTTTATATTTGTTTCATATTGTTCTTGCGTTAATTTATTTCCGTCTGCATCTTCACTTTGTAAATCTCTTGCATCTATCCATAATTCAGAACGATTCCAACCAATTTGTTCGCCTATCGCATTTTCTTGATTTATCTTTAGCTCATACCACTTTCTGTCAGTTCCTTCTCCCTCTCCTGCTACATATGCAACATTCTTGTAAGATTCGCTATCTTTTGTATATGCTGTTCTGCTTATATTACTTAATGATTGCGAAAAAATAATTGCTTCGTTTCCTTCTTTGTTTTTTACTCGCCTATCTGTACCAGAAGATAACATTAATGTCCAGAATTTAACATTTGTTTCTATGTCTAATCTGTCTGAATATACAGAAGTTAATTTTGGGTAGAAAAATAACCCTAAATCATCCAACTCCATAGTTTCCTGTATTTCATCCCATAGATAGCCACCTGTAACCTGTTTTTTTACCGCACTAAGTTCTTTACTTTCTGACACATCATCAGTTACAACATTCATGTAAATGTATCTACTACTATCTATATTGTCCAAATCAAAACACATTTGCAACAATGTTACTATGTAGTCTACACTGCTACCTGTAAAATCTACAATAGAATTAATTACTCTTTGTGTCAACAAAACTGGTGCTAATCTTCCAACTATAGTTATTGTCTTATCATATTCACTGTCACTGTCTTTTACTACTTTTTCAACCTTTCCGACTGTAAATTCATCAAACAAAATGTAATACTGTTCTTTTTTATCGAATAAATAATTGTTTTCTTTTACCAATTGCGCTAATACTTTAAAAGTTCCGATTTCTCGGAACTTGTCTTCATACTGTGCGAATGTGTATTTTTTAAGTGTATCAATAATTTTAAAATTACTGTTCATTACTCTTAGCATATCACATACCCTTTATATTATAATACCTTTCTGTATACTCTATATACATCTCCAGATTGTTTTTGTATTGTTCATCCACTTCATACGAATAATAGTATGTACCTTTTTTAATGTCAAAAAGTGTGCTTTCAACATTCATATTTGCAATTATAGACTTGTTCTCACCTGTACTAGAATCATGCAATATCATGCTTTCTTCTCCGACTTCTGTGTTAATGGTAATATAATCTCCATCGTCCAAATCTAGGTCATAAAACGAAATATACTCGCCTGTGTTCACATTATACACTTTTGGCGTTCTAACTATTCCTCCACTTGCTTTTATTACTATCTTACATCCGACATCAACATCACCATTATTATTGCAAGCTACACTTTGTCTTTTCATTATTTCGCCAAATACTACATGTTCATCTGTTTTATCACTTGTTAGAACTAATGGAAAATGGAACATTCCATCCACACGTGACAAATTAATATGTTTTTGCTCTTTGTAAAATAATGGATTATAACATTCAAACTCAAGCGTGAACAAACAACAAACCTCATTGTTTTCTGTTTCATCCGTACTATATTTTGGTGGTTGTGTTGGTCTTGCTAGAATATGATAATCACCTACTGTTATCAAAATATCTTGATATATAGATATTACACTGTCAAGATATAGTTTATTTTCCTGTATTTCTTTTTCTTGTACACTCAAATATTCTTCCCATGTTGTTCCACTTGGATTTATGTTTGCTGTATTTGCAACAACATATCCTACTAACGAAGGCTTTCTTGTACCAACTGTCATCCCTTCCAATGTTTTACCAATCTGAAATGGAACTCTATATGTTTCTTGTTCAATTGTTGGCATATCCCAGTCAATAGAATCTAATACAAATTTTCCATTTCCACCTTTGTTTAGTTCTATCTCTTCTTGTGTTTCAATGTTCATCAATGTTATAGAATTTATCAAAATTTCACCTCCTACACACCGAACAACAATTCTCTTTTTGCTTTTTTCTGCTGTCTTGCATACTCATAAGGGTCTGGCTGTGTATTATAGAAAATGAATGTATCTCCATTACCTCTTGCATTTCCTTCGCCTTTATTATACCTTGCATTTTCCTGTTTTGTCAACACCCTTTCACCTTTGTGCAATTCTGCTACATATCCATTATAAGGAACATAATCCAAACCGTTTGCATTGTGACCACTAACAGCTTGTTTAGCGGCTTCTATTGTAGCTTTTATCTTTACTCCAATACTTCTTCCTGCAAAATAACTTTGCATAGCTGAAAATGCACTACTAGCTTCTGTTCTTGCACTCGTTGTAGTGCTACTATCTACATTCGGAGATTTCAACTTTTTTTTCATTTTACTCTGCATTTCACTATGTCCTGCACTACCAACTTTTCCAGATTCAGTTTTTACTTTACCTGTGTTTCCCCGTATTCCATTTGCTACATTGTCATCAACTTTAATACCTAAGTCTCTCATTTGTTGCAAAACGGCAGGTCTTTGTGAAGCTTCTCCATTCTGTAATTGCATTAACAACTGTACTGCTTGCTGTTGAACTGAGGGTTTCATTCCTGCTAACTGTGTTACTAAACTTTTTGGAACATCTATTCCTAATTGTTTAAAAAGTGTTGTCAACTCTCCTTTTTTAATATTAACACCATTTGCCATATTTGTCAATATATTCATTGTGGTTTGTTGCACTGTATCACTTTTACTTGCAAGACTATCTATCAAAGATTGCGGTGCTTCAATTCCTACCTGTTGGAATTTTGTTTTTAATGTGTTTTTGTCCTGTTCCAATTTTGCTTCTAGCTCTTTGTTTGCTTGGTCTGATAACGCTTTTATTTGTGCAACTGATTCCTCAGTAACACCTGTTGCACCATCAGCTAATGCTTGTTTCATTTGTTCATATTTTTCATTCAACGTTTGTGCTTGTTCTTCAAGACTTGCTCTAGTGGCTGTGTTTGCTGTCTGAAAACTATACTGTATTTTTAATAGCGCATCACTTATTTTTTGTGCATCACCTTCAATCAATGCACTTGATAACCCTTCATAGTTTGCTACTGTTTGGTTATATCCTTCCATTGCTTCTCTGCTATCATCCACTGCTTTTGTTTGCTGATTTAATTTATCCTTTAATCCTTCAACTTTTCCCTGCGCTTCTAACATTGTATTATAATAAGGATTTGCTTTACCAGTTCCAAGTTCCAGTGAACCTGTATAATCATCTACTGCTTTTTTTGCTTCTTGTTCTGCTTTCTTTAGCCTTTGCTTTGTTGTTTCTACTTTTCCAAGATTTTGATTGTACAAAAGTACTGCTTCTGACTGCTTTTGTATTGCTTCACTGTACTGTTCCTGCATTGCGCTTTGTATTGCTTCTGCTCTTTTCTTTTCAATTACCTGTTGTATCGTATTTTTTAGCTTATCGTATCCCTGTATCTGTCCATTTACTATGCTTATTTCTTTTCCTAACGAATCTGAAAGCTCGCCTGCGATAAACTGGGCATATGCTTCTTTCCCTGCTAATACTCTACCATTTGCATCTACTGTACCTTGTAACTTTTCCCATAATGTTTGTTGTGCTGTGCTTTCATCATTTGCACTCTTTATTGCATCTAATTTAGATTTGTTAGATTCATCATAAGCCTGTTTTAATTCTTTTGTTCTGTCTATTAGCATTTGTTCTTCCTCAGACATTTTACTGCCTGCTTTTTTATAATTTTCCATTTCTCTTGTGTTTGCTATTAATGCAACTGTAAGAGCCGCTACACCAATTACTGCCGCTCCTGCCGGATTTGTAATGAAACTCATAATTCCTGTTCCAATACTGGAAAGTGAACTAAACCATGTTCCTGTTGCAAGTGCGGCTGACGTTGCTCCACTCCTATACAATCCTATAGCTTGTACAAGCAAACTTGCCTGTGCATTAAAATTAACAACACCTTTTCCAAGTTTCAAAAATTCACCTAGCAATTTTCCACCTGCTAATGTTGCCAAAGGTATCACTGTTGCCATTTTTCCAATGTTCACTACATTTGTTTTTTCTGCATCAGACATATCATTGAACTTTTTGACAAGGTTTGTTCCAGTGTCGACAAACTTTCTAACCTCTGGTGTTAGCTTCTTTCCGATAGATATTGCGGCAGATTCAACTGTACTCTTAAATATTGTAAATGAGCCTTTCAGATTGTCTTGCATTGTTTTAGCCATTCTTTCTGACGCTCCATCAGCATTATTTATGCTGTCTGTTAAATTTTTAAAATCAGCATCCGAAGAATTAACTATAGCCAACAATCCAGACATTCCCTCTTGACCTGCTAATGTTGCCGCAAGGTTCGCCTTTTGCGCTTCTGACAGACCACTAAATCTATCACGCATTTCAGACATTAATGTACTAAGTGGTTTCATGTTACCATTCGCATCTGTTAATGTTATGTTGTATTTTTCCATTGCCGCCGCTACTGTGTCCGTTGGTTTTGCAAGTCTCGTAAACAATGAACGTAAAGCTGTTCCTGCCTGTGACGCTTTAATACCACTGTTAGCCATAAGACCTATTGCGACTGCACAATCTTCCGCACTATATCCTAACGCTCCTGCCACTGGTGCAACATACTTGAATGTTTCTCCCATAAGTCCTACATTCGTGTTAGAACGTGAACTTGCTTGCGCTAGTATATCCGCAAAATGAGAACTGTCTTTTGCACTTAATCCAAACGCTGTCAATGCATCCGTAACAATATCTGATGTTGTTGCAAGGTCTTCTCCCGATGCCGCCGCAAGGTTCATAACACCAGATATACCGGACAACATATCATTTGTGTCCCAACCAGCCATTGCCATGTACTTAAATGCAGAAGCGGCTTCTGTGGCTGAGTATTTCGTTTTTGCTCCCATCTGTATAGCTTTTGTTTCTAGCTGTTTAAACTCTGTTCCTGTTGCTCCAGAAATAGCTTTTACTTCGGACATACCTTCGTCAAAATCTGCTGTTGTTTTAAGTGCCGCCGCACCAATTGTTAGAAGTGGTACAGATACACTTTTTGTCAGAACAGAACCAGTTGCAACCATAGCATTTGACAGTCCTGTTAAACGTGTAGATATACTTGCAGAACTGTTATTGAACTGTTGCAAATCATTTCTAGCAGACGCAAAACCTTTTGTGAATTTTGATGTGTCTAATTCCAAATACGCAATTGCTGTTCCCATATTTATTGCCATTTTATTTTACCTCCTTTCTATTCAAATTGTTTATAGAACTCTTCAAAACTACTGTATTCTTTTTTTTCTACTTTCTGTTTGTATATTGGCTTTTCTCCATTTTCCATCATAATTCTAATATAACTGCACGCTTCGTTAAAACAAAAGGCAGTATAACTGTCCTTTATTCCAAGTATCTGACTTGGTAAACAATTATACTGCCTTGCAATACCGAGGACGCTTTCTATTTTTTTACTCTTCACGAAAAAACTTTAAGTTTTCCACACCCCTGTTAACATATTCGTAGATTTCTAACAACTGTACGAATGTAAGTTTCATACCTGCTTTTTCAATCTCTTCAAAACTCGGCTCTACAAGTGTTGCTTTTGCAATAATCTCTAACACTTTCTTTCTTTCAGCCGATTCCTTAAATACTTTGTCTGGATTTTTGTTTTCCTGTTTTTGTTCTTGTTCACCAGAATTAAACAATTCATAAGCTACACCAAGTAATTCATTCGGAAACTCTGTTGTAACAATGTCTATAAGGTCTGGTCTTTTTAATCTCGCTACAAAAGGTTGTGATTCTGAAAATGGTGTTAATTCCATAACAACACCACTCGAATACTTTGTAAGTTCTTCAAAAGTTGTAACTTTATTGTTTTCCATTTTTATTGTCCTCTTTTCTTTTTATATGTTTATTTTACCGAAATTCCTGTTTCTTCTGTTCCGCTAGAATACGCCACAGGCATTCCATTTTCTACACTCTGTGCAACTGTTGCTGAGCTAAAATCTGGTAACTCATTAACGTAAGTTCTCTTATAGGGTGCTTCTCCTGTTTTTGGTGCACTGTTAATAGTATACTCAGATACACGGAATACATCATCTTCCATAGATTCTGTAAACGGTGTTCCTTGGCAGTTCGGATATGTTGTTTTTTCATATCTAACAATCTGTCCACTTGCATCATACTGCGCTGAATATGCGTCAAGTTCAAATACTTCTCCCTTATCATCACTGCCAGAAACTGGTGGCGTATATGTAAAGTCATCTGTTTCAAGACTTCCAGATATTTCTCCACCCTGTAAAATCTTTGCCAGTGTCGGACTAAATACATTATCAGTCAATGTTAACTGATGTCCTGTAATCACAGTTCTCTGTGGCTTCTGAGCAATAATCCTATTAAGTTTTACAAGCTTTATTGCATCTGTTGTTTCTGTTTGTGGTTCAACCCCAAGCTTATTAGAAGTGTCCACGGCATACTCTACATAATTTCCGCTTGTACCAGTTCTAATAACTATAAGCGAAACATCTATAGTTGGAATAGCTTCTAATTTCTTTTTTGTATCTGCCATTTTATGTTTCCTCCTTACCACTTATTACTTGTTTCGATTTTGCGGCAACCTTGGTACTGAAAAGATACCATGTGCCCTTTCACTGTTTCATCGTAAAAACTGTCTGTTTCATTGCCTAGATACATAACTGTTGGATATACATTTTTCATATGCTTTTTAATTCCCAACGCATAATCTTCTAATTCTGAATAATTATGTTTAGGAACATAACACATTATTGTATATATCGGTCTTTCTGCGGACACGTTATACTCAGTTGTCGCACCGCCTTTTTTAATCACTGTGTATTTTTTTATACATTCCCCATCATGTTGCCCTGCAAAATATACATCTATATCGTTTTCTTTCAGACAGTCATATATTTGTTTTAATACACTTTTTGTCATTTCAGATACCTCATAAGATTTGCAAAACCTTTTAAGACTTCCGAACTACAGGCATTTAATGTCGGTTGCAATATCTCATATCTTCTTTCGTTGCATAATTCCAGATATATACCGTAATAAACTCCATGCCCGATATTTATTCTTGTTTTAGTTGGGAACTGTTCTACCCAACCCGTTAGTCTCTGTCTTGCGTGTCCTGTTCTATCTGTCCATCTTCTATTTGTTTTTGCATAGTTTTCGAATTTCTTCGCACCTTCTTGCGCATACATTCTAACTGCTAACTGTGACTTGTTTTGTGCCATGTTTAGCCATCTTTCAATCTGCCTTGCATCAACTCTAAATGTTGCCATTCATAATCAACTCCATAGATATATCTGCAATAATGTTCATCTGTTCAACGTTGTTAACATCCGCAACTGTATATTCAAGTCCATTGTACTCTATTATATCTCCATTGCTGATTTCTTCTGTATCTGAATATTCAGCTAACACCATTGGCTGTCCTTTTGTTCTTGTAACAGTTCCATCTTTTACAGTCCTTGTTTGGAATGTTTTTGTTATGTGAAACAACCCACGGAAGGCTGTTATTGTTTCTTGCTCACCCGTGGGTTCTTTGTATTCATCAATTTTGTTTCTTTTTATAGTGAACTCTGAACCATGCATTTTTATTTCTCTTTTCACTTTGTATAGTTCAATGCTTTTGTTCATCATAGCACCCCACTGTTAGTCTGAACATATTTTGAAGCTAACATTTTAAAATAACTTGAACTGTCTTTCGTAGTTAGACCACTTACATTCAAACCTGTTGTTTCTGCTTTTATGATTAATCCTTCATAGCTTGCTTTTTTAACATCTCTGTTGTTCATTTCAAGTAACGCTTCTAACTCGGAAAGTTCAAAATAAGGACATTGTTTTTCCCGTAAATTGAATTTTAACTGTTCAATATCATCCATGTTAGCACCTCCTTACATGTTAAGTTCACGCATTGCTTTCTGAATCATTTCTCTTGCTTCTGCAACGTTCCTTGCTCCATGTGTATCAATATTATGTTCTTTCGCAAACTTCATAAGTTGTGACTTGTTCATCTGCGAAATAGGTATTTCTTCCTTAGCTTCTTCATGCTCTGATTCTTCCATTTCATCTGCTTCAACATCAATGATTGTATCATCTTCTGGTTTTACTTCTTCTTCAAATCCATTCGCAAGTCTGTACCCTTTTGGCTTGAACATTCTTTCATAAGCATTTTTGCTTACCTTTCTTACTTCATGTCCAATTATAACATTTACCATTGCCATTGTCAAGACCTCCCTTTATTCTACTTTTGTATCATAGATGAATACTTGGTCGGCAGTTGGGAAGTCTGGCAGACAAATCATTGTCACTTTTGTATTTACGTTTACTGGGTCTGTTTCTGTTACTGTTGTAATAGCCACACCTGTGTCGACGATAGATACATTTGCAACTCCGCTTGTTAACAGGTCTGATTCTTCTGGTGTTGTACCAAGCCATGTATTTCCGAGCGTACCATCTGGAATTAATGTGAACGTATCTTCCGGCACATAATTTTGTGTTGCCCCATCTTCATCCTTGTACTTTTTATCATCAACTGCAATTGTGATTCCAAGTTCATCTTTAATGTAAGAAAGAACTTTTGAATCTGAAATGAATCCCTGTCCATCTGTAAGAATTGCGATTGATTTCTTAATCTCTGTGTTGTTTCTCATGTATCCGATAACCTTAGAAGTTGTTACCGCCCTTGTAAGTTCAACACCTGTATCTGTTCTGATAACATCCTGTGCTTTTCTAATGTCATCCATGATTGTTGCTGTTGGGTCAGACCAAGACTTTGTTACGGTTTTCTTATGTTCTTCTGGAATGCGATAATCATACTCATAAATCTGTCCATTGCTCTTCATAGAGATAACACCTGTTGTTAACATCATCATACGCATACGCTCACGCTGAGCCGCCGCACCCTCAAGAAGTTCTGTTTCATCTGCAAAAATTCTGTTTGCAATCGTATCAATGTACGCTTGATTACCTGTTTCAATAATCATATTTAACTGCTGTCTTAATTCTTCATCAATGTATTTTGATTCTTTGAAGAACGGCATCTGTGCACTTAATTTCTCAAATCCAATTCTCGGTCTTGGTACTGCTTTTACGTCAAACGCACTTGCTTTAAGTACAACTGGTAATCCATTTGAACCTTTTAACCAATCAAGTTTAAGTCCGAGTTTCTTTTCATTCGGAAATAACTCTTCACCGAGATAAGGTGCTCTGTCCTGCGTCATAAGTTCCCAGTAAGACGCAATTTCTGTCGATGTAATAATATCGAATATTGTCATTGTTTATTTTCCTCCTGCTTTTGTTTTATTTTAAGAATGTAACTCTACCTGCTAATGCAGTTTTTACATAACTTGTAAGCTTTCCCTGCGTTGTTTCATCAATTCTATCCAAATTCACAAATCCAAATATTAACAATGTTCCATTTGCATCTCCTGTTGTTACATCAACGTCATGTAACAAAACTCCTACTGCATCCGAAGCTTCTGTTTCTGAACCTGCTTTTGCGGCTGTGAATGGTGTTAATCTGTTTGTTAAGTCACCTGTAAGTGGTGTTCCTGCTTTAACAATCTTTTTACCTAATGAATTTGCTGTTGCCTGTACAGAATCATCTACGACAATTCCAACAGATACTTGTGGCTCTACATTGAACAAAATCTGATTTGTAGAACCATATGTTTCTTTCTTAATACCTGTCTGGTTTAACATTTTTGTACCTCCTGTTTATTTGAAATAATTACTTTTTGTAGGTTTCTTTTTATTTGCAAAAAGTCTTGCGGCAATAGAGCCTTCATATTTATCTTCGATGGTTTCATCTTCCTGCTCTGTGTTTTTGCTTACGCGCTTTCTTGTAACTCTTGGCTTTTTGTTTTCCTGTTCCTTTTCTTCATCCGAAACAAAATACATCTTGCCGTTTGTTCCATCTTTAATTTCTGCAATAACCTTGTTAATGTCTTTATCTTTTGTTACTCTTGATTTTGCAATAATTACCAAATCGTCTACCGCTTCTGGTTTTGCTCCAAGCTTAATTGCGGCTAGCTTTGCTTCCGCTGTCTGTCTTGCTTCTCTTTCTTCTACAAGCTGTCTTGTCGTTTCCTTGATTACATCGTCTTTCTTTTCTAAGTCTGTTTTATTCTTTTCTTCGTCTTCCTTAGCTTTTGTTACGATGCCTTTAAGTTTTTCATCATCCTCAATGCCAAGCGACTTCATATAATCTTTAACAGCCTGTTCTTTTACTGCTTCGACATCAACTTCCGGCTTTTCCTCTTTCGTTTTTGTTCCTTCTTTTTCTGTTTCTTTTTCCTGCTCTTTTGTCTCAGTGTCTTTTACATCTGTTTTTGTTTCTACTTCTGCCATTATTCTTTTCCTTTCTCTTTGTATTTAGACTGCAAAATCATTTTGCATGTTCTAACCTTTTCTGTTTTTCTTTTACCTTCTGTAATCCTCTTGCATATTTGCTGTTTCTAAGGGATTTTAATTTTGTGGTTTCCTTCCTAATCTGTTTCTTTAAAGCAAGTGTTTCCATATCATCATAACATATATCATACTGTGCTTTGCATTTCGGACACTCCATATAAGTTCTTATAATTTCATGTCCTTCTATTGTTTTAGTTTGTTCTTTTAACATGCAATCAAAATCATTTTTGCACACATCACATGTCACTATCAATTATATCACCCACTTTCTTCAAAGTCAAGCTTTTTACAAAAAGATTTTTATTTTTATCATATAAATTTATGCCATTACATCTTTCCGCTAACTCATTACGTTTTAACTTCAAACTTTCTGAAAGTTTCTTCTGCTTTCTATCTTCTTTCTTACTTACAGAATCACCCCTCTGACGCTTTTTAATAGCGTTTAAAAGCAGTTTCTTATAATCATTGAAGATTCTTATAGTCTGCATAGAATCGACCTGTAAAACGTCAATTTCACCACACCTCTCGCATTTGCTATAAATCACCCTTACAAATTCTCCTGTTTCTGTGTAACAATCTTTTTTGTGAACATTACACCGCCTTAATTCGTTCACTTCTCCACATTTGCTACAAACTCTTTCAACTTTTAGTTCTTTCTCATTCATGTTTTTTTTTCTCCTACATAAAATCTAACACATAGTTATCAATATCTGGATATGTACCACTAGGGCTCTGATACCACTTTCCAATCTTATCAGCTATTGTTGTCATACTATCTGGTATCACTGCTTCGAATGTACACATACCGTTCGGATGGTCTAATGGCAATTCATCTTTTGGGAACACTCCCATACCTAAACCATATTGGTCTGTTTCTGCCCTTTCTCTACATATTTCACACACTCTTCCATGAAAGTTACTTGTAAGCCATCTATAACCTGTCACAAAAGGGTCATGCTCATTTACTGCCATAAAACTTTGTTCATATGCGTGACTTACCATTGTTCTCGCTAACCTTTGTGCATTATAATCAACCCTTCCAATATAGAACGTATCTTTTATCTTTTCTCCTACACTGTTTGCTCTACCTGCATCAACATCTGTTTGTCTTGCATATCTCCATTTATGTATTGTCCTACTTGGTTTCTTTGCTGACGGTTTCACATATTGTTCAATTTCTTTTGCAATATCATAAGCTGACTTATTTTGTGCCGTTCCATACGATATAATCTTCGATAGCGTTTTCTTCGTCTTTTTATTATATCCCCATATTGCTTTACTTAATGTCCAACCTTTTTGATATATGTTACCAATCATTATGTTCTGAACAACATTTTCTGGAACATAAAAGAAAGCATTTACTATGTCTTTATCTTCAAAACCACATTGTTTTAAATAAGACCTTTTGTCTTGTACTACTTCATTACTTATTGTTCTCATATCTCTTACAATGTGGTTTTGAATGTCTTGATTTAACTGTTTCACTCTGCTATTTATATCTCTTTGCAATAAAGTAAGACGCTGTTTGTTTATTATATCTTTTTCATTTGCTATCTGTCTTGAAATATCAATATATAAATTTTCATACATTGATTTAATTTCCCTCAATTGTTTTCTTGTTATACTTTGTCTTACCTTTTCTGCATTTTTTAATCTCCAATTTGCTATTTGTATCACCGCCTTATTTATTTCTCAAAATACCAAACTTCATAGTCAACATAATTTGAATCTAATAACATAAAATCGTTTGCCATTTCGATAGCTTCTTCTTTTGTTCTAAACTCACCATAATAATCTCTGTGTCCACTTTTAGTTATCATACTCATTTTATATCCATTCATAATTGTTTACTCCTTCACTTATTGTTTTGTTTGTTATCTTCTTTACACTTAATATATTACACTATTCTTTTATGTTTGTCAACAACTTTTTTACAAATTATTTTTAATTGTTTCTTCTTCTATATTGTCTTCAACTTCTGTTTCGATTCCAATATCATCAAGTTTCGATTGTACTTGCTGATTCATAGACAAACTGTCAAACATGTTTAACTCTACTGCAATCTGCATAAGTTCTTCGTCTATTTGTTCATCTGTCATTTCTGGACGCCATTTCTTTATGTACGATTTACGGCTCATTGCATTCACATTAATTTCTGCCATATCCGTGTCTTTCTCTTCCTGTTCATCGTCCATTAATGCATAATTGTTTTCGATTAACACATCATATTCAATCTGATTCAAATCTGTAACACCATACACAGATTTTACTATTTCTGGATTTCTCAACGCAATTTCTATGATATGATTTACAACTGTTTCTAGTGCAGGAAACCAAGTCATAAGCTTTTCATCACATCTTACCTCTAAAGACCAATACAATGCCCTTAATGCCTTTCCGCTTGTAATACTGCCTACAAGTGTTTCTTCGGAAATGTTTGGTACATCTGACATTCCATACATTGTCGTTTTCATTCTGTTCAGTGTTTCTTTCACAGCTTCTGTGTGATTCATTTGTGGTGCTAATACACCAATCATTGTTTTTGGTTCATCTATGTTTTGATTACTCTCTAAATCCCAATAAGAACCTGCGCTACTAGACAGATGTTCTGTTGTTGCGTGGTTCATATCTACAGTATATCGGATTGGATTCATTCCCTTGCCTTCACTGTCAATATCTGCATTTGCTAATTTACTGTATGCACTCTCAATGTCTTTTAAATCTTCAATTTCACTTATTCCACGTTTTTCATGGAGTGTGCCATCATTGAAAATAATAACAACTGGAATATCTTTTAAATCTGTTTCTGTTAGCGGTATGAGTTCATTTATTGTCTTTCCTGCCCCATCATACAATACAGAACTCATATAGATTGTTCCTTTTATATCTTCATACTTGTTTACTAGAAATCTTTTATCTGTTCTGTTTTTACTTTCCTGTACATTTTCAAAACTAACAAACTTTGTTAATCTATCTGTACCATATTCTGTTTCATAATAAAATTGTAATGCGTCATAAAAATGAACTATAATTCCATCATCCTCGGAAATGTCTGTTAAACATGCAATACGTTTTCCGATGAAACAATCTTTTGCACCTTGTAACAGATTCTTTTTAAATTTAGACTTCTTCAACACTTTGTCTATTAACTTCTGATATTGTTCTATTTGTTCTTTTTGTACATCTTCTACAGAATCACCTTTTATTGTGATATCTGGTGCCTGTGAAAACATGAACCTTGCTTCTTTATCAATCAATGTTTTTGCTATTTTATATTTAATGTTTGATGCAACATAATCACCGTTTGTTCCTTGCGCTATAAACTCTGCTCCATCTTTGTATATATTATAAAACTTAAATATATCGAGTAATTCTTTTTGAAATACACTACGACCAGTTTCTATCTCATTACTTAATACAAAATAAGGAACACTAGGCAATGCAGTGTTCACTGAAACACTAACATTCTTGTTACTCATGTTTGCTTTCTCCTTTCTTCAATTGTTATATTTATTTTAACATAACATTTATATAATGTCAATACATTTATAATATATAATAATAGGGCGGTATTTCTACCACCCTTTGTTTTTATGTTCTATTTCTTAATGCCAGACAATAAGTAATATGTTGTAATAAGTCCTACAATACCATCTGGCGTAAGTCCTCTATTACCCTGAAACACTTTTACACACTGTGAAAGATATTTGTCCCAATAACCAGTTAACGGAAGTTTTGTGAATCCATATACATAATGCAACTGCCTTCTAAGCCAATTAATTGCACTAATGCAGTTATGTGTCTGTCCACTCCATAACAAGTGGCTACCTGCAAATGCCTGTGAGTTCTGTCCGAATTTTCCATCCTCACTTAATGTTCTTGTGTCGAACCCCTTGTTCATGTACTTCTGCCATTCTTTTACATATGCATTTTCTATGTAATATCTCTTATCACCTTTCCATGCATCTGTTTTAACAACTGGATTGTTTGCTTTGTTCTCTGTTAATGGCTTACTTGCTGTTCCATTATACTTAGGTCTAATAATGCACTGTATCTGACTTACTTTCCTTGTCCTTCGCATTACCTCCCCACCGTTGCTGTCGTTTCCTACTGCCGTGTTTCCTTCAATCGTTGTATATGTTCCATTTCCATTGTTCTTTTCGATAAGTCCAATATGGTCACCTATTCCATCTTTGTTCCAATCAAATATTACAATATCACCATATTGACCACTGTTTTTGTCTACTGTTAGTCCTTTACTTGTTCCCCAGTTTTTGACTGTAGGACAATAGGCTGTTTTTTTACCATCATAGAACAGATTGCTTGCTCCACACATACGAAAGATATCCCACACAAAAGCACAACACCACGGATAAGACGCACCACTTACTACTCTTCCATAATAGTGCGTGTTAAACACTACATTGTTACTGTTTGCAGGACTTTCTTTCACTCCAATATAACTTGTTGCTTTGTTCATTATCTGTTTAGCCGTTGCCATTTTTTATCACCTCTTATAAGCTTATATTTTACAAATTAAGACATTTTAATTGTTTATGCGACTATTCCTTAGCTTCTACTTCTGGAATACCTGCAATGCTCGTCAGAACGCTTACAATGCCACTTACAACAGCACCACTTATTACCATCTTCCAATCTACACTATTTACGAATGCAGATGTACCAATCAATGCTACTGCTGTTTGCGCCATTGTCTTTACTGCTCTAATTCCTGCTTTTTTACACCACTGCACTGTGTCAACATTTGGTCTAAATACACAATTTTTAAACATCATCAATCCTCCTACCATTCTCTTGTTTACACATTTCTAATTCGTGTTTTGTTTCACTTATCTTTTCATTCTGTTCATTTATTGCATCCCATTGCCTTTTCTGTGATTCACTTACATGTTTTTTATATTCCTCTAAATCTTTGTTTTGTTTTTCCAGTTCCTCTGTTAACCTCTCCATTTTAACACTAAGTTCCGTCATTGCTTTGGTGTTTTCATTTAATGGCTTGTAGATTGCGGTGAACAACGCTATTAATGCAGACAGAGCAACAACAAGATATCCTACCGCTGTTGCATCAGACATGGTTAATAATGCATATTTTATCACGTTGTTAACCTCCTATATGTTCTATTATACAAAATCTCCATATATTCTATACCTCTTCCCATTCAAACACAAGTCTTATATAATTGTTCGAACCTTTTATAATGTGAGAAAAATCACATCCACTATCACGTATTATGTTTTGTCCTTGTACTTTATATTTTAACGTCCTCATTTTGCAACCTCGCCATTTCTAATAACTCTTGTTCCGCTTGCTACTGTTCTTCCTGTTTGTTCTTGTTTTTCTATTACTTCTGGTTCTTTTACACATGATTTAAAATCTGGTTCTCTTTCTTCCATTGCCGCCAAACAGATTTCTATTCCATTATGTAATCCACATGTATAATCATCTACTATGTTCTGTTCCTGCATTTCTTTAAGCATCCGAATCGTGTTATATGCTGTTTTATATTTCTTCCAATATCCAAACATTTCTATCATACCTCTCTAAGCTAATATTTGCCGTTTTAAGCGGCTTTTGAATTTGTCTTGATATCTTTTATATCTGCTACTGTATATTTGTCTAATGCATACCACAGCGCGCTAAATGTATGTGGGTCAATGTTAAATTCATCCCATATCGGATTTCCCTTGCTATCTTTTGCATACGTTAAGTCTTTTAATTCTCGTATTGTGTTTTTACATTTAGGCGAACACACAATCTTTTTGAATCTCTTTAGCTTCTTAGTGTTTGCTAATCTACTACCTGCAAACTTCTTACATTTGTACATATCAAAACCACACTGCCTGTAATACTTAATAGCTTTAGGTTCTGCACCGTCCGCATATATCATCTTATTACAATTACTTGCTCTTTCTTTTACTCTTTGTACATGTGGTAACTGTGCGAATATATCATCTGTTAAGTTATTCCTATACACTTCATCATAGATATACAGTATCTTGTTTTTATCGTCTACACAACAACTAATAAGTGCATTGTAACTTTCCTCAAATCCAAAATCCAAACCGAAGAAATGGTACTTTGATGATATGCTGTTTACCGTGTTTACAAATTGCTTTGCATTCTTTGCTACTGTGAATTGTGGTAATACACGTTTTCCACTTGCTCCAAACCTTCCCCATCTTGCTACTGTGTATAGATATGGATCATATGTTTTAAGTTCTTCCAGAGTTGTTATATAAGATACTGGTAAGAATGGGTTATCATCCGGCAAACTGTGATGATAATAAACACCATTTACAACCATTGTCTTTTTCTTATAGAATCTTTTCTCATTGCATATTGTATGTTCCTTTCCCTTTTCATCTATATGAACGAAAAATCTATCATACACCCAGTTTTCTTTTCCTACAGGGTTACATGATAGAATAAAATGTAATGTTACGTTAGGTTGTCTTACACGTCCTAACAACTCTTTGTATGCTTCATATTTCAACTCAGAACATTCTTCCATCCATACAATAGAAACACCATGAATTGATTTAATCTTCTCTGTATTGTCCATCCCTCTGAATATAATACGTGAACCATTCGGAAAACGTATTTCCATTGGACTTTGTACTGCTATTATCTTTCCATCTTTGTTCTTGTTTCTGTTGTCTGTTGTTGCTGAAAGCATATCCATCTTTGTTAGTATTTCCTTAAACAAACTAAAACAACTCTCTTTAATTGTTGCCATAACATTTCTGACAACTAAAGCTGTTCTTTTCTCCTGCATTAATTTTAATATTATCTTTAATGCAATATTGTAACTTTTTCCACTTCCATACCCACCAATAAGTAAGTATTGTTTGTAATCCCAATCTGTTAGAAACGAAGCAAATCTTTCAGAGACATCTATATTCATCTCCATATGATTTTCTCCTTTCTATTACATTGTAACATTATATTCTTTATTTGTCAATGTTTTATTTTATTTATTTTAATGGGTCATACAGGTATCGAACCTGTGACATTTCGCTTATGAGGCGAATGTTCTACCACTGAACTAATGACCCTTTGGTGACTTTCATATAATGCACAAATACTACTTGTCACCTTGCCAAGCAACTTACACAACATAATGGTGAAACATTATTCAATCAATAATCAATATGTTGTGAACTGCCCTAATTGGAATCGAACCAATATTACAAGAGTCAAATTCTTGTGTGCTAACCTTTACACTATAGAGCATTGTTTTGGTGGCTACTTTATTCACCACCATGTACCGATTATAAACAAGCGTGTGTTTTAACGACTTTAACACCTGTCAAATGTTTACCATAATCTACTTTTCAAACACTCAATAATATATTCTCCTAAGTTTCCTTTATGTTCTTTCTGCTTTTCTTCATTTACAGAACTACCAACATAATACTTATCTGGATTGTATATATTTACAATGTTTATCTTTACATCTTTATGTCTTCTGTCATAATTAAATCTTACCTCAATGTCGTTATGTTCTTTTAAAAACTCAATTAATTCTTCCATACTGTTCCTTTCTGTTTATATATCATCATATACTGTGTTATTTGTCAACGTGTTTTTGTAAATTCCTTTTTAATTATTCATGTTCATATTTTTGTCATTCATAACATAATCTGTAATAGGTTTTAGAAAATCACACATATCAATATTGCATTCTAAGTCACTCCTACTACAAATATGTTCCCCAGAATCCATTTTACAAAACGGACATTCATCACGAAATACTGGCATTTCATCTACAATTATTTTCACATCCTTCCACTACCTCCAACTTCTTCAAGTCCTCGATAAGCCAAGGTTCTTTGTCTGACCATTTTACCATCGGTAAATTCAACTTAAAAAATTCTAAGCTTTTGTTTGATTCAATCCCACCGCTTTCCCAACAGTCAATAAGTTTATGTGGTTTAATGACATAAATGAACAAAAATCCATTCATATCCTTAGCAATATATTTTATCCCTTCGCCAATACACTCCAAAAACGCTCTATCTCTTTTAGAAATCACTGGCTTTTCAATGTATTCCTGTTCTGTCCATTCTCTTACCTTTTCTTTGCAATTAGCATCACAAAATAAACATTCAACACAACGAATACTACAACACGGTGCTATGCGTCCATCTTCTTTTGCTATTGCAATACTATCTCCATTACAAGCAATATCCATAATCTCTTTTGCATACTTCTCTTTGTTTTTCATTTCTTACAACTCCTTTATTATAACATATATCTTTGTTTTATCAATAATTATTTTAAGCTATTTTGTTTATTTCTTACACTTTACAACCTTTGCTTTTATATTTGGTGTCAAAAATTTTTTAAAATCCTCAATCCACTCACATGCATCTTTCTTGTTCTTAAATTTTACAGTTTCAACATTTGCTTTTACTTTCCCATTATTTAATTCTATTGTATACATATTATTCTCCTTTTCTGTTTTGTTTGTTCTCTCTTAACTTGTCTTTATTATACTATACTTTTATAAGTATGTCAAGACTTATTTTAAATTTCATCTCTGATATTATATAAGTCCTCATTTGTTCCATCATATTCATTTCTATATACTGTTACAAAGCTGTCTGTGTTAATTCCTTTTTCCTTTAATGCTTTGTAAGCTTTATTACATGCGCTAAGACTTGTTAAATTACTTATGATTACAACATCTGTTTCCTTTCTGTTGTAGTTCTTAATGATTGAATAATAATGTTTGTTTCTGTATGATTTCATATCCTTCATTTTTGTTTTCTCCTTCCTTAACTGTATTCCCTTGTTCTTTATGTTTATATTATAACATATGTTCTTTTATAATGCAAGTATTTATTTATAATTTATTATATAAAAATAAGCACGTATATTTCAACGTGCTAATATCTTACAAGTTTCGCTTTCTTTCCAGTATACTTTTCAAATCTATCTACTATTATGTCACAATATCGTTCATCTAATTCCATCATATAACATTGTTTTCCAAATTGTTCACATGCTATTAATGTTGTGCCAGTGCCACCAAACAAATCAAGGACTGTTTTATCTGCAAAATTCTGAATAAACCATGAACAAAACTCTATTGGATATGTTGCATTATGTTCTTTTGCGTACTCATTCTTATGTTGGCTTTTTAAATGTAATATATTATCTAACGTTCCTCTGAACTCTATTGTTCCTATTGTTCTTTTTGCGTTCTCTTTAGAAAAACAAAAAACAAATTCAAACACACTATTCAGAATGTTTTTCCCCATTGCAGGCTGTCCATTTATTTTATCCCAAATAATTGTATCTGCAAGATGTTTTCTAAATGAATATAACCATTCTATTAGTGCTACTTTGTTGCCTGCTAACTGTTGTATATTAATAAAAGCATATCTTGAATATCTTATTGCATTTTTTGTACTTTGTTGCAAAAACAATTTGTATTCTTCCTTTGTCTTACTGTCACTCTTGTTATCATACTTTGTTTTCTTACCGCTCTGTATTTCGCTTGGTGTAAGTCCAGCATTATACGGTGGCGATGTTATGCATATATCTGTAGCATTCCCATGTAATAATTCTATAACGTCTTCCTCATTTGTACTGTCACCACACATCAGATAATGTCTCCCAAGCTTATACATATACCCTCTTTTTGTTTTTGTTTTCTCTGGCATCTTTACAATGTATTCATCGTCAACAACAACTTTCTTTTTATTCTCTGTTTCTTCTTCAAACAAGTTATCCATATTGAAATCAAACAATGTCATATCTACTTCGCCTGCATCCCATAACTCACTTAATTCTGTATCAAGTAAATCATAATCCCATTCACTTTCATTCAGTTTGTTATCTACCAACCTATATGCTTTTATTTGTTCTTCTGTGAGTTCTTCTAAACATACTGTAGGTACTTGTTTTAATCCTGCTTTCTTTGCTCCTAAGATTCTTCCATGTCCTGCTACCACTTCATTGTTTTTATCTATTATTACTGGCTGTGTAAAACCAAACTCTTTAATACTATTTGCTATCTGTTCTACTTGTTCTTTGCTATGTTTCTTTGCATTCTTTTTATAAGGTTTTAAATCCCTTATGTTCATATATTTTATATTTAATTCCTGCATTGTTTTGTTACTGTTTCTCCTTTCTTTGTTTTGTTCTTTATGTACTATGTTATTTATGCTACTTTTTAGATACTTTTATTTATTCTCCATACGCTTCTTTGTTCTTGTTACTTTTACACTTTTAATTCCTTCTATTTCCATATCTGAAATGCTTAGTAACTTCTTTATTTGTGTCAAACAAAATTCTACGTCTGCTATTTCTTCTGTTACCATATTCCTTGCTTTTAATTCATCCACAGAACATGTTTTATCTTTCTTTACTACTGTTCTTTTATACTTACTTAATGCCTGTATAAGTTCTGCACATTCTTCCTGTGTTTGGTCTATTCTGTTTTCAATTCCAAACTTCTTTGCCTGCTTTATGATATCCCTTTTATACATATCCATTATTTATTCTCCTTACCACAAAACTTTCTTTTTGTTCTGTCTTTTCTTTGCTCCCTTTATGTATTTATTGCATTCTGATACTTTGCATCTTCTTAGTTCACCTACTATAAAAAAATAGTTACATTTATTCTTTAACACATTTCCTTTTACTGGTGCTCTGTAACAGCATGTTTTACACAAATGTCTGTCTGCATTAAATCCTTGTTCTATATTTTCTTTGTTTTCCATCTGTACTCCTGTTTTATATAATATATTATAATACTTTACATTATGTTTGTCAAGCTTTTTATGAAAATATTTTTTGTTTTTCTAATGTTTCTTTTAACCATTCATCTGCTGACATACTCCTGTAAGGCTTTATATTGCGATTTAAGCCATTTTCCTTATTATCCCCTAAATTCCCTAATGCGTGTTCCTTATAGGCTTCTATTGTGCTCTTAAATGCTTCATTGGTTATATACATCATCTTCGCCCCAATCATCTAATTCGTCTTGTTCTTCCCAAACTTCATCATCTTCATTCCAGATATCTTGTTCTTCTGTTTCAATGTTTGATTCAATATGTGTTTTACCTTGTGGTACAAGATTAATAGTAATGTTCTGCCCTGCAATTTCTTTTCCGCTTTCTACTGCATCAAGTTTGTCCTGCATATCTACAATTTCCCTAATTGCATTTACATTCCCAGTAAGTCCTTTTTTAAACAATGCAACCATAAGAGCCATTTCATTTGTTAATTCCCCTGTGAATCCTAATTCTTCTAACAATGCTTTTATTTTCCTGTTAGATACACGCATACTTAGTAATTCTCGCATTGTTTTTTGTGCCTGCATTTGTTCACGCTTTTTGTTCTTCCTTGCTTCTACACCCATCTGCGATATACGTTTTCTTTCTTCTTCCGAACGTTCATTTAGTGGTATAAGATTCTTTTTTTGTTTTTCTGTAACGTTTCTTTTTGCCATCTATGTTTATTTGCTCCTTTCATTTTCTGTATAATATTAAAATGGGGCAGGATGTTTTATTCACCCTACCCATATATAAACAATGTCGATAATTACTACAAAGGTTTTTAGGTTAAAAATAAATCAGTGTGTTACTATTTTTCCTTTACCTCCTTTGCTTTTATTGGTATTTGAGGGGAAACGGGATATCAACATTGTTTACTTCATATTACGGGCAGACATTTTAATAGGCTGTCACTTTCGTATACCCAATCCGAGGTATTCTCCCTTTCTGTAATCTATATTATCACATTTTATATGTGTTGTCAATACTTATTTGCTCTAAATTTCAAACTTTGGTCAACTACTGCTTTCTTACGTTCTTCATTTTCATATCTGCACTCTGCTTTAAACTCTGAATATTTTTTACATACAGAATGGCACTCTATTGTTCTTTCCTTGCAATTCATACAAGGTGATTTATTCGGCATATTTTACCAGTCCTTTTAGATATAAATAGTCCTCTAATTCATTTGTATAAATTAATAGTTCCGCTAAATCTGATTCGTCTTTTAACATTACCATTCCGTCTTCCATTTTTGTGAACCTTTTTATTGGTACTGGCATACCTCTTGTACTTACACTATTTAATAATCTATGTACTTCCTTCAAATAATGTATCAGAAATACAAAAATCATACAAAATATAATGTCTACTTTAATCCCCATATTCGCCCATATAAGCAATAATGGAAATATAAGTTCCAATAATATAGCTATAGCATTTAAGTTCCTTTTAATACCATTACAGAACGTTCTAGCCATATTCAATGGAGTTGTTGCTAATACCTTTAACACCTGCACTATAATACACTTCCTTTCAATCCTTCTTTTAATGCTTTCAGTTTTGTTTTAATGCGTTCCCTATATGGTTGCATCTTACAAGTTTCACACATGTATTTATTCTGTGACATAAAGAACGCACCTGTCACTTCTTGGCATATGTTGCAATGTTTTGTTTTTATCTCTTCTTCGTCAGTATATACATACATTACAAGTTTTACTTTTTTTGTTCCGATTCCTGTTTTATCAAGCTTCTCAAATCTGTATGTAATATTTTTGCTGTTGTTTATTGCTATTACATTTGTGCTTAACCATTTACAGGCATTAAGATAAGCTTCTTTTGTTGTACCACCGATGAACTCTTTTTCTTTTATTTTCTCACATATAATCATCTTATTCACTCCATATACTTCTGTTTTGCTTCTACTGCTTTTGTATCTGCTAATTCATTTAATGGGTCATCCTTATGTCCGGCAACCTTTACCATTGTAACAGCCATTCCTTTTGTGTATAAGAGTTTTATCATCTTTTCCCATATGTGTTTATTTTTTACATCTTTTCCGTCTTTTGTTTTCCATCCATTAACATTCCAACGTGAAAGCCATCCCTTTGTTATAGCGTTCACCACATACGCACTGTCACTGTATATAGTCACCTTTTTCGCTCCACTCTTTAAGGCTTTTACTAACGCTTTGTACACTGCTGTTAACTCCATTTCGTTGTTTGTTGTTTCTTTCTTACCACCTGTAACAACATCTGTCACATAACCTCTGTCACAAGCTTTCAAATCTACATAACACCAACCACCTGCTCCGGGATTTCCACTACACGCACCATCTGTATAGAATATCTTACTTTTATCCATTTTCTTTTTCTCCTTTTTTAATATCTGCATAGATAGCAATAATCAACTTTGCAACCATTTCCCACAATGTTTTACCATATATGTTACATACCCATTCACAATTTTCTAGTTTTCCATCTCTGTATGTTTTATGTGTTAATGTTGCATCATACATTGCAAACTTTCCATTTTCATAATATGGGTGTATTCCTGTTAATCCATTAAAACCATAATTATATTTACAACAGATGCCATGTAACACTTGCTCTAACAATTCAATCGGTGCTGTTTCTGTTCTTGTATAATTGTTTTTATCTAATAACTTTGCACATGGTTTCACTTTCCATAAGAACCTGTTTAATAACTTTTTGTTTTCTTCTTTTCTACAATCAATGTTTAATAATTCGCTTGTCTTCATTCTCTGTTCTCCAAAATAAAAAGGCAAGAAATAGAAAATACTTCCTACCTCCTGCCTTTTACATTCGCTCTATATTCTATTTATATCTTCTTCAACGATTCTTAGATTTCCCACTCGTCATCGTCATCTTCGTCTTCATCATCGGCGGCTTCTGCTTCGTCTGCTTTCTTCAACAGTTTTACATAAGCATCTGCTTTCTGTTTTGGCTTTGCCTTAATGCCACGCTCTTTACACATGTCGAACAACTCTCTTGCGTTCTTACCTGCATATGGGTCTGAATCCTCTTCCTCTTCATCTCCCCAATCATCGTCATCTGCTTCTTCTACAGGTTCAGCTTTCTTCTGTTTTGCATTTGTTGCTTTCTTAGGCTCTGCTTTTGCTCCTTTTTTCTTTGCTGATGCAGGCTCAATCTCACCGTTATCAAGCTTTGTTAACAGGTCAATCAGATAATCTTTAGAACGTGACTTACACAGTGAAGAAATTCCTCTTTCACAGCACAGTGCGTACAGTTCTTTTCCTGTCATACCATCATACTCCGATTCTGTTTCATCCTCTTCGTCACAGTCATCTTCCTGTACTGCCTGTTTTGACTTTGGTGTTACCTTTTTAGGTGCTTTCTTTGGTGCTTCTGCTTCTTCTGCAATATCCTCTACTGAATCTGATTCCATTTCTTTGAGACCTGTCTCTACAACTCTTGCTGTTACCTTTGGAAGTGCTTTCAAAATATCTAACAGATAATCATTGTTTGCACATGCAACTGTTCTTGTAAACAGTGGAAATCTACTTCCAATCTCTGCAATGTTTTCCTTGTTGTTTCCCATGATTTCTTTTGCCGCTTCATATGCGCTCCAATTTGTTGCCATAATGTTTTCTCCTTTTCTTCTTACATTTCTTATTTGTTTCTGTGATTATATATTAACACATTTTGTATTGTGTGTCAACCACTATTTTGTATTTTGTTCATTTTCTTTAAACAATCCTGCTTTGCTACAAGCGTGTGTAAATGCTTTGTACATATTCATAAGTCCATCTTTATTCATAATTCCCATAGAACTATGTTTTAAGAAAAGATTTACTTCCTTTCCATCCTCCTGCACTACAAACTGTTCTGCAATCACATAACCAACACTTTCACCTTTGCTATCGTATGCTTCACTAATTACAACATTTCTGTTTTCTTTTGTCTTAGCTTTTGCAAGTTCCTTGTAATTTAGTCTTCCCATTCTTCGCCACCTTCTTTCTCAGTGACACTACTATCTGGTAATTCTAACACTGCCATAAATCTTAGCTGAATGAACTCTTCGTCTACAAGACTGCAAATATTATCCAGATTTACATTGTCTGTCAGTGACTTAAAAGGTATCATTGCATTGCCATCTTTATCAAAGTTAACAGCACCAATTGTAAAGATACCTAAGTTCATAGCTTTCCCTGTTCCACACTTAGCATGTACTGTGATATCACTGTTTAAACCCTGTAGCAGATTTACACTTGTTAACAGTTCATCATATCTGAGTTTGAATTTAACTTGCACAGTCTTATTCTTTCCAATGCTCAGACCTTGGAACTCAGCTATTCCTTTTTGTTTGAATCTCTTTTTTTCCAATTTCTTGTTCTCTCCTTCTTCTTTCTTTTTTGTTCTTCTTCATACTTAACAGATTGTTTTTCTCTATCAAGCTTGTATTTGTTTCTTGCTAACATATTCTTTTTTACTCTGTCTGTATCTATATTAGCATTTGTTTGTGGCATGAAGTCGAAGACTTCTAAATCCTCAACCCCAACCCCTTCTCCTTTATTATAAGACTTGCCTTTTGTTTTGTCAAGTAGTTTTTGCAAATCTTTTTTTACATCATAGAAATTAGCATTATCAATTAATTCTTCTAATACAGATGCCCTTACAAGCTGTTTAAATGCTTCTATATCCGTTTCTTTTACTGCAAGCCATACTTCATCCACATTAAGGAACTGTAATGCAAATACAGGTAATTTATGTGCTTCAATTGCATTTACTTCTAATGTATGTAATATTGTTTGTTCCAACCTGTAACTAGCATTGTCTGTAGATTTCAATTCACAAATACAATGTTCGTTTTGTCCATCACCTTTATCTATCCATGTTGCACCGCTGTTACGTGTAGGTTCAAAGCCTAACCTTTGCATTACCTCTGTTTCATTTTTTCTGTACCATTTAGTTGTTCTTTTTGTCATTAGATAAAATCATCGTCCTCTTCTACATCTTCTCTGTGTATTGTTTCTTCTCTGCACTTTTTACAATCTATACAATGCGTACACATATAACAATCTCTATAATTTCCAAAACATGATTTTTTATTGTCTTCTTCTTTTCTCTTCTCTGTGTCTTCTACACAAGATTCTTTATTTTTACAATTGTTGCATTCTAAGTCTTTATCATCATATCAACCATAACAATCTGGTACTGTATCACTACTTTTTGCACATTCTCTTATATATTTACACTTGAAACATTTATCCTGATTTTTATCATATTCATAATTGCCGAAACAAACTGGTATAATACCATTCGCTCTTTGTAAATGTTCAAGCATCTTTGTCATTTTTTTCATGTAACTCCATTTGTTTACGTTCGGTATTCCAATCACCATTTCTTTCTTTAATACCTCTTAATATGTTCCCATTTTCATCTGTTTTGTTATGTAGCTCCATTTCATTTGTCTGTGTGCCATCTTCCATCTCCATAAATGTACAGGCACTTTCTAATGTTTGGTGTCTTTCTTCCCTTATCTGTGTTTCTTCCAAGACATCTAATATTCTTAGTGCTGTTACAAAGTTAATATTTACATTCGCATATTCTTTCTTAACAGCCAAATCAATTTGTCTTTTGAATGCCATCTCAGCCTGTACCATTTCATAAGTGTAATTCTTCAATGTATCACTCCTCTTAAATTTATTCTCTTACTTTCATTAACTGCGCTATTACATCATGTGCATCTCTTAGCATTTGTTTAGCTACAACAACATCATATCCTGCCATCCCGATAGATTTGCACTGTGATTTAGAATTAAGGTTAATCAAAAGTTGTTCTACATCTATATCTCTTTCTATATTAACTTTCATTGTATCACTCCTTCCATATTCCATCTTTTACTGTCCAGTGTCTTATTTCACCTTTCCACCATTTTGTTATGTAATATTTTTTACCTCCACCCGTGTCGTAAACATTATCTTTTAACATTTGTTCTAAATCAAAATCGAATAGAAAGTGCTCATATGGACTTACCCTTCCAACATATCCACGAATCGCACAACGTCTTTGCTTATTATATTCTCTATGCATTATTTTGCTATATTCATATGTACTTAATCCATCCAAATTATCACTATACCATATCAGTATACCATATTTTCCATATTTTACATGCTTTACAGCGTGCCCTAGATACCTTCTTCGTGAATTTCTTCTATCCAATTGTTCTTTACTTAATTCATAATCTCGTTTTAATAACCCATTGTTTCCTCTTTTATGTCCTATTTTTCCAAATGTATTGAAGTTTTTATCTTTATATACTTTTTGATTTTTCCTCAATTCATCACCTAATGCACGCATCATAATACTTTTACATTTTTTACAATAACAATCTAGTCCATCACTCCTAACTTTATCTTTGCTAAACATATTTAACGGTAATTCTTTTCTACAACGACTGCACACCTTTGTTCCTTTTTCAAAGTCTGCTTTCATTTCACACCTACTATCATATTCGCTAACGTACTAATCATTTGTTTGTCTTTTTCTGTTAATCTATCCCAAATCAAAAAACCTGTTGTTCCATCAAAATCATAAAAAGCATATCCATATTGTGTATGTTGTACTATCCATTTTTCATCATGGTATTTTAGAACAGATACTAATTGTTTTGATATTTCATCAAAATGTTTATCTGTCCAAATACTGTTATCCTTTTCATAGTACAGATAACTGTGTATTGCTATTACACGTTCCAGAAAGTTTGCTTTTAGTTCGTCTGTCCAATATGTATTAAATTTATACATTACTCCACCTCTACTATGTACATTTCTGTATCTAAATCAAACCGTACTCCTTTTATAAATTTTACTTTTATACCATCTAACACATTTAACGACATATCAATAACTTTCGCCCTTTTACCTGTAGAAAATTCAACTAATACTTGGTCATAATTTCCATACATGAAACCGGCTATAAACTGTGTTAGTGTATCTATTTCAATTTCTTTTTTCATTTATCCAATCTCCGATACAAATATTCTTTTTCATCCAACATTGCTATTTTGTAAGCCATTCTTGCCGCCCTTTTTGCTTCTTCCAATGTAATAAAAGCATGTCCTTCTACACTGTACGATTCTTTTATAATATCAGTTATAACATCATAATATCCATGTTCAAACAAATCATCACAGGAAAATGCTGTGTGTTTGTCATTCCAATATAACGGGCAATCTTTATAGCAATTGATTCCGTGTTGCACTGTATATTCACAACAAAAACATTTACATTTTATCCATTCATTAGGATAAGCTTTATTCAAATAATCACATTTATAAAGATATGCTGTTTTTACTGTTCTGTCTACCGAGTAGTCCTTCATAATTTGTCTTGAAATCCACAGCCACATTTTTCTGTGTTCTGCTATTGCCTGTTCCCTTGTCAGTTTCATTTTGTTCTACCTCACTATTTCTTTACATAATACCCTATGTACATATTCTAATCTTTCAATTAGTTTGATTGCACTGTATACTGTGTCTGCTTTTATTTCTGGTAATTCAAGCGCAATCTCAATTAACCTTGTTTTTAATTCATCTGTATCTAATTGTTCTTCTGTATAATCACTATCATCCCAAAAATCTTCTGCATATCTATGAACACTTAACTTCATTTTTGCTACCTCCTAACAACAAACATCAACTGTTGTTCCATCTGTAAAGTGAACACAATATAATGTCTTTCCTACATAGAAACCACTGTTACCACAGTTCTCTAATTCTTCTACATCCTCATGTTCCTCAATTGCTTCTAACTGCTCCATTGTTACTACCTCATTGTCTAATTCTTCAATCTCTGTTCTTGTCATTGTTTTGTCCTCCTTCAAATTTGTTTTTCTTTATCTTATGTATTTATTATATAACACTTTGTTCTGTTTGTCAATACTTATTTTTAATTATTTCAAACATTCTACAGTGTAATTAAATCTGGCACTGAATTTAACAGAACCTTCTTTGTTTGGTACAATATGTTCATTTACTCTGTATTGTTTACCTTTATAACTGAAAATGTAGTCTTCTTCAATATATCTTAAAACATGTTCTGGCACATCTCTTACTGCTACTCTTTTAACATTTGTAACATATGACTTATAAAATTTAATTCCTAATTTGTTATTGTTTGCTCTACTTGCAATTGTTTCTTTATTCATGTTCTTTTCTCCTTCACATTTTGTATTTATTGTTTTCTTGTTTGTAACTATACTATAACA
>OLRU01000803.1_pt1 | contig 31941 bp, 25 predicted proteins | sample 1672961 | NCBI WGS metagenome assembly OLRU01 (sample SAMEA3136741, study PRJEB25190) | human gut metagenome | biome: human gut; feature: human-associated habitat; material: faeces | place: Austria | collected 2013
CGAGCATTTAAACCGCCGCGACTAAAGTCACAAATATAGGATATCTTATCTCTTCTCGGGCGTCTGTCTCTTAATGAATTAAATAGTAAACCTTTCTTGCCATATCGTGGAATATCCAGATGAGGCTCATTCCAATGGCAAGTCCTAAAGCACACTGTAATGTTTGGGAGCCGTAAGCGGCTGCTTCTGCCCATTTTTTCTGAACAGCATAACTCATCGTGTAATAGAGAGAGCCGCCGGGAATTAGAACGACAACGGAAATGATTAAAAATAAGGTGGTAGGGGCTTTTCTTATTTTTGCGATGACTTCGGAGTAAATTGCGGCGAAAGCACTGGCAAATAGAGAAGAAATGAAAACATCAAATCCCCAGGTAGTTGCGATGACATAGATAACCCAGGTCAGTACACCACCTAATGCGGCAGGAAAAATGTGATTAAATTGCAAATGAAATAAGAATCCGAAGCCGGCAGCTCCAATAAAGGCTGCAAAGAATTGTAATATCATAACACACCTCCAACAAACCAGATAGCGCACATAAATCCACAGGCAAGTGCGCCCGCCCAAAGAAGCGATTCTACAAGACGCATCACGCCGGAAATTGTGTCGCCGATTAAAATGTCGCGGATAGAGTTTGTCATAAGGATTCCGGGAATTAGCAGCATAATGTCTCCAATCATAACTTTGTCTGCATGAATTACCGGAAAGAAATGTGCAGCTACACAAATGCCGGAGCCGACAAAAAGGGAGCAGAAAAACTGCAGGATTAAAGTATTGCTGCATATAGAGTTTAAATGCCTTTGTAAAAAGCAAAGGAGAAAGGCAAAGATAACGGCAATGGCTCCGTCTAAAATTGTTCCTCCAAAAAAGACAGAAAAGCCACCTGCACCAAGCATGCTTCCCAGGTAAATGGTATAAGGAGCAGGAGTGATTTTTGAAATTTTATTTATCTCATCTTTCAAATCAGGAAGAGAAAGAGGAGAAGAACAACAGCGCCTGCTGAGTGCATTTGCCTGTTCTAATTTAAAGAAATCTGTGCCGACAGGGGTAGTGATTCTTCGGGTTTGTGTATATTCTTCGCCTTCTTCAAAGACCATAGTGACAACGATACTTGAAGTGATTGCAAATACATTCATCTGGGTAGCACCGTAGGCATGCCCCATTCGGTTCAGCGTTTCTTCCACACGGCTGACCTCGGCACCGTTGGTCAGCATAATTTCCGCAAGATTTAGTAATTCATGTAAAATAGCATTTGGTGAATTCAACGTACTTTCTCCTTTTAGAAAAATATGATATAGTATATCACAAATTTACGAAAAGGAGAAAAGTTTTGAGCTATACCTGGTATGAAGTGCTCTGGTTTTTTCTGTTATATTCCTTTGCAGGATGGGTAATAGGAACTTCTGGAGCAGCATTAAAAGAAAAAAAGTTTATTGACGTAGGATTTTTATTTGGCCCGTGGTGTCCATCCTACGGATTTGGAGCTGTTGGTTTTGCATTATTTTTACCAGAATTAAAAGACCAGCCTGTATTTTTATTTGCAGGAGGAGTGATTCTTTCATTCATTATCACATCTCTTACAGGACTGACCCTGGAACGTATTTTCCATCAGAAATGGAAAGATTATTCCAGACGGAGATTTAACTTTGGTGGCTATGTTAACTTACCTTATACGGTAGTATGGGGTGCGGCGGCACTGTTGTGTATTTGGATTGTAAATCCATTTTTAAGTAAAATTATTGAAATACTTCCATATGGATTAGGAAAAGTCATTCTGATTATTGTCTATATAGTAATTGTTATTGATTTTATCGGAACTGTTTCAGGAATTCTGAGTGTACATATCCGCCTGGCACGATTAGGAAAACTAGTCCTTGTAGAAGAAGTAGCTGATAACTTACAAAAAGCTGCAGATTACATGGGAAATGGTCTGACTGGCTGGGTATTAAAACATCTTGAAAAAAGCCATGAGGGTCTCGAAATCAAGGAAATCATCCGAAGTAAACTGCAAAGACGAGAAAAAGCACAGGAAATGACTGGTGTATTTGCAGCAGGATGTGGATTTTACAAACTGTTCTGGCTGTTCTTTCTTGGCTCTTTTCTTGGCGATATTACAGAAACTATCTTTTGCTGGTGGAAGATGGGCGCTATCACAAGCCGAAGCAGTGTAGTTTATGGCCCATTTAGCCTTGTCTGGGGAATTGGCTGTTTTTTCCTCACCTATATGCTCTACCAATATCGCAATAGAAGCGACAGCTTCATCTTTATATTCGGAACAGTCCTCGGCGGTGCTTACGAATATATATGTAGTGTCGTATTAGAGCTTGTCTTTGGAACTGTATTCTGGGATTACAGTAAAATTCCATTTAATCTGGGTGGAAGAATCAACTTATTGTACTGTTTCTTCTGGGGAATCGCAGCCGTAGTCTGGATGAAAATATTATACCCGAAACTATCAGATTTTATTGAGAAGATACCAAAGAAAATCGGGGTACCATTAACCTGGTTCTTGGTTGTATTCATGGTATTCGATATGGCAATCTCAGGACTTGCATTAAACCGTTATCACGAAAGACACCAAAGTGCAAAGACACCAGAAACCGCCATAACGAAAATATTAGATACGAGATTTCCAGACACAAGAATGGAACGGATATACCCAAGTGCCAAACATGTGAGGTAGGGAATTCTGAGTTGCCGCAGGTAAAGGGAGACGCCCTCAGTAAATAAAAGAAACTATATTTGTGACTTTAGTCGTGGCAGTTTGAATACTCGCTTATACACGCTCGTATCCAAACCTTGCTCCCAGGTCACAAATATAGTTTCTTTTATTTACTGAGGGCTGTGTTTTGGCTGGAGAAAATAGCAGAATTTATCCTGAATCTCTTTGGCTACGATAGAGGACTTACCGAAATTAATTAGATTTACTTTTTCCTCGATAATATCAACTAAGATTATTTAAGAAGTTTGTCAATTGAAAAAAATGTTGTATCATGCTAAAATATTGCGGATGTATTACAGAATAATATTTTGGGAAAAAATGTAAAAGGAGAAGCCATGAAAAAATATGATTATTTGATTGTAGGAGCAGGACTTTTTGGTGCTGTTTTCGCTCATGAAATGACAAAAAAAGGAAAAAAATGTCTTGTAATTGATAAAAGAGATCACATAGCAGGTAATATTTACTGTGAGAATGTAGAGGGAATTAATGTGCATAAGTATGGTGCTCATATTTTCCATACATCTGATAAAGTAGTTTGGGAATACATTAATCAGTTTGCAGAGTTTAATAATTACATTAACTCTCCGGTAGCAAGATATAAAGATGAACTTTATAACTTACCATTTAATATGAATACATTTAGCAAGATGTTTGGTATTAAGACACCGGCAGAAGCAAAAGCAAAGATTCAGGAAGAGATTGAAGAATTAGGAATCACAGAGCCAAAGAACTTAGAAGAACAGGCTCTTTCTTTAGCTGGCCGTTCTGTATATGAGAAGTTAGTAAAGGGTTATACAGAGAAACAGTGGGGACGTGATTGTAAGGATCTTCCTGCATTTATTATCAAGAGACTTCCACTTCGTTTTATTTATGATAATAACTATTTTAATGACCGTTTTCAGGGAATCCCTATGGGAGGATATACTGCAATCGTAGAGAAGATGTTAGAAGGTTCTGACGTATTACTGAACACAGATTATTATGAATTCAGAAAAGAAAATGCAGATATCGCAGAAAAAACTGTATATACAGGAATGTTAGATAAATATTTTGATTACAAATATGGCGTATTAGAGTATAGAAGTGTTCGTTTTGAAACAGAGACTTTAGATACGGACAACTATCAGGGTAATGCTGTAGTAAACTATACAGAGCGTGAAGTTCCTTATACACGTATTATCGAGCATAAGCATTTTGAGTATGGTACACAGCCAAAAACAGTTATTTCAAGAGAGTATCCGAGTGAATGGAAGCTTGGTGAGGAACCATACTACCCAGTGAATAATGAGAAGAACGAAGAAATTGCCGGTAAGTATCGTGAATTAGCAGATAAAGAAGAGAATGTTATTTTTGGCGGACGTCTTGGCGAATACCGTTACTATGATATGGATAAGGTAATTGCAGCGGCATTAAAAGCAGTAGAGAAAGAAAAAATAATTAATTAGGAGTGAGGAAAAGGCAAAAGTATCTATTATTATACTGCGCCGGAAGATTTTAAAACAGAAAATGCGAATTTGAAAGGAAAGATTAAAGATTTACAGGCAGATAAGAAGATATTACAGTCTGATAAAAAGGCATTACAAATATAGTAAGATTGAAGGAATATGATGACAACACTATTTTAGGGGCAGACTTTACTGCTTATCAGCAGTGGTTAGGATGGAAAAAGAAATATAAAGATTTTATGAGTCAGCCGGTAGATGACAGTTTTCAGTATGTGCAGAAACAGGGGATTAATACCATTTCTTTAAAGGTTGTGATAAATCCTTTGGAGGAAGATGAGTATTCTCTGGATAATGCAGATACAAGCGGAGATTAATAAAAATATTATTATGGATCATGGAGTAAAGTAAAAAAAGTTGTATTGAGATAAGCTGTTATCCTTGATTTCTATACCATTTTAAGTATAATAAAGTAGTATAAAGAAGTAATAAATATTTACAGGGGTGACCAAAGAAGGTATATTTATGTAAGAATAAGTATACCTTCTTTTTCTTTTATACTTCTTTGGGAGTAGATATTTGATATGCTTTAATGCGTGTAATACATAGAGAGGTGATATGTGTGAATACTTTACAGACAAATGACTGGCTTATTTTGAATTCAATTATTTATGAGATTTATACAACAGCCGATTTTGATGGAATGAGAAAAAAGTTTTTGGAGCAGATGAAAATGCTTGTAGATTTTGACAGTGCGGATTTTTATCTGGCAGCAGCGGACGGCGAGCATAAGCTTACAGCACCGGTTATGTATCATTGTGACGAGGATTTATCGGATGTATATGATACCATTGATTATGGCCGCGGAATTTTATATAGCGGAAAAAGTATCGTATACAGAGAGACGGATATTATGGCAGATGAGGTGCGGACAAAAACGGAGTATTATGACAAAATATATAAGCCGAACAGATGGCATTATTCCTTACAGATGATTATAGCAAAGGATAAGCAGTTTCTTGGTGTAGTCACCTTATATAGAAATATTGGAAAAGATGATTTTAACCATGATGAAGTATTTCTTGTGGATACGTTAAAGGAGCATATGGCATATCGTCTGTGGCAGCAGAGACAGAACCGTATACAGTTTGGTGAAAAACTTACCGTATCAGCAGCGACAGAGAAATTTGGCCTTACAAGACAGGAACATAACATTCTGCACCTGTTAATGGAAGGAAAAGATAATAGCTTTATCTGTGATTACTTATCTATTAGTATCAATACGTTAAAAAAGCATATTTTAAATATTTATCGAAAACTTGGTATTCGAAACAGGGTGCAGTTGTTTAAGAAAATCAGGGAGAAAGAGTAGAAATAGTCTTTATTCTGTCAAAAATATGTGCTATAACTATTTTTGATTTGGTAATAATCTTGTAGCAATTGAAATTTGTATAGCTTTGAACAATTCTATTTTAAAATGTATATATTGCTTTACAGAAAGCAAGAAAAAGTTATTTCTGAAAAGCTCGCTTTTAAAAAGAGACTGTTGTTTTCTTGTGAGGTAGAAATATACGATATATTACAGAGTTATACACAGAGGAAAGGAATGAAGAATTTAGTATGTTAAAGAAAAGGAAACTTTTTCTGGCAGCCTTACTGACTTGTCTTTTACTTGGAAATACTTTTGGCAGTGTGGCAGTAAAAGCAGCCGGTACTTTAGACAGTCAGGCAGCACAGACAGTGGAAACGATGTCAAAGACAAATGAGTATAAAGCATTCTGGTTTTCTTATTATGACTATGATGCCTATCGTGCCAAGTATAAAAAGAGAAATGCATCTACATTTAAGAAGTATTTTACGAAGGTAGTGAAAAAGGGGAAAAGTCTGGGAATGAACTGTATTATCGTTCATGTCCGTCCGTTTGGAGATGCGATGTACAAGTCCAAATATTTTCCGTGGTCCAAATGCATTTCAGGTAAACAGGGGAAGAATCCGGGATTTGACCCATTAAAAATTATGACTTCTGTAGCCCATGCAAACGGAATGAAAATCGAGGCGTGGATTAATCCTTATCGTGTAGCGGCAGGTTCCACCAATTATAGCCGTTTATCTTCTAAAAATCCAGCAAGAAAGTGGCATAACAACAAAAAGACACGCAGAAATGTTCTTGCTTATCGGGGAAGTCTTTACTATAATCCAGCAAAGGCACAGGTAAGAGAACTTATTGTGAACGGGGTAAAAGAAATTGTACAGAATTATGATGTTGATGGAATTCATATGGATGATTATTTTTACCCAACATTTAATTCTTCCAATGTAAACTCTGCTTTTGATGCAAAAGAATACAAAGCTTCTACTATGGGCAAACATAAAAATGGCATTGTTGCTTTTCGAAGACAACAGGTTAATGCTTTAGTGAAAGCGATTCACAGTGCAGTAAAAGCAACAAAGCCAAATGTGACATTTGGAATTAGCCCGGCAGGAAATATTGATAATTTAACAAGCAAATATTCTTATTATGTAGATATTAATAAATGGTTAAACTCCCATGATTATGTAGATTATATTTGTCCACAGATTTACTGGGGATTCAAACATCCGTATGCGAAGTTTGACAGAGTGACAAAGCGTTGGATGAAAGCTGCAAAAAGCAAAAAAGTAAAAGTATACATAGGAATTGCTGTATACCGCGCAGGCCATAATACCGGTGCAAGTTCAAGCGAACGCCGGGAGTGGAGATCGGATGCAAATGTTCTCAAAAAGCAGGTACAGTATGCTAGAAAAAAAGGTTGTGACGGTTTTGCATTCTTTGACTACCAGGATCTGAAAAGCAAAACAAGTGCTAGAGCGGTAAAAAATTTGAAAAAAGTATTGAAGCGCTAATTTACTAAAGCACAGAACCCGAACAGATAAATAGAGCTTATTTATCTGTTCGGGTTCGTCTGTTTATCCAAACTACTAATTGTTGAGAAAAATTCTCAAATAAATTATTGACTTCTAATAGATATTAGGGTATGCTAACTAAATAAGAATGCGTGAAATAAAAGTAAGTTTTAGCAAACATACAAAAGAAAGAGGTTATTATGTTACCATTAACGATGGCAAGTCAGGGAGAACCAATGACAATTAAAAAGATTGGTGGAAAACAGGAGACGAAGAAGTTCTTAGAGACATTAGGATTTGTTGTTGGCGGAACCGTTACAGTTGTTTCTGAGATTAATGGCAATATGATTGTGAATGTAAAAGATTCCAGAGTTGCCATTGGAAAAGATATGGCAAATAAGATTATGGTTTAAAGCTATGTTTCAACATTGATAATTGAAAGGTTAAGAAAGAGATAGAAAGTTTGAATAGGTATTAGCCTGAGTATTAAGTTATAGAGATTATTGATTGTAGCGTACATTTATATATCATATATTTTGGATAGCTAGATAATGAAGTCTAAAGCAAAAATATGACAACAATTGAATACTTATTGAGAATACATAACGCTAAGCGAGGATAATTGAGAAAAAATATCATTATTAGATTTTTTACTTGTAATTTCCCCCTCGGTTGGCTTATTATTGTGTGAAAAGAAAAGTGATTGTACTTTTACATAAGAATATCAATATTATCAGGAGGTCATGGACATGTTAGAATGTTTAACTAAAATTAACTGGAAAAAAGTAGGTTTATTTGCATCAGGTACTTTATTTGGAACAGCAGGTATCAAGGTTTTAGCAAGTGATGATGCTAAAAAAGTTTATACAAACTGTACAGCAGCCGTTTTAAGAGCAAAAGAGACTGTTATGAATACAGTTACAACTGTTCAGGAGAACGCTGAAGATATTTATGAAGGCGCAAAACAGATTAATGAAGAACGTGCAGAAGCAAAAGTGGCAGCGGAGTTTGCAGAAGAAGCTGAAGCAGCAGAAGAAGAGACAACAGAAGAAGTTGAAGCTGAGGCAGAAGCAGCAGAATAGTTTTGATAATTTGATTTACATTAAAACATATTGTGATAAGGCTGACTGTCGATGTTGATTTAAAGTCGATATTAAGTTAGATTCAAAAATTTGAATTTGATTTAAAATGGATGTAGCTTTAAAAGTAAAGAAGAGACTGCAGGACAGAGGCGGTCTCTTTTTTTAACAGATAAATAAAGAGGTGTATATTTTGAAGTTTCAGATAAAACACGAGATAAAAGGAAGAATGCGTCTCCATATATTACAGAAGAAACAGATGTCCTGCGAACAGGCAGACATTTTATTATATTATCTGGAGAATATCGAAGGCGTAGAATCTGCAAAGGTTTACGAGAGAACAGCGGATGCAGTTGTCCGTTATGCTGCAGATAAAGATGGTTTCGTACGACAGAATATTATTAAAGAAGTGCAGAAGTTCGTTTACGATAAGGTAGAAGTTCCGGATGGTCTTATTGAGAATTCTGGAAGAGAGCTGAATCGTGAATTTCAGGAGAAGCTGATTGGACAGATTACTGCACACTATGCAAGAAAGTTTTTATTACCAGCCCCATTTCGTGCGGTGTATACAGGAATAAAATCATTAGGTTATATTTGGAAGGGATTCCAGACACTTGCACAGCGTAAGTTAGAGGTACCCGTTCTTGATGCAACTGCAATTGGTGTTTCTATTCTTCGTGGTAATTACGATACTGCCGGTTCCGTAATGTTTCTTCTTGGAATTGGCGAATTGTTAGAGGATTGGACGCATAAGAAGTCTGTGGGTGATCTTGCAAGAATCATGTCACTTAATGTAGAAAAGGTATGGCTTAAGACCGAGGACGGAGAAATTCTTGTTCCATATTCCCAGATTAAACAGGGGGACAGCATTGTTGTACACATGGGTAACGTCAATCCATTTGATGGAACTGTATTAGCTGGAGAGGCAATGGTGAACCAGGCATCCCTTACTGGAGAGTCTATGCCGGTTAGAAAGTCAGAGGAGACTTCTGTTTATGCAGGAACTGTTGTAGAAGAAGGTGAAATCACTGTTAAGGTAAAAGCGGTTGGCGGAAGTGGACGTTATGACAAGATTGTTACAATGATTGAAGATTCCCAGAAGTTAAAGTCTGGTCTTGAAGGTAAGGCAGAACATTTAGCTGATAAGCTTGTGCCATACACACTTGCAGGAACAGGACTTGTTTACTTAGCGACAAGAAATGCCACAAAGGCAATTGCTGTTCTTATGGTTGATTTCTCCTGTGCATTAAAACTTGCTATGCCAATTTCTGTATTATCTGCAATTCGTGAAGCAAGCCAGCATAATGTTACTGTCAAAGGCGGCAAGTATATGGAAGCTGTCGCAGAAGCAGATACTATTGTATTTGACAAGACAGGAACACTGACAAAGGCAGAGCCTACTGTTGCGGAAGTTGTTCCATTTGGAGGCAATGATGCAGATGAAATGCTTCGTATGGCAGCCTGTATGGAAGAACATTTTCCACATTCTATGGCAAAAGCAGTCGTAGATGCTGCATTAAAGAAAGAACTTGACCATGAGGAAATGCATTCCAAAGTACAGTATATTGTAGCACACGGTATTTCTACTACGATTGAAGGGAAAACAGCTGTAATCGGAAGTTATCATTTCGTATTTGAAGATGAAAATTGTAAGATTCCAGCAGGAGAAGAAGCGAAATTTGAAGCTCTTCCAGAAGAGTATTCCCACCTTTATCTTGCATTAGAAGGAACACTTGCTGCTGTAATCTGTATCGAAGACCCTCTTCGTGAGGAAGCAGCCGATGTAATCAAAGCTCTGAAAAAGGCAGGTATTTCAAAAGTTGTTATGATGACTGGTGACAGTGAGAGAACTGCCGCAGCCATCGCAAAACGTGTAGGCGTTGATGAATATTATTCTGAAGTACTTCCGGAAGATAAAGCAAACTTTATCACAAAGGAAACAGAAAAAGGAAGAAAGGTCATGATGATTGGTGATGGCATCAATGATTCACCAGCCCTTTCTGCCGCAAGCGTTGGAATCGCTGTAAGTGATGGCGCAGAAATCGCAAAAGAAATCGCAGACATTACGATCAGCGCAGAAAGTTTATATGAAGTCGTAGCATTGAAAAAGATTAGTAATGCATTATTAAAACGAATTCATAAAAATTATCGCTCCATCGTGGGAATTAACTCTGGATTGATTGTACTTGGAGTTGCAGGAGTATTAGCTCCGGCAACATCAGCATTATGTCATAATGTTTCAACACTGCTTATTAGTTTAAACAGTATGAAAAATCTACTCCCAGAAGAATAGTTTCTGATTTCATTCATTAGACAGATAACAGACGAAGGCAGCGAAACCAATAAGCCATATTTGTGATTTTAGTCGCGGCGAGAAATAGTCTTCTATGAAAAGCCCAGTATGAAAATAATTGATTTTGACCCAGTTGTACAAAACACAAAGGTGTCAAAATCAATTATTTTCATACCGGGCTTTTTTAACGCTTTATTACACTCTCGTCGCTCCGAGACCACAAATATGGCTTATTGGTTTCGCTGCCTTCTGTGTTATGGACAGGAGGATGAATTAAATCAGTTAGTTGTTTTTTGCAATTTCAATAACATTTTGATAACTTCAGGGCAAGTATAAGACCTCAGTTCGATTCCTCAAATCCACCCACTGCATCTTAATTTTAACAAAATCCAGCCAAAAAACAGCCAAGGAAGAGAGCACAGGACCTATATTTGTGACCTCGGAGCAAGGTTTGGATGCTCGCGCGTAAGCGGGCATCCAAACCGCTGCGACTAAAGTCATAAATATAGGTCCTGCGCTCTCTTCCTGGGCGTCTGTTTTGAATATTTTTCAAAAAAAGATGCAAAATACCCTCTTATAGAGAAAAGTGTATCAATAAGGGTATTGACTTTATGACGAAAGTTAGTTATTATAAATGCAAGTTAGTAATAACTAACAAACATTAAAACAAGGAGGCACCATGAGACAGGAAGTATTTGAGATTGTACAGAAGATGGACAAAGATAATATCAGAACACAGATGGCCCTGCAGTGTGCGCCGTTGATTACCGGACTTAAGGTGGCGAATCTTTTGATTATTCCATCTAAGAACGAAGAGCTTGTTGGAGCGATTCTTGATGGAACGGATATTTCTTATATGAGATTAGCGAAGTCAGAATGTAAGACAACATTTTTCCTGTATCGGGAAGCAAGCTTAACTGTCTGGCTTACGAAAGCTGAGAACAGAGCACTTCTCAGGGAGGCAGGATACAACGGTAAAGTATTATCTGATATCCTCAAAGCAGTTCAGATACGATATGAAGCTTACGTGCAGAAAGGAAAAACTTTTCCCCATGAAATTGGTGTACTGTTAGGTTATCCTGCAGAAGATGTCAAAGGATTTGTGGTGAATGAGGGGAAAAATTATCTCTATTCTGGTTACTGGAAGGTTTATGGAGACCTGTCGGAAGCAAAGCAACTGTTTTACAAATTTGACCGGGCGAAGGAAGCGTTGATTGAACTGGTATCGCGAGGTATCGGGATAAGAAATGTTATCGAAAGCTGCAGCAGTAATTTACTGCTGGATGGCGCGGCTTAAAGTTCCTTGTAAGACCTTTTCAAAGATGGAAACATCATGGTAAATCAAACTAATAATTTTTTTCAGGAGGAAGCAGCAATGAGCAAGATTAGCGTAGTGTACTGGTCTCAGACAGGAAACACAGAAGCTATGGCGGAAGCTGTCGGAGCCGGAATTGCAAAAGCCGGTAAAGAAGCAGACGTAGTAGAAGTCTCAAGCGCATCTATGGAAGACTTAAAAGCAGCAAAAGTATTTGCACTTGGATGTCCTGCAATGGGCGCAGAAGTACTTGAAGAGATGGAGATGGAACCATTTGTGGAAGAAGTAGAAGGCTTCGCACAGGGAAAAACCATCGCACTTTTCGGTTCCTATGGCTGGGGAGATGGCCAGTGGATGAGAGACTGGGAAGAAAGAATGACAGCAGCAGGCGCAACGGTATTAAACGGTGAAGGCCTCATCTGCCAGGAAACTCCAGATGATGATGCAATCAAACAGTGCGAAGAACTGGGCGAACAGCTGGCTCAGAACGCATAAGAGCGTAGAATCATTCAAAGAAAAACTCGTAGTAACTCATAGTAAAAAATAGTAACAAGCAATTATAGTAATCGCATAGTAACGCATATAAAAAACTCATAATAACGCAGTAAAGTAATTTATATTAAAAAGTAACGTATATCAATAAGTAATTACACATTTAAAAAATACCTCTAATTTAATGAAATACCCTTTCTAAAATTTATTTTTAGTCGAAAAGACAAGAAAGAAGAAATCCTTTCATTCCTTTCCGTAAATCGCAGCGGAAAGCAAGGAAAGTGATTTCTTCTTTTTTTGTGGGGTAGACGAAACCAGCCAATGGATGAGAAGTGGGCTTGTTTTTCTCTTCGGATCCGTCTGTTTATAGTTTGTCTGTTTATAGGCGTGTGTCGGATTATGTGCCAATCACTCATACTGAGTCCGTCTGTTTCTATTTATTGTGCAAAGCTTTCCGATAAATGCCGTAAGCCACAAATGCCGTAACTGTTTCTGTTATCCAGAAAGAGTGCCATACTCCATTTGCGCCGATGAATCGGCTGAGTACGAACGCTAATGGTACGATGATTACGAGGTAACGAAGCAGGGAGACAACAAGTGATTCATTTCCCTTTCCGAGTGCTTCTAAAGCTCCACTTGATACGACGGAGACAGAAGAAACGATGAAGCCGCAGGAAATAATGCGGAGTGCGGATGCACCGGCGGCGATAGTTGTTTCCTGAGTGGTAAACATTTTCATAAAAGTTTCTGGCGTAAACATAAAAAGTAAGGTGCCGGCTGTCATGATGCCGATAGCAATTGTGAGGGCAAGCCGGTAGATTTTGTTTACTCGTCTGTATTCTTTTGCACCGTAATTGTAACCCATGAGCGGACGCATTCCCTGAATCATTCCGTTGACGGATAAATATAAGAAAGTCTGCAATTTATAATAGATTCCAAGAATGATAACACCAGATTCGGAAATTGATGCAAGGATTCCATTTAATGCGGAAATAAGCAGAGAAGGAAGCGCCATATTTAATGCACCGGGAATTCCAACACCGTAAAGGCGTATGCAGACATTTTTTTCAGGGCGAAGCAGGTGTTTACGTATTGTTACGGGTGGCTTTTTAAATATATAAAACAAAATGTAAATAAGTAAGGTAGAACACTGGCCGATGCCGGTTGCGATAGCGGCTCCTTCGATTCCAAGTCGTGGAAACGGTCCAATTCCAAAAATGAGAACTGGGTCAAGGATAATATTCAGGATGCAACCACACAGCATACTGAGCATGCTGACAACCATCATCCCCATCGCCTGAAAGTATTTTTCAAAAGTGATTTCCACATGGATAATAATTGAGAAAAGAAGAACGATATTTGAATAACGTAATCCTAAAGAGAGGGTGTCCTGATTGTTCGTAAACAGTTTTAAGAATGAAGGCATAATGAGGATGCCGGTTATACTTAAAATAATTCCATGTACAATAGAGAGAAACATTCCCTGTGAGGCAGCTTTATCTGCCTGTTCTCGCTGATCTGCTCCGAGACAGAAAGCAATCATAACATTGATGCCGATACCGAAACCTACGGCAACGGAGTTAACAACATTCTGAATTGGAAATACAAGAGAAAGTGCAGTCATGGCATCTTCGCTGATCTTGGCAACGAAAATACTGTCAATAATGTTGTAAAGTGAATTTACCAGCATGGATAAAATCATTGGTGCCGCCATAGAAAGCAGAAGTGGCAGAATTGGTTTTTCTTTCATATAAGTTTGTTCCATAAAATATCTTTTCCCTTCTGTATTATTTATTATTAATGTTTTACAGGGTACACATTGATGCTGTTAGATTTGTGAATTTTATTTACCAGGTTGATTTTGCTACTATAAGTGAGCAAATACAGAAAAATGCACAAAAATAGGTGCTTCTTGTTTGTAGTCTAAACACATTCAGACCAAGCAAGTAAAGTATGTTTTTATAATGCGGACATAGTTGTGCAATATTTTAAATTTACTCATTTATAGTTTGCTATATAGATTTTTTGTACAAATGCTGGTAAATATTTTTTATGACAAAAACTGAGCCTGTATATTCTGTAAAAAGGAGTAGTTTATCGCGATAAAAAAGGCTACAGGATTCTGCACTGTTTAAATCAGAAACAGAAAAACCTATAGCCTCGTTTAGACGATATATTATTTTGGTCACGTTATTATAAAGGATTTGAAAAGGAAATGTCAAGCACTCTTTTTTAGAAAATTAAATGCAAGAAAGACTCCGAGAGTGCATTGAACTCACAGGAAGGTAAAAAGTGTGGTTCCGGATAGATAAATAATTACATAAATATAAAAAAGATTAAATTTATATTACAAATGATGTATTGTAATTAACAGGAAGAAAGGCCTATGTTATAATAAATAACAAAGACAATGTTTGATATGGAGAAGCTTCGTACATTGAATAAAGGCTGACCTACACCTGTTTTATTTGCTGTGAGGACTTCTGTCACAATCTTGCATTGAATAAAGGCTGGTTTTTACAGCCCAAAGAGAGAAAAAAGAGAAGTTTATGAAAAAAATTCATGCATTAGTTATGTCTCTTATCATGCTTTTTATTGTGCTGGCACCAGCACAGAATGTGGAAGCAGCAGGCAAAAGCCTGAAAGTTTCTGAAAAAGCATTTTTCAAAGAGATGAAAGAATTTGACTACAAAGGAATGAACCGCTATGTGAAGGACTGGGGAGAAGGTGGACAGCTTGTGTCGGCATTTTACATGGTTCCGAGTGGTAAAAAGTATTTTGCTAAATGTGCCAGTAAGATGAGTTATCGTATCATTTCCACAAAGAAAAAAGGCAATAAGGCAGATGTGAAAGTGAAGTTCCGCTATGTGAATTGCGAGGATTTTACATTTAATTTCTGTATGAATGCATTTTATTATATGGCAGATGGAAAGCTTGATAATTTATCTTCCATGTCAGAAAAGCAGGTTATAAAGCTGGTAAATGGAATTATTGACAAATCGCAGAAAGATACAAAGTTTAATCGTTTTAAGACAAAAACAGTTACAATTCGTTTTGTGAAAGCAAAGAATTGCTGGAAGGTTCAGAAAGTTTCTGATAAGTTAGCTGATGTTATGATGGCGAACTTTGCATCAAATCTTCAGAATTTGGCAACATTTTCTATTTCGTCAGCTTGTGGAGAAAAGAGCGCATATGTTATACCTGAGACGTCAGAGTATGGGACAGTACAGAAAAAAGTACTGGTTAAAGTATTGAAAAATATTTATGGAAGAAAGCCAGAGTTGTCTGCATAAAGCTCATTTATACATTTGCTGAAAATCTTTATGAAGTTTATTGCATTAAAAATTGTGCTTGCTATTTCTTAATTCCCAGTATATTATTAGGAATTAGGAGGTGGCGAATTATGATGGTTTCGTCCAAAGGCCGTTATGCACTTCGTGTAATGATCTATTTAGCACAGAATGACAGAGAAGAATTAATTCCGTTAAAAGAAATTGCGGAGAATCAAAATATATCCATGAAGTATTTAGAGATGATCGTGAGCCTGCTTCATAAAGGCAATATGCTTATAAGTGGACGTGGGAAAAAAGGAGGATATCGTCTGGCGCGAAAGCCATCTGAGTACACGATTGGTTCTATTTTAAAGCTGACAGAAAAAACATTGGCGCCTGTCAATTGCTTAGAGGGTGGGAAAGTAACCTGCGAAAAGGCAGGATATTGTATTACTCTTCCGATGTGGCAGAAACTGGATGGGATTATTGATGATTATTTAGAGACAGTGACGCTTGAGGATTTGCTGGAGGGTCGGGTTTAACCTGGCTCTCCAGTATTTTTGTGAGGTTGTTTTTTATGTGAAAATTATGATGGCATATGGATACAAAAGTAATATAAGAGAGACAGAAAGTATTTTAAGAAGTATTTTTCCGGAAATTATGTACATGATAAAAAACAAGAATAGTGGTATCTTTTTAATAAAATCCTATTGACAAGATAGGATTTTCAAGATATAATTCCTATACACTAGATAGGATTTAACAAGATATAATTCCTACACACCAAATAGGATTTAGAAAGAAGAGGGTGAATTTATGTATATTTATGCAGATAATGCGGGAACTACAAAGATGAGTCCTGCTGCGATAGATGCGATGACAAAGTGCATGAATGAGGTATTTGGAAACCCATCCAGCCTGCATTCTACCGGACAGCGTGCTGCAGAAGTGCTTCAGAAAGCAAGAGAAGATGTTGCAGAAGCATTAGGTGCAGATTTTAATGAGATTTACTTTACTTCTGGCGGAAGCGAAGCAGATAATCAGGCCATTCGTTCCGCTGCTCTTTTTGGAGCAAAGAAGGGTAAGAAACACCTCATTTCCACAAAGATTGAACATCATGCCGTTCTCCATACTCTTAAGAAGTTAGAGAGAGAAGGCTTTGAAGTAACATTACTTGATGTTGGAGCAGACGGAATTGTTGATCCTGCTGATGTAGAGAAGGCAATTCGTGAAGATACAGCATTAGTTACTATTATGTATGCGAACAATGAGATTGGTACATTACAGCCAATTGATGAGATTGCAAAGATTTGTAAAGAAAAGAAAGTAACCTTCCACACAGATGCAGTACAGGCAGTTGGACATGTTCCAGTGAACGTACACGCACAGAACATTGATATGTTATCTTTATCTGGACATAAGTTCCATGGACCAAAGGGAATAGGTGTCCTTTACGTTAGAAAAGGTGTTCCATTGTTTAACTTGATTGAAGGTGGCGCACAGGAAAGAGGAAGAAGAGCTGGGACAGAGAATATTCCTGCCATTGTTGGTATGGCAGCAGCATTAAAAGAAGCTGTAGCAAACTTAGATGAGAACATGGCAAAGATTTCTGCTATGAGAGACCGCTTAATTGAAGGCCTTTCACAGGTTGAACATTCCCGTTTGAACGGTGATGCTAAGAAGAGACTTCCAGGTAACGTAAACTTCTGTTTCGAAGGAATCGAAGGAGAATCCCTTTTACTTTTACTTGATGAAAAGGGAATCGAGGCTTCTTCAGGAAGTGCCTGCACATCAGGTTCTCTTGACCCTAGCCACGTATTATTAGCAATCGGACTTCCTCACGAAGTTGCACACGGATCACTCCGTCTTACATTATGTGAAGAGAATACACCAGAACAGATTGAATATATCATTAAAGAAGTTCTGGAAATCGTTTCTTATTTAAGAAACATTTCACCAGTTTGGGAGGAGCTTGAGAAGGGAGAAAAGAAACATGTTATATAGTGAAAAAGTAATGGATCATTTCCGTAACCCAAGAAACTTAGGGAAAATGGACGATGCAGACGGTATCGGAGAAGTAGGTAATGCAAAATGTGGTGACATCATGAAGATGTACATCAAAGTAAAAGACGGCATCATTGAAGATGTAAAGTTTAATACATTTGGATGCGGTTCCGCAATCGCCAGCAGCTCTATGGCAACAGAGATGATCAAAGGTAAATCTATTGATGATGCCTTGGAATTATCTAACAAAGCTGTAGTTGAGGCCCTTGACGGACTGCCAACACACAAGATTCACTGTTCCGTATTAGCAGAAGAAGCTGTAAAGGCTGCTGTAAAAGATTACTACGATAAGAACGGAATCGAGTACGATAAAGAAAAATTTGCACCAGACGATTGCCCAACATGTGGGGAATAGTTGATTTGGTGGTTGATGAACCATTTGACAGACAGTTGATAGGCGGCTTATTAGATAATTAACAGACGAAAATGAAAAAGGCTTATCATCGTATTTGTGACTTTAGTCGCGGCGGTTTGAATGCTTGCTTATGCGCTCGTATCCAAACCTTGCTCCGAGGCCACAAATATGATGATAAGTCTTTTTTATTTTCTGACTGTGGATGGTTCCGATAAGTACGTTCCTAACCTACTTTTGTAAGAAGCAGTTAAAATTACTGGAAAACCAAATCAAGGAGGGAGATTTGGGAGCGAGCATTCAAAGCGCCGCGACGAAAGTCATATATTTGAACTATCCAGCTCCTGGTTTTTGTCTCCTCCAACCAAAAACGAAATAAATCCCACAAGCAAGGGAATTCTCCCACAAAACCAATTGACAGATTGCAGAAGTCTTTGTATAATAGCAGTGTGTTAACCTACTTTATTCTTAGAGTGAAAAACGGAGGAGAAGATAATGAAGTTTTTTATTGATACTGCGAATGTAGAGGATATCAAGAAAGCGAATGACATGGGGGTTATTTGCGGGGTTACAACAAATCCATCTCTGATTGCCAAGGAGGGAAGAGATTTTAATGAAGTCATTAAAGAAATCGCTTCTATCGTAGATGGCCCAATCAGTGGTGAAGTAAAAGCGACAACAACAGACGCAGAAGGAATGATTAAGGAAGGCCGTGAAATCGCAGCAATCCATCCAAATATGGTTGTAAAGATTCCTATGACCGTAGAAGGATTAAAGGCGTGTAAAGTTCTTTCTCAGGAAGGAATTAAGACCAATCTTACATTAATTTTTACTGCAAATCAGGCATTACTTGCCGCAAGAGCGGGAGCAACATACGTATCTCCTTTCTTAGGCAGACTAGATGATATCAGTGTAAGAGGTGTTGATCTTATTCGTGATATCGCAGAGATTTTTGCTGTCGCAGGTCTGGATACAGAGATTATCGCAGCGAGTGTCCGTAATCCAATTCATGTAACAGACTGTGCTTTAGCAGGAGCTGATATTGCAACAGTTCCATATAAAGTAATTGAACAGATGACCAAACATCCTTTAACTGATGCTGGAATTGAGAAGTTTAAAAAAGATTATATCGCAGTATTTGGTGAATAGGATATAGATGTGATTTCAGAATCTTCATTGCAAAGTGAAGTACAACAGATTCTGGGATTATATTGGGCAATAAGGAGGAAACCATGAACAAATTAGAACTTCAGAAGATGGCCAATGAAGTGAGAAAAGGAATTGTCACAGGCGTTCATGCAGCAAAAGCTGGACATCCAGGCGGTTCTTTATCCGCAGCAGATCTTTTTACATATTTATATTTTGAGGAAATGAATGTAGATCCTAAGAATCCTCAAGATCCGGACAGAGACCGTTTCGTATTATCCAAAGGTCACACCGCACCTGGATTATATGCAACATTAGCTCACAAGGGATATTTCCCAGTAGAAGACTTAGTTACATTAAGACATATCGGTTCCCACCTTCAGGGACATCCATGTATGCAGCACACTCCAGGACTTGATATGTCATCAGGTTCTCTTGGACAGGGAATTTCCGCTGCAGTAGGTATGGCTCTTTCTGCTAAGTTAAGAAATAAATCCTATCGTGTTTACACACTTCTTGGAGATGGTGAGATTCAGGAAGGACAGGTTTGGGAAGCCGCAATGTTCGCAGGAGCAAGAAAGCTTGACAACTTAGTAGTAATCGTAGATAACAACGGATTACAGATTGATGGTAAGATTGAAGATGTATGTTCTCCATACCCGATCGACAAGAAGTTCGAAGCATTTAACTTCCATGTAATTAATGTAGCAGATGGTAACGATTTCGACCAGTTAGATGCAGCATTTAAAGAAGCAAGAGAAGTAAAAGGAATGCCAGTAGCAATCGTTATGAAGACTGTAAAAGGTAAAGGTGTTTCCTTCATGGAGAATCAGGCATCCTGGCATGGTACTGCACCTAATGATGAACAGTATGCTGTAGCTATGGAAGACTTAAAGAAAGTGGAGGAAGCATTATGTCAGAAGTAAAGAAAATCGCTACCAGAGAAAGCTATGGAAATGCGTTAATTGAATTAGGAAAAGAACATGAGAATCTTGTAGTTTTAGATGCTGACCTTGCAGCAGCTACTAAGACTGGAATGTTTAAAAAAGTTTTCCCAGAACGTCACATCGACTGTGGTATCGCTGAATGCGATATGATCGGAATCGCAGCCGGAATCGCAACAACAGGAATGGTTCCTTTCGCAAGTACATTTGCCATGTTTGCAGCAGGACGTGCATTTGAGCAGATTCGTAACTCTGTTGGATATCCACATCTTAATGTAAAAATCGGTGCTACTCATGCAGGTATTTCCGTTGGTGAAGACGGAGCAACACATCAGTGTAACGAAGATATCGCATTAATGCGTACTATCCCAGGTATGACAATCATTAACCCTTCTGATGATGTAGAAGCAAAAGCAGCAGTACGTGCCGCTTATGAATTAGACGGACCTGTATACTTAAGATTTGGACGTCTTGCAGTACCTGTAATTAACGATAATGATGATTACAAATTTGAAATCGGCAAAGGTGTTGTATTAAGAGAAGGAAAAGATGTTACAATCGTAGCAACTGGTCTTTGCGTAAGCTCCGCATTAGAAGCAGCAGATATGCTCGCTGAAGATGGGATCGAAGCTAAAGTAATCAATATCCACACAATCAAACCTATCGATTCAGATCTTCTTGTAGAAGCAGCGAAAGAGACAGGTAAGGTTGTTACAGTAGAAGAACATTCCGTAATTGGTGGACTTGGCGGAGCAGTATGTGAAGTACTTTCCGAGAAATATCCAGTACCAGTTAAGAGAATTGGTGTGAACGATGTTTACGGAGAATCTGGCCCAGCAGTTAAGCTTATTGAGAAATATGGCTTAGATGGCAAGGGCGTATATGCTTCTGTAAAGGAATTTGTTAAATAACTATTTGATTCTTTGAGAGGAAACAGACGAAAATAAAAAGAATAGACCATCGCAACTGTAAAGATATCACTGCGTAGAAAATGCCTGTTCGGCATTTTTACTTGCTCTCACATTACAGTTGCGATGGTCTATTCTTTTTATTTTCTGTGTTTTGGCTCCAGAAGGAATGGATGAAATAGTATTTGGGGAGAGAGATGGGATATGGCAGTATTTCTTTTTTCGTTTGTTTCCCCCTAATGAATCAGATAGTAATCACTTATCCATTTTGTCAAATTAAAAAAGTTGCCGAATTTCTCCCTTTTTTCGCCGCTATTTTATACATATTATATGGAAGAAATTTTACTCCCATGTTTAACAAGTGAAAAAACTGGAAAAAATCAAGAATAAGAGAAAAAAATTAGTTGACATGGCTTGACAGATGTGCTATGATAATAAACTGATTCACAATGGGTCTGTATGCCTATTGGAAAGTAACCAGAAGATTTAACATTATGATTATTCAAGGGGTGAAAACATCGATGGAAAAGAATAGACTGCGTCCAACGCGAATTCCGGGAAGCAAAAACATCAGAATGAGCTATGCCAGACAAAAAGATGTTCTCGATATGCCGAATCTTATAGAAGTCCAGAAAGATTCCTACAAATGGTTCCTTACAGATGGATTAAAAGAGGTTTTTGAGGACATTTCGCCTATCACGGATTACAGTGGACAGCTCAGCCTGGAGTTTGTGGACTTTCAGCTTTGCAGAGAGGATAGAAAGTATTCAATCGAGGAGTGTAAAGAACGTGATGCAACATATGCAGCTCCTTTAAAAGTGAAAGTTCGTCTCCATAATAAGGAAACAGATGATTTTAAACAACACGACATTTTTATGGGCGACCTGCCATTGATGACGGAAACAGGTACTTTCGTAATTAATGGTGCGGAACGTGTTATCGTCAGTCAGTTAGTTCGTTCTCCAGGTATTTACTATGCGATCAGCCACGACAAGATTGGTAAGAAGTTATATTCTTGTACAGTAATTCCTAACCGTGGTGCATGGCTGGAATACGAGACAGACTCCAACGATGTATTCTATGTTCGTGTTGACCGTACAAGAAAGGTTCCTGTTACTGTACTTATCAGAGCTCTTGGCATTGGAACCAATGCTGAAATTAAGGAATTATTCGGAGAAGAGCCTAAGATTTTAAAAACTCTCGAAAAGGATACAGCAACAAACTACCAGGAAGGTCTTAAGAAGTTATACGAGAAGATCCGCCCAGGTGAACCTTTATCAGTTGACAGTGCAGAGAGCCTGATTAACAGTATGTTCTTCGATGCAAGACGTTATGACCTTGCAAAAGTAGGACGTTATAAATTTAATAAGAAGTTAATGTTCCGCAATCGTATTGCAGGACACAGACTGGCACAGGATGTACTTGATCCTTCCACAGGAGAAATCCTTTTTGAAGCAGGTGTAAGACTTACAAAAGAACAGGCTGACGCTATTCAGAACGCAGCAGTTCCTTATGTTTACGTTGAGACAGAAGAGAAAGAAGTAAAAGTCCTTTCCAGTATGATGGTAGATATCACAAGCTTTGTTGATGTTGACCCAGAGGAAGTTGGCGTTACTGAATTAGTATACTATCCAGCCCTTGAAAAAATCTTAGAAGAATATGATGATATAGATGAAATTAAAGCACAGATTCGCAAGAATATCACTGAGCTGATTCCAAAGCACATTACAAGAGAAGATATTTTAGCTTCTATTAACTACAATATCCATCTTGAGTATGGTGTTGGTAACGATGATGATATCGACCACTTAGGTAACCGTCGTATCCGTGCCGTTGGTGAGTTATTACAGAACCAGTACAGAATTGGTTTATCCCGTCTGGAGAGAGTTGTCAGAGAACGTATGACAACACAGGACATTGAGTCCATTTCTCCACAGACATTAATTAACATTAAACCAGTTACTGCTGCTGTTAAGGAATTCTTTGGAAGTTCTCAGTTATCTCAGTTCATGGATCAGCATAATCCGTTATCTGAGCTTACTCATAAGAGACGTCTTTCCGCATTAGGTCCTGGAGGTCTTTCTAGAGATCGTGCAGGATTCGAGGTTCGAGATGTACACTATTCCCACTACGGAAGAATGTGTCCTGTAGAGACTCCCGAGGGTCCTAACATCGGTCTGATTAACTCTCTTGCAACTTACGCAAGAATTAATGAATATGGTTTTGTTGAGGCTCCATACCGTAAGGTAGATAAGAGTGATCCACAGAACCCAGTTGTAACAGATGATGTTGTATACCTTACTGCTGATGAAGAAGATAACTACACAGTAGCGCAGGCGAACGAACCATTAGATGAAGAAGGTCACTTCATTCACACTAATGTTTCCGGTCGTTACAGAGAGGAAACATCCGAATTTAGAAAGTCAAGAATTGACTTAATGGACGTATCTCCTAAGATGGTATTTTCCGTAGCTACATCCATGATTCCTTTCCTTGAGAACGATGATGCGAACCGTGCTCTGATGGGATCCAACATGCAGCGTCAGGCTGTACCACTGTTAAAGACAGAAGTTCCAGTTGTTGGTACTGGTATGGAAGCTAAGGCTGCCCGCGACTCAGGTGTATGTATTATCGCACATCATGCAGGTACAGTTGAGTACTCAACAAGTAAAGAGATTATCGTAAAACGAGAAGACGGAATCCGTGATACTTACCACGTCATCAAGTTCTCTCGAAGCAATCAGGGTAACTGTATGAACCAGAGACCTATCGTAAATAAGGGTGACCATGTTGAAGCAGGAGATATTCTTGCAGATGGTGCTTCTACATGCGGCGGCGAGATGGCTCTTGGTAAGAACCCATTAATCGGATTTATGACCTGGGAAGGTTATAACTACGAGGATGCCGTACTTTTAAGTGAGCGTCTTGTACAGAATGACGTATATACATCTGTTCATATTGAAGAATATGAAGCAGAGGCAAGAGATACAAAGCTTGGACAGGAAGAGATTACAAGAGATCTTGCTGGTCTTAGTGAAGATGTATTAAAAGATCTGGATGAGAATGGTATCATCCGTATCGGTGCAGAAGTTCATGCCGGAGATATTCTGGTAGGTAAGGTGACTCCTAAGGGAGAGACAGAACTTACTGCTGAAGAAAGACTTCTTCGTGCTATTTTCGGTGAAAAGGCAAGAGAAGTTCGTGATACTTCCCTTCGTGTTCCACACGGCGCTTACGGTGTTGTTATGGATACAAAGGTATTTACAAGGGAGAATGGTGACGAGCTGCCTCCAACAGTTAACAAGTCTGTTCGTGTTTACATTGCACAGAAACGTAAGATTTCTGTTGGTGATAAGATGGCTGGCCGTCATGGTAACAAGGGTGTAGTTTCCCGTGTACTTCCAGTAGAGGATATGCCATTCCTTCCTAATGGCCGTCCACTCGATATCGTACTGAACCCATTAGGTGTACCTTCCCGAATGAATATCGGACAGGTCTTAGAGCTTCATTTAAGTCTCGCATCTAAGGTGCTTGGATTTAATGTAGCAACACCAGTATTTAACGGTGCAGACGAGAACGATATCATGGATACTCTTGAGATGGCGAATGACTATGCGAACAAGACATGGGAAGAATTCGAAGAACGCTGGGGTGACAAGGTTAACGATGATATTATGAAGTATCTTTGGGATAACCGTGACCACAGAGAAGAATGGAAGGGTGTTCCAATCGACCGTACAGGTAAGGTTCAGCTTCGTGATGGACGTACCGGACAGGAATTCGATTCACCAGTTTCCATCGGATTCATGCATTATCTGAAGCTGCATCACTTAGTAGATGATAAGATTCATGCACGTTCTACAGGTCCTTACTCATTAGTAACACAGCAGCCTCTGGGTGGTAAAGCTCAGTTCGGTGGACAGCGTTTCGGAGAGATGGAGGTTTGGGCTCTTGAGGCTTATGGTGCTTCCTATACTCTTCAGGAAATCTTAACTGTGAAGTCTGATGATGTAGTTGGTCGTGTGAAGACATACGAAGCAATCATCAAAGGAGAGAATATTCCTGAACCAGGTATTCCGGAATCCTTCAAGGTACTTCTTAAGGAATTCCAGTCCCTCGCTCTTGATGTTCGTGTCTTAAAAGAAGATATGACAGAAATTGAGCTTCAGGAAGGCAGCGAAACAATTAATGAATCCCTTACTTCAGTGATTGAGAGCAGTCCGGATGATAACAATTATAAGGACGAGAGCAATCTTGGAGAGTATGGCTACAAAGAAAGTACTCTGGAAGAAGAAGCTGGACAGGCTGATGCACAGCCAGAGTTTACAGAAATGCCTTTTGGCGATTCTGATTTGTAAGATAGTTTGGAAGGAGTAACCTATGTCTGATATGAATAACCAAACAGTTGAACAGCCGGTTAATTTTGACGCCATTAAAATCGGACTTGCGTCTCCGGAACTGATTCGTCAGTGGTCTCATGGTGAGGTAAAAAAGCCGGAAACCATTAACTACCGTACTTTAAAGCCGGAAAAAGATGGTCTGTTCTGTGAAAGAATTTTCGGACCAAGCAAGGACTGGGAATGTCACTGTGGTAAATATAAAAAGATTCGCTATAAAGGCGTTGTCTGTGATAAATGTGGTGTTGAAGTTACAAAGGCAAGTGTAAGAAGAGAAAGAATGGGACACATCGAACTCGCAGCTCCAGTATCCCATATCTGGTACTTCAAGGGAATCCCTAGCCGTATGGGATTAATCCTTGATATGTCTCCAAAAGCACTGGAAAAAGTATTATACTTTGCTTCCTTTGTAGTTCTTGACCCAGGAACAACAAACTTAAGCAAGAAGGACGTTATCTCTGATGCTGAGTACCGTCGTGTAACAGAAGAATATAGGGATTCTGATGAAGGTCTTGGAAACTTCCGTGTAGGAATGGGTGCTGAGGCAATCAAAGAACTTCTTGCAGAGATCGACTTAGAGGCTGAAGCAGAAGAACTTAAGAAGAGTCTTAAGAATGCCAGCGGTCAGAAGAAAGCAAGAAATATTAAACGATTAGAAGTTGTAGAAGCTTTCCGTCTGTCAGGAAACCGTCCAGAATGGATGGTTCTTGATGCTGTTCCGGTTATCCCTCCGGATATCCGTCCAATGGTTCAGTTAGATGGTGGACGTTTTGCAACCTCCGATTTAAATGATTTATATAGAAGAATCATCAACCGTAATAACCGTCTTAAGAGACTGTTAGAGCTTGGTGCGCCAGACATTATTATCCGTAACGAAAAGCGTATGCTTCAGGAAGCTGTTGATGCGTTAATCGATAATGGCCGTCGTGGACGTCCAGTAACTGGTCCTGGAAACAGAGCATTAAAATCCCTTTCCGATATGTTAAAGGGTAAACAGGGACGTTTCCGTCAGAACCTTCTTGGTAAGCGTGTTGACTACTCAGGACGTTCCGTAATCGTAGTAGGACCAGAATTAAAGATTTACCAGTGTGGTCTTCCAAAAGAGATGGCTATCGAGCTTTTCAAACCATTTGTTATGAAAGAACTTGTAGCAAACGGTCTTGCTCATAATATTAAGTCTGCCAAGAAGATGGTAGAAAAGTTACAGCCAGAAGTTTGGGATGTACTCGAAGATGTTATCAAAGAACATCCGGTTATGTTAAACCGTGCTCCTACCTTGCATCGTCTTGGTATTCAGGCATTCGAGCCAACATTAGTAGAAGGTAAAGCGATTAAGTTACATCCATTAGTATGTACAGCGTTTAATGCCGACTTTGATGGTGACCAGATGGCTGTCCATCTGCCACTTTCCCAGGAAGCACAGGCTGAGTGCCGTTTCCTCTTACTTTCTCCAAACAACTTACTGAAACCATCTGATGGTGCTCCAGTAGCCGTTCCTTCTCAGGATATGGTCCTTGGTATTTACTACCTGACTATGGAAAAAGAAGGAGCTAAGGGTGAAGGTAAATGCTTTAAGTCTGAAAATGAAGCATATCTTGCTTACGAGAACAAGGTAATCACACTTCATTCCAGAATCAAAGTAAAGAGAAGAGGTATGAGACCAGACGGAACAATGGGAAGCCGTATTATAGATTGTACAATGGGACGTCTTCTTTTCAACGAAATCATCCTTCAGGATTTAGGTTTTGTTGACCGTTCTGATCCAGATAACTTCTTAAAGTTAGAAGTTGATTTTCAGTGTGGTAAGAAACAGTTAAAACAGATCCTTGACCGTTGTATCAGCGTACATGGTACAACTAAGACTGCCGAGGTTCTTGATAATATCAAAGCTCTTGGATATAAGTATTCTACAATTGGTGCGTTAAGTGTATCTATTTCCGATATGACCGTACCAAAAGAAAAACCAGAAATCCTTGCAGCAGCTCAGAAACAAGTTGAGTACATTACAAAACAGTACCGCCGTGGTTTCATGACAGAAGAAGAACGTTATAAAGCAGTAGTACAGACATGGTTCGCTGCCGATAACGAACTTACAGATAAACTGATCAGTGGTCTTGATAAGTACAACAACATCTTCATGATGGCTGACTCCGGTGCCCGTGGTTCTAACCAGCAGATTAAACAGCTTGCCGGTATGCGTGGACTGATGGCCGATACATCCGGACGTACTATCGAACTTCCTATCAAGTCCAACTTCCGTGAAGGTCTTGACGTACTGGAGTACTTCATTTCTGCACATGGTGCCAGAAAGGGACTTTCTGATACAGCCCTTCGTACAGCCGATTCCGGTTACCTGACAAGACGTCTTGTAGATGTATCTCAGGAACTGATTATTCGTGAACAGGATTGCTGCGAAGGAACAAACAAGATTCCAAGCATGTATGTAGAAGCTATCATGGATGGAAAAGAAACAATCGAATCATTAGAGGATCGTATCAGCGGACGTTATGCAGCAGAAGATTACAAAGATAAAGAAGGTAATCTCATTGTTGAAGTGAACTGCATGATTACTCCAAAGCGTGCGAAAGCAATTGTAAACGCAGGATATCAGCAGGTTAAGATCAGAACAATGTTAACATGTAAGTCCCATAACGGTGCATGTTCTAAATGTTACGGTGCCAACCTTGCAACTGGTCAGGCAGTACAGGTTGGTGAGGCAGTCGGAATTATTGCTGCTCAGTCCATTGGTGAGCCTGGTACACAGCTTACTATGCGTACATTCCATGCCGGTGGTGTAGCCGGTGATGATATCACACAGGGTCTTCCTCGTGTCGAGGAGCTTTTCGAGGCACGTAAACCTAAGGGTCTTGCCATCATCACTGAAATTGCTGGTCGTGCGGATGTAAAAGAAACAAAAGAAAAACGTGAAATCACTGTAGTAAATGAGGATAGCGGAGAAACAAGAAATTATGTAATTCCTTACGGTTCCCGTATCAAAGTTCTTGACGGTACTTACTTAGAGGCCGGTGATGAACTGACAGAAGGTTCTGTAAATCCTCATGACATCTTAAGAATCAAAGGTGCAGGAGCAGTTCAGGATTACATGATGCGTGAAGTACAGCGTGTATACCGTCTGCAGGGTGTAGATATCAACGATAAACATATCGAGATTATCGTTCGCCAGATGCTTAAGAAAGTTCGTATTGAAGAAGCTGGAGATAGCCAGTACTTACCAGGAGCACTCATTGATATCCTTGAATTAGAGGATGAGAATGAAAGACTTCTTGCAGAAGGAAAAGAGCCTGCAACAGCAGAGCAGACACTTCTCGGTATCACAAAGGCTTCTCTTGCAACAAGCTCTTTCTTATCTGCTGCTTCCTTCCAGGAAACAACAAAGGTTCTTACAGATGCAGCAATCAAAGGAAAGATTGACCCATTAATTGGTCTTAAGGAAAACGTACTTTTAGGAAAACTGATTCCAGCCGGAACAGGATTAAAGAAGTATCGTAACCTTCATCTTGATACAGGAAAAGTTGTCAACAAGATCGAAGAAGCAGACGAATTTGACTACGATGCAGCTTCTATGGAAGAAGAAATGCGTGATCAGAAGTCAGAGGATGCAGCAATGATGATGGATTCTGAAAATCTTTAATTAAGATACAGGACAGACGACCCCTGAGAATAAAATAATCCCTATCTGTGACTTTCGTCGCTGCGGTTTGAATGTTCGCTTAGACGCGCGAACGTTCAAACCTTGCTCCCAGGTCACAGATAGGGATTATTTTATTCTCAGGGGCCTGACTGTGGCTGGAGTTGGTTTCTTCTGTGGTCGTCTGTTTCTGGCACTTCGAGAAAAATGAAATTCAATTTCCCCCTTGACAAAAAGATTTTTTAAATATATAATCTTTAATTGTGTGCGATGTATAACTATGTCCACATATGGGTATAATCAAGATGATTTGTCATATTGGTTTAACCTAAAGAAGAAACTATTAGCAACCACATTAGAAAATATGCATGGAGGTGAATTTCAGAATGCCTACTTTTAACCAGTTAGTTAGAAAAGGAAGACAGTCTGTAGCAAAGAAATCCACGGCACCTGCTCTTCAGAAAGGATTTAACTCCTTAAAGAAAAGACCAACAGATGCCAGCTCACCACAGAAACGTGGAGTATGTACAGCCGTTAAGACAGCAACTCCTAAGAAGCCTAACTCAGCGCTTCGTAAGATTGCCAGAGTACGTCTTTCCAACGGTATTGAAGTAACAAGCTATATCCCAGGTGAAGGACATAACCTTCAGGAACATAGTGTTGTTCTTATCCGTGGAGGAAGAGTAAAGGATTTACCAGGTACAAGATATCATATCGTACGTGGTACTCTTGATACAGCAGGCGTAGCAAACAGACGCCAGGCTCGTTCCAAATACGGTGCTAAGAAACCTAAGAAATAAATATCAGTGAGAATGCCGGAATAGCAATATTTTCTCTGTTGGTTGCAGGCAATATATTGACTTGTCCGAGCATGAACAACGGAAACAGAAGTTTCCATGAGTACCGATGATTTAATATTTCATTTCCTCATGGAAATGAAGAAATGAAAATCACATTTAATTAAGGAGGGAAGAACCGTGCCACGTAAAGGACATATCGCAAAAAGGGATGTATTACCAGATCCTATTTACAATAACAAAGTGGTAACAAAGCTTATCAATAACATCATGTTAGACGGTAAGAAAGGTGTTGCACAGAAAATCGTTTACGGTGCTTTCGACCGCATTGCGGAAGAAACAGGAAAAGATGCCTTAGAAGTATTTACAGAGGCTATGAACAACATTATGCCAGCTCTGGAAGTTAAGGCTAGACGTATCGGTGGTGCTACTTATCAGGTACCTATCGACGTAAGACCAGACAGACGTCAGGCATTAGCTCTTCGTTGGATTACTCTTTACTCTCGTAAGAGAAGTGAAAAGACTATGGAAGAGCGTCTTGCAAAAGAACTTATGGATGCAGCGAACAACACTGGTGCATCTGTAAAGAAAAAAGAAGATATGCACAAAATGGCAGAAGCAAACAAAGCTTTCGCACATTACAGATTCTAATAAGTTATTTACACAGGATGTGCTGCATAGATTATGCAGCCGTCCGGATACATTTTATAGGAGGAAAAAACCTTGGCTGGAAGAGAATATCCACTTGAGAGAACCAGAAATATTGGTATTATGGCCCACATTGATGCTGGTAAGACAACATTAACAGAGCGTATCCTTTATTACACTGGTGTAAATTACAAGATTGGTGATACTCATGAAGGTACTGCTACCATGGACTGGATGGAACAGGAGCAGGAAAGAGGTATCACAATCACTTCCGCTGCCACAACATGTCACTGGACTCTGGAAGAGAATTGTAAACCTAAAAAAGGTGCTTTAGAGCATCGTATCAATATTATTGATACCCCAGGACACGTTGACTTTACAGTAGAGGTAGAAAGATCTCTTCGTGTATTGGACAGCGCTGTTGGTGTCTTCTGTGCAAAGGGCGGTGTTGAACCACAGTCCGAAAATGTATGGCGTCAGGCAGACACCTATAATGTACCACGTATGGCATTCATCAATAAGATGGATATCATGGGTGCTGATTTCTACGGTGCAGTAGATCAGATCAAAACAAGATTAGGTAAAAACGCGATTCCTATTCAGCTTCCTATCGGTAAGGAAGATGACTTCAAGGGAATTATCGACTTAATGGAAATGAAAGCCTACATCTACAACGATGAGAAGGGTGAAGACATTGACATTATTGATATTCCAGAAGATATGAAGGATGATGCTGAATTATATCACACAGATATGGTTGAAAAAATCTGTGAAGCAGATGATGATTTAATGATGGCTTACCTTGATGGAGAAGAGCCAAGCGTTGAAGAGTTAAAGAAAGTTCTTCGTGAAGGAACATGTAACTGTACAATGGTTCCTGTTTGCTGTGGTACAGCTTACAGAAACAAAGGTGTTCAGAAGCTTCTTGACGCAATCATCGAATATCTGCCAGCTCCTACAGATGTAGAAGCTATCAAAGGTCAGGATTTAGAAGGTAATGAAGTTGAAGTTCATGCTTCTGATGATGATCCATTTGCAGCTTTAGCATTCAAGATTATGACAGACCCATTCGTTGGAAAGCTTGCTTTCTTCCGTGTATATGCCGGAACAATGAACTCTGGTTCTTACATTTTAAATGCTACAAAAGGCAAAAAAGAGCGTGTTGGACGTATCCTTCAGATGCATGCCAACAAACGTCAGGAATTAGATAAAGTATATTCAGGAGATATCGCAGCAGCTGTTGGATTCAAATTCACAACTACTGGTGATACAATCTGTGACGAACAGCATCCTGTAATTCTTGAGTCTATGGAATTCCCAGATCCAGTAATCGAGCTCGCTATCGAGCCTAAGACAAAAGCTGGACAGGGCAAGATGGCAGAAGCTCTTGCAAAACTTGCTGAAGAAGATCCTACTTTCCGTGCTCATACAGATCAGGAAACAGGACAGACAATCATCGCTGGTATGGGTGAGCTTCACCTTGAAATCATCGTTGACCGTCTTCTTCGTGAGTTCAAAGTAGAAGCTAACGTTGGTGCTC
>OLRU01000808.1_pt1 | contig 31758 bp, 31 predicted proteins | sample 1672961 | NCBI WGS metagenome assembly OLRU01 (sample SAMEA3136741, study PRJEB25190) | human gut metagenome | biome: human gut; feature: human-associated habitat; material: faeces | place: Austria | collected 2013
CGAAACGGAAGGTGTTGACAAAGTTTTTGGCCGTATGGAAATGGCTGGCCTTTCTGTTTCCTCTGAAGTGGGAGAAGGAACCATCACGCTCATTTCCTACGATGATAACCAATTCGGGTGGGCGAAAGAAGAATTGAATGAGGGCAGTATCACGCCTGCTATTGAAAATACAGATCGTGTTCTGGTCACTTATCAAGATGGTGCAAACTGGAATGTTGGAGATAGCATAGTCCTTCATACAACTTCTGGCGATAAGCAGGTAACGATTGCCGGAATACTGGCAACATCCACGGCCAGTGCGGTGAACGGTGCAGGCAGCAGCGGATATATGATCTGCTCGGAACAGACATTTACCGCTTTGGTTGGTGATTTGGGCTATACGACGATTGATGTTCAATTTTCTTCTGCTGGCGGGGATGATACTGTTTCCACAATACGGAGCATGATTCCATCCGACAGCACTGTTTCAGACAAGAGAATTACCAATTCAGAGTCCCAAAGCTCCTACTATACAGGCGCGGTGTTTATTTATGGCTTCCTCATCATTATCGCACTTATCACAGTGTTTAACATTTTTAACAGCATGAACGCCAGTGTAGCGTCCAGAACAAAGCAGTACGGCATTATGCGTTCTATCGGAATGGGGGCAAATCAGCTTTACAAGATGATTGCGGCGGAAGCCTTTACCTATGCGATACTTGGCTGTATTGTCGGATGTATCTTGGGGCTGCCGCTGAACAGGCTGATGTTCCAGTTTTTGATTGCAGATAAATGGGGAACTGCATGGCAAATCCCTGTGGGTTCCCTTCTTTTGATCGTGTTTCTCTGCCTTGCGTCTGCGGCGATTGCGATTAGACGCCCCATCCGTCAAATCAGCAGAATGGCAATCGTGGACACAATTAAGCTTCAACAGTAGCATAATGGTATGGCAAGAAAAAGGTAATAAGAAATGGATCAAATCGAAATCATCCTCCGCACTACTGCCTCATCTGGAAAAGTGACAGAGAAGATTCTGGCAAAATTCGCTGCTGGAATGCCAGAAAAAGAGAATGTATTTCAATATTCCGGTCTCTGCATTGATCCGATCCAACATCAGGTTTCCTACCAAGGAAAGGTACTTCCGCTTACGGAAACGTATGAATTTCAGACACTTGTTTATCTTGCCAGTCAGCCAGGAAGAGTCTACACGAAAGAACAGATCTATCAGGCAGTCTGGAAAGAGGAGCCGGTGGATGTAAGCAGTGCGGTGTTCTGTATCATCAAGAATATCCGCCAGAAGCTGCGGGAGGTAACAACAAAAGAATATATCCAGACTGTGTGGGGAGTCGGATACAAGTTTGTAGATGTCCCAGGGGAGTAATCTCCTGGGATTTTTCCGTAGAAAATAGAAAACTATGAAAAGTTTAAAATCCGTATGAAAAATCGGGGAACTCCACCAAAACTCCATCTTTGTATGATACACTGTTGTCCAAATAGCGGAGGTGCTGTTATGGCAAAGAAAATTTTGATTATAGAAGATGAAATCTCCATCCAGAACATTGTCCGGGCGTTCCTGGAGGATGCGGGATATACAGTATATGGCGCCGGTGACGGTCTGGAAGGGATTGAGACATTCCGGAGATGCAATCCGGACCTGGTGCTGCTGGACCTGATGCTGCCGAAGATTGACGGGTTTGCAGTCTGCGAGATCCTGCGGAAAGAAAGCCGGACGCCGATCATCATGTTGACGGCACGGGATGATGACGCCAGCCAGATGAAGGGCTTTGATGTCCTGGCGGATGACTATATTATCAAGCCCTTTTCCATGCCTCTTGTACTGCGCAGGATTGAGGCGGTGCTGCGTCGGACGGAACAGGGAACCGAGGAGGAACCTTCTGTGATCCGGTATAAAGAGATCACACTGGATGGGGAAAATTATGAGGTGCTGGTAGGAACGGATGAGGTATCCCTCACCAGCCGGGAGTTTGAGATCCTGAAGCTGCTTTTGGAAAATCCGGGAAAAGTGTTTTCCAGGGAGAGCCTTCTGGACAGCGTATGGGGATATGAGTATTATGGCGATCAGAAGATCGTGAATACGCATATCAAGAATATCCGTAAGAAACTGGGTGTGGATTATATCGAGACAATCAGAGGAGTGGGATATAGAATTGAAAAAGAAAATCAGTGAAAGTATCCAGGCGAAGACCTTTCTGAGTATGCTGGCATTGCTGCTGGCCTGCTGTATCATCATTTATGCTATGGTTATGGTCTTCCTGCCGAAAAATTATCAGACGGAACTGGAAAGCCAGGCGACTTCCGACTTTTACAGACTGATGGAGACACTGGAACGGAGCGGCTGGGAGGCAGGCTCAGAGGAGATTCTGGCATTTTCTATGAAAAATAATGCCACGGTGCGGATCACCGACACAGATGGAAACGATGTGTTCTCTGTAAATTATGCAGATCCGGAAAATTTGGAAGAAGCAGACAGAACCATGAGCTGTTCTGCCACTTTTCAGGAAGGATGGCAGACATATCAGGTTTCTGCGGAAATTTCCCTGGTTGCGGTATCTCAGTCCTATGAAATCCTTTTAAAACTCATCCCGCTGATTGCGGTGGTGATCCTGCTGATTTCTGTTCTTGCGGCGCTGGTCTGCTCCAGGTATTTCTCCAGGCCGCTGATCCATATCTGCAGTGTGGCAAAGCGCATGACCAGCCTGGATATGACCTGGAAGTGTGAGGTAAAGCAAAGGGATGAGATCGGCGTTCTTGCGGACAGCTTAAATGAGATGTCGGAGCGCCTGAACAATGCGCTTGTCAGCCTTCAGGACGCAAACGAGCAGCTGCAGAAAGACATTGAACGGGAGCGGGAACAGGAGAGGCAGCGGATTGACTTCTTTACCGCTGTTTCCCATGAACTGAAGACCCCTATTGCTATTATTACGGGGGAACTGGAGGGAATGATTTACCAGGTTGGAGACTACAAGGACCGGGATACTTACCTGCGGCACTGTATGAAAACGGTAAATGATATGGAGCGGATTGTTCAAGACATCCTTTCCGCCGCCAGGATGGGAGGAAGCGACTTTCGGCTGGAGCGGGCAGACCTGGACATCAGCCGGATGCTGCAGAAAGCCTGCCGGAAAGTCATGGGCCGGATCGAGGATAAAGGTATGGAGCTGCGGCAGGATATCCAGCTGGACTTCCATTATGCGGGGGATGCAAGGCTTTTGGAAAAGGTGTTCTCCAATGTGCTGGACAATGCGGTCGCTTATTCGCCGCATGGCGCTGCCGTCACTGTGGCTTTGCGGGAAGGTGTCCTCTCAGTGGAAAACAGCGGGATACACATTGAACAGGAGGATTTAGAGAGGCTCTTTACGCCTTTCTACCGGGTGGACAAATCCCGGAACCGGAACAGCGGAGGAAGCGGCCTGGGGCTGTATATCACAAAAATGATACTGGACCATCATGGGGTATCCTGTAATATGGAGAACACGGAAAATGGCGTGATGTTTACGGCGGTTCTGCGGTAAAATATTTGATGCATGAAAGTTCTATTATGCGGGGCGTGTTTCCTGTTGGTTAACTTTTTCCCAGGAAGTTAAAATATGCTCCATTGTTTTTGGATTCCAGTTTTCTATACTATTATTAGGAGGTAGGGATAATGAAAGAAATCAATCTTGGCCGTATTCTGGTTGAAAACCGCCATAAGCGTGGGATTACACAGGATCAACTGGCCGCATATATGGGAGTATCGAAAGCCGCTGTTTCAAAATGGGAAACAGGAATGACATATCCTGATATTACTTTGTTACCGCAGCTTGCTACCTATTTTAATATCAGTATTGACGAACTGATTGGCTACGAGCCACAAATGACGAAGGAGCAGATCCGGGCCCTATGTCGAAAATTAACAACTGACTTTTCTACGCAGCCGATAGAACAGGTACGGGAGCAATGCCGGGAGATTACGAAAAAGTATTTCTCCTGTTTTCCTCTTTTGTATCAGATTGGGAGTTTGTATGTAAACCATAGCCCCTTAGTTGAAGATAAGGCTGCGGCAAAAGAAATGTTAGAGGATGCCAGCAGGTTATTTGAACGGGTAAAGTCCGAAACAGACAATGTAGATCTGGCAAAACAGGCTCTCAATATGGAAGCTCTATGCCAATTAACCCTGGGCAATCCATCAGAAGTATTAAATCTTTTGGGTGAGCCAGATTTTTCTATGACATCTACAGAGCCATTGCTGGCTTCGGCTTACCACTTTTTAGGCAACAAAAAGGAGGCCAGGAGTATTTTACAAGTTGGCATTTTCCAACATACCGTTGTGCTTATCAATCTACTGTCCATCTATCTGGGGCTGTGCTTGGAGCAAAAAGACGCCTTTGAAGAAACTGCAAGAAAATCCTATGCAATGATAGAGGCTTTTAATCTGACTGAATTGCACCCGGGAATTATACTTCCACTGTATTTTACGCTTGCGCAAGGATATATGAAACTGGGAAATTCTGAAAAAGCATTGGAGCTGTTGGAACGCTATACACAACTGGCAACAAGCAGTATCTATCCCTTGAGCTTACACGGCGATGAATACTTTGACCTTTTAGATAGCTGGTTGGAAAACACGCTTACGATGGGCAGCGATATGCCGCGCAATGAGATGACGATTAAGAAAAGCGCAGTAGAATCCATTATAAACTGCAAGACCTTTGAACCGTTGAGAAACGATATCCATTTCCAAAATATCATAAAGCGGCTGAAAACTCTTGAAGATAAGTATTAAACCTTTTTTATATAAACCAATTTTAGCAATGGAGGCTAATAAAATGATTCGCAAACTGTTAAAAAATCTTCTTGGTGAAAATTTCACTGAAAATAATGCAAAACTGGCGTCCGTCAATTTTGCGATTATCCTTTTGATGTTTCTCCTGTCCGGTATTATGCTGTTCTTCCTGCCGGAGCAGATTTCTATTTTGCATACGGGTGATACCTATTATCCCTTACCCAGCGTTTTAGCTGTCTGGCTGCTTCCAATCATTGCACTGGTTATAAACATCAGCTTTATCAAGCAGAAGCGGCTTTCAAAAATGAATAGCATAGTGTTTGCTATTCTTTTAGTAATTATGATGGCATCCTATATTTCACAGATATAAGCCGGAAGAACTATGAAGCGCACACTCTATAAAGCAATCTTAAAAAGCAGAAGCACTCCCATTATTACGCTTTCACTTTCCATGATCGGTATTTATGTGGGGTACTTGATATGGTATGTATTGGGGCACTACCTGCCCGGATCAATATCTGGCTATCGTGTATTCGTGTCCATTCTTGTAATTTGGATCAGTGCATTTATTGGAATATATAAAATACCCGATCAGCTTTTTACAAACCGGCAGATAAAAGATGTTCTGTGCTTCCCACTATCGTCAGGCAGATTAGTCCTATTAGTTATTGGCCGTCTTGCCTGTTTACAATTAGGCGTCACCATTTCTGCATTTTGGGCCTGCTTTTTATATGACATTTCGGATTGGGTTTCGACAGTAACCATTATGCTGTTTTGCTGGATAGGCAGTTGTTTGATTGATCTGCTTGTTCTGCTGATTTCTATGGCTGTCAGCAATTTGCTTCCGGCATCCAGTGTGGGATATGGATTTATTCTCTTGCAATATGGAGCATTTTTGTTGTTGGCGCTCTCAGCAGGCAACCTTGTGTCGGAGATTTTATTCCGGCCGGGATTTTTAGAAAACCTGAATAAAGTTTTTTGCCCCGACAAGTGGCTCCTGATTGCAACACTGGCCGCAGCTTTGTCAAGTCTTTGCGCTTACTTTTGCGTAAAGGCCGGATATGTTCGAGGGTATCTGAACACCCAGAATTTCCAGTATCGAAAAACCAATAAAGCCATAGCGCCTACAAAAATTAAAAATCCGTACTTCCTGTTGGAATGGAAACGGGTATCAAGAAACAAGGAACTTATTTTCTTTTCAAACATAAAGAATATCCTGACTGTAATCGTTCTGTGCGGGCTATTGGTGCAAAATTTTGATTGGATAGGAGTGTCTGAACAATATACCATGGAATTATTCCTGCTGGTATCCTGCTGTGCAGTGAACACCATTTCAAGCACTGCCTATTCCAGCGATCCGAATAAAGAATACCTTTCATTCCTGCCCATATCTACACATCGACTGTTTTTCTGGAAAACCCTGCAAGGTTTCTTTTGGGGAGAAATTACGGTATTGCTGTTCTGGCTGGGAGCAGCATTTTTTCACGGCATATCTGCACTGGATGTCTTCTTGCTTCTCATTTATGGAACTGTAATGAATTATGGCTGTGTATGGCTTGGCGTATTTTTAGACTATAAAATGCCACGCTCACCCAACAGCACAAATGAGCTGCTCCACGGAAATATCAGCAAAGTAATCGTGCTTTTTGCTTCGATCACTTTGACTGTTGGGGAAATCTATTTTACTACGCAAATCAATGACTTTATTTCTCTGCTGACATTTTCCGTCTGTGTGAGCAGTTGTGTTGTTGCGATAGAGTGCTTATATTGGTTATTTTGCAGGAGGAGTTTTCGTGATTAAGATAACAGATATATCAAAAAGGTATGGGAACAGAATAATATTGGAAAACGTCTCTTGCTCCTTAGACGATCAGCGGATTTATGCCCTGGTTGGCGTCAATGGGATAGGCAAATCCACATTATTAAATGCCATCACACAACCGACCGGCATGGACAGCGGAAAAGTGGAGATTGATGGGATTGATCATCGGGAGTTTAAGTCTAAGTTTCAGTTTTTCTATGTTCCAGACAGCAAAGAAATGTTTTTGAATTTGACTGGAAATGAATACTTGAAGTGCATCATACAGCTCTATCATCAAAATGCCGTAAAAGCGAAGGGAACGCTCGAAAGATTATCAACTGCGTTCAAATTGGAGCGGTCGTTGAACGAATATATTGCAAATTATTCGCTCGGCATGAAACAAAAGGTATATCTGATGGCAGCGTTTCTTTCCGGCGCAGGAAATCTAATTCTGGATGAACCATTTAATGGTCTTGATCCAGAAAGCGCTGCCATCCTAAAAAAATTGCTGCTTGCATATCGGGACGCTGGGAACCTTGTACTCTTTTCTGCCCATAACCTTGATCTGGTTGCAAATTTCTGTGACGATGTGGTTTTTATCGACAAGCAGAGAAAGATTTTTCAACTTGAAAATCCACGGGATTTTACTCAACTGGAGAGTGCTTTTTTCCAAAAGTGTGTTTGAGGATAATAACGAATACTCTGTCAGACGACGGTAAAAGAAAAAAGCCGCTGTTCAGCAGTTCTTTCTCATGCCAAATTAAAACACGGCGGCTTTGATGGTCCAAAGCCGCCGATTTTTTTTCACATTATCGCCAACTCCACCAAAAAAACATCTAAGCTCCACCTCAACTCCACCTTTCTTATGTATCCTTAGAATGTTCACTTACACATGGACAACAGAATAACAGAAGAAATGAGGTGACAGAAAAAATGAATTTGTGTAAACGGGCTTTCCTCTATTCCATACGGAAGAAGGGAAAGACTCTTACGCTGCTTGCGTTCCTGCTGGTTATGGCCACATTGATGCTGACCTGCTTTTCCATCCAGTCTGCCACAGAAACGGCCAACGCCAATATCAAAAAGGCTCTCCTGGGATACTTCACGATCAATGGGAAACAGTTGGAGGGCGGGATCACAGAGGAAGTACGGGAGCAGATCCTGGGGATTGACGGGCTGAGCGGCAGGTACACGCTCCGGTCTTACTCCTATGCAGAATATTGTGATGCGAAGGGGAATCCGCTTGTGATCAATACAGAGGATGCAGCGCAGATACCGGAAGGCTATGAACATGCCGGAAAAATCGTGGCAAATTCAAACTCTCAGGATGACAGCTACTTTACGGAAGGCGGATTTGAACTGACACAGGGAGAACCGATCACCACGGAAAGCGGAAACCAGGTGCTGATCCATGAGAAATTTGCAGAAAGAAACGGGCTGGGCGTAGGCGATACCATGCTGCTGAAGGATGTGGAGGGGAAGAATCATACCATTCCGGTAACGGTGGCCGGGATCTTTACCAACACCAAAGAACAGGACTCCATCGGCATGGCTCCGTCCTATGATCTCTATGACAATATTGTATTTACAGACCTTGCCACAGCCGCCGGTCTGCTCTACGGAGAGAAAGAAGGAGGCAGTGTACAGTATGGGGATTTCTATGTAAATGATCCGGATGAGCTTGAGCGCATCATGGAGGAGGTAGAGGATATCCCAGGCGTAGCATGGGAAGACTGTACGCTCACACGCTATGACAACGACTACCAGAACGCTAAAGAGTCTTTGGAAGGTCTGCAGAATATCGTGTTTATCGCTATTGCAGTGGTATCCGTGATCTGTTTCCTGGTGCTGGCACTATTCTTAACGCTGCGGCTTAGGGGGCGTATCCATGAAACCGGGATCTATCTGGCTATGGGGATTTCCAAAGGGGAAGTGCTGCTCCAGTATCTCCTGGAAGTATTTCTGGCAGCCGCCGTTGCCCTGGTCCTTTCTTATGGAGCAAGTACCATGATTTCCCATGAGATCGGGAACCGCCTGCTCTCACAGGTAACAGCAGAAAGCTATGAGACCGTAGATCTTACAGCAGAGACAGGACAGGAGGAAGCACCTGCAAAGGATCTGGGACTGGAAGAAATTGAGGTGGCTGTTTCAGGGAAGGATTACGCAATGGTCTGGGGCTTTGGCATGGTATTATGTCTGGCTTCTACTGCACTGGCGGCCTACCCCATTATGAAGATGAAGCCCAAGAGTATTTTGTCGCAGATGAGTTAAGGAGGTGCAGGCGATATGAATTTAGGAATACGAGCGGTTTTACATACCGCCAGAAAGTGGAAAAAGACGCTGCTGCTGTTCAGCCTGCTTCTTTTTATCACAACTTTGGTGTTGTCTGGACTAGCGATTGCTGATGCCCAGGAGGAACAGGTTGAAGAGGTGCGCAGTACTACTGGAGCCAGCTTTACCGTGGAACGAAATCTATCCACGGGTGGTTGGGCCAGCGGCAATGGCGGTTCTTATAGCACACAGGAATTTATCACGGACGAAATGCTTCAGGAAATTTCTTCTGTAGATGGGGTTGCAGGATATGATGCGGCGCTTGTCGCTATGCCGGGTTATTATAATGAAGCTGGCGAAGCACTTGTTAATGGAAATATTATCAATAGTTATTATACCTATGGTTCAATAAATACTGAATACAATCAACTTTTTTCATCCGGAAGATTTGAGCTGGTAGAAGGTTCGCATATTACAGAAAATGTAAAAAACGGTCTTATCATTAGTAAAGAAAACGCTGAACGGAATGGTTTAAAAATAGGCGATAAAATTACAGGAATCAATGATCCGAATAATAACGATCCAGAAGTTGACATGGAGATCGTAGGACTTTTTGATGTCGTTGCCGATAAAGAGGACGAGGCTGATATGTATGATGCTGCTACGCTATGGGATTATACTGATTATGCTTTTTGCAGCTTTAATGCGATGAAAGAAATGGCCGTTAATTATGAAGATGGGAATAAACTTACAGAGGCGCATTTCTTCGTGGAAGACGCAGAACAGTTGGATGACGTGATAGCCGAGGTACAGAACATATCCTCGATTAACTGGGACCACTTTATCATTTCCGCCAACGATGAAGTGTATCAGAACATTTCAAGTGCTCTCTCAGACACAACTACATTGGTTACAACGCTGATTATTGTTATTACCGCTGTGAGCATGGTACTGATCACTCTGATTCTCTCCATGTCCATCCGCAGCCGGAAACGGGAAACTGGAATTTTACTGGCGGTGGGTATCGCCAAGCCTGCGGTGATCCTCCAGTACGCACTGGAAACGCTGCTCGTTGCAATCGTGGCATTTCCACTGGCATATTTGTCCAGTAAGCAGGTGGCCGGGACCATAGGAACGCTGTTTGGAAAAACAGCGGCTAACGTCATTGTCACGCCGCAGCACTTTATGCTTGTAGCTGCCGTGGGCGGTATCCTGCTGGTGGCGGCGGTGCTGGTATCCAGTATTTCAGCCATGCGGCTAAAGCCCAGACAGATTTTGGCACAGATGGAGTAAAGGAGGGAGAAACGATATGAACTTAGGACTACGTGCCATTTTATATACCGTGCGGAAATGGAAAAAAACGCTGCTGGTATTCTGCCTGCTTTTAGCAATCAGCACACTGGTATTATCCGGGCTTGCCATTGCAGACGCACAGGAAGAGCAGACAGAGGAAGTCCGGGGAACCACCGGAGCCAGCTTCACTGTTCAGAGGGATATATCTACGGGTGGCTGGGCCAGCGGAAATGGCGGTTCTTACAGCACACAGGAATTTATGACAGAGGATATGATTCAGAAGATTGCTGCAGTAGACGGTATCCAGGGATATGACGCCTCTCTAATCACACTGCCGCAAATCTTTAATGCCGATGGGGAATCTCTGGAACATGAAAATTACGGATTTTACAACTACGGCTCCTACAACTCACAGTATCATGAGCTGTTCTTGTCCGGACGGTTTGAACTGGTGGAAGGAACCCATATCACAGATGATATGGCAAATGGCATCCTGATCAGCAAAGAGTTGGTGGAATGGAATGGGCTGAAAATCGGGGACACACTGACCGGGATCTATTACCCGGAAAACAACACGCCTGCAGTGGATATGGAGATTGTAGGAATCTTTGATGTGGTGGCGGACAAAGAGGATCAGTTCAATATGTATGATGACTCCTCCTATTACGAGTATTCCAGCTTTGTGTTCTGCAGCATGGAAGCTGCGGAAGGTTTGATCAAGGGCTGGGGAGAGGACGGAGACGGGATTTCAGAGGCTTATTTCTATGTTGCGGATGCCGCCCAGCTAGACCAGGTAATGAAAGAAGTGCAGGACATCTCATCAATTAACTGGAATAACTATAAGATTATTTCCAATGATGAGGTATACCAGAATATCTCCAGCGCACTTTCTGATACAGGCACCTTAATCACCACGCTGATCATCGTGATTACGGTTGTGAGTATGGTGCTGATCACGCTTATCCTTTTCATGTCTGTCAGAAGCCGTAAAAGAGAGACTGGAATTTTATTGGCAGTGGGAATTGCAAAGCCGGCAGTCGTCCTGCAGTACCTGCTGGAAACATTGCTGATTGCTGTGCCAGCCTTTCCTCTGGCCTATGGATGCAGTCAGCAGGTAGCTGGCGCCCTGGGAACACTGTTTGGGAAAACGGCAGAAAATGTGATTGTCACGCCAGAGCATTTTATGTTGGTGGCTATTGCAGGGTGTATCCTGCTGATCATGGCAGTGCTGCTGTCTGGGATTCCAACGATGCGTTTGAAGCCGAGACAGATCTTATCACAGATGGAATAAAGGAGACAAGATATGAACCACAAAACGAATTTAGGAATACGGGCGGTTTTATATACCGCCCGAAAATGGAAAAAGACGCTGCTGCTTTTCTTCCTGCTTCTCTTTATTACGACTTTGGTGTTATCGGGGCTGGCGATTGCAGATGCACAGGAGGAGCAGTCGGAGGAGCTGCGAGGCGTGACAGGTGCCAGTTTTACTGTCAATGCCAACAATGGCTATACCTTACAGCCTGTCACGGACGAGATGATTGAGGAGATTGCTGCGATTGACGGTGTGGAAGCCTTTAACACTACCCATTGGACAATCGTAAATCTCTATAATCAAGATACTTTGATGAAAGGAACGGATGAACGAGAAGGTGTAGCAGACCTTTTTTATGGAACAGGTTGTTTTGATTCGGAGTATTCTCCACTGTTTCTTAGTGGAGCATTGCGTTTAACAGAAGGCCGCCATGTAACGGAGGGGAACAGTGGAATTATTTTGTACGAAGGCTTGGCTGAGAAATATGGACTGTCTATTGGTGATACCCTGGAAGTGAAAAATGGAAATCCGGATGATCCGCTGGTTGAGTGCCAGATTGCGGGCTTGTTTGAGGTCATTGCGGATGATAATGACGAACAGGCAACGATGGCAAGGCCCTCGACCTTTTATGATTATGAGGAATATGTCTTTGTAGATATGGATACCATGTCCGCTATCTCTGCGGCCTATACGGCAAGCGAAGGGAATGGGATTACTTCCGTAGATTTCTTCGTTTCGGACGCCGCTAAGCTGGAGAGTATTGTTCAGGAAGTCCAGAACAACACCTCTATCGACTGGAACTCCTACTACATCACGGTGAACAACGAAGTATATGAGCGTATTTCCAGCTCTCTCTCGGATACCAGCACTTTGGTTAAAACACTGATTGTAATGATTACCGTGGTAAGCATGGTACTGATCATTCTAATCCTTTCCATGTCTATCCGAAGCCGGAAACGGGAAATCGGGATCCTGCTGGCAGTGGGGATTGAAAAGTACGCAGTCCTATTGCAGCAAATGTTGGAAATCTGCCTGGTTGCTATCGTGGCATTTCCAATGGCATATCTGGCAAGCCGGGAAATGGCGGGAACTTTAGGCACACTGTTTGGAAAGGCGGCTGAGAACGTCATTGTTACGCCCCACCATTTTGTTCTGGTTGGAGTTGCCGGAGCGGGCTTGCTTATCATAGCGGTACTGGTGTCGTGTATCCCGGTCATGCGGATGAAACCGAAGGCCATTTTGTCACAGATGGAGTAAAGAAATAGAAAAGAAACGAGGTAAACAGTATGAGCATCATGGAAGTAAAAAACGTAGGGTATACCTATGACAACCGAAGAAAAGTATTGCGTGGTATAAATGTCCAGATGGAGCAGGGAAAGCTCTATGCAATCCTTGGCCCGTCCGGCTGTGGGAAGACTACGCTTTTGTCCCTGATCGGCGGTCTGGACAGCCCGACCAGCGGGCAGATCTTATTCGAGGATCAGGATATTGCGAAGACAGGGCTTTCCGACCACCGGAAGAATCATGTGTCTTTCATTTTCCAGGCATACAACCTGATTGACTATTTGAATCCAAAGGAAAATGTAGCGCTCACCTCCAAGCTGCCGCCGCTTCCCATCCTGGAGCGCCTGGGCCTGACAAAAGAAGAGGCAAAGCGCAACGTACTGAAGCTCTCCGGCGGTCAGCAACAGCGTGTGGCTATCGCACGGGCTCTGGCCAGTGAGGCGCCGGTCATTCTTGCCGATGAGCCTACCGGAAATTTGGATGAGGATACGGCACGGGGCATTACGGAAATTCTGAAGGAAAGCGCCCACAAGATGAACAAATGCGTGGTAGTCGTTACCCATTCAGAGGCACTTACAAAAGAGGCGGATGTGGTATTCCGTCTGAAACGTGGAGAACTGCGTATGGGAAATAAGTGAAGCGGATTGCGGGGGGATGAAGCATGGATAAAGAAAGAATGTCGGCTCTTCCATACTATTTTCAGAACTGGCTGGTACTGAATAAGACGCCCTTTTATCAGTGGGAAACACACTTTTTCCGGAAGAATACGCTGCTGGTTTGCCTGGAAATCTATGAGGAACTGGAACAGAAGCTGCGAACAGAACACATTGCAGTAAAAATGGATCTGAAGGAAGTGTGGGATGACAGGGATATTTTATGCACGGCACAGATGCCCGCAGCAGTGTGTTCCCTTTTCTATACCCTGATCTGGAATCGGGGCCGGATGAAGGTCACTTTATCCGGCAGAGAAAACTGCTTTACCTGTATTGCGGAGACTGCAGATCTGGAAGGTGGCCTGCAGGAGAAAGAACTGATACAGGCTGCCGCAGAATGTCGGAAGCTGGCGGTGGCTTATCTGGACTCCATCGAATATGACGTGAAGATTTCCAGAAGCGGGAAAAAGGAACTGATATCCGTAACATTTCAGGCGGCGGGAAAGGCGGTACGAAACAGGTATGATTGAACTGGTACTTCGCACGACAGAAAGTTCCGGTCTGGTGAAGGAACAGATCCTGGCAAGGCTGGATGGAGGTCAGGCATTGCCAGATGCAGATCCGGTTCTTGAGTATTCCGGACTCTGTATTGACTCACTCCGTCACCAGGCATCGTATCAGGGGCAAGAAATTCCTCTGACAGAGAATTACGAATTTCACACCCTGGCGTACCTTGCCAGTCAGCCGGGCAGAGTCTATACGAAAGAACAGATCTATCAGGCAGTCTGGAAGGAGGAACCGGTGGATGTAAGCAGCGCTGTATTCTGTATCATCAGGAATATCCGCCAGAAGCTGCGGGAGGTAACAACAAAAGAATATATTCAGACTGTGTGGGGAGTCGGATACAAGTTTGTGGATGTTCCAGGGGAATGAGTCCCTGAAAAAGGAGACTGTAAAGCCAAGTACCCCGGTCTGTCTCATGGAATGAGAAGATCGGGGTACTGATCTTAAAGTTGTTCTTTCCAATTCCGGCGGTTATACAAGATCCGTCGTACTTCCATAATGTTTCCAATCACCACATAGAAAACGGTAAAGTTCCGCACCTGGATGCGATAATATGGGTATTGACGTTCTCGTGCCGAGTGAAAAGGCTCGAAGGATTCCGCACAGGGAAGCCTTTCTAAAATGGCTGCTTCTACATCATCCACCAGTCGTTCTGCCGCAGCGGGATTTCTCAGCCGATAGGTAATATAGTCTACGATTTCATTGAGGTCATCTTCAAATAGAGGGAGAAACCGCAGGTCATAATGCTTTTCGTTCACGGATGCGCCTCCTCACCCGACCAAAAACCTCGTCGGCAGAATAGCGTGTATCAGAGAGGTCTGCGGCGCGGTCCGCTTCATCCAGCGCCAGCTCCACATCATTTGTCAGTTCTTCGTATTGCTCCAGGCTGAGCAGAACCATAGAACCGTAGCCGTTTTTGGTAAGAAAAACCGGTTCACCTTTGGACAGGACATCCTCTTCAACTTCAGAAAAGCGATTGCGCAGATCTGAAACAGGCCGAATATTCAGCATAGTATCGCCTCCTTTATGGCGTTATTTTATCATAATTTTATCGCAAAAGCAAGAAACTTATTCGTTGACTGCGATTCCTTTATCGTAAAGTGTAGCAGGAAGAATACTTATTTGGTATATTTAAGGTGTCAACAGATTAACATTCGTAGTAATAATGGAAATGTTAATTTGTGTTGCTTGTGGCAACGGTGCTTTTGATATTAAATAGTTGTATCAAAACAAAGGAGGCACAGGTTATGCTGAATGAAAATATTAAAAATCTCCGAAAGGCAAAAGGATTATCGCAAGAAGAACTTGCCGTAAAACTGAATGTAGTAAGGCAGACGGTATCGAAATGGGAAAAAGGTCTATCGGTTCCTGACTCAAATATGCTCATTTCGTTAGCAGACGAACTGGATACTTCAGTAAGTATACTGTTAGGAGAAACCGTACAGGAGCCATGTGTGAATGAGTTGGATCTCAAAAGTATTTCTGAAAAACTGGGAAAAATTAACCTCCAATTTGCTAAAAGAAGTAAGATGAGGATTCAGACAATCCGCTATCTGCTTTTTGCGTTGTGTGCGGTTATCATAGTCGTATTTGTTGCTTTTGCAGCAATGCAGAGCGAATATTTGAATTGGGATTACAATGATCCGGAGCTGGCAGTTGCAGGGACCATCCTGCATGGCGTTGAATTTTTGTTCGTAAGACTGGCGCCATTCGCCCTTATTGCCTCTATCATCGGGATTATCTTCACCTATAAAAACAGATAGCTTATCACGCTAAAAAGTGTCCTGTACACCGGATTGATCCCAGTTGTACAGGACATTCTTTATTCTTCTGCAGCTACTTCTATCAGTTCTTCGTAACCAATCAGCGCCGGAGTATGTAGCAGATCCCCAGCTTTTTCTTCCAAACGGTTTTCTTTTTTAAAATAGAGCCGGTAGCTGTGGCCAGCCAGAAGCCGGGTGTGTTTTTCCAGGCTGAAACGGTATTCTTTTCCGTCCGAGGTACGGAACAGCACCTGCTGATTCCGAGTGAGGGGCGATTTTTCCCGCTTAACGCAGATGCCCTCCAGAACCCGATAGTTCTCTGCTTTTACAGCCTGGTATAAAAGGAGGAAGCGTATGATGCAGCACACGCCAAGAAGCAGGCTCATGACCAGCAGGATGGTATCCTTCTGAGACAGGGCATAAACGCATCCAAACAGGACACAGAAAAGGCCGACTGCACAGATGGCAGCCAGCCGGGTAAATAATGGTTTCGGCATAGGGTTCTCCTTTCGGATTAAATCTTCTGGAACAGGATCTTCTGGTTCAGGTACAGGTTGCTGACCGCCTGCAGGATGGGATACTGGGCGTGGGTGATCTGCACGGTATCCGTAAGGGTGCTGCAGGTGTCTTCCGGCGAGGTGTAGAGCTTCTCCAGGATATCCTCTTCCTTCCGGATCAGGATGCCTCGCTCCATACTGAGCAGCAGCTCTGCCGTGGACAGGGGCGCTTTCCCGGCAAGAGCCAGGACTTCCCGCTCCGTGGGCGTACATTTTGTCTTGCGCAGGAGCCGTGGGATGTCTTTCAGCTGTACCTGCCCTTTGGTGTAGAGCAGGAACACACTGGCAAGCCGGGGAAGAAAACGGTCCTCGACGGGCGTGATGGTCAGCGTCCCCAGAAGCCGGTACAGGGCATCCACGGCGCTTACTCCCATCCCTTTTACCAGAAGCCCACGCAGGAGCAGCCGGTTCAGGTAATGGGACAGCGGCAGGGAGATGGACTGGCCGGAGTCTGCACAGTTTTTTTCAAACAGACGCTCCAGTTCCGGATAGGTCAGGATCTGGAAGGCCAGGCAGCTCCACACCAGAAGCTCTTCTTTGGACATCCCGTATTCCTTCTGATTATTGATCACATGGGGGACCGGTTTCCCGTTCACATTTACAAACTGAAGACTGCCGACAGCGGTATAGAGCGTAAGCATAATTGTTCCTCCTTTATCGTTCAGGATAACAGAGCGCACAGCGCTGCATCCTGCTGTAAAAATCTGCGGGCTTTGCTCTGCCAGGCCCGGATGTGGTTGGAAGGCACCTGGTAGTGAGCGGACAGCTCCTTAGCCGAGTAACCCTCAAGCTGGAAGCAGAGGGCCTCAATGCCTTTTTGGATGGTGCTGCACTGGGAGGCTTTGAGCGTCTCCAGATAAGCACCTGCCGCCGTATCTTTCAGTGCCAGGGGCGCTGCATCCGGCATTGCTTCCTGCTCCTGGCCAATCTGCAGGGCCGGCATAGCATCCAGCAGGTCTTCCTGCAGCGGGCAGAAAAGATCTTTTCCCCGGATTTCGTGACGCCAGAAGTCATAAACGGCATTGCGGATAGCAGCTGCAGCGTATGGAGTGAAGGGGAACCCTTCCCCGCAGGAGACGGCTGCCCGGCACAGGGCCAGGTATCCGATCTGGCAAAGTTCCTGCCGCTGCTCGCTGGTTAAAGGGCTTCCGTTTGTCATTGAGCGGATGATCTTTGGGACCAGATCCATATGATCTTCCGCCAGCTGCTTCTGGGCGGGTGTCATGGGCTTTAACATCGCATTTCCCTCCTTTCAGCCTGCCGCCTTGAGGCGGGGCCGCTGGTGTGCCAGAAGTTTTTTGGACTCCCGGATCACCTGGTCACACATATAGTTCCCGAACATCCCGATGTGTGCCTGCTCATCGGAGAGACAGAACTTGTCTGCCAGCCAGTGATAGGCGTCGGGACGGCTTAAGATTCCCCTCAGCCAGATCTGGTCAAAGATCTGATGTGCCAGCATCCGTTTCTTCCGAAGCTCCTGGTCTGCCAGCGTGCCTTTGGGGATCCGGGTTCCGGGATGGACTCCTACATAGGCGTCGCACCTGGGGTAGTTGCTGCATACATAAACCTTGCCGCCATAGGACTTCTCCCCATAGACGAAGGAAGCGTCCCGAAGGACAGCAGTGCCGCCGCAGTATGGGCAGCGGATGGATTTCTTCTGTTTCATAGTCTGTTCACCTCAATTTCATACGTATGGCATAAGTACGGCATACGTTTATCATTCTCTACGTATTGCTTACTTATAGTGTAAGGATAAAGGTGACAGATGCCCATAGGATGAGCGCGGAAACTGGTCCCAGATCCGGACCAAATGGCACGTTTCACCATTTTTACGGCCAGTCAGAGTAAAAAATGGCCTTGATCAGCGGAAACAGGCCGCTGTCCGTGAAGCGCTCATAGTTGACCGGTGTGAAGATGAATCCGGCGCAGAAGATACGCACCAGAAACAGGATCACCAGAACCTTGCAGACCAGGTACAGCCGCATGGTGCGGGGCGTCCAGGGCTTTGTGGGGCTGAACTTCCGGTACAGGATATACAGCATGGGGAGAAAGATCAGGGTGGTAAATGCCCTGTCGATCCAGCAGATAATCAGAATCAGATAACTCATGTGATGCTCCTCCTTTCGTTTTCTTACTTATCCCATACGTAGAAGCCCCGCAAAACGCAACTTTACCAGTCATAGCAGGCTGCCTCCTGGAGACGCAGCAGTGCCTCCGGAAGACAGGGGGCTTCAAGCAGCCCTTCTTTTTCCAGATAGGGCCGGTACAGGGAGGTAAACTGCTCCATGGTCAATGCGCCGGCGCACTCGGTGGGCTCCGGAAGCCGGGCGAAAAGAAGCCTGGCATCCCTCATGGGGAGGACACAGGGTTTCCCCTCCGGATCCGGATGATACAAAAAGTCCGGCTGCCTGCAGTATCCCGGAGTTTTGCAGGAAACGCAGCGCACATATACGCACTGGTGCCAGTTCCCTTCGCAACAGTCCAGGAAATGGCGGATATGCTTGGCGTCCGCCGTACAGTGGGTTCGTTCCATATCTGTCACCTTCCATAGAAACAGGCGGTTCAGTAATAGGAACCGCCTGTTAGAGTCAATGTGTGGGTTACTGGTTATCCTTCTGTTTCCGTCTGCGCAGATACAGGAAGGTCAGTGTCCCGGCAAGGACAAGAGCGCCTGCCCCGATGCCAAGGTAAAGAAGGATCGGTGCATCATCCCCAGTCTTGACCGGATTAGAAACGGAAGGTGTTTCCGTCGGTTCTTCCGGTACTTCCGGAGGATTTTCGGAAAGATGCACGGTCTGTCCCTCATCATCAATATCCTTGTGAGAGCAGATCTCCCGCTGTGTCCCGTCTGCATCTACATAGTAGAGGGTTTCAAAGACAACCAGGGATTTTCCTGCAAGAGAGCTGCCATCTAAAGTAAAGAGGACTTCTACAGAGCCGCTGCGCTCTTCCGGTGTAAATGCGGTTTCAGCCGTGACCGGATTGCCGTCAAGAAGCAGTTCTTCCCCGGTTTCCTGATCCATCAGCACGCCCTTTAAGAGATAGGATGCCCCGGGAATCAGGTTTTCATAGGAAACCGTATCCTTGATGGTTACCTCGCTGTCGGCCAGGATCTCTTGATCCCCGTCCTCCCCGTCCGTGGCAGAGGTGCCGATCTGCGGAAAGTAGATACTTTGCGGATCTGAGGAAATTTCCCTGTGGGATGCAACCACCTGATCTTTATAAAGGATTTCCTCGAAGACGACCAGTGTTTTTCCGGCCAGTGCCTCTGCGTTAAAGGTAAAGGTCAGCTCGGTGGTTCCGGAAGTCTCCTCCGGGGTAAATTCTGCTTCAGCCGTTACGGGCTTGTCATCGATCAGCAGCTCTTCGCCGGTTTCCTGATCCATCAGCGTGCCGCGGATCGTGAAGGTTTCCCCGGCAATAAGGTTCGTATATTCCGCCACATCCGTAATGGATGCTTCCGCCTTTGCAAGCCCGGTCTGGTTTCCAAGCTCCGGATTTGCTGCAGTGGTGCTGACAGAAGGCAGAACCAGCGTCTGCTCCGGTGAACTAAGATCCTGGTGGGAAGCGATTTCTTCCTCCCCATAATACAGGGATTCAAAGACAACCAGTGTCTTGCCTGCCGCTTCCGTGGCGTTGAAAGTGAACTCCACATCCACGGTCCCTTCCGTGCTTTCCGGTGTAAAGGTCAGCTCAGAAGTCACGGTTTCCCCGTCAATCTCCAATGCTTCCCCGGTTTCTTTATCCATCAGGATTCCCTGCAGGGTAAGCTCTTCTCCGGCGGGTACGTTGGAATAGGACACCGTATCAATGAGTGTTACCTCTTCATCTGCGTGAGCCATCTGAAGGCCGGTTTCGGAATCTTTCACCTGAGTACCAATCTCCGGGAAGAAGATGGACTGGTCCTGATCCTCGATATCGGCGTGAACAGCCATTTTCAGGTCATCCTGCCACAGTTCCTCGAAGCAGACCACGGTGGTTCCGCCAAGGCCCGTAGCGTCAAAGGTAAATTCTACTTCCACGCTGCCGGTAGATTTTTTCGCCGTAAAGGTCGTCTCTGCTGTGACCGGTTTTCCATCAATCTCAAAAGGTTCCCCGGTTTCTTTGTTCATGAGCGTGCCGACTACCCGATACTCCACACCTCTTTTCAGCCCTTCATACTCAACCGTGTCAACAATCGTTACCTTGTCATCGGGCTTTGCCATATGGGAGCCGCTTTCTTTATCCAGTGCAGTGGTGGCAATCTCCACCTTGTCATTGGTCAGCGTTCCCAGGTCGATGGTAACAGAGTCCCGGTACACTTCCACATCAAAGGTAAGAAGGTTTCGGCCTTCATTGGCTTCACAGCGCTGTTCTTCGATGGTGTAAGTATCATAGATCAGGGCGCCTTTGGAGTCATCCGGCTTGGAGGTGCCAAACCAGATGCCGTCTTCTGCAGTCTCACCCCGGTTGGTATTGGAGGTATGTTTGTTCCACTCTGCGGATGTGCTGGCATAACCGTTTTTATCTGTTACGATGGTATGGCTCTCGCCGGTTGTTTTAGAAGTAATAGTAAACGGTACACCTGCGAGACGGGACAGATCCCCGTCACTGACTTTAACAAGCTCCAGATCCCCACGGATGACCTGGTTTTCAATGGATGAGCCGGTTTCGGTCAGTTCCACGATCTTGCCGTCTTCCGTGATGTCAAATTCCAGGGAGATACGGCCCTCGTTCAGATACCCTTCCGGTGCTTTTGTCTCATCCACCCGGTAATGGCCGTAAGGCAGGGCATCTTTCGCCGTGGAAGCCAGCCCCTTCTCATCCGTCACAAGCGTCAGGACGATTTCCCCGTTTTCGTAGGTTTCCCCGTCCACGATCACCGGATTGGCATTTAAGCTGGTGATGGTAAATTCTGCGCCTTCCAAGGTAGCACCGCCCTGAGCGGCAGCTTTCCCGGTTTCGATGTCACGTTTCTGCACTTTGACACCGCCCCGGATGATCTGGTTTGAGATGGAACTGTCTTCTCCAGTCAGGTCCACCATTTCCCCGTTCTTAGAGATGGTAAACTCAGCGGAGAGGGTGCCTTCCCCTAAATAACCGGTGGGAGGCGTCACTTCATCTACACGGTAACTGCCGTAAGGCAGAGCGTCCGCAGCAGTGGATGCCAGTCCAGAGGCATCGGTCTTGATGGTCAGGACGACTTCATCCTTCTGATAGGTCGTTCCATCGACGACTACCGGGTTCTCATTTAATGAGGTGATGGCAAATGCAGCGCCTTCCAGTGTAGCGCCGCCCTGGGGCGTGGTGCCGCCGGTTTCCAGATCTCGTTTCTGTACTTTGACACCGCCCCGGATGACAGCATCCGGTACATCCGGCGCCTGGTAAGCAGAGACAGTTTCTTCCGTACCGCTGCTGGAAATCGGCAGAACGAACACCGTTTCATTGAGCTGGTAGCCTGCTGGCGCTTTGGTTTCCTGGATGGTCACGGTTCCAAGAGGCACGCACAGCGTTTTGCCGTCGCTTGCGTAGTAGAACGCATCTCCGCTGACCTTGTATTCCTCCGTAAAGGAAATCTCCCCGTCTTCTCCTGTACGGAATACCCAGGTGCGGGCAGGCTCACTGCCGCCTGCAGACGGATCCGTATCGGAGATGGTGGTGTAGAACTTCACGGTAAACTCCGCATCCTTCAGGCTGGCAGCGCCCTGGGGAATGGCATCCTTTAAGTCTGCATCCAGCTTCTGAAGCACCAGGGAGAGCGGGTTGTTCTGGGGGATTTCCTTGACCTCTGTTTTTGCTGTCTCACCCGAAGAAACGGTCACATCATAGGCATTGGTATCCAGTGCGTATCCCGGAGACGGAGAAAGCTCTTTGATCGTGTAGCTGCCGACCTCAAGATCTCCGGATTTGGCATAGCCCTTTTCATCGGTGGTCAGTGTCTCTACCAGGTTATTTCCCTGATAAATGCCGTACTGGGCGCCTTTTAAGCTGTAATTGCCGTTCCCGTCAGAAACGGAGCTGTTTGCCGTGGATTTCTGGATCTCGATCCAGCCGTAGGGCTTTTCGTACCAGCATCCCGCTACGGTCTGATTGCTGTCAGATGGGATGATAAAGGCACGGAAGGAGTCCGGCGGCGCAGGCAGGCCCTGGATCGCATTGGCGATCTCCACCGCCTTATCAATGTAGCTTTGGGGCGCACCATAAAAGGCTCCGCTTCCGGCGTCATAATTGCTGTACACATAGGAAGCCACCAGATGACCGATTACGTAGCGGTCATTTTCAGACCAGCCGCTTAAATAGGTGCCGGCGATGTTCTGCTCTTCATAGCCGTAACCGCCGGGCAGGTAGTAGAGCGCCTTGCGAAGCGCAGAGTCTTTTCCCAGCAGGTCGTACTGATAGCTGCCCGCCGCCGGCGTTTTCTTCATGGGCTGGACACAGTAGGCCGTGCCGTTGTTATCCACAGACATCTTTGTGGTGTAGTAATCGCCATAAGAGATTAATTCACCGGTCTGGAAATTAAGGGTTCCATCCGCCGCATGGGCTGTCATGGGGCTTGTGATGGCTGTCCCCGCAAGGACGATGGCTGCCATCAGGAAAGCGAAACAGCGGCGGAGGATGTGGGTTTTGATTCGTTTCATAAGTCTCCTCCTTTTCAAAAGGTACAGGGGAATGAAAAAAGGAAGTGCCTGCCCTGCATCAGACACTCCCCATGGGTTGCTTTGGCATCGTTACCCGGCTGCTTTTTGTCTGTGCCGTTCCAGGATCTCCAGAAGTTCCTGCCGGTCCGTAGTGATCAGCTCCTTTTCCAGGGCGGATGCCTTAAATTCCACAGTAATGTTATTGTTATTCGTGGATATCAGACCATTGCCCCGCTGGAAGTGTGTAATGTTCATCACCTCCGTTTCCGAGAGATGCAGGATCTGTTTCACCCGCTGCGCCTCTTCGTCTTCCAGGTTCAGGACAAGTTTAGTCTTGCAGTTGTTTATGATTCCCTTTCCGTACTTGCCGTCGTCCAGGGCAAAAAAGTCGTTTAAGTCCTGCGTTGCAAAGACGGCAGAACCGCCGTATCCCCGGATGATCTTGGCGATCTCCAGGACAAATTCCGCAGCCAGACGGTTGCTGGACGCACCGATGAGCTGCCAGACTTCATCCACGAAGATCGCTTTTTCCTCCGTCCGGTTCTCTTTGGCGATATCCCAGACATAATCCAGGGCAACGAACATTCCAACCGTCAGCAGATCCCCGGTCAGCTCGGAAATATCCAGAACCGTATACTTATTGGTCAGATCCACATTGGTCTGCTGGTTAAACGAGGATGCAGAGCCGTGAACCAGACGGTTTAAGATATGGGCCATGCGTTTCGTGTCATCGCTTTCCATCAGGATATCGTAGACATCTTCCAGGATCGGCATGGGTTTATACCGGTCCGGATGAGCCGGATCGATCAGGGACTCGTTTTTGTGGGTGATCCCCTTTTTGGCATAGGTCTTGATCAGCGCCTCATCGAGAAGCTGCCGCTCCTCATGGGTCATGTCCGGGATGAGCAGGCTGAAGAAGATATGCAGCTTCTGGATCTTCCCGGCCAGCGCCGAGTTGTCCATGGAAGGGCCGTCCAGTAGCTCATTGACGGAGTTATCCGTTTTCCGGATCTCCATGATGTTGATGCAGTTCCGGCTGGCGGGGGAAATCTGGATGAACTCCCCGCCGATATTCTTGCAGGCCCGGTAGAACTCATGCCCTTTCAGCGGAGCGATAATAAATACTTTGATATTTTTGCGCCGCATCCGGGTGGAAAAAAGCTGCATGGTGAAGGTTTTCCCTGCACCGGAGCAGCCCAGGATCGCCACGTTGGCATTTTTGTACTGCCTGGAATCAAAGATATCCGCAATGACAAGGCTGTTGTTGTGCTTGTTGACACCAAATAAAATCCCGTTGTCATCACAGATGGAGTAGCTGACAAAAGGATAGCAGCTTGCCGCCCCGCTGGTTAAAACGTTCCGCCTGGAAAGCTGATACAGCTTCTTATCCAGAGATGCCAGGGGCAGCGTGGATAAAAAGCCCTGCTCCTGCAGAAAGTAGCAGGTTCTCAGGTCCATGTCCTGGGAGATCAGGAGCTTTTTCATCTCCTGTACCCGCCACTGCAGTTCCTCTAAAGTAGAGGCTGTGACGGTAATGAGAAGGCTCATGTAATAGAAGTCCTCATTATTCGCCAGCCCCTGTTTTAAGAAATAACCGGAGCGGATGGCGGAATCCAGGTCGTCATAGTCGGTATTGGTATCCGAGGCGTCCTTGATCTTGGAACGGTTGATCCGGATCTGTTGTCCCAGCCGCTGCTGGATCTTATCCTTTGGCTGCCGGTGGAGGTAAAAATCCACGTCAATGCCTTCCCCGGCGTTTACCAAAAGAGACAGCCACCCCGGCACCACCCGGCTTTTGTAGCCAGCCGATGGTACGTACAGATAGGAGTGGTATACCCCGTTGATCAGCACATAGCTGGAGTGCCTGAAATCCAGGGCTTCCGGTGAGAGAAATTCACTGATGCGGATATCCTCATCGGAACGGTTCTCCTTTGCGTACCGTGCCAGTACGGAAGCAATGCGCTCCTGCAAGGGATGGGTAGCACAAAGGGAGCGGTTTAAGAGCGTATACAAAACATCCGTGGTAAATTCGTCCGGATTTTCATGCTCTGTGACTTCATTGCCGCACTGGTACAGGAAGGTCTTGGCTGTCTGCGCCGTCGTTTCAAGAGACTCTAAGATCTCCCGTTCCGTCACCTTCCGGTTGGCATTAAAAGGTTCATATTCCATAACAAGGAAGAACCGTCGGGAAACGGCTTCCTTGGAGCTTAAATTCCGGACGAATTTCAGGTAATCCTTCTGAAGCTCCCTGCACCGGGGATCCGTTTCATTTTCCAGCTCCTGCCTGGATTTCTCCAGATGCTGGTTGATGTCCGCCCGTTTGGAGATCATCTTGATCTGCAGCTTCACCGGGCTGATCTTCAGGTAGCTGATAAAGCTGTAGATGATACCCATCTGCTCCCTGGCACTTCGGAGCAGGAAGTTGATGGGCTCGACTTCCAGGATCTTTACATACCGGCCATCTGTCGTGTAGATGACACCGTGGGCAATCTTTTCAATCGGAAGGTAGTCCTCTATGGTCTGAAACTTCCGTTTCTTTTTCCTGGCGGAAGACTGGGATGCTGTCTGACGGGATTTTGAAGCACTTTTTTGTACAGCCTTATCATCCTGCGTCTCCCTTGCCTTTCGGTCCTCTGCCTTGCGGGCCGCTTTCGTCTGCCGTGCAGCAAGGCGGGCGTCCTGCGCAGCCTGTTTCTTTTTGGCACGGAGCTTTTCCTTCTCCGCCCGCTCTTCCCGGCGCTTTGCTATCTTTGCGCATTTCTGCTCATAGGCTAACTGCCGGATATCTTCTCTGGCCTGCCTGCGGATGCCCCGCCGGGTGGAGGTATCGAAGGATTTATGCTCACGAACCTTTGGCTCCCGTTTCTTTTTCCGTTTCGTTTTCCCAGAAGGAGTGGGGGAAGGGGAGCCGGACAGATCCTGCTGGGGCGCCTCTTTCGTGGGAGGTGCATCGTCCTGCTGACCGGCCCCCTCAAAAGGGGGAGAATCCTCCAAAGAGCCCTTTTTCGCCTTTTTCTTCCGGCGTTCCCGTTTGGCGGGTTTTTTGGCTTCTTTCGTGCCAGGCAGCTTCTGCCGTTTCTTCTTTGGCTCCGGCATTGCGTCAGAGCGGTAAATCACCCGCCGGTTCTTCAAAAAACGCAGGGCGTTCATAAGGAAAGCGGTGATGCTTTCCCCGCCGATCCCGATGAGGGATACCATAGCTGCCGGCAGTGCGGTCATGCACAGGATGATGATGCGGGTGGTCAGGGAAAACGGCAGGTGGACCACCGGCACCCCGATCAGCAGGGCGAAAATAATGGCTTCAATGGCATTGCGGATGTCAAAGGTGCCGTTTAAGATCTTGCCCTTTTCGATGAAGTTTGGCGGGATAAAGGAGGTCCGCTGCTCATCCGGATTGCTCATGGCAGCACCTCCTCTCCGTCCTGGGTGTTCTGTGCGGGATCCGCAGCATTTGCGGAAGCTCCGCTTTGCGTAGTTCCCGTTTCTTCTGTCCCGGTATCCGGTGCAGACTCTGCAGGTGCGGTCACATCCGCATAGCCGCCTTCCTGGCGCTGCTCCACTTCACTGCTGGAGACAGAAGGAAGGGTATCATCTACCGTTTTCTCATAGGTCTGACCGGATGTCCCCAGCACTGTCCGCTCCTCTCCAAAAGAAAAAGCACCCGTCATGGTGTCATAGAACACTGGAAGGGTGCTGTCATCGGACAGGAGGAAATGCAGTTCAACTGAGGTGGTATCCGGATACCCGGTTTCATCCGGCAGATATTCTGCCGATGTAATGTCTGTCCGCCCGATAAGAGTAAGATATAGCGGAAACTGCTCCTTTAGGGATGCAGTCTGGGCGGAGGAGAAGAACTGGCTCAGTTCTTCAAAGGATAAAAAGTCCATCTCGGTCAGCTCCTCTGGCTGTGTTGTCTCTTCCTGGGTGGCGGCCTCTCCCTGCGCCTCTGGATCCGGTGTTTCCTTTTGTTCCCGGAGCTTGGAGGGAAGAAAGATGGCGACCAATAGGAGAAAGAGCATCAGGAGGATGGACAGGATCAGTTTTAATCTGCTCATAAGCACTCCTCTATTTCTTCTCGAAAATCCAATACTGCGAGGAAGTCGCATGGATTTCCGTCATCATGTCAAATGTACGGTTCACGTAGTTCTTGGAGTCGTTATCATTGGGATCGTTTACCAGCACCTTCCCGTCCGCAGTCAGCCCCCTAAGGACGATAAAATGCCCCCCGGACGTGAATAATCCGGGACGCTGGGAGGAGATGACCGGACGGCCTTCTGATAACGCCTGCAGCACCGCATTGGCATCCGTGGTCTGGGTGACGCTTCCGCATCCGAAATGAGAAGCCGCCGCCTGGAAATAGGACCAGTAGGTGCCTTCCCCCGCCTTATAATAGGAATTGCCGCACCAGGCGACTGCATCCACCGGAGTAATGGTGCTGCCAGTCAGGTAGCTTGCTACCATGGCAAAGGCAGTAGGCCCGCAGCCGCAGTCCGCAATGGAGCCGGTACCGTAAGGGATGTTTCCGTATTCCGTCTGGATGTAGAGGGGGATCTGCATCCCGTTCGCCGGGTAAGTGCCGCCGGTATTCAGTACCTGGTAATAGCGCAGGACATGATCCACGTACTCCTTGTCCCCGTAGATGGAATAGTTCCAGCCGGGCCGGGCACACATCATGTCCGAGTAGGCAATGGCGTTTTCCTTTGTATAACCGCCATCCCGTTCCATCGCCCAGTCGATGTAAGCGGAACCGTAATTATAGCCCTGGAGGGCCAGCTTGATCCGGTCCAGGTCCGTCGGCCCGGTGCATCCGGCTTTCTGCAGGACGTCCCGGAGCGCCTGGATGCCGCACTCAATGGAGTATTCCGGATCCGTGATCGTGCCGGGGCCTCTGGGGAACCGGGTATTGTATCCGCTTTCCGATGCCTGCATGGGATCGCTCCCCCGTCCGCCGGATTCCTGCATCATGACGGCGAGGATCAGCTCCACGTAATCGCTCATTCCATACCGGGCGGCAATCTCGGATACCAGTGGCCGGTAGGCAAGCACCTCATCACTTAAGTTGATCGCCATAGCCGTGCCGGAGGCAGCGCCAAAGAAGAGGGTCAGGTTACTGGCGTAGTTTTCCGCCAGTTCCTTTTGTTCCTCGCTCAAGTAAAATACATGGTCAGCAAAATAGGCGTCACCGGCAAAGGAAACGGTATAGGTATAGCGGGTAAATGTAACGGTTTCCGTCTGAGGAGTTTCCCCTTCTGCGGCTTCCGTCTCCACTTCCACAGAAACGGTTTCTTCCGCTACATCATAAGAAAAAAGCCCGTCCTTGTTTTCCCGGATCAGGCTTTGGAGTTTGTCAATATTGATATTTTCATAATCATCCTGGCTCGCACAGAACTGGGAGATTAAAAGATGGGCATTGACCGCTATGGTTGTCTCATAGGGATCTACGATCTGTACGGTGGACCCCTCCGGAAGAGCGGCAATGGCAGTGTTGATCTCTTCTAAAAGATCCGCATGGCTTTCTTCCAGGACTTCAACAATCGCCTGCCTGGCGTTCTGGATATTTTCATTGATCAGGGCATTGCTGTTTAAAGCCCCGGTGTTTTCTGTCAGGGATCCGAAGATCAGCCCTGGCAGCATCGGGATGAATAGCACGGGAAGCAGTAAAAACCCCAGGATAACGGCTCCGGCTTTCAATAGGGTATGCCGGTTTGCGATGGCAGCACTGATGGCTGCTGTAAAGGGACCGGCTGCCGCACCCGCCACGGTCTTGGACAGATGGGCGGCGGTCTTCATGGCATGTAAGTGGGAGGCTGCACTGGTGCCTACATCGACAGCTTCCCCAAGGCCGGAGCTTTGCTCCGCCATTTACATCCGGTCCTTTCGCTGGGGTGCCGGCGGGAGCTTCTGGACAATGGATTCGTTGTAGGCGACTTTTCCATTGCCAGCGTCATACGGCGTTTTCTCCACCGTATCCTGTGCGTACTGCTTATACCAGGCAGTGCCGTCCACGGATTGGACCGTCTCAAAGCTGCCATGGGTAGGCGCCGCATATTGGTCAGCACTGTAAAGGGCAAATTCCCGGCTGCCGGCATCCGTTTTTTCCACGCCGGTCATCCGTCCACCGCCAATCTCCATGTTCGAGTAGGTGGCAGCATCCGGAGCAGAGGTGTCGATTCCCATGTAGGAGGCATAGGCTTTTGCCGCATCCTCCCCTTTGATAGAGCCGACCTGCCCGTAATTGCCCTGGGCGATATTGCTGATCACGTGATTGGCAAAGTCTCCGCCTTTCTTGAGCGAGGACTGATAGAGCATATTCCCGACGCTGGGCCCTTCCGAATAGTGGGTAGCAGCATTGACGGCTTCCCGCTGTACCTGGCGTCCCACTGCACCGGCAAGCCCTCCGGAGAGAAAGCTGCCGCCAACGGCTGCGCTTCCGGGAGAGGATGCCCTGCGGTATCCGCCGCCACCACCATGCCCATGGAAGGCTCCGGCAAGGCCCCGGCCTGCAATGAGCAGCTCCGCCATCATGTTCCCGCCGGTGTTTCCTACATTAATCCCCAGGGATGCCATAAAGCTGTCGATCTTCTGGGAAACCTTGAGGAAAGCAATGGCACAGAGGAACCAGATGAACACATTTCCGGTCACGGCTTCCTTTCCCTGTTCTGCTACGGCTTCCTCCACCTGGGCTTCTGTCAGCTCTGCCGCAAAGACCGGCATGGAGCAGAACAAAACCAGGCAGGAAACCAGTACCAGGGCAGTGAGGATTTGTTTTTTGTATTTCATGGACTCCTCCTTTCATCAGAGTGATAACGGGTTTGCGAGGAAAGTGCCGACCATGCTGGTAAACAGCCGCAGGCACCAGGCGTTCATCAATAATAGGAAGAACTGCCCGCCCAGCATCCGGCACCAGGAATGGAAGATGTTCCCGGTGGACTGGGAGGCACCTGTGGCAAAGGCAACCGGCGCCGTATAGACCAGCACTCCCAAAAGGATGTAGCGTTCCGCTGCCTCAAAGAGCAGCTTGATGTAATTCCACGCCAAAATCAAAACTAAAATCAGGGCGATAATCGCCACGGCTCCATTGGCGCATACACCCAGGATGACGGTGATGACTGAATTGAAGCTGGCAAAATCCAGGGAGGGAAGCTCCTCCGTTAAGATCCAGTCATAAGGCGTCCCGGCGATGCCAAGGAGCAGGTTCACGATGTCTTCCGCATAAAAGGCCAGGAAGATAAAAATAAAAGAACGGATGGAAAGTTTCAGGGGATCCTCCGCTTCGATTCCGGCACCCATGAAGTAGTTCTTGAAAAGCTGCCACACCCAGTTTAAGAGGATGAGGCCAAGAGCCAGTGCCAGAAACACATCGTACATGGTTTCAGCTGCAGGAAAATAGCGCAGGAACGTGTCCATGGAGCAGCCGAGGGCGCCCAGGACTGAAGTGGTGATCAGATCCAGGATGTTCATGACCTGTTCTGCGATCCATTCCACGATTCCGTCCAGTATTCCCATGTGGTTTCCTCCTTTCCGGGCTTATCCGCTGTATGTGCCTCCGGCAAAGAACGGGGTAATGTATGCCATAATAAAACCAAGGCCGTTCAGAATCGCCCAGGTAATGATGATCCGCTTCAGCCAGGCACGGCTCTCATCCACGGTCTTGCCGGATTTCGAGAAATTCATCAAAAGCAGCGCCACGGATGCGGTCACTACGGCGGCAATGGTGGATATGAGGACGATCTGGTTATAAACATCCTTCATGATCTCATTGGCCTTGTCCCACATATTGGAAGCAAGCACCGGCTGGACATTCGCTGCGATAAGCGTAAAGAGCAGGAAGGCTGCGTAGAGGTATTTCCCGTAGCAGACCGTCCGCTTTTTCTCCGGTGAAGAGTTTGCAGGTAACTGTTTCATGTATGACCTCCTTCATTGATCTTGAAAAAACGGACGGGATTGCTTTTCCCGCCCGTGCTTATAATTTCCTGCCTCAAAAAGCAAAAGCAGCCCGGTCAATGCGGACTACTTCTGCAAAGCCATATGAAGTTGTTGAAGGGAAACCTCCTTTCCCTGCACGAAAAAACGCAGCCAATCCGGGCGGGAGGCTGCCGCCTTTGGATGCGCTGCGTTTTCGCTGCATATAATTTTGACAGTACCTATTGTAACACGGGGAAATTTACGGCACAATCGCAAAACCGTGCCAGTTTCGTGCGAAACCGGGAAGAATATGTGCCACGGTCAGAACGAAGAGAAAGCGGGAAGATTTGGGGAGAAGAATTATTCTGAACCTGGGAGATGGACATCCCGAAAGAAGGTGTTATAGTCCACCTGAAAGATCCGGGACAGACCAGCAAGGACCGAGATGCGGATGCTGTAGGTACCGCCTTCGATCTGAGAGTAGATGCTCCGGGTGATGTCGAGATCCATAAGCTGCAGTTTGGAAACCACCTGGTCCTGCGTCAGTTTCCGCTCCATACGGAGGGAGCGGATGGTTTCGCCAATCTGAATATCCTGTTTCAGTTTTTGTTCCATGAAAGAAGCCTCCTTTTTCGTGTTTCCGGGAGTATGCCGAAACCGATCTCGTGAATTTGCAATGTATTCATTGCAGTTTCCTTGATTCTACTGGATATTCCGAGTATAATTGCAATGTATTCATTGCAAAACCGCAGGGGCTTAGGCCCTGCGGTCAGTTCTGTTTCTCTACCAGGGAGGCTTTGGAGAGCAGCTCCTGGATCGTTTCGATGGTTTTGTTATCCAGGGAGCTGACATATTGGATGAGGTTTAAGGCAGCCGGTGACATCCTGTAATCATGCGCCTGGCATAAAAGCCAGCGATCCATAGACAGGCTGAAGGTTTTGGAAAGGACCATGGCAACTTCCAGAGATGGAAGTTG
>OLRU01000827.1_pt1 | contig 31267 bp, 33 predicted proteins | sample 1672961 | NCBI WGS metagenome assembly OLRU01 (sample SAMEA3136741, study PRJEB25190) | human gut metagenome | biome: human gut; feature: human-associated habitat; material: faeces | place: Austria | collected 2013
CTCAAACTGCGGTCGGCGATGCACAATTACGTATCCTGCTTAGGGATGACCACGTACAAAGTCTCCGCCAACATAAGGTTCCACCGCACCCAACGCCGGCAAAAAAGCGCTTTTCTTTGGGGGTATCCCCGTTTCTTTTGGCAAGACAAAAGAAATGGGGTACAAAGGGCGCAATGGCCCTAATTTTTCCCCTGAAACCGCCTGTCGAACTCCTCCGCATCCTCGTCGGAGACAAAATAGACATCCGGCACGGTGAACTCACCCGTCCGGCCGTAGAGCGCGCCGGGGCGCAGCTCGCAGAGGAGGAAGTGCGGCGTAACGCTCCCGGGCTCCTCCCCGCGCTCGCGTATCCCCTTCCCGCCGGCCACGACAAAGCCGCTCTTGCCGTAAAAGGCAATGTTGCCCTCAATGCAGACGCACTGTTCACCCAGCTCCCGGGCTATCTCCAGCGAGGCGTCCACCAGCTGCTTGCCGTATCCGCGGCGCTGGTACTCGGGGGCAATGCTCATGGGGCCGAAGATAAGGCAGGGCAGGCTGCCGCCGCCGTCAAATTCAATGGCGGAGCGGAAGTAGATGATGTGCCCGATAAGGACGCCGTCCAGCTCCATCACCAGGTCCAGCTCCGGCACGAAAGCCGCATCCGATCGCCCGCGGTGGACGATCAGATGCTCGTTGCAGCCGGGCCGGTACACGTCCCAGAACGCCCCACGCACAAGGCTTTCAACGGCCGCATAGTCGCGCGCCTCTTCACGCCTTATCACAACACCCATTGTTCATTTCACCTCCAGCAATTTCTCCGCGTCCTCCGCGAAATCGCATATGATTTTATCAAGCATGGCCAGCAGCGCCGCCGCCTTCTCGCTCACCCGCTCGTCGCCCTGCCGCTCCCGCAGCGCCCTCAGCCGGTCTATGGTGCGCTGGTTCAAGCCCAGCGCATTATAGTAGTCGCTCTCCAGGGCCCGCCGCGCCGCCTCCGCATCCGGCTCATCAAAGCCGAGCAGGAAGTCCGGCGTGGTGCCGAAAAAGCGCGCGATGGCGCAGACCGTGTCCGCCCCGGGCGTGGTGGGGCCTCCCTTGGGCTTGAGGTACTTGCGTATTGCGGGCCTCGATACCCCTACCGCGTCGGCCAGCTCCTGAATATTGACCGGCTTGCCCTGGTCGTTATTCCCGTTCATGAGGTAAGCCAGGCGCTTGCGGAAGACATCGTTCATAGTCTCCTCGCCGTCGGTGGGCACAAACGTGTCCGACGCCTCCAGAACCCGCTCCCGCCTCTGCTTGGGCTCCTTGGCCGGCTTCGGCTCACGTGGGGGCTTCGGCTCCCTGGGCGGCTTGGGAGGCCGCTCCTTTGCCCTGCGCTCCCTGACAGGCTTCTCAGCCGCCTCTTCGGGCTTATTGTTTTCTTCCATAGTGCGTCCTCCGTAAAAGTAACTTTAGTTACGCGTATCATAGCACGGATGCGCCGCCATGTCAACCTCTGCCGCCGGAAACGCCCTTTATACGCAGATATGTCAAAACGGAGGAACCGTGGCCGGTTCCTCCGTTGGGGCAGTTTTACATGATGATGCAGTGCTTGGGGCAGACCTCGTGGCAGGTGCCGCAGCCTATGCACTTGTCCTCGTCAAGCTTCCAGATCTTCTCCTTGCGGTCAACCGTGATAGCTCCGGCAGGGCATTTCTTGGCGCAGAGCGTACAGTACACGCACTTGCTCGGGTCGCTGACGGGCAGCCCGTCGTCGCGCGGCTGCACGGCCGGGGCCTCCGGCTCCGCAGCGCAGGCATCAGCCGCCGGGGCGGCCGGCTTCTTGGGCGCGGGCTTTTTCTTGAGGTAGGTGCCCTCGACCACGAGTTCGCTCTCGTCGCGCGCTACCATGTGGTAGTCCGTCGTGAGCTCGATGGCGTTCTTGACGCAGAAATCGGCGCAGTTGGCGCAGAAGGTGCAGCTGCCGAGGAAGAAGCGGCGGGTAATGAGCTGGCCCTCCTCCGTGTCCACGGCTGTGGTGCTGATGGCGCCTCCGGCGCAAACGCGCTCGCACATGCCGCAGGAGATACACCTGTCCGCGTGGAACACTATGCGCCCGCGGTAGCCCTCCGGGGCCGGCGCGTCAACGGCCGGATACTTCTCCGTGCTCGGCTTTGAGAAAAGCTGCTGCACGGCCTCCTTGATAAAAGGCAGCATTACTTCTTCGCCTCCCTCTTCTCTTTGAGTATCTTCGCCGCGAGCGCAAGGCCGTCAATGATGGCCTCCGGCTTGGGGGCGCAGCCCGCGATGGAGACGTCTATGGGCACGTACTTGTCCAGCGGCCCGGCAACCGAATAGCTGCCCTTGAACACGTTGCAGCTGCGCGGGCAGGAGCCCAGTGTGACGATGACGCGCGGCTCCGGCACCTGCTCTATGGTGCGCAGCACGCGGTCCAGGCTCTGCACGGTGACGGGGCCGGAGACCACGACGATGTCCGCGTGCCTCGGCGTGCCCGCGAGCTTGAAGCCCAGGCGCTCGGCGTCGTAGCGCGGCGTGAGCACGGCCACCAGCTCGATGTCGCAGCCGTTGCAGCTGCCGGCGTTGATGTGGTAGAGCCAGGGCGACTTTGCGGCGGCGTTATCTATGAGTTTTTTGAACATATTACCGCCTCCTTAGCAGAACCAGACCAGCAGCAGGCTCAGGAGCGCACAGCCGCTGACAAAGGTCCAGAAGAACTTGAAGAGCTGCTCCACCCTGAAGCGGGCCGTGATGGCGTGCAGCAGTGTCATGCAGACCAGAGTGACCACGGTGCAGAAAACCAGCGTGATAATGACGTCCAGCCAGAGCATGCCCGTAGTGATGCCGCCGAGGAACAGCGCACAGAAGAGCGCAGTCATGACGAACATCTTGATGGCGTGGCTGAGCTTGAACACCGCCAGGGGCGCGCCGGAGTACTCGGCCAGCGGGCCCTCGCAGATCTCCGTCTCGGCCTCGCCCACGTCGAAGGGGTGCTGGCCCACCTCGCAGGGGATGACCAGCAGCATGGCCACCGCCGCAGGTATGAGCCTCCAGTCGAAGAGGAACGGCCCGGTGAGATACTGCACCAGGGTTATCTGGCCCAGCGAGAAGGTCACGCCGCCGTAGAGCTCCGCGGCCGCGCGGCCCACAGCCAGCAGCACCAGTATGAGCGGGAGCTCGTAGCTCATGACGGACACCATCGTGCGCGAGGCGCCCACGCCCGCGTAGGGCGAACCGGAGGCGCTGCCGCCGAGGATGATGGACAGCGTGGGGATGGTGAGCAGGTAGAGCACGACCACCACGTCGCCGCCCGCGGAGAATGCCTGCAGGCCGCCGATGGGTATGAACAGCACGGTGACGATGAGGCTGGCCAGGCCCACATAGGGGGCCGCCAGATACATGCCGCGGGAAGCGGCGGCGGGGACTATCGTCTCCTTGCCCAGCAGCTTGAAGAAGTCCCAGGCCGGCTGGAGGATGCCCGGGCCCTTGCGCTTCTGCATCCTCGCCACGACCTTGCGGTCAACTCCGGCGAGCCACAGTCCGAACACGCAGGTGAAGAGCGCGCCGGGGAATATGAGGATGTAAACCGCGTAGATTACAATGTCCATTATATCCATGTCCAGCCCTCCTCACATAAAGATGAAGCAGTACGCTATGATGGCCGCCAGCGCGGTGACGCCCCAGAGCACATAGTCATTGGTGACGCCCGTGTGCGCCCTGCTCATGAAGCCGAGATAGCGGCGCATGCTGTGCTTGAAGCCCCAGAAGAGGTCCCCGCCGGAGATGTGGCTGTACTCGGCCGCCTCGCCGCCAAAGAACACGGCGTGCTTGCTGTCGTCCTCGCAGGTGACGGTGCGGTTGCTACGTCCCGTGAGCGAGATGAGGAACACGGCCAGGAGCACGATGACGAAGAGTATCAGCCAGCTGAGCGGGCTCCAGGCGCCTATGCTGACCAGCTGCCCGTTCATGAGCGGGGCGGTGCTGGCCAGGTGCTCCGACGCATAGCCGGCGCCCATGGCGCTGTCGATATAGGGCACGGTGTTGTACACCGCGTTTGTGGCGGGGATGATGATGTAGTTGAGCATCACGTTCGGGAAGAGGCCGGTGAACACGCAGAGCGCGGCCAGTATCCACATCGGTATGCGCATGCCCAGCGGCGGGTCCTTGGCGTTCTCCAGCACCGGATTGGACTGCCCGAAGAACACGCTGTGCCCAACCTTGATGAAGCTGGCCAGGGTCAGCACGCTGGTGACCACGCAGATGACCGTGACCAGCGCGTAGCCGATCGAGCCCGTCTCCGCCGCCTTTTCAAATGTCGCCTGGTAGACGAGCCACTTGGAGTAGAAGCCGTTGAACGGCGGTATGCCGCTGATGGAAAACGCGCCTATCAGGAAGAGTATGGTCGTCTTGGGCATCTTCCGCGCCAGGCCGCCCAGGTTCTCCAGGTAGGTGGTACCGGTGGCGTAGAGCACGCTGCCGGCCGTGAGGAAGAGCAGCCCCTTGAAGAGCGTGTGGTTGATGGCGTGGTAGAGCCCGCCCGCTATGCCCAGCGCGGTGCACAGGCCCAGGCTGGTGAGTATGTAGCCGATCTGGCTGATGGAGTGGAAGGCCAGCAGGCGCTTGAAGTCGTGCTGGTTGAGCGCCATGGTGACGCAGACAAACATGCTCAGGCAGCCTATGAAGACCACCATGGTCTGTACGCTGGTGAGGCCCATGGTGCGGAAGAGGAAGTAGCAGACCCTAATAATGCCGTAGACGCCGGTCTTGGTGAACACGCCGGAGATGAGCACCGAGACGCTGCTCGGGGCCGCGCCGTGCGCGTCCGCCGCGATGGGGTGGAAGGGGAACATGAAGCTCTTGCAGCCGAAGCCCGCGAAGAGCAGGGCGAAGGCCAGGATCATGGTGGGGTTCATGTTGCCGGGCAGGATGGCGCTTATCTGCGCCAGGTTCAGCGTGTGGCACTGCGCATAGACCAGCGCGGTGCCCAGGAGGGCACAGGTGGAACCGATGGAGCCGACAACGAGGTACTTGAAGGCGGCCTCGCGCGCGTTGGGGTTCCAGGTGCGGAAGGCGGTCAGGCCCACGGCCGCGAAGGTCATGACCTCCAGCATGACATAGATGTTGAAGAGGTCGCCGGAGAGCACTATGCCCAGCACGCCGCCGGAGAGCATCAGGTATAGCGTGAAATAGCTCCCGCGCGCGTCGTCCTGCTTCAGGTACTGGTAGGAGTAGATGCAAGAGCAGGCCACGGCGATGGTGATGAGCAGCCCGAAGAACAGGCTCAGCGCGTCCACCTCGATGGCGATACCGATGGCGTAGCCCTCTACGGGCTCCCAGTTGCCCATCCAGTAGACGATTATCTCCCCGTCTATCATGACGGGCTTTATGAGCAGGCACAGCAGCGTGAGCGGGATAAGAACGGCTATGCCGGCGATAACGTTGCGGGCCTTCTCGTGCCTGCCCACGAGGGTCACCAGGAAGGCCCCGACGAAGAGGGTCATGATGGCGATGACCGGGAAGTGCATATAGACGTCGTATGTCATCCGTGCAGCCTCCTTATCTCGTGCGCGTCAACCGTGCCGTACTCCTTGTAGATACGCACGCACAGCGCCAGGGCCATGGCCGTAACGCAGGCGCCTATGACTATGCTGGTAAGCGTCAGCGCCTGGGGTACGGGGTCGACAAAGTACATGCCGCTGGTCAGCTCGCCGAAGGTGAATATGGGCGCGGTGCCACCCTCGTTGAAGCCGACGGAGACTATCATCAGGTTGAGGCCGTAATCCACGATGCCCATGCCCACGACTATTTTGATGATGTCGCGCTTGGTTATCATGGCGTAGAAGCCGATGACAATGAGGGCTATGGCCCCGATATAATTGGCCAGCATCATTTGGACGCGCCCCCTTCCTCGTGCTCGGTGGTGGTGATGGTGCCGTCGTGCTCGTCGTCCTCACCCGTCGCCAGCAGGGCGATGATGAGCAGCAGCAGGAAGCCCACGCCGGTCAGGACCTTGAAGCCGACGGAGTAGTTCATAAGCGAGATGGTGCCCGCGCTCCAGAGGTCGCCTATGTCGCCGCTGTTCCAGAGCACGTTGCGGCAGAAATTGTAGCCGCAGAAGATGCCCAGCAGGGCGAAGAACACATAGGCCAGGGCGCCTATGGCCTCCAGCTTGTGCATGCGCTCCATGTTCAGCGCCGTGGCCACGCCGCGGAAACCGTATCCCAGGTAGAGCAGCAGCACGCCGCTGGCGGCCAGGACGCCGCCCTGGAAGCCGCCGCCGGGGCTGATGTTGCCGTGCAGGATGACATAGAAGCCCAGCACCAGCGCTATGGGCAGGTAGCTGTCCGCAAGGGAGCGGACAATGAGGTCATCTCGCTGCCAGTTTTTCTTGTTCATTTGCCGCCCTCCCATCTGTCACGCTTACGGCGCAATATGACGGTGGCGCCGGTGATGGCGATGAGCAGGACGAAGCTCTCACCCAGCGTGTCGTAGCCGCGGAAGTCGAAGACTATGGCGGTGACGTTGTTCACGGCCTGGGTAGTGGCCAGGTTCTCCTCCACCATGATGGCCGCCACGCCGTCCGGGTCGGAGGTATCGTAATCCTGCGGGTTCTGCTGCAGCTCGTAGACGTCAGTGCCGCGCCCGTCATAGGTGATGGGGATCTCCCGCTGCATGTAGACAACGGCATAGACGCCGACGCAGAGGATAATTATGAGCGATATGGCCGCAATAAGCCTTTTCATTTCTCGTCCTCCCCCTTTCCGCCGGTCTTGCGGAGCGCCACTACAAAGATGATGGTGGTCAGCACGACGCCGACAGCCGCCTCGGCTATGGCCACGTCCGGGGCCTGGAGCACGATGAACTCCAGCGACACGAACGCGCCGCAGCCGGCGAGGCAGATGATGCTCGAGAGCGTGCGCTTGACCGTCACCGTGAGCACGGCGCAGACGACGATGCCGAGTATTATCAGCGTGTTGAGGATATATACCGGTGTCACTGTTCCTCGCCCTCCTTCCGGTCCGCCGCGGGCAGCTCCTGTGCGTCCTGGGCGGAGGCAGTCTCCTCAGCAGGTTTCTCAACACAGGCCTCCGGGTCGGCCAGGTCGTCTATGACCAGCTCCTTCCCGGGGCGTATGCCTATCCTGTAAGCCGCGCGGGCGATGGCGTGACCGCCAACAGGGTTGGCCAGTATGGTCAGCACGCCTATAACGATTACCTTGGCCGCGCTCCCCCAGCTGTGCCAGACGAATATGCAGTAGAGCAGGGCGCCTATGAGCGTCAGCAGCACGCCCAGGGTGGTGATGTTCGTGGAGCTCTGCATCCTCGTGAACGTGTCCGGCATGCGCACCAGGCCCACCGCGCCGGCGAAGGCAAAGAAGCAGCCGCCCGCTATGAATAGGTCGATAATAATCCTGAGTGCAAGGTTCATAGCGTTCCCTCCAGATATTTGCCGAAGAGCACGGGGCTCAGGAAGCCGAGTATGGCCGTGACTATGGCGATGTCGAGGTAGATGCCGCGCCCGGAATAGAGCGCCACCAGCACCAGGGCCATGTCCGTCATAACGTCAACGCAGTCGCCCGCGACCACCCTGTCAGGGGCCGTGGGGCCCTTGATGAGCCTCCATATGGCTATAAAGCAGCACAGTATGTAGAATATGGCAAAGTAAATGAAGTCTATCATTGCCAGATCCTCCTTACCCATTTTTCCATGCGCCCCTTGATGGCGTCGCCGGCCTTTTCACGGTCGAATTCCTGCACATCTATCCAGTGTATGTAGTACCACCACTGCCCGCCGCGGCAGTCTATGTCCACCGTTATGGTGCCAGGCGTGAGGGTAATGGAGTTGGCGAGCATGGTCTTGCCGTACTCCGTGTCCACATCCACCGGCACGCGGATGATGCCGGGGTTGAGCTTCATGTCCGGCGAGAGCGCACGCTTGGCTACATCCCAGTTGGCCTTGAGCAGTTCCCAGGGGAAGATTGCTATGCAGTACCAGATGAGGATGAACAGGTGCTTTCCGAAGAACCAGTACGGGTGCTCATGCACGAACCAGCGCGCCGAGAACAGCGCCATGAGGGCGGAGACGACCAGGCCCACGATCAGCTCCTGCGCCGCGAACGAGCCTGTGAGCAGTATCCACATGAGATAGCACAGCACAAACGTCGCAAACCACGCGCCGAACGTCGTCTTGCGTTTGGTTTCCAAAGTTACAACACCTCCTGTATTGTCGGTCTACTCTACTTCAAGCGAATCGATATAGAACTCCCGCCCGTGTACCAGGCGGTAGGCCGCGCCGCCGCACTGCGGGCACTCCAGCCCGCGTATCTCCCCCGCGTAGCCGCAGTCGGGGCACTCTATTGCGGCGGGTATGGTCCGCGTTGTGATGCGCGCCCCCTCGGCCACGCTTCCGCGCGCGGCGGCCGGGAAGAACTCAAAAAGGCACTCGGGCACAATACCGCTCACCGCCCCTACGGCGAGGGTTATGCTCTCCACCCGGGTGAAGCCCTGACGCTCCGCCTCCCGCTCGCACACGTTCACAACGCTCTGCATTATGGCCAGCTCGTGCATTTACCTGTCCAGGCAGGAGAAACACGGGTCTATGCTGGCGATTATAAGCCCCGCGTCCGCCACGGTGTTGCCGCGCAGCATATGCGGCACCGTGGGCGTATTCTTGAAACTGGGGACATGGATACTCACACGCTGGTTCATCTGCGTGCCGTTGCCCACCACGAGGTAGCTCAGGCCGCCGCGCGGCGCCTCGTGCCGGGCCACGAAGGCCCCCTCGGCTATTTTCGGTATCTTCCTGCCGTTATTGATGGGCCCCTCCGGCAGGTTATCCAGCGCCTGACGGATTATCTTTATGCTCTCCACGCACTCGAGCAGCCTCACGACCACGCGGGCAAACACGTCGCAGCTCGGCCAGGTAGGCACGTCGAACTCAAAATCGTCGTAGCAGCAGTAGGGCGCGTCGCGGCGGAGGTCTATGTCCACGTTCGAGGCCCTTGCGTGCGGGCCCAAGGCGCCGAGGCGGACGGCGTCTTCGGTTGACATAACTCCAACGCCCTGAGTGCGCATGGCGATAGTCTTGTCGTTGAGGCTGATGTCTATGATGCGCTGGAGCTCCGGCTCGAACTTGTCCAGGCGCCTGAGGATATCACGACGCAGGTCGTCGGAGATGTCGCGCCTCGCACCGCCGATGGTGACCATTGAGTAATTCACGCGGTTCCCGCTGAGCTCCTCGAGCGCATCCATGATGCCCTCGCGCACGTCCCAGGTGTGCATGAACATGCTGTCGTGGCCGATGATGTGGAAGGCGATGCCCGCCCAGAGCATGTGGGAGTGCAGCCGCTCGAGCTCTGCGGTGATCACGCGGATGTAATCGCCGCGCTTTGGCACCTGCACGCCGTTGATGCCCTCCACGGCCATGGCGTAGGTCAGCGCGTGCGAGTGCGAACAGATTCCGCAGACGCGCTCGACGAGGACCAGCGTCTGGATGGCGTTGCGCTCGGTGCACAGCTTCTCTATGCCGCGGTGGTTGTAGCCGACAAAGACCTCGGCGTCCTTGATAACCTCGCCCTCGGTGTAGAGCTTGGCGTGGATCGGCTCCTCCAGCGCTGGATGGTACGGGCCTATGGGGACGATATAGCTCATTGGTCCTCCTCCTTCCTCTGCCTGTCCGCGATGCTCTCGTCGCGCTTTTCAACGAGCTCCGAGAGCGGCATGACCAGGATCTGGCCCTTGCCCTGGGTCTCCAGCATGTTCTCGGGCAAAAACAGGCGCCTGGACGTATCCAGCCCCTCGAAGTCTATGCCCATGAGCTCATAGAGTTCCAGTTCCGGCCAACGCGCGGCCTCGTCGTAGATGTGCGCGATACTGGGCACGCTCTTCTCGCCCAGCACGTAGTACGATTCCACCGCGGGATCCATGGCGTAGTCCCAGGAGATACGCAGCTGGCCGTCTGTCTGATACCAGCCGTAGATCATCACCAGCCGCCGCCCGTCGTGACGCATCCTCAGCGCGGTGGGGACGATCTCCTCCTTTGTTATCTGAATCGTCTTGTACTCCTGCATTTTGACCTCCTTGTCATCTATTGGAATGTTTCTCCCATTCTAGCATATACGCGGCAGCTGCGCCCCGGAGAGCTTGCGCAGCACGCGTGAGCCGCCTGTGTGCGTCCTGAGTACGACTCTCCCTCCGCCGGTAACCCGGCCTATAACCGCCGCGTCGCGGCCCAGCGGATGCGCTCTCAGGGCTGCCAGCGCCGTATCCGCCGTGTCTGCGGACACCACGCAGAGCAGCTTGCCCTCGTTGGCGCTGTAGAGCGGGTCCAGCCCCAGCAGCGCGCAGGCCGCCGCCACGCTGCGGCGGACGGGTATGTCCCCCTCCGTCAGCTCTATGCCGAGCCCGGAGCTCCCGGCGAACTCGCACAGCGTGGTCGCCACTCCCCCGCGCGTGGGGTCGCGCAGCACGCGCACCTGCGCGCCGGAGCTCAGGAGCGCCTCAGCCAGGCCGTTGAGCGGCGCGCAGTCACTCGCTATCCCGCCGTCCATCATGTCGCCGCGGGCCAGCATGACCGCCGCCCCGTGGTCACCCGCCGTACCGGAGAGTATGACCGCGTCCCCCGGACGCATGGCCGCCGGGGAGAGGCCGGGGTGCCTTATCACGCCGATACCCGCCGTGTTTATATAGAGCCCGTCCCCCCTGCCGCGCTCTACCACCTTGGTGTCCCCGGTGACTATCTGCACGCCGGCAGCGCGCGCCGTCTCCGCGGCGGAGGCAATGACCCTCCTGAGCGTCTCCGCGGCGAGGCCCTCCTCGATTATGAGCGAGAGGCTCAGGTACCTGGGCTCCGCCCCGCACATGGCCAGGTCGTTAACCGTGCCGCAGACGGCCAGCTTGCCTATATTCCCGCCGGGGAATTCCAGCGGCGTGACGACAAAGCTGTCCGTGGAAAAGGCCAGGCTGCCGTCCAGTATTGCCCCGTCGCCGAGAGCGCCAAGCGCCTCGTTCGCAAAAGCGGGGAGGATAATCTCATCTATCAGCGCCGAGGTCTTGCGACCGCCGCTGCCGTAATCAAGGGTGATAATGTCGTCTATCATGTCTCCAGCTCCGCATATTTACCATGCCGCTGCACCGGTCCCCGATTCGGAGGTTCACCGGTACGGCATTACTCCATGTACCTGTACGCCGCTGCGCATGCGCCCTCGCGCGTCGTCGCAAAGTCCGCTTGAGCTGCGTTTCCGGCTTCAGGCACGGCCTTACGCCGAAAACTGCGCCCGCTTCCTTGCTCCTCCTTTCCGAATCGAACCCACTGCGTTGGGCTTCGATTCGGAGGTAAACCTGCGCGGCCTCACTACATATACCTGTACGCCGCCGCACACGCGCCCTCACTGGATACCATGCAGGGGCCCCAGGGGTCGTCCGGGGTGCAGCTCTTTTCAAACATCGGACAGTCCTGCGGCCGGATGCGGCCGGTTATCACGTCGCCGCAGCGGCATGGGCTCCTGCCCTCCGAAGGTTTTATCTCTATTCCGAAGCGCCGCTCGGCGTCAAACCGCGCCAGCCCGGCGCGGATGCCGAGGCCGCTGCCGGCTATCTCGCCCAGGCCGCGCCAGATATCACGCCGCGGGGTGAACACCTTTTCGATGGCCTCCTGCGCCAGTGTGTTACCTCCCGCCGTCACCGCGCGGCTGTAATCGTTCACCAGCCCGGCGCGGCCGCTGCTGAGCATGTCCAGCAGGTGGTATATGGCCAGCAGTATGTCCTCCGGCTCGAAGCCGGCCACCGCCGCCGGTATCCCGTATTCGCGCGGCAGGAAGGCGAACTCATCCGCCCCCGTTATCACCGCCACGTGCCCGGGGCAGATAAAGGCGTCCACCGCAAAGCCCTCCGAGGCCGTCAGCGCCCTCAGGGCCGGCTGCACACGCTTGAGCATGGAAAACACCGTGAAGTTCTCCAGGCCCCTCCGCTCCGCCTCCAGCAGAGCCGCCGCCGTGCCCGGAGCCGTGGTCTCGAATCCCACGCCCAGGAAGACGAACTGCCTGCGCGGCTCCGCCGCCGCCATCTCCAGCGCGTCCATGGGTGAGTACACCATCCGCACATCCGCGCCCCGCGCCCTCCGGTGCGCGAGGTCGTCCCCCCGCACAGTGCCGGGCACACGCAGCATATCGCCGTAGGCCGCGACCGCAACCCCAGGCTGCGACGCGAGAGACAGCGCCGCGTCCATAACCTCTCCCGGGGTCACGCAGACCGGGCATCCGGGGCCGCTCAGCAGCTCCACGCCCTCCGGCAGCAGGCGCTTTATCCCCGCGCGGGCGATGCTCATGGTGTGGGTGCCGCAGACCTCCATCAGCTTCCAGCCGCGGCGCGGCAGGGCGCGTATGCGCGCAAGGAGCTCCTCAGAGCGCATCGCGCACCTCCGCCCAGGCCTCGATATCGGCCAGGGCCTGCTTTTCCGGCAGGCGCTCAATGGCGAAGCCGGCGTGAACTATTACATATTCGCCCACCTTGGGCTCCTTTATGAAGTCGAGGCGCATCCTGCGTCTCAGGCCCTCGACCTCACCGACGGCGTCCAGTCCGTCTATCTCAACTATCTTCAGCGGTACCGCCAAGCACATAGTTTGCCTCCAAAATCATCAGCTGCCCCAGCGACAGGCCCTCGTCGTTGGCCGAGACCCGGCTGTGGGTGCAGACCTCCAGCCCGGCGGCGCGGAGCCGTTCCGGCAGGCGGCGCATTATATACATGTTCTGGAACACCCCGCCTGAGAGCACCACGCGCCCCAGGCCGGTCTGCCCCGCCAGCTCGCCCACCTGGGCGGCCGCGGCGGAGACAAGCGTGTTCATAAACCTCGCCGCGCACCGGCCGGCAGAGGCGCCGGCGTCCAGATCCGCGGTGAGCTCCCGCAGCATGCCGCGCCAGTCCAGCGTGAGCAGCTCTCCCTCCTCGCGGAGGTCAAAGTGGTACTCCCCAGTCTCAGAGGCGTCGGCCGCCGCCTCCAGCAGCACGGCTCCCTGGCCCTCGTAACCCGCCCGGCGGCGGATACCCAGGATGGCTGCCGCCCCGTCAAACAGGCGGCCCATGCCGGAGCTTGGCGGAGAGTTCACGCCCTTCTCCAGCATCCGCAGGACGGTCCCGCAGCCGGGCTCGTCCTCAAAACGGCCGGTGTTCAGCCCGGCGTCGAGCAGCATGGCCAGGCCGGCCCGCCATATATCTCTTATGGCCGCGTCTCCGCCCGCCAGGGCCACGGGGCGCATGGTCCCCACGCGCCTGAAGCTCCCGTACCCTCCTGCAAGCACCTCAGCGCCCCAGATACGGCCGTCTGTGCCATAGCCCGTGCCGTCCCAGATCAGACCCAGGCACTCGCCGTCAAGGCCGTTATCGGCCATACAGGCGGCCATATGCGCGTGGTGGTGCTGTACCCTCAGCAGCGGCACGCCGCAGCTCTGCGCCCGCTCCTCGGCACAGGCCGTGGACAGGTAGTCCGGGTGCAGATCGCAGGCTATGGCGGCAGGGCTTATGTCATACAGAGCGGAGAAATGCTCTATCTGCCGCTCCCAGTTCTCCAGCGTCTCGGCGTTTTTCAGATCGCCCATGTGCTGGCTCGGGAAGGCATGTCCGCGCTTGGAAAGGCAGAACGACGCCTTCTGTTCCGCCCCGCAGGCCAGAAGCATATGCTCCACGGGCACCGTAACGGGGTAAGGCACGTACCCGCGCGAGCGGCGCAGCGGGTATTCGCGCCCGTTATATATGCGTATAAGCGAGTCATCGCACTTGGTTACAATTTCACGGTTGTGCAGCAGGAACCCGTCTGCCACGCCCCGCAGCTCCGCCAGCGCCTCGCTGTTGTCGCTGATTATGGGCGTCTCGGATATGTTCGCGCTGGTCATGACCAGGCAGTCTATGTCCGTGCCCATGAGCAGCACGTGCAGCGGCGTGTACGGCAGCATCACTCCCAGGGAGCCGTTGTCGCTCAAATGCTGCATCGAGCCGGGCACGAGCTTGTCCAGCAGCACTATGGGCTTGCGGTAACCCTCCAGCGCGGCGGCCTCCGCGTCCGTAACCGCACAGAGCGCCCTCACGCAGCCCAGGTCACGGCACATGACGGCAAAGGGCTTTTCGTCCCGGCGCTTGCGCGCCCTCAGCTCCCGGACGGTATCTCCGTCCGGCAGGCAGGCCAGGTGCATCCCGCCCAGGCCTTTCACGCAGATTATCTGCCCCGCCTTCAGCGCGGCGCGGGCCAGCTCCACGGCGTCGCCTGGCACCGGGCGCCCGTCCGCATCCAGGAAGGAGCACCGCGGCCCGCACGCCGGGCAGCAGTCCGGCTGGGCATGATAGCGCCGGTCGCGTATGTCGGCGAACTCGGCCGCGCAGTCGGGGCACATGGGGAAGTCCACCATGGATGTACTGGCGCGGTCATATGGCACCGATTTTATGATTGTAAAGCGCGGACCACAGTTGGTGCAGTTTATAAACGGATACCCGTACCTCCGGTCCGCAGGATCCAGCAGCTCGCGGCGGCAGTCCTCACATATGCCTACGTCCGGCGGCACCAGGGTCTCCATGCGCTCGCCGCGCTCGCTGGGTACTATCTCAAAGCCCGTATATTTCCCGGGCAACACTTCATCATAATTCACGCTCTCAATGAGCGCCAGGGGCGGGTGGTTATTTTTTAACTCTGCCAGAAAGTGCAAAAGGGCCCCTCTCGAGCCGCAAAGCTCGAGCTGAGCCCCGTATGAGGTGTTGCGGATCCAGCCGGTGAAGCCGTATTTCTCCACCAGCCTGTGCACAAAAGGGCGAAAACCCACTCCCTGCACTATTCCCTTGACCTCAATTCTGAACGCTGTCACTTCGGCCACCTCTCCGGTCCCCTTACCGGTTGCTTGAGTATCTTTGATTGTACCATCACGGACTCCTGTTGTCAATAAATTAACGCCATTGCCGGAGTCAATTTTATGTGATAGAATTTTCCCAAGTTCCCCTTAGCTATAATTCTGACCCGCCTTTTCTGTTGGGAGGATGTGTAAATGAAACAATCCAAAGTGTACTTTTCCGATCTCAGGACCAGGCCCGACCAGCCGACTCTAACGCAGAAGCTGCACCGGCTTATGAAGGCCGCCGGCTTTGAGAGCATCGCCTTTGAGGACCAGTTCACCGCCGTAAAGCTCAATTTCGGCGAACCCGGCAACCTGGCCTACCTGCGTCCGAACTGGGCGCGCGAGGTCTGCAGCTACGTCCGCCAGCTCGGCGGCCTGCCCTATGTGACCGACTGCAACACGCTCTACATCGGCGGGCGGCGCAACGGCCTCGAGCACCTTGACAGCGCCTACGCCAACGGCTACAACCCCTTCCAGACCGGCGTGCACACCATCATCGCCGACGGCCTCAAGGGCAACGACGACGTGAGCATCCCCGTGGAGGGCGGTGAATACGTCAGGGAGGCCAAGATCGGCCGCGCGATAGCAGACGCGGACGTCGTCATCTCCCTCAGCCACTTCAAGGGCCACGAGCTCACCGGCTTCGGCGGCGCCATCAAGAACCTGGGCATGGGCAGCGGTTCGCGCGCCGGCAAGATGGAGATGCACTCGGCGGGCAAGCCCTACGTGCGCACGGCCGACTGCATCGGCTGCGGCGTCTGCGCCAGGAACTGCGCCCAGGACGCGCCGCGCATAGCCGGCGGCAAGTGCGCCATTGACCTCGACCGCTGCGTCGGCTGCGGCCGCTGCATAGGCGTATGTCCCAAGGACGCCATAGAGGCCCCCTTTGACCAGGCCAACGACGTCCTCAACTGCAAGATGGCCGAGTACGCCAAAGCCGTATGCCAGGGCAAGCCCTGCTTCCACATCAGCCTCGTCATAGACGTGAGCCCCTACTGCGACTGCCACGCCGAGAACGACGCGCCCATCGTACCCAACGTGGGCATGTTCGCCAGCTTTGACCCCGTGGCGCTGGACCAGGCCTGCGTGGACGCCGTCAACGCCCAGACGCCCATCTCCAACAGCATGCTCGGCGAGGCCGAGCACTGCCATCACGACCACTTCACGGACGTATCCCCCACCACGGACTGGCGCTCCTGCCTGGCCCACGCCGAGAAAATCGGCCTCGGCACGCGGGAGTACGAGCTCGTGACCGTATAAACGGACATTTTCACCGCCGCGAAAGGAGAAGCACCCATGATAGACTTTGAAAATGCCGACTTCCTCAAACTCCGCTCCGTAGACTACGACAAGTACGCCAAGCTGGTGGACCAGCTGCTCATAGACGGCGAGGAGCCCATATACGCCTTCGCCACGGTGCGCGACGGGCTCGTATTCACCAACATGCGCGTCATCGCCATCAACATCCAGGGCGTCACGGGCAAGCGCAAGGACTTCACCAGCCTGCCCTACCGCCGCATACAGGCCTACTCCATCGAGACCTCCGGAGTCTTCGATATCGACTGCGAGCTCGAGCTCTGGTTCAGCGGCCTGGGCAAGGTGCGCTTTGAGTTCACCTCCGGCGCCGACGCGTCCGAGCTCTGCCGCCTAATTTCCGGCTACGTGCTCTGAGCCGGGAAAATAAGAAAAGCCGTCAGACAAAAGTCTGACGGCTTTTCTGGTGGAGACTGCTGGACTCGAACCAGTGACCTCCTGCGTGTGAAGCAGGCGCTCTAACCTGCTGAGCTAAGCCTCCACAGTGGTATAAAATTTGGTGACCCGTACGGGATTCGAACCCATGTTACCGCCGTGAAAGGGCGGTGTCTTAACCACTTGACCAACGGGCCTTATGACTGTGGGGCGCCGGAGGCGCCCCACATGGTAGCGGCGACTGGATTCGAACCGGTGACACTTCGGGTATGAACCGAATGCTCTGGCCAACTGAGCTACGCCGCCAAAAGGCAAAGTGAATTATAACTGAGAAGTGCCTGTTTGTCAACTACTTTTTTCATTTTTCCCGGGATTTTTTTCTGGAGCCCGGATGAGTTAACATAACTCATCCGGGCCAATATTTTGTTAACCTATAACTTCCCCGCCGGGGGCATCGTTGGCTTCAGACCAGATCTCCTCCAGAGCGTCCCAATCGCGCTCGGGCAGCTTCTCGGTCCAGTCCTCCACGCGCTCGCTGTCCTCGGTGGTCCAGTCGTAGTCGTGGCTGTTGGTGGCCTCCTGCATGTCGGCGTAGTACCAGGCGCCGTACAGGTTGTCCGGCCAGGTGATCATCTCCTCCTCGGGCAGCAGGTGATCCTCGTGCGGGGCGCGGCCGAGGGTGCGGTTGACGATGGTGCAGGCCTCCGCGCGGGTGATGCTGGCGTCGGGCCTGAAGGTGCCGTCCGGGTAGCCCTCTATGAGGCCCATCTCCACGGCCGCGGCAACGAACTGCGTGTACCAGCGCCCTTCGGCGACGTCGGAGAAGGTGCCCTCATACTCGATGTCGGCGTACTCGAAGAAGCTGACGGCTATCTTCGTGAACTCGGCGCGGGTGATGGGGCTGTTCGGGCGGAAGGAGCCGTCCTCATATCCGTCGATGATGCCGAGGTTGCTGAGGGTGGATATGGCGTTATTGTACCAGGCGTCGCGGGCCACGTCGGTGTAGCCGTTGGTCTGGCTCCAGTACTCCTCGCGCGTCTCGTCGGTGAGCAGGCGGAAGAAGATGGTGGCCACCTCGGCGCGGGTGATGTTGCCCTCCGGCTTGACCTCGCCGTCCGGGTAACCGATTATGTAGGCCACGTGGTCCTCGGTGTTCAGTCCGTCCGGCTCCTGCGGCCTGACAGGGTCAGTGGGCCGCACCGGCGGGATAACCGGCTCATCCCCGCCGTCAGTGTCCCAGACGAGCATAAACGGTGAAAAATTGCCGGATGTCACGTTGAATACTACATGGGTACCGGTAACCTCTGTGATCTCGATTTCATCTACCACGCAGTTTGCGATATCATTTTCTATCTCATCCGAGGCCATATCACGGTCGAGATCCTCAAAGTGGAGCAGGGTGAAATCAGTAAATCTGTTCGTCCCTTCAGGCAGCGGCCAATATACCGTCACCGCATTGCTGGCAGTGACCCAAGCGTCGCCGTTGTTCCTGTCAACAAGGTCGAGATACTTGGCTTCGTAGCTGTCGAAAGCTCCTATCTCCTGTTCTGCGCGATCTACCAGCTGTTCGGTGCGGTTCTCCGAGCCGGTGTCTATGATATCGTCAAACAGCAGGGCCACGCTGCCCTCATCGGTAACCTGAACTTCGCTGCCGTTCACGTAGAACACTGTGTTCTCAGGGGCGGTCAGGCCCGGTTCCCCTGCCGTCTGTGCTGTCCCGGTTACTTCGACTTCGGCATAGGCCGGGTTTTCTGTCACTCCGCGGACGGTGAGTATACCCGAGCCCAGCTCCACAGTGTAAGCTTGCCCGTCAATAGTGGCGGAAACCTCACCGGCGTTGCCCGGATATATTGACATCTCAAAGCTCGTATTGACTTCAAGTCCGACGATGAATTCGTCGCTTACCACATAGTCGTTTTCGCCTACTTTGAACTGCACACGGACGGGGTCTTGATTTTCCGTACCGGACGGGACAATAGTGTAAAGCTTATGTACCGCGTCCTCACTGAGGCCGGGATACAGCTCCACATGCCAGGCCCTTTCCCCTGCGCCGGAGAAGATTATGTCGGTCGGGTCGGTGCCTTCCGGAAGTCCACTGAAAGTGAAGCCCGGGGTCGGAAGCGTATTGCTCGCCGTAATTGTCCCGCTTCCGTTGGCCACGCCGTCATAGCCGTCGTTGCCGCCCATATAGATAATTATATCCGCCGGGGTAATGGTTATGGGGATTATACCATGCGCGGCCTTGTAAGCATGGAGGCCGGTAACTGTATAGAGGCCGGTCTCTTCGTCGAAGTTCGCACTGCTTATGAGCTCAGTGTGATTTCCCGCGGTTGTTTTCGCGTGGGCTTCCCAGCGCGCACCTTCGCTGTCGTCGTACCAGCCGTCAATGGCATCGGTGCAGTCGGGCTCGCCGTCGAGACGCCAGTCAGTGCCGGTTTCAGGGAACGTGATTGACGCACCGTCACGGTTATAAATATCGTCGCCGGCATTCCCGGCATGATTGTTGTATATCTGCACGCCTGCAGACATGTTAACGGTTCCAGCGTTACAAATGCCGCCCCCGGTCTGATATGCATGATTTCTTTCTATCGTTGTATTGGAGGGCAAATTGAGCATACCGCCGTTATATATACCACCGCCGTTAGTTGATGGCTCTTCGTTGTCAACGACTGTGATGACAGCGCCTTCTGCGATATTGAAGGTGCCATAATTCTCCATACCATTCCTATCATTGCTTATAATGTTTATCCTTGCTCCTGACTCCACCGTCGATGTACCGTATGCCCTAAGTCCTCCGCCGGTGTATCCTCGCCCATTATCATTAGCATTAATGACCGAAGTGGAATCCATGGTCATATTGCCGGAATATGTAAGCCCATAATATGCGTTGTTGTTACAATTCAAAGTTGACGCCTCAATGGTAACATTTCCGGCAGAAAGTCCGTGTCCATTGTTGTTGAGGTAATTAATTGTAGACCGAATTGCTGTAAATTCTCCGCCATTAGAAGCATTAGAGGTGCAATTCTGCACTGTGAACGTCGAGTCCTCAACATATATTGTCGGGCTGCTCACATAGCCTCGGTTTGTGCCGTCGATGAGGAAAGTACTTTGTCCAGTAACGTTAACCTCTGACCGTCCTGCCTGATCGAGCTGAAGTCCCTGGCCAGGTTTTCCCTCAGTACCAACGCCATAAATAGCAAAGAAAGCATTATCGGAAACATTAATCTCTGCTCCAGCATTCAAGTAAATGGCATTCCTATTGGAAGCGCCCAAGCTGTCTACATGCATTTCAAACTTGGCGCTGTCATTTACTTCAAGTTTTCCACTGAGAGACAACATCAGCCACTTAGTATCACCATTTGCAGACCAGTCCACAGACAAACCCGCTCCGGTAAATGTAAGAACTCTGGATGGATCATATAGTCCGAAACACATCCACCCCTCGCCATCGCTCGTGAGCTGGCTGTCAATGGTTATTTTCCCGTTGCCCGTAAAGGTAAGGGTCTTATTAAAGCCTGTATCCATGTCACAGTCGGACAAAAGCCAAATAACAGAACCCTCGTTAGCTTTTACAACAGCGTAATCCAGTGATTTATAAGGATCATTCTTAGTGCCGCTTCCAGACTCAACCGGAACGCCATCCTGCTGCACATAAATATAGTTTATATTGGGGTCCTCAACAGTTACACCTTCACCAGGCCCCGGTTCTTCTGCCGCCGCCAGTGCCGCCACTGTCAGCAGTGCCACGGCCAATGCCAGAGTCAATAGCACCGGCAAAAGTTTTTTCCTCATTTTCCGTCCTCCTTATGTATTTTTATGTTTTTTCAATCTCAGGTTAGGGCCATCTCGTCTGTCCAGGCGGCGGCCCTGTCCTCTTCCTCTATCAGCGCGGCGTACTCCTGCCAGACCAGCTCCTCCATGTTCCTGCGTATCTCCGCCTGCGTGGCCAGGTAGAGCCTGCGCAGGCAGCGGGGATTGGACTTTGTGTCATCCAGCCCGGCCTGACGGCACAGCACGCGGATGCTGTCCGACACCGCGGTGCGGCTGAGCGCGCCGCCCGCTTGCGTCTGGAAGACATAGCCCGTTTGTATCCCGCTTTCCCGGCAGTATTCCAGCAGCTCCTGCCTGAGCTTGTCCGGCAGCCGGACCGTTCTGGCTCCCGGGCCGCTGCCCGAGCTCACGGCGCCGGCGGTCACGGCCTCCACGGTCACATTCGTCAGGTCATGCACGTTGATGCCCGTCTGCGCAAAGAGCTTTATGAGCACGTACACCCGCAGCTTGCCGGCCGCGCGCGCCGCGCGCAGCATTTGCAGGTATTCCTCCCGCGTGAGCTCGGGCAGCTCGCGCTCCGCCGGCATCGGGTAGTCCGTCATCTGCAGGTCGCGCCGGCCCCTGAACTCCAGATAGCCGTTGGCTACGCATATGGAGGTCTTCACGGTGCCGGCGGAGTAGCCGTCCGCCAGCAGGGCGTCGCGCCAGCCGGAAAGGCTGCCCTTCCCGATGGCCCCGGTCCCGCCCAGGTACTGCGCCAGGCTGCGTATGCAGCGTCTGTATGTCCTGATGGTATTTATGGGTTTTCCCTGGCCGGTGAGATACGCAATGTAGCTGTCCACATCGCTCAGGCTGAGTTTAACTCCCGCTTCGTCCATACACATCCCCCCTGTTGTCCCCGCTACGGAATCATCCTTCCGTATGGGCCTGTGAGTTTCTGTTACATAATGTTTTAAGGATTTTACCACACTCAGGAAGAAATAGCAAGTATTTATGAAACATAAGCATGACAATCAGGTCGCTCGAAGCCATGAAATTCGAACGGCCCGAATAACTGCGCCCTTTTGAGGCCGAGAGCGGAGCCGCCGTCCTCAGCACTGCGCTTCCGGCGTACGGCCGCTTTGATTTTAATACGGAAGGATGATTCCGTATACACATCTACGATACCAGGTTCAGCCGCTCGAGCGTGCGCTCGTGCTCAGCGCTGGTCGTCAGCAGATATATGCGCGTCGTCTCTATCGAGCTGTGGCCCAGCACGTCCGCCAGCCGGGCTATGTCCCGGCTCACCCGGTAGAAGGCGCGGGCGAACAGGTGCCTCAGGTTGTGCGGGAACACCTTGCCCGGTTCCACCTCCGCCGCGGCGCACAGGCTTTTCATCTCAGACCATATCTGCCCCCTTGTCAGCCCCCGGCCCGTCCGCGTGACGAACAGCTCGCCGGAGGTTATTTTCTGCGCCCTGGCCCAGCTGAGCAGCTTGCGGCAGAGCTTGCCGGGCAGGAGTATCGTGCGCACCTTGCCCTTCAGGCGTATCTCCGCCCGCCCGCTCCTGGCGGCCTCCACGGTGAGGTACTTCACCTCGCTCACGCGCACGCCGGTGGAGCACACGGCCTCAACGAGCAGCGCCAGACGCGCCCTGCCCATGCCCTGCGCGGCCGCGAGCAGCCGCCCGTACTCGCCGCGGGTCAGCTCCAGACGCTCCGAGCGGAACAGCCGCCGCTGGATGCGCACCGGCTTTATGCGCTCTTCAGGCACGCCGCAGAACCCGAACATGGCGTTCACCGCCGCCACCGCGACGTTCACGCCCGCGGGCGCCCGTCCCTCCGACAGCATATGCTCCCGCCACTGCGCGGCGCTCTCCCGCCCGGCCTCGCGCCCGGCCAGATATTCGCCGTATTGCCTGACCGCGCGGGTGTACCGCGCCACCGTCGCCTCGCTGCGCTCGTCATTGCGCAGCGCCCCGGCGAACCCCGCGAGCAGCTCCGGTGTGATTTTCAATGCCTTCATCTCGTCGCCTCCTGAGTTTTTAGGGCTATTTTACCGCAAGAAGGCTGCCGGCATAAATACAAAGACATAATTTTAATATTGTTTTCCGCCGCTTGTTCCGTCCGTTGATGACATTATAGAACACCGCGTCTGTCAAATGCTGTCGATGTGCAATTTTTGCATTTGTACTTGACAATTTGACCGCTTTGCATTAACCTTTTATAAGGATTATCTCGCCCACCCGGGCTATCACTTTTAGAATGGAGTGTATACAATGAAAAGGATAAAGACTCTTGAGACCCGCAACCTCTGCGAGAGCGCCGTCAAGGGCGGCTGCGGCGAGTGCCAGACCTCCTGCCAGAGCGCCTGCAAGACCAGCTGCGGCGTCGCCAACCAGCCCTGCGAGAACAAGAAGGCCTGAGCGCTTATCGCAAAGCCATAGCTCCGCGCCGCCGGTGGCGGCGTGACGTGCGGCGCTTCACTGCGCGCAAAGAAATCCACCAGTTTGCGGACTGGTGGATTTTTCACACTTCGTTCCGCCGCACAGGCTGCACATCACCCCGCTGCGCCGCATCAGGCGGGCGGCGTTCACTGCGCTGCGGCGCGAAACCCTGTTACATAGGAGAAAAAACATGGTTCATCAGTATAAATTTGACGGCCAGGGTGTGGTGCTCGACACCTGTTCGGGTGCGGTGCACCTGGTCGATGACGTGGCCTATGACATCATCGCCATGTGGCCGGACAGCCCGCCCGAGGAGATCGAGCGCGTTATCATGGAGCGCTACGGCGGGCGCGAGGACGTGACGGCCGAGGAGGTCCGTGAGTGCATCGGCGACGTGCGCGCGCTGGTGGAGTCCGGGCAGCTCTACACGCCGGACACATATGAGGAACTGGCCGGTGAGTTCAAGCAGCGCCAGGCGGGCATAGTGAAGGCGCTGTGCCTGCACGTGGCGCACACCTGCAACCTCAACTGCTCCTACTGCTTCGCCAGCCAGGGCAAGTACCACGGCGAACGGGCGCTCATGAGCTTCGAGGTCGGCAAGCGGGCACTGGACTTCCTGGTGGAGAACTCCGGCAGCCGCACCAACCTGGAGGTGGACTTCTTCGGCGGCGAGCCGCTCATGAACTGGGACGTGGTGAAGCAGCTGGTCGCCTACGCGCGCAGCATCGAGCCCGAGTGCGGCAAGCACTTCCGCTTCACGCTCACCACCAACGGCGTGCTGCTCGACGACGAGGTCACGGAGTTCTGCAACCGCGAGATGAACAACGTGGTCCTCTCGCTCGACGGGCGCCCGGAGGTCAACGACCGCTTCCGCGTGGACGCCGCCGGCAACGGCAGCTACAAACGCATCGTGCCCAACTTCCAGCGCTTTGTCGCCAAGCGCGGCGACAAAGAGTACTATATGCGCGGCACCTACACGCACCACAACACCGACTTCACGCGCGACATCCTCCACATGGCCGACCTGGGCTTCGACCGCCTGAGCATGGAGCCCGTGGTCTGTGCGCCCGACGACCCCTGCGCACTGACCGGGGACGACCTGCCCGTGCTCTGCGAGCAGTACGAGATCCTCGCCCGCGAGATGCTCAGACGTGCCCGTGAAGGCCATCCGCTGGTGTTCTACCACTACATGATCGACCTCAAGCACGGCCCGTGCATATACAAGCGCGTGTCCGGCTGCGGCTCCGGTACCGAGTACATGGCCGTCACCCCCTGGGGCGAGCTCTTCCCCTGCCACCAGTTCGTCGGCGACGGCAAGTACAGTCTGGGCAACATCTGGGACGGCGTGCTGCATCCCGAGATCCAGGACGAGTTCCGCCAGTGCAACGCCTATTCGCGGGAAAAGTGCCGCGACTGCTGGGCCCGCCTCTACTGCTCCGGCGGCTGCGCGGCGAACAGCTACCACGCCACGGGCAGCGTGAACGGCGTGTACGAATACGGCTGCGAGCTCTTCAAAAAGCGCATTGAGTGCGCCATCTGGTACCAGGCCATGCTCGCAGAGGGCGAGTGATGGACACGCCCATCTGCCGCTTTGTGCGCGGATACGCCGCGCGGGACGTCTCCCGGCTGCACATGCCCGGCCACAAGGGCCGGGGCCCGCTGGGCTGCGAACAGGTTGACATAACTGAAATTGAGGGCGCCGACGACCTCTCCTGCCCCGAGGGCATCATAGCCGCTAGCGAGGCCAACGCCTCCGCCCTCTTCGGTTCGCGCGCCACGTTCTATTCCACCGGCGGGAGCAGCCAGTGTGTGAAGGCCATGCTGCTTCTGGCCGCGCGGCGCTCCAGGAGCCGCCTCGTCCTGGCTGCCCGGAACGCGCACAAGAGCTTTCTGCACGCCTGCGCGCTGCTAGGCCTCGAACCGTGCTGGCTCTACCCGGAACGGGGCGGGGCCCTGTGCGCCTGTCCCGTCACCCCAGCCGGGCTGGAAAAAGTGCTCGCCTCGCTGGAGGAGCCGCCCTGTGCAGTTTACATAACTTCTCCGGACTACCTGGGCGGTATACAGGACATACCCGCCCTGGCCGCCGTGGCGCACGCGCACGGGGTACCGCTGCTGGTTGACAATGCGCACGGGGCCTATCTGGCCTTCCTCGACGGGGACATGCATCCGCTCGCCCGGGGCGCCGACCTGTGCTGTGACAGCGCGCACAAGACCCTGGGAGTATTGACCGGCGGGGCGTACCTGCACGTGGCCCGCGGCAGCGCGTGGGATTTCGGGTCCGGCGCCCGCGAGGCGCTGGCTGTCATGGGCTCTTCCAGCCCCTCGTACCTCGTTTTGCAGTCCCTGGACGCCGTGAACGCCCGCCTGGCTGGCGGATACCGCGCGGAGCTCGCCGCATGCGCGCAGCGCGTGGAAGCGCTCAGAGAGCGCCTGAGGGGCCTCGGCGTGCCCGTGGCGGCGTCCGACCCGCTGCGAGTGACCGTCGCGGCGCATGAGGCCGGGTATACAGGCTTCGAGCTGGCGGAGCTGCTGCGCGCGCAAAGCGCCGAGCCCGAGTTCGCCGACCCCGACTGGCTGGTGCTGATGTTCACACCCGACAACCCGGCGCGAGACTACGAGTGCGTGGAGGCGGCCTTTGCCGGCTTCTCTCCGCGCCCGCCCCGGGCGCCGCTGCCCATGCCGGAGGCCGGCGAGGCCTGCATGAGCCCGCGGGACGCCCTGCTCGCTGCGCGCGAACGTGTCAGCACCGGCCGCTGCGCCGGGCGCATTATGGCCTCCGCCGCCGTCACCTGCCCCCCGGCCGTACCGATAGCCGTTATGGGCGAGCGAATAACCCCGGCCCAGGCCAACCTGATGGCCCGGTACGGGGTTGAATACGTGGACGTCGTGCTGTGACCCGCCCTGTATATACAAAAAGGCTCCCCTCAGCTGAGGGGAGCCTTTTTTATCACCCGTCGGCGGGGATGTCCATGGCCGTCCAGCGCGAGATGCATATGAGGTCCGTGCCCTCCAGGTCTGTAAGCCGGTAGCAGTCCTCTTCCGTTATGAGCATCCTGTCGCCGAACTGTATGACCTGCTCGGGTACGGTCATCAGCTCGTTGCCGTCCAGGTCGTAAACCGTGTAGCTTACGGACTCCGTCATGGTGCCCTCGTCGTTGAGGACGTAATTGGTGCTGTACAGGAGGCTGCTCTCTCCTCCGCCCTTCTGGCAGATGAAGCGCACAAATGTGTCCCAGCTGCGCAGCTCGTGCCCCTCGAAATCATAGAGCCTTGAAATATCGGCTTGGGAGCAGAGTATCCGGTCGCCGCTTATATCCACGGCATGGGCATCCAGCGCGGATACCGGGCTGGGTAAAGAGTACTCACCGCCGCTGTAGGGACGCACGGTCATTACGCCATCAATCACGCTGAACTCGCCGCCGCTGTAGACGAAGTGCCCCGACGGCCGCACATCATTACCCCGCGGCCAGTCCACGCCCTCAGGCTTCTCCGCGGATATCGTGCCGTCGCGCAGGTCCACATACTGGCACGCGTACACATCCTGCAGGTCCGGCAGGTAGATCATATACGACCCATCCGTCCGTACTGAAGCCGAGTTGTGGGCGCAGGTCGTGAAATTCTCCAGCGGTATGGCCCCCGCCTCCCAGCGGAACAGCTCCCGGCCGGACAAGTCCAGCATTACCACGTTGTCCTCCGCGTCAAAGCAGAGCATGCCCGCCTCGGAGGTGCATATGATGTACCTGAACTCCTGCCCCGTGTACCAGGAACCGTCCGGCGCGGCAAAGCCGTAGCGGTACTCAAAGGGCAGCGAGAACTTGTTCTCCGGCTCACTTTCAATGGGTACAGTGGTGCACAGCACCAGCGTATCCGCATAGCTCCTGCTGTACACGCTGTCATACATGCTCACCTGGCTCACGTCCAGGTAAACAGGGTCGGTGACGATAGTGCCGTCATGCGTGGCCAGGCCGTAGATCGGGCTGAACACACCGTACAGCGGGTCTCTGTACTCCTCTCCGCCTATGTACGGAACCAGCTCGCCGTAGCTGTCGGAGGCTATGAGGTGGTCCGTATATTCCTCGTAGAACCTCTCCGCCCTGGTCACCGGCCCGCTCTCCAGTACGTCCCAGTGCACGGCCACCTCCGGGCCGGCATCCTGCCCCGGCGCGGGCGTGGCCGCCGGCCCGGCCTGGCAGCCGGACAGCAGCAGCATCAGGGCCAGCGGCAGGGCCGGCAGGCGTGCGCCCGCCCTTCCGCGCATCATCCGCCAAAGCCTGTGCTTCATGTCAAATATCTCCCCTAAACATATCTTTTCTTGTGACGGGCACCGGACGGAAAACGTTCCAGCGCCGGCTGTAAAAATCCCCCTGCCGTCTTCCTGACAGGGGGATTTAGTAATGCATCAGAAGAATGTCGCCACGCTGGGGTCGGGGGCCTCGCACGCCTCGGCGCTCTCGGCCGTCAGCACCGGGCCCTTGCGGCCGTAGGCGCGGTTGAACTTGTAGTCCATCTTCGCCGTCACCACGAACCAGCCGTCGTCGGGCATGTCCGGCACGGCGCGGAAGTCGCAGATGAAGGCCGTAAAGGCGATATCGGCCTCGCAGCAGGTCATGACGTGGCGGCCGAGTATCATCCAGCCGTTCTGTATGCCGCGGCGCTTCACGCACCTGGCCTTGACGCGGACGGTCTTGCCGGAATACTTCTTCGGCTCCTCGCTCACGTCGCGGTACCAGATGGCGTAGTCGCGGTCGGCTATCTCGATAACGGGCGCGTCGATGTCGAACGGCAGCGGGTCTTCGATGTCGTCGTAAACCACGGAGCCGTCCTCGCTCTCATAGGCTATGTCGGCGCGTCGGGAGGCGGCGCGGACTATCTTGTGGAAGTCCATCTTGTCCATCTCCGGCTTGAAGCGGTTGAACACCACCAGTTCCGCGCTCTTGAGTTTGTCGTAGGTGAGCTGGCGCATGTTGGCGTTGTAGTTGAGGAAGGTGTTCGCGTCGGCGAACATGAACTCCTGCGCCACCAGCCAGCCCTCGGGCAGGGCGCCGTAGAGGCTGTCGAGCATCCACATGCCGTTGTACTCCACCAGCACGCGCTCGGCCTCGGCCTGGGCCAGCCACCGGGTGAGGTTTTCGGGGGTGAGGTCGGCCTCATCCTCCACCGCCTTCAGCTTGACGCGGTGTCCGGAGAACTCCTCGGGCTCATACTCCTCAACGCCCTCCTCGCAGACGAGCAGCAGCGTCGGCTCGCCCTTGTTGAAACGCTTGTCCTCAAGCGTCTCCTGTATGAACTTGGTCTTCCCGGCCTCGAGGAAGCCGGTGAAGAGGTAAACGGGTATCTGTCGGTTTTCAGGCAAGGTTGAACAGCTCCTTGAGTCCGTCTTCGTCGAGGTGGGCGCCTATAACGCAGATGCGCCCCGTGACCGCCGCGGCGCCGCGGCGGATCTCCCGCTCGCCGGGGACATAGTCGAAGTATATCCAGCCGCCGTCCGCGGGCACATAGCCCTTGGCACGCACGACCTGGCCGTAGGTGAGGCTGTCGAGGGCGTGCAGCGCGGAGTCAATCTCCTCCTCGCTGAACTGGCGCGCCGTCTCCGCGCCCCAGCTGGAGAAGACCTCGTCGGCGTCGTGGCCGTGGTGGTGATGGTGGTGCTCGTGCCCCTCGTGGTCATGGTGGCAGTGCTCGCCGTGCTCATGATCGTGGTCATGGTGGCAGCACTCATGGTCGTGGTCGTGATGGTGCTCGTGATGGTCATGGTCATGGTCGTGGCCGCAGCAGCACTCCTCATCGTCATCTTCCACCTCGGCGGCCAGGCGGTCGAGCTCGGCCTTGAGGGTGTCCTCGCGCTCCATGGCGGCGCGCAGCTGCCTGCCGTCGAGCTCGTCCCAGGGCGTGGTGACGATGACGGCGCTCTGGTTGTGCTCACGCAGCATGTCCACGCAGGCGGCGAGCTTGCTCTCGCTCATGCCCTTGGTGCGGCTGAGCACGATGGTACCCGCGTTCTCCACCTGGTTGCACCAGAACTCGCCGAAGTTCTTCATGTACATCTTGGCGCGGGTGGCGTCCACGACGGTGGTGAAGCTGCCGGGAACCAAATCGGGGTCGCCGACGTCCTGTACAGCGCGGATGACGTCGCTGAGCTTGCCCACACCGCTGGGCTCTATCAGGATGCGGTCGGGGGCAAACTGCTCCTTGACCTTCTTGAGCGCCTCGGCGAAGTCGCCGACGAGGCTGCAGCAGATGCAGCCGGAGCTCATCTCGGTGATCTCCACGCCGGCGTCGGCCAGGAAGCCGCCGTCCACGCTTATCTCGCCGAATTCGTTTTCGATCAGCACCAGCTTCTCGCCGGCATAGGCCTCAGATATAAGCTTTTTGATAAGCGTGGTCTTGCCGGCGCCCAAAAAGCCGGAGAATATGTCGATTTTAGCCATGTTTACTCTTCTTTCTCAATGTGGTACAATATCGAGGGAATTCTTCCCCTAAATGTTTATTTTAACACCAAAAATTGAAAGGGTCAATAACATATGAAGAAATCACTTGTTGCCCTTCTGCTCGCTTCCGCGCTGCTCCTGTCAGCCTGCGGCGCGCCGGCAGAACACAGCATACCGAGCCCGGAATCCACCCCCTCCGCCACTCCTGAGCCGACGCCCGAGCCCACTGTAAACCGGGCGGAGGAGCTGCTGGCCGGCATGACGCTCACGGAGAAGATCTGCCAGCTCATGATAGTGCGCCCGGAGGCGCTCACCGGCACTTCCCCCGTGACCGAGTCAGGCGAGGACATGCGCGCAGCGATGGAACAGTATCCGGTCGGCGGCTTTATTTACACGCTGGACAACCTGGTCACGCGCGAGCAGACCGTGGCCATGATAGACAACGCCCAGAACTATGCGGAGATCCCCCTCTTCATCGGCGCGGACGAAGAGGGCGGCAACGTGGGGCGGCTCATGTACAAGCTTGGCACCACCTGGATAGACCCCATGTACACGTACAAGGACCAGGGCGCCCAGGTGGCGCGCGGCAACGCCTGCACCATAGGCACCGACATGGCCGCCTGCCATTTCAACACGGATTTTGCCCCCGTGGCCGACGTGTGGACAAACCCGAACAACACCGTCATCGGCGACCGCGCCTATTCAGACGACTTTGACCAGGCGGCGGAGCTGGTGGCCGCGGCGGTGCAGGGCTTCCACGACGCGGGCGTCATCTGCTCGCTCAAGCACTTCCCCGGGCACGGCGACACGGATACGGACACCCACACCGGCGCGGCCGTGGTGGACAAAACCGTCGAAGAGCTCATGGCCGGTGAGCTCAAGCCCTTCATCTCCGGCATGGAGGCGGGCGCGGACATGGTCATGGTCGGGCACATAACGATGAGCGCCATCGACCCCGACGTGCCCGCCAGCCTTTCCCACGACGTGGTGACCGGTCTGCTGCGCGGGCAGCTGGGCTGGGACGGCGTGGTGATAACCGACGGACTGGAGATGGGCGCGCTGGGCCGGTGGAACTGCGGCGAGATCTGCGTCATGGCCCTTGAGGCCGGCGTGGACATGCTCCTCGGGCCCAGCGACGTCGCCGCCGCCGTTCAGGCCGTAACCGAGGCCGTCGGGTCCGGCAGGATCAGCCCGGCTCGGCTCGACGAGAGTGTCCTGAGAGTTTTGACGCTCAAGCTGCAATACTTGGGTCAGTTTTAACATTTCGTTGCTTTTCTTCTCTCCTGTATCGTGATATAATTTAAAAAAATACAGTCCCGGGAGGAAAGTCATGCTCATAGAAAAAAGCAGCGCCAAATACGTGCCGCAGATCAACAGCAAGCTCCGCCATCAGATACTCCGCGTCCCCAAGGTGGCTCGCAACGCCAGCGGCATAGTCATAAACGGGCAGCGCATCAAGTCCCTGGTCTTCACGACGGACATCGCCATCATCCGCAACTGCGATGCCGACGCGGTGCTGGCCGTGTACCCCTTCACGCCGCAGCCCACGATATCCTCGTCCATACTGCGCTACTCCTCCATGCCTGTATTCTGCGGCGTGGGCGGAGGCACCACCCAGGGCATACGCACGCTGCAGCTGGCCTGGGACGCCGAGACGGAGGGCGCCATGGGCGTGGTCGTCAACGCTCCCATAGGCAACGAGGACGTGCAGCGGATAGCCAACTACATAGACATCCCCCTGGTCGTCACCGTCGTGAGCGAGAAGACCGATATCGCCGCCCGTCTCGAGGCAGGGGCCAGCATACTGAACGTCTCCGCCGCCATGCGCACACCCGAGGTGGTCAAGGCCATACGCCGCGACTTCCCCGACGTGCCAATTATCGCCACGGGCGGCGGCACGGAGGAGAGCATCATGCGCACCGTTGAGGCCGGGGCCAACGCGATCAGCTATACCCCGCCCACGACGAAGGAGCTCTTCTCCACCATGATGAATAATTACCGGACTCGGGAGTGAGGGGGGCTTTAAAAAGCCGAACGAAAACTGTACCCCGTTTCTTTTGTCTTGCCAAAAGAAACGGGGTACGCCCCAAAGAAAAGCGCTTTTTG
>OLRU01000831.1_pt1 | contig 31182 bp, 28 predicted proteins | sample 1672961 | NCBI WGS metagenome assembly OLRU01 (sample SAMEA3136741, study PRJEB25190) | human gut metagenome | biome: human gut; feature: human-associated habitat; material: faeces | place: Austria | collected 2013
GCGCGCCGGGCCCTCGAGGCCTCGAAGGCGCGTCCGGCCCGGACGGCGCGACCATGCTTGCAAAGAGGGGATGGAAAATGGAAAAAGCCATCAAAAAGTGGTGGCCGGTGTTCGTCCTGCCCACGCTTATCGCGTTCATCATCGGCTTCATCATACCGTTCATTCAGGGCGTGTACCTCTCGCTCTGCCAGTTCATGACGATAAAGGACGCGAGCTTTATCGGCCTTGCGAACTTCACGAAGGCCTTGGCCGACAGCACCTTCACGCACGCGTTCTGGTATAACTGCGCCTTCGTCGCGGTCAGCACCCTGGCGATAAACGTCGGCGGCCTCGCCGTCGCGCTCATACTCACGAAGGCCATACGCGGCACGAACGCCTTCCGCACCGTGTTCTTCATGCCGAACCTCATTGGCGGCATCGTCCTCGGCTACATCTGGCAGATCCTGCTCAACTGCGCCCTCGCGCTCCTGGAGATGCCGCTTCTGCAGCTGGACGCCACGGCGGGCTTCTGGGGCCTCGTCATACTCATGTGCTGGCAGCAGATAGGCTATATGATGATAATCTACATCGCCGGCCTCCAGAGCATACCGGACACGCTCATAGAGGCCGCGGAGATAGACGGCGCGACGCCCTGGCAGACCTTCTGGAGGGTCAAGCTGCCGAACCTCATGCCCAGCATCACGATATGTCTCTTCCTCACGATAACGAACAGCTTCAAGCTCTTCGACCAGAACCTCGCCCTCACGGAAGGCGAGCCGGCGCACGCGAGCGAGCTTCTGGCCTATAATATCTACTACACCTTCTACGCCCGCTCCGGGCCCCAGTGGAAGGGTATCGGCCAGGCGAAGGCCGTGATATTCTGCCTTATCGTCGTCGCCATATCCTTCATCCAGCTCCGCGCGACCCGCAAAAAGGAGGTGCAGCAGTAATGGCAAAGGCAAACCGTTTTTCAAGCCGGCTCTGGAGCGTCGTGATGACCCTCATCTGCGTGCTCTGGATGTACCCCATCTTCATGGCCCTTATGATTTCGCTCAAGCAGCCGACTGCGATAAGCACCGCCACGGCCTTCGAGCTGCCCAACGCGGATACCTTCGCCGGCTTCGTGAACTACGAAAACGCGATAAATCAGCAGGGCTTCTTCTCCAGCCTCTTTTACAGCGTGCTGATAACCGTGACGAGCGTCTTCGCGATACTTATCTTCTGCAGCATGTTCGCCTGGTACATAACCCGCGTCCACACCCGCTTCACCAAGCTGCTGTACGGCCTTTGCGCCTTCTCCATGGTCGTGCCCTTCCAGATGGTCATGTTCACCCTCTCCAGCATGGCGGACACGCTCCACCTGCGCACGCCCTGGACGCTTTGGATTATCTACCTCGGCTTCGGCGCGGGCCTCGCGGTGTTCATGTTCGCGGGCTTCATGAAGACGGTGCCGCTGGAAATTGAGGAGGCCGCCATGATAGACGGCTGCAACCCGCTCCAGACCTACTTCAAGGTCGTCTTCCCGCTGCTGCGGCCCACGATGGTCTCCGTCGCCATACTGGAGGCCATGTGGATATGGAACGACTACCTCCTGCCCACTTTGGTGCTGGACGTGCAGAAGTACAAGACCATACCCATGCTCATACAGTTCTTCAAGGGCAGCTACGGCCGCGTGGAGTGGGGCCCGATGATGGCCTGCATCGTGCTTGCCATACTGCCCATAGTTGTGCTATACTTGCTCGGCCAGAAGCACATCATCAAGGGCGTCCTCTCGGGCGCCGTCAAGGGGTAATGTTATGCGGAAAAGTGGAATACTGCTGCCAATCTCGTCCCTGCCCAGCCGGCACGGCATAGGCACGCTGGGCGAGGAGGCTTACAAATTTGCAGATTTCCTCGCCGGAGCCGGGCAGAGCGCCTGGCAGATGCTGCCGCTGGGGCCGACGAGCTACGGTGACTCGCCCTACTCGTCCTTTTCCGCCAACGCGGGCAACCCGTATTACATAGACCTCGACATGCTCATAGCCGACGGGCTGCTGGAGCCGGACGAGGTGGAGAGCGTCGATTGGGGCGAAGACCCCATGTACGTCGACTACGGCAGGATTTATGAGCACCGCTTCGACGTCCTGCGCCTGGCCGCCGAGCGCGGCTGGGAGCGGGACGCTCAGGAGGTTGCGGCCTTCATAGACGCCAACCGCGGCTGGCTGCCCGACTATGCGCTCTTCATGGCCCTCAAGCGGCACTTCGGCATGGTGAGCTGGATAGAGTGGCCGGACGAGGACGCCAGGATGCGTGTCCCGGAGGTGCTGGAGAAGTACCGCCGCGAGCTCGACGGGGACATACGGCTGTTCACCTACGCTCAGTTCCTGTTCTTCCGGCAGTGGGACGCCCTGCGCTCCTACGTGCACTCGCTGGGCATAGAGATCATAGGCGACATACCCATCTACGTCGCCCTCGACAGCGCCGACGTCTGGAGCGACCCCAAGAGCTTCCTGCTCGACGAGCGCAACAGGCCCACGGTGGTGGCGGGAGTGCCGCCAGACTACTTCTCTGCCGACGGCCAGCTCTGGGGCAACCCCATCTACGACTGGGAGCGCATGAAGGCCGACGGGTACGGCTGGTGGATACGCCGCATAGAGGGCGCCAAGCGCCTGTACGACGTCATACGCATAGACCACTTCCGCGGATTTGACAGCTACTGGGCCGTGCCCTACGGCGAGAAGACCGCCATGAACGGCGAGTGGCGCACCGGTCCCGGCATAAGCCTGGTCGGCGTGCTGCGCGACTGGTTCCACGACACGCGCTTTATCGCCGAGGACCTCGGCTATCTCACGCCTAGCGTGATGCAGCTGGTGGCGGACTCCGGCTTCCCGGGCATGAAGGTGCTCGAGTTTGCCTTCGACTCGCGCGAGCCGAGCAACTACCTGCCCCATACCTACACGCCCAACTGCGTGTGTTACGTGGGCACGCATGACAACGAGACCGCCATGCAGTGGTACAAGAAGATAAGCCGGGACGACGCCCGCTTCGCGCGGCGCTACCTGGGGCTCAACTCCCGCGAGGGCGTAAACTGGGGCCTCATCCGCGGCGGCATGTCCAGCGTGGCGGAGCTCTTTGTCGCGCAGATGTCGGACTTCCTCGGCCTCGGGGCCGAGGCGCGGATAAACGAGCCCGGCACCCCGACCGGGAACTGGCGCTGGAGGCTGCAGCCCGGCCAGCTCACCGGCGAGCTGTGCGCGAAGATATACGAGTATACCCGCATGTACGGCCGGCTCAACCCGCTGTCCCCAGCGCCCGCTGTGCCGGTAAAGGGCAAGGCGCTCAGGTCTGAGGCTGAAAAATGATAAAGAACATCCCGGATAGCTCCGGGATGTTTTTTTACGCAGACTTAACTTGACTTCCCCACCAGGCAGTGCGTTAATTGTCCTATAAGCTCTTGACTGGGGGTATGGACTTGGACACGCTGAAACGGGCGCTCAGCCCGGTGTGCTGCATACTGCTCTTCGCCGCGGCGCGGCTGGCGTTTGGATACATAGACGAGCGCGTCTACGCCGGCGCGGCGGACGGCAACGCCTTCAGCCTGACGGCGTTCCTGACAATACTTTTCCTCGTGCCGCGCCCCATGTACGACGAGGACAGCGGCGGGCTGCGCTGGCGCTGCCTTGCTGTGACGCTGCTCAGGCTCGGCAAGATCGAGTTTGCCGTTTTTGCGCTCATTCTGGCGGCGGCCGTCTCAGTGACGGCGGTGTTCTGGCCGAAATACACCGTTGCAGAAATGGAAACGCGCCTCGCCGCCGGGGGATACAGCGACATAGCGCTCTGTACCACGCTGGACAGAGGTTCCGTTTTGCGCCCCGACGGCGTAGTCTTTGAAGCCGCAGGCCCCGACGGATGCAGGCAGCGCCTGCTGGCAGACCTCAGCGACGGAAGCTTCCAGCTCTGGATTTGATATTTGTACCGGTATGGCTTGCTTTAACCTGCGCTGTATGATAAACTCATCTTAAAAATATGCTCGGGGGTGCTGTTATGGGGGAGAGCTACTGCGGTAAGCGATGCGATGAGTGCCCGGCGCGGCCGGGCGGGCACTGTGCGGGCTGCAAGGACGGCCCCGGCAGTTCCTGGAGCGGCGATTGCGAAATCGCGCGCTGCTGCCGGAGCAAGGGGCATGAGAGCTGCGGAACCTGTACGCTGAACGGCCACTGCGCGCTCTACAGCGGGCGCATGGGCGCACAGAGGGAGCGGGAGCGCCGCCGCGAGGCGGAGGACGAGGCGCGCAGGCGCAACGCTGACAGGGCGCCGCTGCTGGCAAAGTGGCTCACCGTGCTGTTCTGGCTGGTGATACCGAATATAATCAGCCAGGTAATGACGAATGAAAATGTGCTGGAGCTGCTGCCGGAGCTCTATTGGCCCGGCACCGTACTGTCAATCCTGTACATGTTCGCCTACGGCGGCGTGCTGTATATGCTGCGCGGCGAGAGCGGGCGGTACAGGACGGCGGGGACACTGCTGCTCATCAGCGGCGTTATCAGCGTGGTGATGCTGCTCGCGTTCTCTGCGAATGCGTTCGCCGTGATTGTCTCCCTGGCCGCGTCGGTTATTGTGTTTGTCGCGGAATATCAGGAATATATGGGCCACGCCGAGGTGCTGGCCGGGGCGGACAGCTATCTGGCGGACAGATGGCGCGGGCTCTGGAGGTGGATGATATACGCGTTCGCCGCCTCCATCGGCGGCGCGCTGGCGGCCCTGCTCTTTGTTCAGGCCGCTTTCCTGGCCTTACTGTTCCTGCTCGTGAGCGTGGCCGGCATGATCGCGCTGCTGGTACTGGGGATCCTCAAGCTGGTCTACCTCTGGCGCACGGCGCGTGTGTTCAGGGAGCTGGCAGGTTGAAATGCTGCGGCCGGAAGGTGTACTTCCGGCCGCTTTTTGCCGCTCACGGCTTTTTCTTGGGGATGGAGATGGTCACGATGAGCTCGTCTTCTGTCTCCTCCTGCCTGTAGCCTGCGTCTATGCCGCCCTTTTTCATCACGTCCAGGCTGTGGCTGAGGGTGTTGAGGAATACGCGCACGTCCTTGAGGATGAACGAGCGCCTGCGCTCACGGCGGGGCTTTTCCTCCGGCGGGGCGAGGAGAGAGTCTATGTAGGCGTCGGTCTGCGCCACGTTCAGGTCGCCGGCGACGATGTGCTCCAGCGCTGAGCGCTGGCTCTCCGCGTCGGGCAGGCGCAGCAGCGCGCGGCCGTGCCGCTCGGTGAGGCCGTGCTCCGTGAGGGAGAGCAGCACGTCGTCGGGCAGCTTGAGCAGCCTCAGCTTGTTGGCAACGGCGCTCTGGCTCTTGCCCAGGCGGCGGGCGCACTCCTCCTGGCTGAGCCCGTATAGGCGCATGAGGTTGGCGATGCCCCTGGCCTCTTCGAGAAAGCCCAGGTCACGGCGCTGGAGGTTCTCGACCATGGCGATGAGGCTCGACTCGGCCGCGTCCACGTCCAGCACTACGCAGGGCACCTTCCGCAGCCCTGCCATACGCGCCGCGCGCAGCCGCCGCTCCCCGGCCACGAGCTCATAGCGGCCGTAGTGCAGGCGCACGGCGAGCGGGGAGAGCACGCCGTACTCGGCGATGCTCGCCGCCAGTTCGCGCAGCGCGTCCTCGTCAAAGACGCGCCGGGGCTGGTTGGGATTGGGCTCGATTTCGCTCACGGGCAGCTGCACGATCCCCGCGCGGCCCAGACGCGGCTTACTCAAAAGCGACTGCACATGCAACACTCCTTTTCGCTTTCGTTTGCCGAAATTATACCGCGTACGCTGTGCAAAACGGGGCGAATACAGTAATCGGGGGGAGCCTTTTGACGGCTCCCCCCTGATATGATCCCCGCCGCCGCGGAGCGCTCAGTCCGTGACCTCTTCGCGGCCCCTGAACAGGAGCGAGATGCACCAGAGCGCGGCCAGACCCACGAGGGTGTAGATGACACGGCTGACGGTGGCGGTCTGACCGCCAAAGAGCCAGGCGACGATGTCAAAACGGAAGAGTCCGATGCTGCCCCAGTTGATGCCGCCTATGATGGCGAGCACGAGGGCAATACGGTCCATTATCATGCCTTGCGGCCTCCTTTTCGTGTTTTCACAGCCTATCTTGCCCGGAGCGGGCGCAAATTATGCGCTCGACAAAACTAGTCGCGCTCCGACGGCTTTCGCTCTTGCATTTTTGCCGCGGCTGCGCTATTCTTTAAGCACAGCTTATCCAACTGCCGGTTGTCTCCAAGACGGCCGGCGAGCGGTGACCCGGCTCATATCTTTATCCCACAACCCTGTTTTTGGCGGACCGTAAATGCGGCCCGCCGCCTTTTTTATCTTTTGGACAAACGGCGTTTTTATGCAAAAACAAGAAGGACCGGCGGTAGTGCCGGTCCTTCCTGTTTGAAAAGAGAGGGGAAAATGTATGGAAAAGGAGTGAGGTGTATCAATATAAGTCCGCGGTTTCCATCAGCTCTACGTTGATGTAGACGGTGCCCTCGGGGCGGTATATCTCGAGCGACACGGTCTGGCCGACTTCCTTGGCGTCCACTACGGCGGACAGGTCGCCGGTCTCGCTCATGTGCTCTCCGTCGGCTGAGACAATGATGTCGCCGACCTGCACGCCTTTTGCCGCAGCATCCGAGCCGGGGGCCACGGCGCTGACAAAGAGCGCATCGGGTATCTCATAATACTTGGCGACGTTTCCGGGCATGGTGCCCACGGTTATGCCCAGCGCGGGCCGGCCGACTACACGGCCGTTTTCAATGAGCGTGTCCGCAATCTGCTTGATGGTGTCCACCGGGATGGCAAAGCCGATGCCGTCTATGCTGGACGAGGTGTAGGCGCTGACGAGCTTCATGCTGGTCATTCCCACCACCTGCCCGTACATGTTGAGCAGAGGCCCGCCGGAGTTGCCCTCGTTGATGGCCACGTTGGTCTGTATGAGGGTCATGGGATGGTTGGTGTAGCTTATATCCCGGCTGAGCGCGGATATGATGCCGTTGGTCATGGTGCCGCGCAGCTCTGGGCCGAGCGGGTTGCCGATGGCGGCCACGGCCTCGCCCACGCGGACGGTGTCCGCACAGAACTCGGCAGGCGTGAGGCCCACGGCGTTTATTTTGATGACGGCGATATCGCTGGCGCTGTCTGAGCCCACGAGGCTCGCGCTGTATTCGCGGTCATCCCAGAGGGTTACGGTGCTCTCCGCGGCGCCCTCTAGCACATGGGCGTTGGTGAGGATGTAGCCGTCGGAGGTCATTATGATGCCGCTGCCCCACATGTACACGCCGTCGCCGGCGTAACTGGTGATGGCCACAACGGAGTTGGCGCAGCGGTCATACACGCCGCTGAGATCCAGCTCTCCGTCCTCGGGCCGGGGCGTTGTCTCAAGGGTGACGCCCGTACCTGTCTGCGCCCTGGGCAGCGTGGTCTCAGCGGACTGGGAAGCGGCGCTGTCATAATAGTGGGCGAAGTAGTCGCGGTAGTCCTCGTAATTCTCCGGCGCGTCGGTGCCGGCGGGCGGCTTCACAAAGCCGATGCTGTCTCCGGAGAAGAGCAGGGCCGTGGCCGCGATGACCAGCACCAGGAGTACGCACACCCCGGCGATCCTCGCGCCGGTGTGTCTGCGCTTTGAATCCGGTTCGTGCGGTTCGCAGTTCTCGGACCAGTAGGGCTCCCGCCAGGTGGGAGAGGAACCGGAGGGGCGGCGGGGAGGTATTTGAGAGGAAAAGGAGGCCGTCCCGTCCGGTTCACGGTTTTGCCCCACGGGGTTCTGGCTCTCGCCGGTGCCGTACCACTCGGCAAGTCGCCTGTTCTTGTCTTCGTTCATGAAGCTTGCCCCCTGCGGTGATTGTATAGTATCAGGCAAAAACTAATTGCCTATGAATAAAATCAGAACATTTTGTAAACGTGTCGCTGGAAATGCGGGATGTCACTGCGGGCCGTCGGGTGCGTCGGAGCCGCCCTCGGCCGGGGTTTTGCGGCGCTTGGCGTCGCTCCTGGCGGCCTTGGCGGCGGCTTTTTCCGCCTTGGCCTTCTCGCTCCTGGGCTTCTCGCGGGTGAGCGTGAGCGTGAACACGAACTCGGTTACGCCGTCGGCACTGGTGACGGCTATGTCCTCGTTGTGCGCGTCCAGTATGCTCTTCACCAGGTAGAGGCCCAGGCCCACGCCGTCGCGGTCCTTGCTGCGGGAGCGGTCGGACTTGTGGAAGCGGTCGAAGATGAGCGGCAGGTCGTCCGGCGGGATGGTGTCGCCGCGGTCCTTGACGGAGACGTAAGCCTTGCCGTTCTGCTTCCAGAGCGCCACGGTGATGGCGGTGCCGGGGTCGGCGAACTTGATGGCGTTGTCCAGCAGGTTGTATATCACCTGGGTTATGGAGTCCGGGTCCGCCGTGACCGTCATGTGGTCCTCGGGCAGCTGCAGGTCCATGCCCAGCTGTTTGTCCTCCGCCCGGGTGTCGAAGTTCAAAAGCGTGCGTATGATGAGCTCGTTGAGGTCGAAGTCGCGCCGCTTGGTGAGATCCGTGCCCTCGCTGCGCATGCGGGACAGGCTGAGCATGTGCCGCACCAGGCGGCTCAGACGGCGGGTCTCGTCGGCGATGGTGGCCAGATATTTGTCCTCTTCCTCCTTGGGTATGGTGCCGTCCAGAATACCGTCGGCAAAGCCGGCGATGGTGGTCATGGGCGTCTTGAGCTCGTGCGAGACGTTGGCGATGAACTCGTTGCGCAGCTCCTCGCTGCGCTCGAGCGAGTCCGCCATGGCGTTGAAGGAGCTGGTCAGTGCGGCGAGCTCGTCGGTGCCCTTGTCCTCGCGCACGCGCACGGAGAAGTCGCCGTGGGCGAAGCGCCGCGCGGCGGCGGTCATCTCGTCCAGGGGCTCGGACAGCTTCTTGGAGATCACCAGACTCATGACCAGGGCCAGCGAGAGCACGGCGAGGGCCACGGCCAGGAACACCCACAGGAAGGCCCCCCAGGCCCCGATGATGGTCGAGCGCATGGAGCTGACAAAGATGTAGCCGGAGTCCGGGTCGTCGGAGGAGATGGGCATGGCGTATATATAGCGCTGGGTGGCGAAGACGCCGCCAAGGTCGGAGACGGTGTTCAGCTCGCCGCTGGTGCTCAGCAGGCTCATGTTTTCATCGTCCACGCTGCGGCCTATGTGCTTGCAGGCGCCGGGGTCGTCGGAGCAGGAGACGATGAGGCCGTTGGCGTTGGTGACGAAGATGTCGTTGCCGGATATCTCCGAGGCCACGCTCAGGCTGATGCGCATGTCCCAGCTGTAATAGTCGTCGAACCCGGCTGTGTCCGCCATATGCGCCACCGCCTCGGCGTTGGACTTCATGGAATCGCGGTGCGAATTGATAATGAAGTTCTGGCCGAGAAAGACGAGCGCCACGCCGACGATAAGGAAGCTCAGGAGCACCATCACCGCCGTGGAGAGGAAGTTCTTGAAGTATATGCTTTTCATTTTGCGGTATCCGCGGGGTTCTCGTTCACTTCGAACTTGTAGCCCACGCCCCAGACCGTCTTGAGCGACCACTGGTCGCTCACTCCCTCGAGCTTTTCGCGCAGGCGCTTGATGTGCACGTCCACGGTGCGCGAGTCGCCGAAGTAGTCGAAGCCCCAGACCTCGTCGAGCAGCTGGTTGCGTGTGAAGACGCGGTTGGGGGAGGCGGCGAGGTGATAGAGCAGCTCCATCTCCTTGGGCGGGGTGTCTATCTTCTTGCCGTCCACGATGAGCTCATAGCTGTCCAGGTTGACGACCAGCTTGTCGTACACGAGCTTCTTCTCGGCCGGGGCGGCGACGCCGTCGGCGCGGCGCATGACGGCGTGGATGCGGGCGATGAGCTCCTTGACCTCAAAGGGCTTGGTGACATAGTCGTCTGCGCCCATCTCCAGGCCGCTGACCTTGTCGTAGGTCTCGCCCTTGGCGGTGAGCATGATGATGGGGACCTGGGAGGTGCGGCGGATCTCCTTGCAGACCTGCCAGCCGTCCATGACGGGCAGCATGATGTCCAGCAGGATGACGTCCGGCTCGACCTCGCCCGCGAGGCGCAGGCCCTGGCCGCCGTCGGAGGCGATGGAGACCTCAAACCCGTCTTTTTCCAGATAGAGCCTGAGCAGTTCGGCTATGTTCTTGTCGTCCTCTACTACGAGAGCTTTTTTGTTCATGTATATTCCTCCAAAAGCGGTAACGCTGATAATCTGCCTAAATTATAGCTTTTTCCTCACACGGGTGAGTTAATATTTTGTGAATTAAAGATGTGCCTGTCCTGAACAAAAGGATATAGAAGAATTTACAAATCCTTCTGCGGCGGATGACAGCATAAAGGGCCGGCTGTCAGCCGGCCCTTTTCAGATGACATTTGTGTTCAGTCCGCCCCGCCTGTGGGCACGCGGAATATCCACTCGCCGCCGGAGCGCTTCCAGCCGCAGCTCGTGCCGTCCACGCACCAGGCGCAGCCGTCAACAACACGGCCGGTGCAGCCGTCGGCCACAAAGACGCCGTCGGCGTCGTAGAGCGAGGCGGTTTCCGGGTTGTAGATGTATGTTTCGCCCGTGGCCTCGTCCTGCACGAAGCTGCACGCGCCGTAGATGACCACGCGGCTGTACTCGTCCATGACGGCCTGGCTGCCGTCCGCCAGCTCGACCAGCCAGAGGCTGCCGCTGCGGCCGAGGAGGGAACTGGCCCCGGAGAAGTACACCTGGCTTCCGTCGGCCAGGAACACGCGCACGCCGGTCTCGCCCTTCACCCAGAAGCCGCCGTCGGTCGGCACGCCGGTGTAGCCGTAAAACACCGCCTGCTCGAAGGTGGTGGTGCTGTAATAGGTGCCGTCGGCGTCTATGCTGCCGTAGCTGAGCGTGACCTCGCTCACGCCGGGCAGCTCCAGCATGACGGCGCCCGTGGTGTCGATAATCTGCCACATGCCGCCGCCGTAGACGGCCGCGTAGCCGCCGGTAAAGCTGGTGGCCTGCTCGTACTGCGGGGTGACCGTGTACTCGCCGTCGGTGTTTATATAGCCCCAGACGCCGTTGTTGCGCACGGCGGCGTAGCCCTCGGAGAAGGGCAGAGCGTCCTCAAAATAGCTGGTGCGGTTCTGGTCGCGGTTGAGGGCCGTGCCGTCGGCGCGCAGGAAGCTCTTGGAGCCGCTGGAGTAGGAGCACAGCATGAACCCGCTGCCGCACTGGGCGAGCGAGGACACCGTGCCCGCGGCCATCATGCTGCGGTCTGAGAAATTGGCCGTGTCAAAGAGCAGACTGCCGGACTCGTCGTAGCAGACGGCCAGATTGGCGTTCTCGTCCGTCACACACAGCACGCCCAGCTCCATCGGGTAGACCGCCGTGTAGACAAAGTCGGTGACCCAGCTGCCGTCCGCCCCGCACACGGCGTAGAGCCCCTCGCTGTTGAGCAGGATGTATATACCCAGGTACTCCGTATCGGCCCCGGACTGGTAGCTCGCGGTGGTGACGCTCTCCAGCACCGGGTCGAGGACTATCATGCCGTTCTCGGTCACCAGCCCGCCGCCGAAGGGCAGCAGGCGCCCGTAAGAGGTGGAGGCCGTGAGCGCGGTGAGCGTATCGCCTCCGGCGCGGCTGTAAACGGCCTCGAAGGGCACGTAATCGGTCAGGGATTCGCGGTCGGTGGCGACGTTGGGCGCTATGACGCCGGTCTCGTCATCCGTGGTGCTGTTGCCCTCGGCGCGGTCAATGGCGGGGTCAATGTACTCCTCGCGCACGGTGCTCCACTGCTCGGAGAGCCCGCAGCCGGTCAGCAGCAGCGCCAGGCACAGCGCCAGCGGTATTATCCTGTGTTTTTTCATTGAACCGCCTCCAAATAACCCTGCGAGGATATGAACGCCTGGCCCACGCTGCCCTGCAGCCAGAGCCAGAGGGTGCGCTCTGCGCTGTCCTCCGCGGCGCCGGAATCTACGCCCGCGAGCACGTCCAGGCCGAGCGTGTATTCACCGGAGCTTATGCTCTGGGCGGTGGGCTCCACCCCGTCCACGGCTATGATGCGGTAGCCGTCGGCGAGGCCCAGCAGCGAGCACTCGCTCCAGAACCCGAAACCTATGACGTTGTCGCCGGTGAGCGGCAGGCTCTCTCCGGTGACGAGGCTGCTGTCGCAGCCGATGAGCCGGTCAAGGGCCGCGATGGAACCGCTGCCCTCAGGCCGGGTGAGTATCTGTATCGTACCGCTGCCGCCATAGGTGCTCCACTGGTCCTCGCGGCCGGAGAAGATGGCCGCCAGCTCATCCGAGCTCAGGCTGCTTACGCTGCTGCCCTCGCCGACGAAGAAGACCAGCGCGTCCCGCGAGACGGGGGCCGTGTCTATGCCGGAAGGCATGTCCGAGCCCTCCGGCGCCACCACCACACCGGCCTCGCCGCCGGCGAGCTCCGCCCAGGCCGTGTCCGTCGCGCCGAAGTCCATGTGCCCGGCCGCCTCCTCGCGCGTGGTGCCGAGCATGATCGCCGTCACCGCCTCCATCAGCGGGGCGTAGGCCGAGCTGCCGGCAATGTCCGGGAACGTGCTCTCCGTATATGAGTAGTCGAGCGCCACGTCCGGCGTCTCCGTCGGGTCCGGCGCGAAGTCGCCGCAGGCGGCCAGACTCAGCATGAGCGCCGAGGCCGTCAGCAGCGCGGTAAGTTTTTTCATCGTATGTCCTCCCGTAAGGGTGTTTGCCGCAGTGGTGCGGTGCCCGTGGCTTATTATATATACTTAAGAATAATCATTTATGAACAATCTGTCAATTCTTCATTTGCCGCTATTGACATATCCCGGCCCCGGTGCTATATTAGCACTCGGAGGCTGAGAGTGCCAAAAGGACATCCGGCCCGGCCGATACAGCCGGCGGACGGCCCGGCAAAACCGGCGCACGGCCTCGTGAGGTGAATATGGCGCTGACCGAGAGAAAAAAGAAAATACTTGCCGCTGTGGTGGAAGAGTACGTCCGCACGGCGGAGCCGGTCGGTTCCAAGACCATCGCCCAGGTGGCGAATCTGGGCTGTAGCTCGGCCACGATACGCAATGAGCTGGCGGAGCTGGCCTCGATGGGCTATCTGGAGCAGCCGCATACCAGCGCGGGACGGGTGCCGACGCCGCAGGGCTACCGCATCTATGTCAACGAGCTCATGCAGCGGCAGAAGCTGTCCATCGAGGAGACGGAGGCCATAAACCGCAGCCTGAACGACAAGCTCAGCGAGCTCGACCATCTCATGAGCAATGTGGGCGCGCTGGCGTCCAGCCTCACCAACTACCCGGCGATGGCCATAGCGGCCCCGCCGCCGGCGACAATAAAGCGCTTCGACCTCATATATATCGACGCCAACACATTCATAATTGTCGCCATGATGAGCAATGATACCGTCAGGAACAAGCTCGTCCACCTGCCCGTAAGCGTGGGGCAGGACATGATCACCAAGCTCTCCGCCGTTTTCAACGCCAATTTCACCGGCATCACGGAGGACAAGATAACCTCCCTGACCATCCGGGCGGCGGAAAGGGCCGTGGACGACACCATGGGGCTCACTGGCGTCATAGCGTCGTTCGCCATTGAGATCCTCTCGGATTCCAAGTCCGGCGAGGCCTATGTGACGGGCGCCAACCGCCTGCTGGCCCAGCCGGAGTTCCAGGACCCCGCCAAGGCGCACGCGCTGATGAGCTACATCTCCGACGCCGAGCATATCAGGAACCTCCCGGACGTCTACGACGTGGGCGGCGAGGGCATCAAGGTGCTCATAGGCCCGGAGAACGTGGCCGAGGAGCTCAAGGACTCCTCCGTGGTGCTGGCCAGCTACGATATGGGCGACAACACCAAGGGCCTCATAGGCGTGGTGGGGCCGACAAGAATGGACTACTCCACCGTGGCCGCAAAGCTGGGGCTGATAGCCAAGGCGCTCAGCGAACGGCTTGGCGGCGGCATTGCCCCCCCAAAGGGCCTCGACAATAAACTCATTATAAAGGAAGATACGAATGAGCAGCAAGAAGAATAGGCCGGAAGACGCCGCTGTCCCCGAGCAGGAGACCCCGGCAGAGCAGGCGGCGGAAAACGAAAAGCCCCCCGAAGCCGAAGCTACGGAGAGCCAGGAGGCCAAGAGCGAGGACACGAAGAGTGAGCCCGCCGCAGGCGACGGCAGCGCCGCCGCGGATGACTGCGCGGCCAAGGTACAGGCCGAGCACGACCGCTACCTCCGCCTCGCCGCTGAATACGACAACTACCGCAAGCGCTCCGCCCGCGAGCGCGAGAGCATTTACTCCGACGTGAGGGCGGACACCGTCACCAAGTTCCTGCCCGTGTACGACAACCTCGTGCGGGCGCTGGAGCAGTCCACCGCGGACGAGGCTTACCGCAAGGGCGTGGAGATGATCATGACCCAGTTCAAGGACATACTCGGCCGCCTGGGCGTCACGGAGATAGAGTCCGTGGGCCAGACCTTCGACCCCGCGCTCCACAACGCCGTCATGCACGACGTGGACGAGGAGCAGGGCGAGAACATAATCGTCCAGGAGCTGCAGAAAGGCTTCAGGATGGGCGACAAGGTGATCCGTTTCGCCATGGTCAAGGTAGTAAACTGACAAGGTCAGCAACCAAATTTATATATTAACCCTTTTAATTTATACTGGAGGAAATCATCATGGGCAAGATAATAGGCATAGATCTCGGTACAACCAACAGCTGCGTAGCCGTTATGGAGGGCGGCGAGGCCGTCGTCATCCCCAACGCCGAGGGCGCGCGCACCACTCCGAGCGTGGTCGCGTTCTCCAAGACCGGCGAGCGCATGGTGGGCCAGGTGGCAAAGCGCCAGGCCGTCACCAACCCGGACCGCACGATAAGCTCCATCAAGCGTGAGATGGGCAGCAACTACAAAGTCACCATCGACAACAAGGGCTACACCCCGCAGGAGATCAGCGCCATGGTGCTGCAGAAGCTGAAGGCGGACGCCGAGGCTTATCTGGGCGAGAAGGTCACCGAGGCCGTCATCACCGTCCCCGCGTACTTCACCGACAGCCAGCGCCAGGCTACCAAGGACGCCGGCAAGATCGCCGGCCTGGAGGTCAAGCGTATAATCAACGAGCCCACCGCGGCCGCCCTGGCTTACGGCCTCGACAAGGAGACCGACCAGAAGATCATGGTCTACGACCTCGGCGGCGGCACCTTCGACGTCTCCGTCCTCGAAATAGGCGACGGCGTCATCGAGGTCCTTGCGACCGCCGGCAACAACCGCCTCGGCGGCGACGACTTCGACGAGTGCGTCACCAAGTACCTCGTCGACGAGTTCAAGCGCGACCAGGGCATCGACCTCTCCACCGACCGCGTCGCCATGCAGCGTCTGCGCGAGGCCGCCGAGAAGGCCAAGTGCGACCTCTCCGGCGTGACCAGCACCAACATCAACCTGCCGTACATCACGGCTGACGCCAACGGCCCCAAGCACCTGGACGTCACCCTCACCCGCGCCAAGTTCAACGAGCTGACCCATCACCTGGTCGAGAAGACCACCGGCCCCGTGCGCCAGGCCCTCAGCGACGCCGGCCTCAAGGCCAGCGACCTGAGCAAGGTCCTGCTCGTCGGCGGCTCCACCCGTATCCCCGCCGTGCAGGAGGCCGTCAAGACCCTCACCGGCAAGGAGGGCTTCAAGGGCATCAACCCTGACGAATGCGTTGCCATCGGCGCGGCCATCCAGGGCGGCGTGCTCGGCGGCGACGTCGAGGGCATCCTGCTGCTGGACGTCACCCCGCTGAGCCTCGGCATCGAGACCCTGGGCGGCGTGTTCACCAAGCTCATCGACCGCAACACCACCATCCCGACCAAGAAGAGCCAGATCTTCTCCACCGCCGCGGACAACCAGACCTCCGTCGAGGTCAACGTCCTGCAGGGCGAGCGCGAGATGGCCGCGTATAACAAGAGCCTGGGCCGCTTCCACCTGGACGGCATCGCCCCGGCCCGCCGCGGCGTGCCTCAGATAGAGGTCACCTTCGACATCGACGCCAACGGCATCGTCAACGTGTCCGCCAAGGACCTCGGCACCGGCAAGGAGCAGCACATCACCATCACCGCGTCGAGCAACCTCTCCAAGGAGGACATCGACAGGGCCGTGCGCGAGGCCGAGCAGTACGCCGCCGAGGACGCCAAGCGCAAGGAGGAGATCGACACCCGCAACGCCGGCGACCAGATGGTGTATCAGACCGAGAACACCCTCAGGGAGATGGGCGACAAGCTCGACCCGGCCGACAAGAGCGAGGTCGAGGGCAAGCTCGCCGCGCTGAAGACCGCCCTCCAGGGCAGCGACACCGCGGCCATCAAGTCCGCCACCGACGAGCTGACCCAGGCCTTCTACAAGGTCAGCGAGAAGCTCTACCAGCAGAACGGCCAGCAGCCCGGCTCCGGCCCCGACGACGGCGGCAACGGCGGCAATAACGGCGGCAGCGGCGACAACGGCCAGTACTACGACGCCGACTACGAGGTCGTAGACGACGACAAGTGATCACCAGCGCCGGGGAGCGCGGCTCCCCGGCGCGCCCAGCCTTATCATGGCGCCGCGCCGGGGCTTGTGACAGCTCCGGCGCGCGCTTGGCGTAAAAGGCCACAAATTGTGAGGTGAAGCATATGGCGGAACAGAAACGAGATTACTATGAGGTCCTGGGCGTGAGCAAGAGCGCCACGGACGACGAGATCAAAAAGGCATACAGGAAGCTCGCCAAGCAGTACCACCCCGACCTGCACCCCGGCGACAAGGAGTGCGAGGAGAAGTTCAAGGAGCTCAACGAGGCCGCCGAGGTGCTTGGCGACTCCGAGAAGCGCAAGAAGTACGACCAGTTCGGTCATGCGGCCTTTGACCCCAACGCGGGCTTCGGCGGCGGAGCGGGCGGCGGCTTTGGCGGCTTCGGAGACTTCGGGGGCTTTGGCGGCTTTGGAGATATATTCGGCGACCTGGGAGACATCTTCGGCTTCGGCGGCGGCTCGTCCGGCGCGCGGCGCAACGGACCCCAGCGCGGCGAGAGCGTACGCGTGGGCGTGACGCTCACCTTTGAAGAGGCGGCCTTCGGCTGCAAGAAGGAGGTCAGCGTGGGCCGCGTGGAGGAGTGCCCCGACTGCCACGGCAGCGGCTGCGCTGAGGGCACTACGGCGGAGACCTGCCCCGACTGCGGCGGCACCGGCACCGTGCGTACGACCAAGCGCACGCCTTTCGGCATGGTGCAGTCCAGCGGGCCCTGCTCGCGCTGCGGCGGCTCGGGCAAGATAATCCACCAGCCCTGCCCCACCTGCCGCGGCAAGGGCGCGGTGCGCCGCAACAAGAAGATAACAGTCAACATACCGGCCGGCATAGACGACGGCCAGACCATATCCCTCAAGGGCCAGGGCAGCGCCGGCGCAAACGGCGGCCCGGCCGGGGACCTGCTTGTGACCGTGGCCGTGCGTGACAGCGACAAGTTTGAGCGCGACGGCACCAGCGTGCTCAGCTCGGTCGAAGTGAGCTTCGCCCAGGCGGCGCTGGGCGCGGACCTGCAGGTGGACACCATAGACGGCAAGGTTAAGCTCACCATACCGGAGGGCACCCAGAGCGGCACGGTCTTCCGTCTGCGCGGCAAGGGCATACCCTTCCTGCGCGGTTCCGGCCGCGGCGACCAGTACGTCACGGTGAACGTGGCGGTGCCGAAAAACCTCAACGCCCATCAGAAGGAAGCGCTCAGGGCCTTCGCCAGGGCCATGGGCGAGGAGGCCGAAGAGAGCGCCGGCCTCTTCAGAAAAAAGAAAAAGAATTGAACCAGGGACGCCCGGTCAGGGCGTCCCTTTGTTGTGCAATTCTGCAGACGGACAAAGGCTGACGATTGACTTCTTCAGTTATTTAGAGTATATTAAGTACATCTACGAGCGCATATTGAGATATGCGTTGGAAAGGCGGAAAGTGTTTAATGTTCAAGATTGCTGAAAAGTTCCCCCTCAACACGTCTAAGACGATATTCAGGGTCAGCATCGAGGCGCCCCTGATAGCCCGGAGCGCCAAGCCCGGCCAGTTTGCCATCTTCAGACTTGACGAGTACGGCGAGCGCTTCCCGCTCACCATCGCCGACTATGACCCGGAGGCAGGCACGGTCAGCTTCAACTTCCAGCCCGCGGGCAAGAGCACGCAGATGTTCTCGCTCATGGAGCCCGGCGATTACATTGCTGACATCGTCGGCCCCCTCGGCCGCCCCGCCGAGATAGACCCCAACGCCAAGCGCGTATGTGTGGTCGGCGGCGGCACCGGCTGCGCCATCAACTACCCCGTCGCCAAGGAGCTCAAGCGCCTTGGCATAGGCGTGGATATGATCTGCGGCTTCCGCAGCAAGGATATCGTCATCATGGAGGACGAGTTCCGCGCTGCCTGCGATAATCTCTATATTACCACCGACGACGGCACCTACGGTGAGGCCGGCTTCGTCACCAACAAGCTCAAGGAGCTCATAGAGAGCGGCGTTCAATACGACAGCGTGCTCACCTGCGGCCCCATCGTGATGATGAAGAACGTGGCCGAGGTCACCCGCCCCTACGGCATCAAGACCAACGCCAGCCTGAACCCCATCATGATAGACGGCACCGGCATGTGCGGCGGCTGCCGCCTGAGCGTGGCCGGCGAGCGCAAGTTCGCCTGCGTGGACGGCCCCGAGTTCGACGCGCACCTGGTTGACTGGGACAGCCTGCTCGAGCGCAACACCTTCTACACCGCCGAGGAGGCCGAGGAGAACGAACACGTCTGCCGTATCACCGGCGGCGTGCGCCGCGGCGAGTACAAGCCCGCGGTCATAGAGGGCGTGGAGGAGAACCCCGCCAAGCGCATGACCAAGCACCCCATGCCTGAGCAGGACCCGCAGATCCGCGCCAAGAACTTCAACGAGGTCGCCCTCGGCTATACCGCCCAGGTGGCCCGTGACGAGGCCGCGCGCTGCCTTAACTGCAAGAACCCGCAGTGTGTGCAGGGCTGCCCGGTCAACGTCCGCATCCCCGAGTTCATATCCCACGTCAAGGCGGGCGAATATGAAGAGGCGTACAGCGTCATCGCCAGCACCAACAGCCTCGCCGCCGTCTGCGGCCGCGTCTGTCCGCAGGAGAAGCAGTGCGAGAGCAAGTGCGTGCGCGGTATCAAGGGCGAGCCGGTCGCCATCGGCCGCCTGGAGCGCTACGTTGCCGACTTCCACCTCGAGCACGGCGACACCCACGGCGCGGAAGTGCCCCACAAGGTGGAGAGCAACGGCCACAAGGTGGCGGTTATCGGCTCCGGCCCCAGCGGCCTGACCTGCGCGGGCGACCTGGCCAAGAAGGGCTACGACGTCACGGTCTTCGAGGCGCTGCACAAGTGCGGCGGCGTGCTGGCCTACGGCATCCCCGAGTTCCGTCTGCCCAAGAGCATAGTGGACCGCGAGGTCAAGAACCTCGAGGCCTACGGCGTCAAGTTTGTCACCGACTGCATCATCGGCCGCACCATGCCTCTCGACCAGCTCTTTGAGGACGGTTTCGAAGCCGTGTTCATCGGCTCCGGCGCCGGCCTGCCGCAGTTCCTGAATATCCCGGGCGAGAACCTGCTCGGCGTCTACTCCGCCAACGAGTACCTCACCCGTATAAACCTCATGAAGGCCTACCGCGACGACTACGACACGCCGATAAAGTCCAACGCCAAGCGCATCGCCGTCGTCGGCGCCGGCAACGTGGCCATGGACGCCGCCCGCTGCGCCAAGCGCATGGGCGCCGACGAGGTGTTCATCGTCTACCGCCGCGGCCGCAACGAGCTGCCCGCCCGCGCCGAGGAAGTCCACCACGCCGAGGAGGAGGGCATCGAGTTCCGCCTGCTCAATAACCCCGTGGAGATACTCGGCGACGTCAACGGCAAGGTCGTGGGCCTCAAGTGCGTGCGCATGAAGCTCGGCGAGCCGGACGCCTCCGGCCGCGCCAGCGTCACGCCGATTGAGGGCAGCGAATTCGTCATGGTGGCCGATGCGGTCATCGTGGCCATCGGCACCACGCCGAACCCGCTGCTGCGCACCACCACCCCGGGCCTGGAGACCAACCGCAAGGGCTGCCTCGTCGTGAACGAGGACGCCATGACCAGCCGCGAGGGCGTCTACGCCGGCGGCGACGCCGTCACCGGTGCGGCCACCGTCATCCTCGCCATGGGCGCGGGCAAGAAGGGCGCCGAGAGCATAGACAAGTACATCCAGAGCAAGTAAGCGCAAAGTAAGGGCGCCGGCCATTTGACCGGCGCCCTTTTTGTTTTTCGGACAACCTGCACAGTTTCAACAGGCTGTTTTTGTAAGCCCACGCGGTAACAAAAAGCCCCTCCGGGCGTCTTAAAAACTGGGAGGTGCGTTATGAAAAAACTGCTTTGCATCGCGCTCTGCGCGCTGACGCTGCTCGCGCTCGCCGCCTGCGGGAAGGAGCAGCCCGTGCAGGAGAGCGCGCAGCCCACGCCTTCCACTGCGGCCACGCCGGGCGGCTGTGAGCCCGGGGCGGAGCTTGAAGTAAGCGCGCCGACGCTCGACGACGTGTCGGCGATAGAGCTCTCGGTGCCGAAGCGCGGCGAAAACAGCGCCATAGTGCGCCGTGTGTTCTCATACGGGGAGCAGGCGGCGCTCGTAGAGGCGATAAAGGGGATGAAAATTACCGGCCCGGCGGACGGAGACCGTGCGGCCACGGAGCGGCTCTACTGCGTAGATCTGACCTGTCAGAGGGTTATCCCCAATGCATTCGGCCACACTATCGTGCTGTACAGCTACAGTTTTTACGAGGGGGGTGTAGTTTGCCTGCCCGACGGTGGCTTCTATGAGTACGAACCGTCGAGCCTTGACCTTGGCATGTTTGAGACGCTGATAGCAGACCGCCCCATGCCGGAGCACTCTCAGGAGGACATCGAGAGCGCCATCGCCGCCGCGGGTACCTGGGTCGGGGAATGGGATGGCATAGAGCCTGAAGAAGTCTGGTACGACATCGACGCCGACGCCTTCTGGTCTGGGTTTGCCTCTCACGACAACTTCAACTGCCGCATTCTGCACGAGCTCGACTTCATAACCATCTGCTTCACCTACAGCTCGCCTTCCGGCGGGACCATGCCGGATTTGCAGCCCGGCGAGACCGGGGCCGTCGTTCTCGCGCGCTTCGGCAACGGCGGCTGGGAGTACCGCGTCTGGACGGCGTGGGTGTGAGGCCCGGGCCCGGGCAGGAAGGGCGCCGGGTATCCCGGGTAAGTAAGCCGTTAAAGCAAAAGACCGGCCGCCGGGGCCGGCCTTTTTTACGCATTTTTTGTGCGGAATATGAGGCCGAAGAGCCAGTGGGTGAAGGGCGCGGCGGCAAAGAAGCACCAGAAGAAGGCCATGGGGAAGTTCTTCAGCACGGTTCCCAGCCATATGGCGGGCAGGTTGACCAGCGGGGCCCCGGCCAGGATCACGTTGAAGAGTATGGAGGCAACCAGGCTCATGCTGGGGCACATCACCATCACCGTGCCGGCCTGCCGCATCAGCCGGCAGAAGTAGGGGTTGTCGCGCCCGGCGTCGCAGTGGCGGGCGGCGAAGGCGGCCCCGGCGCGGTTGCCCCAGAGGCTGGAGCAGATCAGCACGATGATGCCCATGTACGCCGTCTCCCTGAGCGCGTCGAGGAACACCGCGTAGTCTATGGTGCTGAACCCTCCCGCTGCGGCGTGGAACCCGTGCGAGATGGCGACATTGTAGATCTCCATGCCTATGGCCATGGCGTAGGACATGATGAGGCTGAAGACGAAGCCCTGCGTTTTTGTCTTTATCATAACTTCCTCCGATTGTGTATTTGCCGCGCAACAAAAAAAGCGCACAGCGCCATAAGGCGCCGTACGCTTTGCTATCGCTACACGACCAATTATTTTTACCACCACAGAGAGCAAAAAGTCAAGCTTTTTTGCCCTTCAGGCGGGGAGGACGTCCCGGCCGGACAGTACCAGCGCCACCTTGCCGTCCTCGACGGCCGCGGTTACGCGGTCGCCGGACTTTATCGCGCCCGAGAGCAGGGCGTCCGCGGCCGGGTCCTCCAGCTCTGCGGCTATGGTGCGGCGCAGGGGGCGGGCCCCGCTGGCGGGGTCGTAACCGTGGGCGGCGAGGAGGGAGAGGGCCTCGTCCGTGACCGTGAGCGTGATGCCAAGCGCGGCCATGCGCCCGGTAACTGCGCCCACCATGCCCTCGGCAATGCGGCGGACGTCCGCGGTGTCAAGGCGGCGGAAGAGGATGGTGCCGTCCACGCGGTTGAGGAATTCGGGGCGGAAGGTCTCGCGCAGCTCGCGCATTACGGCCTGCTGCACAGCGCCGCCGTCGCCGCCCTCGCCGGTGAAGCCCAGCCGCGGGCGCGCGTCCGTGATGGCCCGCGCGCCGACGTTGCTGGTCATGACCACGATGGTACTGCGGAAATCCGCCCGCCGCCCCGCCGAGTCGGTGAGGTGCCCGTCGTCCATGATTTGCAGCAGGAGGTTGTAGACGTCCGGGTGGGCTTTTTCAATCTCGTCAAAGAGCACCACCGACCAGGGCGAGCGGCGCACGCGCTCCGTGAGCTGGCCGCCCTCGCCGTAGCCCACATAGCCGGGCGGAGAGCCGATCAACTTGCTGACGGCGTGTTTTTCCATGTATTCGGACATGTCCAGCCGTATGAGCGCGCCCGCCTCGCCGTACACCGCCTCGGCCAGGGCGCGGCAGAGCTCCGTCTTGCCCACGCCGGTGGGGCCGAGGAAGAGGAAGCTGCCCACCGGCCTGGCGGGGTCCGAGAGCCCGGCGCGGCCGCGGCGGATGGCCCGGGCCACGGCGCTGACGGCCTCGTCCTGGCCGATGACGCGGCGGTGGAGCACCTCCTCCAGGCTGAGGAGGCGGTCGGCCTCGCTCTCCGTGACCGCGGCGGCGGGGACGCCCGTCCAGTTGGAGACCACGGCGGCCACGCCGGCCTCCGTGACGGCCCGCTCGCCGGCGATGTGCGCCGCGGCGGCGGCCTCATCCAGCAGGTCCACGGCCTTGTCCGGCAGGAAGCGGTCGCAGATATAGCGCTGCGAGAGGCGTATGGCGGCCCTGACCGCGCCGTCGGCAATGGCCAGGCCGTGGTGCATCTCCAGCTTGGGCAGCAGGGCGTAGAGCATTTTCTCACAGGCCGCGGCGTCCGGCTCGGCCACGTTCACGGGCTGGAAGCGGCGTTCCAGGGCGGAGTCCTTCTCGATATGCTTGCGGTACTCCTCCGGCGTGGTAGCGCCTATTACCTGTATCTCTCCGCGGCTGAGGGCGGGCTTGAGGATATTCGCCGCGTCGAGCGCGCCCTCGGCCGAGCCCGCGCCGACGATGGTGTGCAGTTCGTCGATAAATATGATCACGTCCCCGGCCCGCTCCACCTCACGCAGAACGCCCTTTACGCGGTCCTCAAAGTCGCCCCGGTACTTGGTTCCGGCCAGCAGGGAGGCTATGTCCAGCGAGACTATGCGCATTTTGGCCAGTTCCTTGGGCACCTCGCCGTGCGAGACGCGCCAGGCCAGGCCCTCGGCGACGGCGGTCTTGCCCACGCCCGGCTCGCCGATGAGGACGGGGTTATTCTTGGTGCGCCTGGAGAGGATCTGTATGCAGCGGGCTATCTCCGAATCGCGCCCGACCACGGGGTCCATGCGGCCGCCCGCCGCCATGAGGGTGAGGTCGCGGCTGTACTGGTCGAGCAGGCGCGTCTCCGTGCGGCGCACGGGGCTGCGGACCGTGGCCTGCTGGCCGCCCTGGCCCTGGCGGCCGCCGCGCCGCTCCGGCGCGCCGAAGAGGCCGAGTACGGCGTCCAGCAGCTCGTCCGCCTCACCGCCCGCGCACTGTACGGCGCGCACTCCCGCGCAGCCGGGCACGCGCAGCACGCCGAGCAGGAGGTGTTCCGTGCCCACATAGCCGTGGCCGAACCGCTGCGCCTCCCCGCTGGCGTGCTCGAGCGCGCAGCGCCCGTTGGCGGTGAGCCCCTGCTCCGGCCCGCCCTGGGCCCCGGCGCCGCTGACGGCGACGACGGCCCGCGTGAGCTTGGCCATGTCCAGGTCCATCGACGAGAGGATCCTTGCGCCCAGGCCGCCGGTCTCCGCCGCGATGCCCAGCAGCAGGTGCTCGGTGCCCACGTAGCTGTGGCCCAGCGAGGCCGCGGCGTCCCTGGCCGACTTGATGGCGGACGAAGCCCTGTCCGTGAATTTGACGCTGTTTCTCATGTAAACCATGCCTCCTCGGTAATTATATGTCCCCCGCCGCGCGAGACAAGCCGCATTCTGCGCGCTGGGGTAAGTATTGCCGGAGCGGAGGAAATCCAAACCTGTATTTGCCGGGGGCGGCATATATTCCTGCCCGGGAGGCGCCGCGCGGTGGGGGGCGGCTGAAAGAGATAGAAATAACAGTTGATTTTCGCGTTCAGTGTGTTAAAATACTTCCGTACATCAGGCTCGTCAGCCGGTATAATTTTGAACGAGAACGGAGGTTAGATCATGGCTTACGTCATCAACGACAACTGCGTTTCCTGCGGCACCTGCGCTGCCAACTGTCCTGTTGAGGCCATCGACATGGGCGACGACAAGTACGTCATCGACCAGGACAAGTGCATTTCCTGCGGCACCTGCAAGGAGAACTGCCCTGCCGACGCCATCGAGGAGAACTAAATGGCGTAAAAAATGCGCATCCAGCGGGGCGTATGCCCCCTGGATGCGCATGCTTTAAGCCGCTCACCTGCAGCCGCCGCGGCAGAGGGTGAGCTCCCGCCCGCATATGCGGGCTTATTTTGTATCGGAGGCGTGACATGTCGGAGCTGTGGCCAAACGGGCCGGAATATGAGGGGGGCGGGGCCTTCCCCATCACCACGGACAGCGTGCTGCTCGCGGACTTCGTCCGCCTGCGGCCGGGGCTGCGCGTGTTCGAGCCCTGCAGCGGGGCGGGGCTGATCTCCCTGCTGCTGCTCGCGCGCGAGCCGCGGCTGGACGTGTACGCCCTGGAGCTGGACGGGGCCGCCTGCGAGGCGGCGCGGCGCAACTTTGCCGCCAACGGCTTCCGGGCGGACGTGGTCTGCGGGGATTTACGCGACGCGGCGAATCTGCCGGCGGCAAACAGCTGCGGCCTGGCCGTCTGCAACCCGCCCTATTTCCCGGCGGGCAGCGGCCGCACGGCTCCCGACGGGCGGCGGGCCCTGGCCCGCAGCGAGGGCGGATGCACGCTCGCGGATGTGGTCCGCGCCGCCGCGCGGACTCTGCGCCAGGGCGGGCGCTTTGCGCTGGTGCACCGTGCGGAGCGCCTGGCGGAGCTCTTTGCCGCGCTGGCGGCGGAAAAGCTTGAGCCCAAGCGCCTGCGCTTTGTGCAGCACAGGGCACAGGGCGCGCCGGGGCTCGTGCTGTGCGAGGCCGTGCGTCTGGGCCGGCCGGGACTGACGGTGGAACCGCCGCTCGTGCTGTACGGTGAGGACGGGCGGGAGAGCGCAGAGTTCAGGCGCATATACCATCTGGGAGGGCACTGATATGGCGGGAAAGCTCTATCTGGTGGGCACACCCATAGGCAACCTGGGCGACATGTCGCCGCGCGCTTTGCGCACGCTGGAGGAGGCGGATTTCATCGCCGCCGAGGACACGCGCGTGACGCTCAGGCTCCTGAACCATTTTAATATAAAAAAACCGCTCGTGAGCTATTACGAGCACAACGCCAAGCGCTCCGGGGAGCGGATTCTGGAGCGTATACTCGCCGGGGAGAACTGCGCGCTGGTCACGGACGCCGGTATGCCCAGCGTCTCCGACCCGGGCGAGGACCTGGCCGTGCGCTGCGCGGAGGCGGGGATCGAGATCACCGCCGTGCCCGGGCCCAGCGCCGTCGTCACCGCGCTGGCGCTAAGCGCCCTGCCTTCGGGCCGGTTCTGCTTTGAGGGCTTCCTGTCCACTTCGGGCAAGAGCCGCCGGGAGCACCTGGATTCGCTGAAGGGCGAAAAGCGCACGATGATATTTTATGAGGCCCCGCACAAGCTCCTGAAGACGCTTGAGGATCTGCGCGGCGCCTTCGGCGGCGGGCGGCGCATCGCTCTCTGCCGCGAGATGACCAAGCTGCACGAGGAGACGGTGCGCACCACCCTGGACGGGGCCGTGGCCATGTACGCGGAGACGCCTCCGCGGGGGGAGTTCGTCCTCGTGATAGAGGGCGCGCCGGAAGAGGCGGAGGGGCAGTGCACTCCCGAGGCCGCCCTGGAGCTGGTGAACCGGTACCGCGCGGAGGGCAAAAGCCTGAAGGAGGCCTGCCGCCTGGCCGCCGGGCAGACGGGCTATAAGAAAAACGAGCTGTACGACTTGTCCGTGCAGTGAAATAGCGCCCCGGTGCAGTGCCGGGGCAAATTTTTTTCACGGCCATGCAACAAAATGCCTTTCCCGTTTGTGTATAGGATAGAACGGCAGGTGAGCCGTTTTAAGAAAACACAGCCGAAAGGAACCTTACCATGAAAAAAACAGTCACAGCCATCATCTGCACAATGATACTCGCCCTCTCGCTCGCCGCCTGCGGAGCTTCCGGCGGCCGGGACGATGAAAACGTACAGATTCCCGCGCCCTGGACGGATTATGACGGCGTTGAGGAAGCCGAGGCCGGCACCGGCCTGGACATCATCGCGCCCGAGCGCGTGGGAGATTACGAATTCGATTTTGTCCGCGTCTTTGACGACGGCATGCTGGAGCTCTTCTATACCGGCGCGGACGGCAGCAGCGTGAGCATCCGCAAGGCCGAGGGCAGCGGGGACATCAGCGGCGACTACAGCGAGTACGCCGAGACCGGGACGCTGGATGCGGCCGGCACGCAGGTCACCGTCAAGGGCGACGGCAGCGGCATCAGCCTCGCGCTGTGGAGCGCGGACGGGTATACATACGCCATAGGGGCGCATGACGGCGGCCTGACCGAGGCCGAGGTGATTGAGGCCGTGTCGGCCATGTCCGCAGAAGCCGCCTGATAAACGGGGAAAGAGAGGTGGAAGGCCTTGAGCCACGCCGCCGTCATCATGACAAGGCCGGGCCCGCTGACGGGCCTGGCCGGGGCGATATGGGCGCTGTTTGCCCGCATCAAAGAGGAGCCCGCGCCGGCAAAGCCGGAGGTACGTGAGCGCGCCGCGCTGCTGCTGGACCGGCACGGGGACAGCGTGCTGCGCTGTGCCTATGCCTACATGCACAACATGGCCGATGCCGAGGAGGTGCTCCAGGACACGCTGGTGCAGTACCTGAAGGCCGCGCCGCAGCTGACGGACGCCGCGCACGAGCGAGCCTGGCTGCTGCACGTGGCGGCCAACCTGAGCAAAAACCGTCTCAAATACAGCGCCGCCCACGGCACGGATGAGCTGAGCGAAGAGCTGGCGGCCGAGGGCCGCGAGGACCTCTCCTTTGTCTGGGAGGCGGTAAAGAGCCTGCCGGAGAGCTGCCGGGAGGCGGTGCATCTCTTTTACTGCGAGGGGTTGAGCACCGCGCAGATCGCACAGATACTCGGGCGCAGCGAGACGGCCGTGCGCTCGGCGCTGCACCGGGGGCGCGGGAAGCTCAGGGAGATACTGCGGGAGGACTACGATTTTGAAATACGCTGAGCTTATGGATAGAATAGAGCTTACGCCGGAGATGCGCGAGCGCGTCCTGGCCAACGTGGAGCATGAGCTGCAGGGCAGGAGTGCAAGGCGGCCGTTTGCGCTGCGGCGCGTCCTGGCCCTGGCCGCCTGCCTGGCCCTGGTTATTGCCGCCTCCGTGGCGCTGCCGCCGCTGGCGTACCCGGACGTGGAGTCCCGGCCGGGTATAGAGGCCGTCCGGGACGTCTCGGAGCTCTCGGACGCGGTGGGCTTTGAGGTGCGCGAGCCGGCCGGCCTGCCCTTTGAGGTGGAGACGGCGGAATACGTGGACTACAGCGGCCTGGCGCAGATAACCTGCTCCGGAGAGGGCGAGAGCGCCGTCTACCGCAAGGCGGAGGGGACGGACAGCGTGAGCGGCGATTACAGCCAGTACGAGGCCGTCGCGCATCTTGCTGTCTCCGGTGTGACCGTCACCGTCAAAGGCGGGGCGGAGGACGAATACACTCTGGCCGAGTGGACAAAGGACGGCTTTTCCTATTCGCTGTCCCTGACGGTGCCGCTGAGCTCCGGGGAGTGGACGGCCCTGCTGGAGGCCAATATTGATGCGTGAACATAAAAGCGGCCATCCGTCCGGCGGACGGGTGGCCGCTTAATATACATTCAGGGGGCCGGCGAGGCCGGTCAGCGGAATATGGCCTCCACCCGGCGCATGTAGTTTGGCAGGGCGCCCTCAAAGTCCACGCCGTAGGGGCGCGGGGTGCTGCGCAGGTAGGTGCGCGCGATGCTCTCCTGCACCAGGGCGCTGGCGGCGTCAAGCGCGTCGCCTATGCCGGCGCCGCGGACCAGCAGGGCGGCCATGGCGCTGGCGAATATGTCGCCCGTGCCGTAAAACATGCCGGGCAGGGCCTCGCTCATCGCGCTGCGCTCCTCGCCGGTGTCGCGGTCACGCACCACCGTGCCGATGAGCCCCTCCGCCGGGTGGACGCCCGTGATGGCCACATAGCGCCCGGCGTGGCGCTCCAGCCCGTCGAAGAGCCGCTCTATATAGTCGTGGGAGTGCGGGGCGGGGGAGTACTCCACGCCGGAGAGCAGCGCGGCCTCCGTGACGTTGGGGGTTATCACGTCCGCCCGGGCGCACAGGCGCCGGAAGGCCTCCGTCATGCCCTCGCCCAGGCCGGAGTAATAGCGGCCGTTGTCGGCCATGGCCGGGTCGCAGATGACCAGCGTGTGTTCATTGGCGATGGTGCCGATAATCTCCTCCACCAGCAGGGCCTGTTCCGGCGAGGCCAGGTATCCCGAGTAAATGCCGTCGAAGTCCAGGTCCAGCGAGGCCCAGTGCCTGGCGATGGGCAGCATCTGGTCCGTGAGGTCGTGGAAAGTCCAGCCGGTGAACTCGCCCGTGTGCGTGCTCAAAATGGCCGTGGGTATGCAGGCGCACTCCACGCCCGTGGCGGACACCACGGGCAGGGCCACGGTGAGCGAGCACTTGCCGAAACCGGAGACGTCGTTGACGGCGGCAATCCTCTTAAGTTTTTCAAGCTTAGCTTCCATGTGCGCTATTTTAGCACGCTTTGCCCCGCCGTGCAAGGCGGAGCGCTACAAAAAAGAGGGAGCCGTCACGGCCCCCTCTGTCTGGATGAGTGCGTTCATGCTCCCTGGTTGAGTATTTCCATGAACTCGTCGCCGGTGATGGTCTCCTTCTCCAGGAGGTATCCGGCCAGGCGGTGCAGTTCGCTCTCGTTGGCCCTGAGGATGTCTATGGCCTTCTGGTGCTGCTTCCGGACGAGCTCTATGACGGCGTCGTCTATCTCTCCGGCGGTCTTCTCGCTGCAGGCGAGCGAGCTGTCGCCGCCGAGGTATTTGTTGGACTGTATCTCCAGGGCGACCATGTCGAACCTGTCGCTCATGCCGTAGCGCGTGAGCATGGCGCGAGCCAGCTTGGTGGCCTGCTCTATGTCGTTGCTCGCGCCGGTGGAGATGCTGCCGAAGACAACCTCCTCGGCGGCGCGGCCGCCTGTGAGGGTGGCGATCTTGTTTTCTATCTCCTCGCGGCTCATGAGCACACGGTCGCCCTCGTCCACCTGCATGGTATAGCCCAGCGCGCCGGAGGTGCGCGGGACGATGGTTATCTTCGTGACCGGGGCGCTCTCCGTCTGCCTGGCGGCCACCAGGGCGTGGCCGATCTCGTGGTATGCCACGGTGCGCTTGTCCTTCTCGCTGAGCACGGCGTTCTTGCGCTGTGCGCCGGCGATGACGGTCTCCACGCTCTCCTCCAAATCGCTCTGGTCCACTATCTGGCGCCCCATCTTGACGGCGCGCAGGGCCGCCTCGTTGATGATGTTGGCCAGCTCGGCGCCGGAAGCGCCGCTGGTGGCGCGGGCGATGGCCCTGAGGTCAACGTTGTCGCTCATGCGCACTTCCTTGGCGTGGACCTTGAGTATGGCCTCGCGCCCGGCCAGGTCGGGCAGCTCCACCGGTACGCGCCGGTCAAAGCGCCCGGGGCGGGTCAGGGCCGGGTCGAGCGACTCGGGACGGTTGGTAGCGGCCAGGATGATGACGCCCGTGTTGCCCTCAAAGCCGTCCATCTCCGTGAGCAGCTGGTTGAGGGTCTGCTCGCGCTCGTCGTTGCCGCCGGTGCCGGTGGAATTGCGCTTCTGGCCGATGGCGTCTATCTCATCTATGAATACGATGCAGGGGGCCTTTTCCTTGGCCTGCTTGAAGAGGTCGCGCACCTTGGAGGCGCCCATGCCCACGAACATCTCCACAAACTCGCTGCCGGAGATGGAGAAGAAGGGTACGCTGGCCTCGCCGGCCACGGCCTTGGCCAGCATGGTCTTGCCGGTGCCCGGAGGGCCCACCAGCAGCACGCCCTTGGGCATGGACGCGCCGGCCTCGGTGTATTTCTGCGGGTTGTGCAGGTAATCGACGATCTCGGCCAGGCTCTCTTTGGCCTCGTCCTCGCCGGCCACATCGCTGAAGTGTATGCCCTCGGTGGACTGTACATAGACCTTTGCGCTGCTCTTGCCCATACCGAAGGCCATGGAGTTCTTGCCTCCTGCCTGCTCCATGAGCTTTTTGCTCATGTACTGGCCTATACCTATGAAGATGAGGAGCGGCAGCACAAAGGTGAGCAGGAAGCTCATGAACGGGGACATGGTCTGTTCCACCACGCGGGCAAAGGTGGCGCCGGAGTCGTGCAGGCGCTCGGTGAGGGTGGGGTCCTCCATGGCACCGGTGGTGTAGACCGTGGTGCTGTTCTTGTCGGTGAAGATTATCTCGTTGTCTTCAACCTGCACGGTGCCTATGTTCTGCTCGTCTATCATGTCCATAAAGGTGCCGTAGTCAACCTCGACCACCTGGGCCCGGGCCAGCATGGGCGTGATGATCAGGTTGAACAGCAGTATGATAAGCAGTACTATGCCGTAGTAATAGATCAATGGCTTTTTCGGTGATTTTACTTCTTTCATGTCGGGCTCCCTTCTTCATGTTCCTGCTGCGTCAGCTGGGCGTCGATGGCCTCCAGGGAGAGCAGCAGCGCCCTGTCGGCCGCCTGCATGGCAAAATCCAGGGCATATTCCGCCAGCAGGGCCTTTTCATCGGCGGATAAATACGGCCGCTCGCCGCCGGCTTCGCTTTGACGCAGCTCTTTCCCGGAGGCGGAAATAG
>OLRU01000833.1_pt1 | contig 31115 bp, 35 predicted proteins | sample 1672961 | NCBI WGS metagenome assembly OLRU01 (sample SAMEA3136741, study PRJEB25190) | human gut metagenome | biome: human gut; feature: human-associated habitat; material: faeces | place: Austria | collected 2013
TCTATTTAGACGTCCGGGCCTCTTCTATTTCTTTATCTTTAGCTCGTCCGAGTCGCCGACGAGCCAGTCCATGCTCACACCAAGGGCTTTGGATATTATACGCAGCTCCGCGTCGCAGACGTGGCGCTGGTTCTGCTCGATGCGCGAAATTATGAGCTTGGTCATGTTCTCCTCGCCCATAAGGTTTATCTTGCGCGCGAGATCCTCCTGCGTCATCGGCGGCTTTTGCAGAGCACGACCAAGCCGCACCCGGTCAGCGCATAGATTACCCTTTATTATGAATGTGCTTCTAGCCATGGCCTCACCTCTTTGCAGCTATATTAAAGATTATTTCTCTTTTTTATAGATTTTATCTTTAATTTAGATATAAGTCAGAATATAATAGATATTGAATATCTATATTAGATATTAATTCAGCTTTTCATGGGGTGATTTCAAATGGGCCTGACGTGTATGTTTTGCGGTCACGCCGATGCGCCGCCTTTCGTGGGAGACGCCCTTGAACGCGCTGTCGCAGACCTCATAAATGTCCGTGCCGTCCAGATGTTCTACATCGGGCATCAGGGGAACTTTGACAGGATGGCGCTCATCGTCATGCGAAAGATGCAGAAGGCTTTCCCGGATATTGCCTACGCAGTAGTGCTCGCATATATGCAGGGAAAAGTCCCGACGTTTGAATCAGATACGCCGACCATGTACCCGGAAGGGCTGGAATTAGTGCCGAGGAAATTCGCCATTTCACACAGGAACCGATGGATGACGGCAAATTCGGATATAGCTGTGGCCTACGTCAACCGCGGGTACGGCGGTGCAGCTCAGACGATTGTATACGCCAGACGATGCGGTCTTGAAATAATTAACCTGGCAGACCGTCAGATGTACGAAAACGATTAGCGCATAAAATGGCAGTACCTGCGCCGATGACGTGGAAATGGCGGCGTAGTATAATACTACCATCACCTCTCAGGCAGTTGGACGGCTTTCAGGCCGGAATAATGACGAGAGGAGCTGTTAAACATGAAGTATTGTCCATACTGCGGCGCGGAGATTGCCGCCAGAAACTCGAGCTACTGCGCTGAATGCGGGAGAGAGCTTATGTTCGCGCAGCCGGAGCACAGAGGCGCAACCCAGCAAAAGAAAAAGAAGAAAAAATCCAAGCCTGCCCCTGAACGCGAGGACTACGACGGCTACTATGACGACGTGCTGCCCGAGGATGCAGACACACAGCGCGGAGGCGTGGACAAAGGCCTCGTAAAGCGCATATTGCTGCTGACGCTCATGGTAGCCGTCGTAATTGCCGGCTGCGTTGTTGCGCTGTACCTGTTGTAAAATCTCCGCCTGCTTCGTGTAATAAGGCAAACGCACGAACGAGGTGGAGATATGAAGTACATTTCCAAGGGATATGTGGTCGAGGGCTCGACCGAGCATATCATGCGCGTCTCGCATTTTGGGCGGGAGTTTCAGCTCACTGGCGTGAAGGCCGCGCTTTGGCTCAACGGTCACGGGCGCTTCGACGCCATTGACGAGACGAACAACATATACCGCCGCGAGCTGGAGCACCTGCGCCGCATGGGGCTCATTGAGCCGGTGGAATCCGACGACGCGGGAGAATACCGCGCGCTGACGCGGTGCATCATAGTCCCGACGGTGAAAGAGCGCGTGTTCCTGAGCCGGGACGAGAAGTTCATGCTCGCGTGGCTGCGCGGCGCCGGGCTGCACCTGACAATGGCCGAGCTGGTGTTCCTCTGCGAGCACGGCGTCAAGCCGTCGCCGGAGCTGCTCGGCGATGGCAACGCCCAGGCGCTGACCGAGCGCATCTACACGCCCGAGACCATACAGGACAACGCGCTTGAAAAGCTCATGGAGCGCGCCGGGCGCCGGGACGAGGCGGTGAAGGCCGTCATGTCCCTGCTTCGGAAGAAGCTCGCGGTGCTGCTGTGAAGGCGCGTTTTCTGTCATTGCCGGGCGCGCTGCAGGCGCAAATACTGCGCCGCGCGGCGGCATGCGCATCGAGCCTTGCTCTGTTTGCGCTCGCGCTCATTGTGTATGGCGACCTCTGGCTGTGTTTGTCATTTGCGGCCTTTGCCGCCGTGTTCGCGGCTATGACGGCGCTGCTGCTACGTCGCTGCCTGTCGGGGCAGTATGTAGCGGTCAGTGGTGTATGCCTGTCCGTCGAGCGCACCGTGCTGCGGAGGCGCGTGAAGTCCCTGGACGTTTTGGCACCGCCGCACACGGTGAAGTGCCTTGTGCGCGGCAGGCTCAGCGGCATTGCCGTCGGCGACACGGTCACGCTGTATATTGCAGCGAGCGCGCCGGTCTATGAGCGCGGCGGCTGCCTGCTCCTTGACGGCTGCATGGCGATTGAATTTACGAAGGGGTGTTCAAATGGAGAACATGACAAATGAGCTTCTGGCCCTGTGCGACGAAGTGCGGGAGCTTATTGCGTGTCAGACCGGACCGGACGGAAAGTGCCGCTTCGACGCGCAGAAGGTACGCATCGCGCTTGAGCTGGCGAAGCTGGAGCTTGAAAAACACATGGATTGACGGCGTCTGAAACAGATGATATAATCTAACCACATCAGTTTCACGCGCCCCGAGGGGTTCACAGTTACTGCGTTTCAAAGTGTCAATGAACTTGTTGTTCATTGGCACTTTTTTCGTTTCCGGTTTCTGCCCCTCAGGGGTTGAAATATATCTTATGCACGGCTCCACCGTGAGAAAGGAGAACTCAATGTTCAAAGTAATCGCCACCGATGCCGTCGTGTCCAAGGGGTACGATAACACGCCCGCGCTGAAATTCTCAGATCGCGGGGACAGCGTCCGATTCCGGATAGGCAAAAAGGTCTACGACACACGGGCAAAGGACAACCACCGCTGGGTCAATCTCTCCGTCAAGGCCTTCGGGCCAGTCTGCGAGCGCATCCGCAAGATGCAGCTGCGCGACGGCTCGTTCGTCAACATCCTCGGTCGCCTGGACGAGGATACATGGGAGGACTCGACCACACACGAAAAGCGCAGCGCCATTGTGGTCATACTCGACGAGATCGAGTACTGCTCCGGCGGCGCAAACTCCAGACAGCAGCGCGAGCAGCAAGCTCCGAGTACTGCACCCTACGCTGCCACACCCGCACCGGCTCAGCCTCAACCCAATGGCGGCTTTGAGGGCTTCGAGCCATTCGGCGGGGCAAACGCATTCTTCGACGACTGAACAAACGCATCACGCGCAAAAGGGCGCACATGGTTTACCTGACCGTGTGCGCCCTTTTTCATTTGCGCAGAAAGGGGAAATTATGAACAGGAAAAACTACAAAAAGCACATAGCCTACGAGCTGCTGGTCGTGCTGGGCATGAGCGCCATCTTGCTCTTTATATGCCGGCTCTGGCCTCTGCTCATACTCGCCCTGCTCGGCATGCTGGGCGCGGCGGCATGGCTCATACTCGCAAACCGCAATTACGAAGAGCCGGAGAAACCCTGTGCGCTTCTGCCCAGCCATGAGCAGAACGAGGCGCTCGGACGCATACAGGCTAAGATCACAGGCATGGTGCGTGAGGAACATCCGAACGCGCGCTGGATATGGAAGACGCCGAACGCCAAAGTACTTGTGTGCTTCGGCGAGGACGCGTCAATCCTGCTCAACCGCGCAGGCGGCTACCGTGAGGCCGTCGTGCACATGAGCGACGGCGAAGTTGAAGGTATAGAGTATCTGCTTCCTCCGGAACCGCAAGAGGGTGAGACCGGCGAAGAGCCTGAGCTTGAGGACGGAGCGCCTGTCAACTACGAGCTTGTCGCCTTTGAATGGGTGGACGCCAACGTCATGGCGCTCAACGAGCGCTGCAACGAGGGTATAGCCCAGGGCTTAAACGACATCCTGCTTGAACCCGCCGAGCTGCCCAACCGCGAGAGCTGGCCGGAAATCTGCCGGGAGCTGGAGCGAAACGACATGGACGGCTGCCAATGTGAAGACGGCGGCATACGCATAAGCCTGACGGGGAAAAGGAGCGGGCGATGAGCGTGTCCATGACAAATCTCTTTAACTACGCGCGTTCACTGCCCGAACCGTTTGACACGCTGCCGGGCAAGAAGGTCAAAGTGTCCTCCAAGTACTCGCACGGCACCGAGGCCACGCTCTGCGCGAGCGTCATAAAGGCCGTGAACGCTGCCTGCTGCATGAACTCTGGCGGCGAGGGCGCAATCGGCACAGTCGGCGAGCACAAGTACGCAGCGGAGTACAAATCCTCTGCCGGACCCGACACCTTCCACATAGTGGTCTATGAGTCTGTCAGCGGCAACATCGTCGCCAGCGTCTACGACCGCAGCACAGAGGTGATGGAGCAGTATACGGCTCACCCGAGCAAGCATGACGGCGCCGCGCTGTTTCTGGCCATGCTCCCCGTGCTCATGGAGGACGAGGAGTTCGCCGAGAACTACCGCGCCTACGTCCACCAGCTCAAGGCCGGGTTCCCGGACATGGATAAGGCCGTGAATGCCGCAGCCATGTTCTGCGACAACGCCTACAGGCGCATAAAGGACGACAGCTGCCCGGCGCATTTCAAGGTGAACATAGACAAGTCCGGCAACCTCATGCGTATCTCTCGCACGCAGCTCGACTCCGGCGCGTTCACGCCCACCAGCGTGATAGCCGGTGAGTTCACCATCTTCGCCAGGATTGGGCACAGCGAGATTAAGGCCGCGGGATCTGCCATAGATCACGCGGATTTCGTCGGCAAGTATGTACTCGACGAGACGCGCACGCTGAGCGCCTTTGAGCGCTCGCTGGTGCCGGAGCTGCCGGAGTGGTACATAATCCCGCCGGAGGTCGTGAGCATCTGCCGTCACGCCCAGGCCACGAGAAGCAAGGCCATGCCCATGCGCAACTTCCTGCTGCGCGGCCCGGCCGGCACCGGCAAGACCATGGGCGCCAAGGCCATAGCCGCGGGGCTGGGTCTGCCGTACATGAAATACACCTGCTCTGCCGGAACCGAGATCTTCGACTTCGTCGGCATGGTGTTCCCTCAGACGGACAATGCCGTGACCGCGGATGCACCGACCGAGCTAAACTATGCCGGCGTGTCAAAGCTGCTGAACCTGCCGGACCTGGACGACATGGACTACGACCCCGAGGGCGTTTTCAAGTCCCTGACCGGTGTGGACAACCCGCACGCCACTACGCAGGACTGCATGGCGGTCGTGCTGGACATGGTGACGAGCAAGGCCTTTGAGCTCTCGTCAAAGCGTGAGGGCACACAGAATCCGGGTCAGACCTACACTTACGTCGAGACGGACTTCATAAAGGCGCTCAAGTACGGCTATGTCGTAGAGATACAGGAGCCGTCCACAATCATGCAGCCCTGCGTGCTAGTGGGCCTCAACTCCCTGCTCGAACAGGGCGGCTCAATCACGCTGCCGACGGGCGAGGTCATACGCAGGCACCCCGACGCCGTCGTGATTGTCACTACTAACGTCAGCTACGAGGGCTGCCGCGCGATGAACCAGTCTGTCACGGACAGGATGAGCCTCATCGAGGACATAGAGCTGCCGGAACCGGACGTGATGCTTCAGCGCGCCATGGCAGTCACCGGCTGCGAGGACGAGTACCTCGTAGCGCGCATGGTGCAGGTGGTCTTCGATATAACGGCCTACTGCCGCAGGAACGGCATAACCGACGGCTCGAGCGGTATGCGCGGGCTTATAGACTGGATAACCAGCACGGAGATCTCCGGAGACCCCTACCGCTCGGCGCTCTGCACGGTCATAAGCCGCGCCGCGCCCGACGAGGAGGACAGGGAGGCACTCATAAGCGCTGTGCTCGAGCCCATATTTGCTCCGGGCAGAAGGAAACGATGAAAGGAGGCAGCTCTCTTGGCGAGAGTGAATCACAAACTTGTAAGGCGGCTCATGGATGAGAAGCGCAGCAAGATAAGCGACCGGCAGTTTTTCACCTCGCGCGTGCTCGCGCTGCACTTCGAGGATATGGCCGTCGTACAGACGCGCCGGTATAGCTACAATCGCCGCGTGCGCGTCCGGCTGAGCTGGGAGCCGAAAAGCGGCGAGGCCGCCTGCACGGACAACCTCACAATACGCATCAACGCCGGGAATGAGATAGTTACGCAAAACCGCACCCGCGTTGAACGCTACGAGATAGTCTCTGGGCTGTTCGCCCACGAGCTGGGTCACTGCCTGTTCACGGACTTTCTGTCCGCGCAGACGCACGGCAACCACCTAGCGTCCCACATCTGGTACCCGGAAAAGCCAAAGCTCACACGTGTGGAAGATATACGAAACGAGCAGGCGCTCTGGGATTTCATAAAAGCTCACCCTGAACACATGAAGACACTGGTGCGTATCTCAAAGTACATCGCAAATGTGCTCGAGGACGGATACATAGAAAACCGCATGCTCGCCCAGTTCCCCGGCGTGCTCGGACAGAATTTGAGCATACTGCGTGAACAGCAGTGGAAGGCAGTACCCACGGTGACACAGCTTAAGGAGCGAGAGGCCGAGGGCGGCCACATCATGCAGAGCGTTTTGCAGCTGTTGCTATCCTACGTCAAGTACGGCGAGCTGAAATACGGCGAGGAACCGCTGAGCGATGAGCGCATACAGCTTGTCTTCGGCCTCCTGCCGGAGTTGGATCGCGCAGTGGCCAACCCCTCCGCGCGTGAGCGTCTGAACGTGGTAAATCTTGTGCTCATCCGCTGCTGGGATTACATACGGGACTTCATAGAGTTGCACGGTGACGAAGAATCTTCCGATGAGGCAGTTTCCAAAGCACTGGAGGCCATAGCGGGCGGCTCCGAAGCCGGCACCGGTGATGAAACTCCTGTCGACGGCGGCGAGGCTGTGCCGCTTATGACCGGCACGGCGAGATCCGGGACTATGTCCGACGCAGGGATGACCGCCGCCCCAGACGATTCACAGACCGAAACGGATGACTCCGCTGCCGGTGAAGTGCCGGAGCGCTTGCCGTACGAGATAACCGACCGCGTTTTCGTCCCCGAGGGCGGGGGTGTCGAGCGCGATGACAGCTACGAGCCGTCAGGCAATGATGACGCGGCAAAGGCAATAGAGCGCCTGCTGGACAACATGGCTGAGAAGGCCGTCTGCGAGCAGCTTGAAAACGAGCGCCTCAGTGAGCTGAACGAGGCCGCGCAGGGCATCTCCTACGGCAACGTCCACAAGGGCGTGAGCATCCGCATAAACCGCATGGCCTCCGTCAGCGAGGACATGGTCACGCAGTACAATTCCATTTACGGGTCGCTGCTCACCATTTCGCGGCAGCTGCAAAAGAGTCTCACACAGCAGCTTCGCGACCGCAGGCGGGGCGGCAGGCAGACCGGCCTTATGATGGGTCGCAGGCTCGACGCCCACGCGCTCTGCCGGAATGACGGCAAGGTGTTCTACAAGAATGCCCTGCCGAGCGAGACGCCGGAGCTGGCTGTCGCCCTGCTGCTGGACGAGTCCGGCTCTATGTGGGGCGAGCGCAGCGACTACGCGCGAGCCGCGGGGATAATTCTCCAGGATTTCTGCACGTCGCTCGGCATACCCGTCATGGTCTACGGGCATTCCACCGAGGGCTCGACCGTGATGCTCTACTCCTACGCCGAGTTCGGCAGCATAGACGGCGACGACCGCTACCGGCTCATGGACGTAAAGGCACGCAGCAACAACAGGGACGGAGCGGCGCTCCGCTTCGTGGCAGAGCAGCTTGCAAAGCGCCCCGAGGAGGTAAAGCTGCTCATACTCGTCTCCGATGGTCAGCCGTGTGACAGCTGGTACTACGGCAGCGCCGCCGAGGAGGATTTGCGCGGCATCAAACTTGAATACCGCCGCCGCGGTGTTATATTCATCGCCGCGGCGATAGGCGACGACAAGCCGGACATTGAGCGCATCTACGGCGACTCGTTCCTGGACATAACAGACTTAACTCAGCTGCCCGTGAAGCTGACCAACATGGTCAAGCGGTATATACGGGTATAACTATAAACGGGGCCGAAACCGACCCCGTTATCTTTGAAGGGAGATACATATGCACTTCTTACATAAAATACTGGTCAAGATTTCTGACGCCGTTGCGGACAGGGAACGCTACGAAAACGACGAGCTGATCGACACGGTACGCCGCTACGCCGAGAATGGAACGGATAGCTTTTATGAGCGCGCCTACGACTGGCGAGAGACTGAGAGCGCCGGGCGCTGGGCTGCGGAATACCCTGTGAACGTTCTGTTTGCGGACGACGACCTCGACGGCTTCATACACGAGCTTGAGGAAGCTATGGATAACCAGCGATACGAGCTTAATTACGCTCTCCGTACGATTAAAAACAGTGTCGGTACAGACCTTGAGAAGATAGTCGAGGGACTGGCCGGGCGTAAGCGGGCACTGAACGGAGAAGATGGCTTCAACAACATGACCGCCTTCTACCTGCACTGTGTAGCCGCGCATCTCTACGGCGAGTACCGCTGTGACTCGTGCTTCTACAACACAAGCGAGTGGACAGCATTCATCTGCGCCGAGGACATAGAGGCCGTCAAAGCCAGCCCGTCCGACTGGGCTATGGTGATGTTTGACTACCACAATTGAGGTATAAAGGCATATCCCCGAAATCTATTATCAAGTTCCTACGGAACAAAGTCTCACGTTTACAAAGTGCCGTCTGCATTTTTGAGGGCGGCATTTTTTGTTTCCCCCGAACTACATATCGGACAACTGCCGGCTGGCCTTTTGGCTCGCCGGCTTTTGTTATATATCCACACCAGTGAAAGGAGCAAGAACAATGCAAAACCAATTCTGCGACGGTTACAGCGTCGGCTTCGGCACGTTTGACGAGATGCGCTCGTACCACGAGGAGCTCTCCCGCGAGAGCCTCTGGCTGCGCTGCGCGGTCAGGGAGCTGCGCGTCATGCCTGTCACAAGCGAGTCCGCGCCGTGGTACGGCTACGCGCCCTGCGTGAGCGAGGACGCCGTAGCGGACACGGCACAAAACCTCGGCCTTGCCGTGCACGTGTGCGGCGAGGCCTACCCGCTGCGCCAGACGGCCTGGAAGAGTCTGCTCGACCGGGCGAAGCTCAGCGGCAGCGTGCTGCCCAAGCTCAGCCGCAAGAAGCTCGCAGACATCCTCAACGAGTGCTTCAAGCTGCACAGCTCGGACGCCCTCGCCCTTGTGCGCTGCGAAAAGGTATCTGCCCTGCACTCCGGCGACGAAGCAGACTACTCTGTCCTGCCTATAGGCGAGCTGCTCAGTACAGTCTCCGCAAAGCTCAATGAGCGCTTCCCAGGACGCGTATTCATCTCCGGTTACACCGATCATGCGCTGACCGGCGCGGAGTGGACTATGCCGGGGCAGCGCGACGAGCTGCTCAAAACCTATGAGGCCATGCTCACAGCCAGAGGCAAGGGCGCAATGGCTGCCCGGCTCATGCCGGGCATACGTTTCATGACCTCAGATACCGGCGTCTCATCTGCAAAGGTGTCGGCGATGCTCATGGGTGCGCAATATCCAATACACATCGGCGGCTGCGTCGAGGTGGAGCACCGGCACAAGAGCACTGTCGTGGACTTTGAGCTGGTCATGGATCAGCTCTTCGCACAGTTCACAGACTCGGTTGCGAAGCTGCAAAAGCTGCTGGATATTCACCTGGACTATCCGGTGAACGCCATGACCCGTGTCAGCAAGCACCTGCGTCTGCCCAAGAAGGCGGCGCTGGAGGCCATAAGTATGTTCGAGATGGCCACCGGCGGCGCGAGCGCTACGGCGCACGACGTGTTTATGGCACTGCAGGAGATACCGTTCATCCTGTCCACCGAGCACACGCCGCAGGGCAAGCTGCTCGTCGTGGAGGAAAACCTCGCCCGTGCGCTCACTCTGCGCTGGAGCGACTACGACATGGCAAAGGCGGTGAGCTGGTGATGACGAAGCCGAATGTCCTCTGCGACTGCGCCGGAATGAGCAATGAGCGCTGGCTGGAGTGCCGCGCCCACGGTCCCGACGGCAGCATCCCCTACACCGTCGGCGGCAGCGATGTGGCGGCCATCTTCGGCCTCTCACCCTGGGTGACACCGCTGGAACTGTGGATGGCCAAAAAGGGTCGCATGAAAGCTCCTGTCAGGCCGAACCCGGAACAGCTCGAGATGGGGCATTTGCTCGAGCCCATCGCAGCATACTGGTACGCAAAAAAGAGCGGCAACGCAGTCACCGACGACACAAACCTCTACCAGCACGCGCTCTTTCCATACGCTCTCGCCAACATAGACCGGCGCTATACGCGCGCTGATGACGGCGAACCGGGCGTACTGGAGTGCAAGAGCTGCACCTACCACAAGGCCGCAGACTGGGCCGACGGAGCCATACCCGTGTACTACGAGCTTCAGCTCCGCTACTACCTTGCCGTCCTGGACGTCGAGTATGGAGCCTTCGCCTGCATCTGGGGCAACAGCCCCGAAAGCGACCTCGCCATGCCGGAGATTATCCGGGACAGGGTCAAGGAGGAGATTATCTTCGAGCGCCTCGACCGCTGGATATGGAGCCTGGAGCACGACCGGCCGCCCACAATGGAGGACGTGAAGCCCTCGCTGGCGCTGGAGTCCCTTGCCCGCATATACGGCGCGAGCCGTCCGGGTCTGCCCACGATTGAGTTCCCGCCCAAGTACGAGCGACAGCTCAGGCAGATAGCGCTGCTCAAAGGCAAAATTGCCGACTGCCAGGCCGAGATAAAGGAATACGAAAAGGAGGTCGAAGCGCACAGCGTGCGAATAGCTGAAATCAGGCGCGAGCACGAGCACGGGGTGCTGAACACCACGTCGAGGCGTCGCATCGGCAGTGTCAAGGCTGTCAGCTGGTACCTGCTCACAGTGTATATAAACGGCTGAGTGTATATAACTGACAGGTATTTATGGCTTGTGCAAATAGCAATTTCTTGACATAAATAAGCAGTGTTCTTGTAAACACATACTGGTTAAGATTCAGACAAAATATTATAATTTGTAATAAGAATAGAGCTTTTAGTTCAATTCACCGCAGACTCGAGGCGAGGCATATGAGTGCTATTGAAAACTTATTCGGCTCAAGCGCCGTGGAGTATACGGAATCCGGCGGCTATGACCAGAAGGTAGCACTACTGGAGTGCATTTCCAGCGGAGACGCTGAGCGGATAGAGGGAGTGGTGAAGCGCTATATTGAGCATCTCCGCGACTTCGTCCAGGATGATATGGGCTGCGCGCGGGACGCGATGTACTTTGTGTGGGCACAATTTAACTTGGCCGCAACGAGGGCGGGACTCAGCGAGTATGTGGCCAGTGACATACATAAGGGATACTACCGCAGGCTTGAGAGCGCGGAAAACACCGAAGAAATCCTTGCAATGTGCAGGCAGCACGCGGTTGATCTGTGCAAAGCCGTTTCCAATGTACGCCGGGAACTGGGATACAGCGAGCCTGTAGCCGCATGCTGCGCGTATATAAGAGAGCATATTTATGAGAAGCTGACTGTGGATGGATTATCTGAGGCTCTGCATTTTGGCAAGAGCTACCTTTCACATCGTTTCCGAGAAGAAACAGGTGTTACCATCCTGGAGTTTATACATCGGGAAAAGATTGAGGAGGCAAAGCTGCTTCTCCGTTCGCATATACCAATATCAGATATTGCTGAGGAACTTGGATACTCGTCACAAAGCCACTTTACGGCCGTGTTCAAGAAGCTTGCCGGCATGACACCGCACAGGTTCAGAAGTAGCCGATAATCAAAGCGCCCGCGCATGTTAAGACATGTGCGGGCGCTTTGTCGCCATCGCACATATCTGTTATTTTGAAGCATGGATTTTGTAGCTTGAGCACAAAGAAATTGATAACATATTATCAATGATTGGAGCTAAGCTCCGGAAAGGACGTTGCACATGAACATCAAATTGCTGGACAACAGGGCCGGAATAATCACAGGCGGTGCGAGCGGAATAGGCCGCGCGGCGGCGCTGCTCTTTGCCTCCGAAGGCGCGAAGATAATGGTTTCCGACTTCAACCAGGCCGGCGGGGAGGAGACCGTCGAGACGGTTCGCAAGGCTGGAGGCGAGGCCTACTTCTGCTATTGCGATGTGCGCGAAGAGGCGCAGGTTAAGGCGCTGGTTGAGCGCACGGTTGAGCAGTTCGGGCGCATAGACTGGGCATTTAACAACGCGGGAATCTCCAGTGAGGAAGCTGTACCGCTGCACGAGACGACGACCGAGGCCTTCTCCAATGTGATCCAGACGAACCTTTTCGGCTACTACTATTGCATGAAGCACGAGCTCAAATACATGGCCGAAGCCGAAAAAGGAGCTATTGTAAACACACTTTCAATCAACAGCGTCTGCTGTACTCCGGAAGGTGCGTCCTATGGCGTCAGCAAATATGGCGGCTACGGGCTTGTGCAGACTGCCTCGCTCGACTATGCCTCGCTCGGCATCCGCATAAATGCTGTCGGCCCGGGACCAACGAAGACCCCGATGATAATGCACTGCTCCGAGACACATCCGGAGGTTATCTCCTATCTTGAGAGCACAATTCCGGACGGACGTATGGGCGAGGCCGTCGAGCAGGCTAACGCTGCACTCTATCTGCTATCCGACTTCGCTTCCCACATCACCGGGCAGCTTTTGCTGGTAGACGGCGGTCAGTCCGCAAAAATGTAAACAAATCCACAGGAGGTAATTATCATGATGAAGAAGAATTCGCGCGTAGCCCAGCTGCTCGGTGTGGAATACCCCGTGCTCTCCGCGGGAATGAGCTGGGTCACCTCGGCCGAGCTGGCGGCGGCCGTTTCCAACGCCGGAGGCTTCGGTATCTTGGGCCCCAATGCAGGCCAGACCGAGCTGACCACCGACCCCGTTGAGACCGCTGAGCGCATGCGCGCCGAGATTCGCAAGACCCGCTCCCTCACCGACAAGCCCTTCGGCGCGGAGCTGATGATCTTCGGCGAGCCCGGCCCCTTTGACGAGCCTCTCTTCAACGTCTACCTGGAAGAGGACATCCAGGCCGTTCTCTGCCTCAACGACGTGCCCCAGGAGTGGGTAGACAAGCTGCACGCCGCGGGCAAGAAGTGCATCCACAAGGATATCTTCGCCACCGTCGCCTCCTTCAAGAAGGCCGAGAAGATGGGTTACGACGCCGTCGTCGTGGCCGGCGTGGACTGCGGCGGCCACAGCAACACCAAGGACATCGGTACCATCACCGCCATACGCATCGCCAAGGAGGCCACCAGTCTGCCCGTCATCGCCGCCGGAGGCATCATCGACGGCCTGACCGTGCAGATTGCCGGCATACTCGGCGCGGAGGGTGTCTATGTCGGTACCCGTTTCGTGGCCAGCAAGGAGTGCACCGTTGCGCAGGTGACCAAGGACAAGATGGTAGAACTCACCACCGACGACCTCATGCAGGTTGAGGGCATCTTCGGGCCCATCATGAGTCTGCCCACTCCGTCCATCAAAAAGGCGCACGAGCTGATGGAGGAGAGCCACGGCAAGAACGCCCTGGAGATCACCAATACCTACGGCGGCGGCTACCGCACCGGTATGCTGCTGGGCGACTTTGAAAATGGCCTGCTTGATGTCAGCGCGGCCATAGGCCAGATCAAGAGCATCCTCAGCGTCCAGGAGATCATGGACGAGTTTGCCAAGGGCATGGAATAAGGAAAGGAGAAGAATATGGAACGCTTTAAGGACAAAGTCGTAGTCGTCACCGGCGCCGGCCAGGGCCTCGGCAAGGTGACCGCCAAGATGTTCGCCGACGAGGGCGCCAAGGTCATCCTCGCCGGACGCACAGCCTGGAAAATGGAAGCCGCCGCCAAGGAGATCGGCGGCAGCGCCGTGCCCTTCACGATGGACTGCGGCGTTGAGGCCGACTGGGTCCGCCTGGTGGACTTCATCAAGACCAACTACGGTGAGCTGGACTACCTCGTCAACAACGCCGCCATCATCCTCCAGAAGGACATCCTGACCATGACCTTTGAAGAGTTCAAGGAGACCGAGCACTGCAACCTCGACAGCGTGTTCCTGGGCATGAAGTACTGCCACGAAGTGCTCAAAAAGGGCGTATACAGCGCCATTGTCAACGTCTCCTCCGTCGGCGGCCTCAAGGCCGGCCCCTCCACCGGCAATGACGCTGGCTATAACGCCACCAAGGCCGCTGTTCGCAACCTCACCAAGCATGCCGCTTACGTCTTCGCCCCTGAGTGCATCCGCGTTAACTCAGTGCACCCCTCCGGCATCAACACCCAAATGCGAGCGGACTACGTCGCCGCACACCCAGAGGCCGAGGCCGCAGCGGCCACGACAAATCCGCTGCCGCCGTATTGCTCCGAGCCCGAGGAAGTCGCTGCGGTGATCCTGTTCCTCTGCGACCCGGCCTCCCGCACCATGACAGGTGCCGAAGCCGTAATAGACTGCGGTGCTATGACTTTCTGAACCATGAGTTGTCAGTCATGCGGGTATTATAAGTCCGGGTGAGTCACTTTCGCAAAATTCAAGCCCGATGCCCTGCCCGGACTGGGATACAGGACGACGCCCGCAGTCGGCACGGCAACAATAGCAAAGCGTTTGCTCGCAGATGGCTATTACCTGGCGGGCGTGCCCGGCTTTTACCGAGAGGACGGGCAGTGGAAATTCGTGCATAAAGCGCGCGGCATACTCATCCCCGTGCGGGATACGCACGGGCGCATACAGGGGCTTCGGATTCGCCGTGACAACGTCTCACGCCGCAAGTACCGCTGGGTTTCCAGCGCGGGCGCGAGGACGGCTGTGCCGCGGAGACGTGGGTACACTGTGCCGGCGAGCCTGCCCCGGAGGTCATACTGACCGAAGGCGCGCTCAAGGCCGACATAGTCCACGCCCTCACCGGCCGCACAGTCATAGCCGTCGCCGGTGTCAACGCCCTGAACCACTTGGAAACAGTGCTCCACGAGCTTCGCAGTTACGGCACGGAGAAAATAATGACCGCCTTCGACATAGATTTCCTAACGAATCCCCATGTCCAATGCGGCTACGAGCACCTCGCCGCCACACTCAACCGCACCGGCCTCCGCTACGGAACCTACGTCTGGAACCCGGCGTATAAAGGGCTGGATGATTTTGTGGTGGCTGGTAACGTAAAATAACCTTTGATTGTGTATGCAGCAGCCTCATTGCAGAGGCTGCTGCTTTTATTTTTACTCAACAAATGCCAGGGTTGAGCATAATGTATGTTTTAGACGAGAAATCACAAAAATATCTGTTGACTTTGCTCTTTAAAAGTGTTACTTTATAATTAGTAAACCGGTTGCATAATATAAAGCTAGTAGATTTCAATATTGTACAATAATAGGGCAAATAATTGTGCAATATGTAGATAAATATTGACAGATATTGTTTTATATACTCGATTAATTAAAGCAACCGTTTGCTTGGAGGTATATATGGCTGTAACTATAAGAGATGTAGCAAGGGCAGCTGGAGTGTCGGTTTCAACCGTTTCTCGTGTTTTGAATAACAAGGGCACAATTTCGGAGGAGACGAAGAAGCGCATCCATGAAGCTATGGAGGAGCTCAAATATGTACCGAATGACTTTGCCCGGAACTTTGCAAACGGCTCTCCTCGGGCAATAGCCCTCGTAATAGACGTTGCAGACGCGCGGTCGTATGCAAACAACTTCTTCAACAGTACAGTTTTTGGCATAGAGACAGCGGCGCATCGCAATGACTACAGCCTGATGGTTACGAACGGAGCGCCCAACGCCAGCGGAATATCCGGCGTTGAGCGGCTTATGCTCGGTAAGAAAGTGGATGGGGTGATTCTTCCCGTATCTCTTGTAGAGCCCGAGTTCCTTGCGAAGGTGGACGAACTGAAGTTTCCCTGTGTGATACTGGGTCGCTCGGACGAAACTGACTTTGAGATAAGCTGGGTAGACATGAACAATACCCAGGCCGGAGTGCTTGCTACGCGGCACTTAGTACAGCGCGGATATCGTCGTATAGCTTTCGTTTCAGAGTCTGGAAGTACGACCTTTGATGCAGATCGCGTGTCAGGATATTGCAGGGAGCTGGCTGCTAAGGGGTTGCCCGTCGTCAGTGAAATGATCATACACACAGGGGCGGGGATAGAAAACGCTATCGGAGTGGTAAGGAATTTGCTCACGAGCGAAAACCGGCCGGATGCCGTGCTGTGCAGCAGCGACATAATAGCGCTCGGTGCGGTGAGGGCGGCAAGGCAGGTTGGCCTTGGTGTGCCGGACGATCTCGGTGTGCTGAGCTTCGACAACACCGTAATAACAGATATAACTGAGCCGGGCATAACGAGCATGGATGTCGACACTTACGAACTGGGAGTGCAAACTGCTGAGATACTTATAAGCCAGATAGAAAACCCGGAGGCCAGCATACGCCAAGTGCTTCTGTCCACAAGGGTAGTGGAACGTGACTCCACAAAACGACGTTTGAAATAAGCCACGGAGCAAGGAGGGAAAGAGGAATGAACTTGTCCGCAGTACTCCATCGTCCGACACTGGAGTACATATACCCGCGTTCACGGCAGTCGCTGGAGGTCTCTTTGACTACAGCGCGGGGCGATATGGCAGCCGTGAACTTGCTGTTTTGGGGCAGATATGAGACGGAAACGTCTGCCCGGCAGCGCGTATCGATGCGTGCCGGGCTTAGAGACGACCTGAGAGATTATTTCTCCGCGAGCATGGAGTTCGACAGCGTTGCCGCGTATGTGCGCTACTGCTTTGAATTGGTTGGCCTGAACGGTGAGAGACTGTGGCTAGGTGGAGACGGCTTCGAGCGCATCGAACCAGACATGGACTCGACAAATTTCTTCGAGTTCCTGTGGCCGAACTGTGCAGACGGCTTTGCCTCTCCTGAGTGGAGCGGTGAGCAGGTGTACTATCAGATATTCCCTGAGCGATTCAGCAACGGCGACGGCTCTTTGACTCCTCCGCAGTCAGAGCCGTGGGGCTCTAAGCCCACCAGAGAAAACTTCATGGGCGGCGACCTGCCGGGCATCATCGATAAACTTGACTACATAGCGGACTTGGGCGCCACATGCATCTACCTCACGCCGGTGTTTGCGTCGCTGTCAAACCACAAGTACGACACGATTGACTATTACAAGATCGACCCGCACTTCGGCACGAAGGACGACCTGAAGCGTCTTGTGGACGGAGCCCATAAACGGGGTATGCGAGTAATACTTGACGGTGTTTTTAACCACTGCGGCTACTATTGGCCCATCTTCCAGGACGTTGTAAGAAACAGCGCGACCTCAAAGTACAAGGACTGGTTCTTCGTACAGCGCTATCCGGTGAAGCCCGACCCGGAATGCTATGACTGTGTGGGGCACTACAAGTGGATGCCGAAGCTGAACCTCTCCAACAAGGAGACACGATGCTATTTCATCGGCGTTGGCAAGTACTGGCTACGTGAGAGCGGCGCCGATGGCTGGAGGCTGGATGTAGCCGACGAAGTCCCCGTGACATTCTGGGAGGAGTTTGCCTATGAAGTAAAGCGCGAGTTCCCTGACTGCGTGCTCATCGGCGAGACCTGGGGTGATGCGGGAAAGCTGGTAGAACCCGGACGCCTCGACGGGGCGATGAACTACCTTTTCCGTGACGCCGCACGTGACTGGCTGGCGCTCGGAAAAATAAACGCATCGGAGTTCGCCGGGCGCGCCAACAGGATGCTCTCGCTGTACCCGTACGAGGTGGATCTCAGAATGTATAACCCGCTGGACAGCCACGACACGGTTCGCTTTCTGACCTACTGCGGCGGCAATGAAGATAGCCACCGCCTTGCGGTGGCTTTGCAGATGACCTTCCCCGGATGCCCTGCCGTATATTACGGCGACGAAGTCGGCATGGACGGCGGCAACGATCCGGACTGCCGCAAGGCGATGGATTGGGAACGGGCTGACGCTAAGGCCGGGGCTTACGAGTGGTACAGGCGGCTGATAGCTCTGAGGAAAAGCTCGAAGGCGCTCACTCGAGGGGACTTCCACGTCGCTCTGTGCGACGACGCTCACAATGCCTGCGGCTACTGCCGGACGTTTGAGGACGAGAGCTTGCTCGTAATAATAAACGCCGGGACACGGGATATGACGGCCAGAGCCGCCGTACCGTACACCGGCGAATGGGAAGATGTGCTCGGCGGCGTCACGGCTGTGGCCGTAAACTCACCGGCAAAAGTGCAAAGCGCATACGACGCGGGTTATATGGGGATACTCGAAGCCTATATTCCCGCCCGTAGCGTGAAAATATACATCAATAAAAGAAAGTGAGGAAAGTCATGAAAAAGAAGAATTTTGCAAAAATGCTGGCGCTTGTACTCGTCGCAGCGTTAATGATTGCGGCATTAACAGCCTGCGGCCAGGAAGCGCCAGACAATAGTTCACCTCCGGAGACCAGCGACGGCGGTCAAGGCAATGCAGAACAGACCACCATCAATTTCTGGCACCACTACAGCGCCCAGTCTGCGGAGAATGAAACCCTTATGAATGTGCTCATCCCTAAGTTTGAGGAGGAGCATCCTGAGTACAAGATCAACGCCGTCTCTCACGAGTGGCAAGATCTGCACGACAAGATAATTATAAGCTCGAGCTCTGATACTCTGCCCGACGTCGCGCGTCTGGACATAGCCTGGGTACCTGAGTTCGAGGAGATGGGAATACTTGTCCCATTGGATGAGGAGATGGCCGACTTCGACGAGGTGGCAGCCACTCTGCTGCCCAGCGCCATGAGCACCGGTGTTGTAGACGGGCACAACTATGCGCTTGCCCTCAACACGAATACTAAGATAATGTTCTACAACGCCCAGGCCTTTGCCAATGCCGGGCTTGAAGCCCCCAAGACAATCGACGAGATGTTGACCGCTATCCAGACCCTGTCGGGCACGAATGAAAACGGCCAGCAGGTCTGGGGTCTCAACGAGCCGGCGCTCGCCGGATGGAATGTCCTGCCCTACATCTGGAGCATGGGCGGCGAGATAACGAACGAGGACTACACTCAGGCCACCGGCTACATAAACAGCCCGGAGACAGTTGCGGCAGTTCAGACTCTCGCCGAGCTTTACGCCAACGGCCAGATGACAGGTTTCAACAGCGGCGACATTCCTATGACCGACGGCTTCGGCACAGGACGTTACATGATGCTCCTCGAAGGTCCATGGAAGACAGCTGAAATGGCCGGAGCATACCCCGATTTTGAGTACGGCATGTGTGAGATGCCGGCAGGCGAGGCCGGCTCCATCAGCGTGCTCGGCGGCGAGGACATAGCAATGTTCGACACGCCGAACAAGGAGGGAGCCTGGGAGTTCATGAAGTTCATGACCAGCGAGTGGGCTCAGGAGCAGATGGCGCAGGTCGGACAGATTCCGGTCAACACCACCGCACTTGAGAGCGACACGGTAGCCGAGCAGGACTACGCGCCATTCCTTGAGGCCATCACGACCGCGAAGGCGCGTCCTCCCGTGGCATCCTGGTCTGACATAGACAGCGCGCTCACCAACGCCATGACCGATATCATAGTCAACGGCGCTGACGTACAGAGCACTCTTGACGCGCTCGCCGGAGAAGTCGACAAACTTCTTGCCAGTTAAATAATTATACCAGAAGCCCTTTAAAAAGGCAACTGTTTGACGAAGGGCGCCGCCCGGCGCGGCGCCCTTTACGTATTGGAAAGGAGCGAGTATGGAACTGAAGCCGCGGCGGAACCGATTACAGCTCGGCGCTCTGTTGCTTCCGGGCATAATTGTATTCGCCGTATTCACTATTTACCCGATAATAAAGCTGCTGTACATGAGCTTCCTGGAGTGGGATCGCAGCAATATGTTTGAACATGGCTTTGCTGGCTTTTCAAACTACGCCGAGGTTCTCAGTGATAAGACATTCTGGACGGCTTTCACAAACACAATAGTATATACTGTCGTCACTGTACCGGCACAGATGGCGCTCGGATTGCTTGCCGCCGTGCTCATAAACTCCATACCCCGCTTCCGTGTAACCTTCCGAGTGATATACTACCTGCCCGTCATAACCTCGTGGGTCATAGTCTCTCTGGTGTTTAAGTACATCTTCAACACGGAGGGCATGCTCAACTATCTGCTGACCAACGTACTGCATCTCACGGAGAGCAATATACGTTGGCTGGACACACGCTGGGGTGGTATGACGGTTGCGATGCTGCTCGGCATATGGAAGGGCGTAGGGTGGAATCTGGTGGTGTTTTTGGCAGCGCTGCAAAGCGTGCCGCAGGAGCTGTACGAGTCCGCGGAGATGGACGGCTGCGGTGCGTTCACGAAGTTCTTCTATATAACGCTGCCGAGCATCAAGCCCACAATACTTTTTGCCCTCGTCATGCTGACTATTGGCGGCTTCAACGTTTTCACTTCTATAAAGATGATAACCGACGGCAAACCCATGCACGAGACGGAAGTCATACTGACATGGATGTACAGCAAGGCGTTCAACTCGGGTGAGTTTGGCTATGCCGCAGCGCTTAGCTTCATTGTAGCTGTGACGCTTATCTTCCTCGCCATACTACAGTTCAAAGCCATGCGCAACCGCGACGCAGCGTGAGGTGATACAATGACTAAGAGACGCAAACTTACAAAGCGCAGCGCATCTACGGCACTGCAATATTTGCTGCTGCTCATAGGCGGTGCTGTCAGTGTTCTGCCGATGGTGTACATGGTCAGCACCTCTCTAAAGCCCAACGGCGCGCTCTATGAGTTCCCGCCGCGTTTCCTGCCGACGCTTGATGAGCTGACGCTTGAAAACTACCAATACATTTTCACGCAGGAGAAGTTCTACATAAACTTCCTCAACAGCGTGGCGGTAACTCTGCTGACAGTTATAATAGCCGCGTTCGTGGCTACGGCGCTCGCCTTCTGCCTTGCGCGATTCAAGTTCAGGGGAAGAAATCTGCTGTTCGGTCTGGTCATAGGCACCATGATAATCCCCGGCACGACCCTGATACTCACCCAGTACCAGCTTGCCACCTATCTCGACCTGACAAACAAACTTTTTGGCCTGGTGCCGTTTTACGTCGCGTGGGTCATACCCTTCTCCACCTTTATGATAAAAGGATACATCGAGGGAATACCACGCGAGTATGACGAGGCGGTCTATATGGACGGAGGCAGCGTGTTTACCGTGTTCTTCAAGGTCATAATACCCCTCGCACGCCCTGCGATCGCCAGCGTGAGTATCTTTAATTTCCTCACCGCGTGGGAGGAATTCACCTGGGCCATGACCGTCATAAACGATAACGCCAAGCGCACATTACCGATCGCCATTTCCGGCTTCTTTGGTCAGCACCAGTTCACTCAATGGGGCTATGTCTTCGCCATGAGCGTCGCCAGCCTCATCCCCGTGCTGATAGTCTTCATCTGCTGCCAGCGTTTCTTCGTCTCCGGACTGCAAGCAGGGGGGATAAAGGGATAAAAACGGTATACGAAAACACAAAGGCTCCAGTGCGCGCGATTTCAATCGCCGACACTGGAGCCTTTAGCTTTTCCTCATTGCTTTAAAGTTCTCTATACGATATGATCTAATATATACAATGACAGTTCTTCTTCAGTGAAAACCAAATAAATGTCATTAGTGAAGCTGTCTATACTGTCGATAATACATCAAAGACAAGAGCAATCTTTGAAATCAACAAGGGAATTGGAAAAATAAATGGTATTGACGTGAATTCAAGTATACCCGAAGATAATCGTAGAGTGCATCTCGAAAACATGATTTACATAGCAGATGGCCCCAGTGATATTCCCGCCTTTTCCGTTGTAAAAAAAGGAGGTGGGGCAACTTTCGCCATTTATCCAAAAGGCGACCTAAAAGCTATGCAGCAGGTAGAGCAGATGCGGGAAGATGGCCGTGTGGACATGTACGCGGAGGCCGATTATTCTGAAGGCATAACTGCGTATATGTGAATAACGGACAAAATACAAAAAATGGCGGATCACATTCGTGAAGCAGAAAAAAGTAAGATCTTAAGCTCTGCATCAAGTGTTCCTCGGCACCTTATTTAGTGAATAATATCTTTATATATCTTAAACCGGCACACAGCGCGAAATGTGGGTCGAAAATAACATATATGCTTTCTCTAGACGCGATGATTCAACTGGGCAGGAGATAATAGCAATCTTCAATAATGGTACAAGCAACGAGACCAGGCAGATACCCATTCGAGCAGAGAGCAGTTTGTCTGTGGGGACAACATTGACCAATCTTCTCGACACTTCTGTTACCGCGCAAATTACGTCTGGTGGCGTTACAGGTAAAATGCTTGACATATATCTACCCGCAAAGACCTGCTACGTTTTTACCTCTGATACTGTAGAAAGCTATACGCCGATGGCACGTACAGTTACGACTATAAGAGTTCACTACGACGTTGGTCTTGGTAACACAATGTATCTGCGAGGCGATGAATACCCTCTCACATGGGATATGGGCAGGAGCATGCTGAACACAGCATCGGATTGCTGGGTATATGAAACCGAGCGCATCCCGGCTGGAGAAACATTTGAGTTTAAGCCAATGATAAATAATGAAACATGGTCTGTTGGCTCCAACTTCACTGGTACAGGAGGACAAGTTATAGATATATATCCTACTTTCTAGTTTTATGAAACAAGAAATGAGTATTCGAATTCTGTAATTCAATACTTATCCTGTTGTAAATACGCCTCCTCGTTCGTGTAATGAGTACAGAACACAAACGAGGAGGCTTTTACTATGCTTATAGCCATTGACCACGGCAACTATGCCGTAAAGACGCCGCACAGCGAGTTCGTCTCAGGACTCTCCGAGCACAGGGTGCGGCCGCCGCTGGGCGATGAGGTGCTCGAGTACGCGGGCAGCTTCTGGACGCTCTCCGGTAAGCGGCTGCCGTACATGAGGGACAAGACGCGCGACGAGCGTTGGTTCAGGCTGACGCTTTTCGCCATCGCCCGCGAGATGGAGGCCGCCGGTAAGCTGGGCTCGCGCGAGGAGATAGACCTCGCGGTCGGTCTGCCGCCGGAGCACTACGGCCTGCTGCGTGAGCGCTTCGCTAAGTACTTCAAGCGCGGGAATGTGAGCTTCGTCTACAAGGACAAGCCCGTTAATCTGACTATCCGTCATGTCCTTGTGTACCCCCGCAGGCCTACGCCGCAGTCATCCCACAGAGCGGCGAGCTTCTCAAGACCCTGCGCGTGTTCGTCATAGACATCGGCGGCATCACGACCGACGTGCTGCTCCTGCGCAATGGCAAACCGGATTTACAGTTCTGCCGTAGCCTCGAGAGCGGCGTGATTACAATGAACAACGAGATTATTGGCAAGGTCAGCGCCGAGCACGATATGCGCGTAGAGGACGAGCACATCAGCGCAGTTTTGCTCGGGCGCGGCACCATCCTGCCCGAGGATGTGAAGCGCACCATACGCACCGCAGCCGAAGCCCACGCGCGCGGCATACTCGACCAGCTCCGCGAGCTTCAGGTGGATCTGCACACGAACCCGGCCATCTTCATCGGCGGCGGCAGCATACTGTTCAGGACTCTGCTGGAGCACTCGTCCATGGTCGCGCAGGCCAGCTTCGTGACCGACCCGAAGGCCAACGCCATCGGCTATGAGCTGCTTGCAAGCAGTCAACTCCGGGGTATGCCATGAAATGTGACGGAAAATACCGCTTCACGCTCCAGTTCCCGGCTGACACCGAGCGCCGCATCCGGGCGGGAGAGCTGCTTGAGCAGCTCGGCAACAGGAAAAGCGCCGTCGTGGTGGCGGCGCTTTGCGAGTACGCGGACAAGCATCCAGAACTGCTGTCCCGACCCGTTCGGACAAAGATTCAGACGGAGTACGCAGCCTCTCGCGCAGCCCTTGAAGAGCTTGTCCGCAAGCTCGTGAGCGAGCAGCTGGCGAAAGGGAGCGCAGTTGCCGAGCAGAACAACGCCTATACACTCGATGACGACATAGCTCGTATGCTGGGGAATCTCGACGTGTTTGGATAAGCGCATTTATACGCGAGAAAAGCGCCTTGCCTGGCACATTTCTCATTTTTTCTTCGTGAATCAAATTATTACTTACTAAAAACAATTTGTACTTTCTTCACTCGTCCTACACGTTGAATTACGATTCTAACAGTGGAGGTCGAGTGAATGGACTACGAACTACTGGGCAAGAACATACGGAAATTCCGCTTACAGGCCGGAATCAAACAGGAAGAGTTAGCCGAACAGGTCGACTGCACGGGCAGCCACATCGGTCAGATTGAGCGCGGCCGCGGAGTGCCGAGCCTGGAAATGGTCGTCAGGATTGCAAACGCGCTCCATGTCACCGTGGATCAACTTCTGCTGGATTACACCGAGTACCCGGAGCTGGTTTACCTCCGGGACGCCGAGAAACGTGTACAGGGGTTCAGCACTCAGGGAAAGGTGCTCGCCTGCGAGATGATAGACGGGCTTCTCGGACTGATAGAGGGGTTAAAACCATGAGCGTGTTCAGACTGCGATATAGGACACGCTCAAAAAAAGAATAGCGAAACAACAAGATACAGCTGCTTGGAAACAAGTAGCTGTATTTTCATATATACATTTGCCTTGGACGTGCCATTCTTCGGAACAGCACGTCCATTTTTGCTGCGCAAAAAACATGATGTGCCATTTCCTCGCCCATGCTGGGCAACCGGAAATGATGCACAAAAACTTCATTCGCATCGCCTTTGCCCGTATTCGCGGTGCGCTGCAAGCGCATGAAGTTTCATGCCAGCGGGAAGGGGGTGATTCCCATGTACATCGCGTGAGTGCGTTGAACACCCCCGATAACCAACCTAATTACAACGCATGCCGTTCCGGCATGCCTCCCAGGCGGCTGGGATGGCATGGCCTGGAGGCATGAAAAGTGAAAAAAGAAAGAGATGAACTCAGAGGACGCTTTACGAGGTTCATGGAGGTCACGGTGCGTAATGCCCGGATCGACTATCTGAGGAAGCTGAAACGCCAGGTGCCGACGGTGCCGTTGGACAGCATACCGGAATCACAGCTCGGGTATGCTGACTCCCGGCCGTCCAACGTTGGCTTCGATTTTGACGATGAACGCCTGTCCCAAGCTTTCGTTGAGCTGTCATCCGTGCGTCAGCGCATACTGACCCTGCTGTTCGTGCATGAAATCAAACCCTCAGAGATTGCCTGGCTGCTGGACTGCCCGGTGGAGTATGTGTACAAGCAGCGCTCTCTGGCCATAAAGCGGCTGCGCAGGATGCTTGGAGGTGATGACAAGTGAATAGCCACGAATTCAGAGACACATTGGAGAGAGCGCTTTCCGGCGACCGCACGGCGCTCGAAGCAATCCTGCTGCTCTATATGCCCCTCATAAACCGATACAGCCGGATAGACGGCGAGCTGGATGAGGATCTCAGGCAGTACATACTGCTGCACGTCGTGACGAAGATTGGAGAGTTCAAAACCTGAAAATTCTCCTGTGCATTGGCAGATTTTGAGTTTTCCCGTCGTTCTTATTTTACGAAGGCATCCCAAACTGTACCTTGACAACTTCATACCGCACCCCGGCACGTCCCCCGAAAGCGGAGCGGCTATCCACCTGTCCGGCAATCAGGTCAAGAGCACTTATGCGAGCCCGGCGACCTCGCAACGCGACGAGGCTTTCGGCACATTATGGTACTTCCGTCTCGGACGGCCCGGCATAGGAATGCCCGGAGAGGCTTACACCTCTATGAGCCTGCCAAGGCGCCGCGGCGCGGATTTGTATTAGAACGTTTGTTGCAAATGGAAATCATGCACCGTGTAATTTCAGTAAGTGATACTTGCCTATATCCTGCGAAAGGGGTTAGTTCTATGAAGGAAATTCCGATTTGGGAAAAAAGCAATTTGACTTTGGAAGAAGCCGCGGCATATTCGGGAATAGGTATCAATAAACTGCGTGAACTATCCAATGAACAAAATTGCCGGTTCGTCCTGTGGGTCGGTAATAAACGGCTTATAAAGCGCCGGTTATTTGACCAGTACATCGAGCACGAATACTCTATTTGAAATTTGTGATGAAAAAGTAGCCTTGGTATGATACAATGATTGTGTCATATCAAGGCTCTTTCCATAAAGGAAAGGAGTTTGACTGTGTCCGAGAAGCGGAGAGATAACAAGGGAAGGATCCTGCGGACGGGAGAGAGCCAAAGAAAAGACCTGATTTATCAATATAGGTACACCGACATCCGCGGCAAACGCCGAACCATATATTCATCCAATTTGAGCGAACTGCGTAAAAAAGAGGCCGAAATACTCAAACAGTTGAGCGAGGGAATTGACTACGCCGCCGGACAGATAACCGTGATTGCCCTTGTAGAACGTTATATAAGGTTGAAGCAAGGCACTCGATATAACACAAAGGTTGGCTACAAATTTGTCTTGAATATAATAAAAACAGAAGATTTCGGGTATCGGCAAATCCGCGACATCAAAGTATCTGATGCTCAAGCATGGATGATAAAGCTGCATGATGACGGTCGGGGCTACAGCACACTCACAAGTGTACGAGGAGTCATTAAGCCCGCATTTCAGATGGCGTATAACGAAGATGCCATCCGCAAAAATCCTTTTGACTTCAAATTGGTTGATGTCGTCCCAAATGATTCACAGAAGAGGATAGCACTGACAGACGAGCAGCAGGAAATATGGATGAACTTCATTCGAGAGGATAAAACTTATTCCAAATACTATGATGAATTCGTTGTTTTGCTCGGAACCGGTATGCGTGTAAGTGAATTTTGCGGTCTCACAAAAGATGATTTGCAGTTTAGTGAACGGAGAATCCGGGTAGATCATCAGCTTGTACGGGAACGTGGTGGTAAATACTACGTTGAAAAGACAAAAACAGAATGTGGCTGTCGGTTTATACCCATGACTGATGAGGTGTATCGCAGTCTACTAAACATTCTTGAACGTCGTAAGAAAGTCGCAAAAGAATTCATCGTAGACGGTTATAGCGGTTTCTTGCTGTTGGATAAGAACGACCATCCGAAAGTTGCTCTTCACATTGAAAACGAGATGCGCTGGGCAATGAAAAAATACTCCAAGCTACACCCTGACAAGCCATTGCCACATATTACGCCACATGTTTTCCGTCACACATTCTGCACAAACATGGCAAACAAAGGAATGGATGTCAAGCATCTGCAGTACATCATGGGTCATTCTGATGTGAGCGTGACGCTCAATGTTTACACCCATGCCAATTACGATTTGGCTGCAGAACAAATGCTGGAAATCATAGACTTTCCGTCTTCTTATGTGCATCAAGAACAAAGAAAATCAGGTTGAAATTCACTGATCTACTACACCATTTACTACACCATCCAGCAATAAAACGGCGTAAGTTTATAAACAGTTTTGTAATTATAGGAAATTAAAAATCAAAGATTAAGCCTCAAAAACACCACAATATAAGGTTTTATAGGCTTTTGAAGGGATATAAGAGATATGATAAAAATGCTATTTGTCTGCCACGGCAACATATGCCGCAGTCCTATGGCGGAGTTTATGTTCAGGGATATGGTGAAAAAGGCCGGGCGGGAACGGGAGTTCCGCATCGCGTCGGCGGCAACCTCTTACGAGGAGGCCGGCAACCCCGTTTATCCTCCCGCGCGCAGGAAGCTTGCCGAGCACGGCATCGGCTGCGCCGGGCACGCGGCCCACAGGATGACCCGGGACGAGTACGACGAGTATGACCTCATAGTCTGCATGGACCAGGCCAACCTGCGCAACCTGCGCCGCATGACCGGCGGGGACCCTGACGGCAAGATATCCCTGCTGCTCGACCACTGCGGCCGCACCGGCGAGGAGGTCGCCGACCCCTGGTACACAGGCGACTTCGAGGCCACCTGGCAGGACCTGAGCGAAGGCCTCGCCGCCCTGCTCCGGGAGCTCTGCTGACACGCTGCATTAAAAAGCCGCACGGCCGGTTGGCCGTGCGGCTTTTTCTCTTTCTCACATCAGCGGCGCGAGCACGCGCAGCAGGCTCTGTCCCAGGCGGACATACCAGGGACGCCTATAGCTCTCGCGGGTTAACTCCTCGCATTTCTCCAATGTCTCAAGGAAGGAGGCCTTCATATCGGCGATGGCGCCGGACTTGTACATCCAGACCGCGCACTCGTGGTGGAGGAACAGGCTGCGGTAATCCAGGTTGATTGTGCCGCAGATGCCGTAATCGTCGTCGCAGACAAAGGTCTTGGAGTGGATGAAGCCGGGCGTGTACTCGTAGATACGCACTCCCGCCTTCATGAGCGGCGCGTAATAGCTGCGCGTGACCAGGTGGACATACCACTTGTCGGGGATATGCGGGCATATCATGCGCACGTCCACGCCGCATTTGGCCGCGCTGGTGAGGGCGTTCATGATCTCGTTGTCCACCACCAGGTACGGCGTGCATATGTAGACATACTTCTTCGCCCGGGAGAGCATGTTGATATAAACCGTCTCGCCCACGGGCTCGTCGTCAGCCGGGGAATCGCAGTAGGGCTGCACCACGCCGTCATCGCCGATGCCCTCGAGCGCTTCGGCCGTGGGGCGGAAGGCGACGGGGTCGTCCTCCTCGTGGCGGATATAGTCCCACATGGAGAGGAACATTTGCGTGAACGAATAGGCCGCCCGCCCGCGTACCTTTATGCCGCAGTCGAGCCAGTGCCCGAACCGCTCGCGCTTGTTGATATACTCGTCCGCCAGGTTCACGCCGCCGGTGAAAGCGGTCACGCCGTCAATGCAGCAGATCTTGCGGTGGTCGCGGTTGTTGAGCGTGCCGGTGGGCACGGGCTGGAAGCGGTGGAAGGTGCAGCAGCGTATGCCGACGGACTCCATGCGTTCGGCGTAATCCCGCGGCAGGCGCATTATGCAGGCCATGTCGTCATATATGAGGCGCACATCCAGTCCCTGGGCCGCCTTGCGCCTGAGCACGTCGAGGATGGAGTCCCACATGATGCCCGGCTCGATGATGAAAAACTCCATGAAGATGTACTTTTCCGCCTTTTCCAGCTCTTCGAGCATGGCGGGGAACATCACATCGCCGAGCGGGTAATACGTGGTCTCCGTCTGGGTAAAGCGCGGGGAGCTGGCGCACTTTTCAAGATAGGCGGACTGGAGCCGCGCGTCCTCGTCCATGGCCGGCTCATCGCCGCTCTCGCTCAGCAGCGGGGCCATGGCGGCCTTGTAGCGCAGATACATTCCGCTCACCCGCTCCAGCTTCCTCTCCGGGATTCGCTTCTTGCCGAAGAGTATGTAGAGCGGTATGCCAAAGAGGGGTAGAAAGACTATGGGCAGTATCCAGGCGATTTTGAAGGCCGAGGAGCCGTCCTGGTTGATTATGTACAGTACGGTGATGATAGAGAGCGCCGTGAAGAAGGTCTGCACCTGGGCATAGGTGTCGCGGAAATAATACAGTGCGGCAACCATGACCCCGACCTGAAGAATGATGAATATGGCCCCGAAGAACAACCGGGAGAAGAGTATTTTAAAAATCTTTTTCACGCCGGCCGCCCCCCTTTCGTGAAATACGGCGGGAATAATTAAAGTCCCGCTTAAGTTTTATTATACCAGAGCTTTTATATCTTGTCGATACTTGCGCAGAACGTCCGGATATGTAATAATAATAAAAGAGCGCGAGAGAGCGCAGATCAAGGAGGAGATTCTAAGATGGATTACATGAGCGAATATAAAAGCAAGCTCGGCACTCCCGAGCAGGCCGCCGCGCTCGTCAAGAGCGGGGACTGGGTGGAATACGGTACCGGCGTCGCTTTCCCGAAGCTCTGCGACGAGGCGCTGGCCGCCCGGCGCGACGAGCTCACAGACGTAAAAATCCGCGGTATGCTCTGCTACGGCCCCGTGGCCGCCGTCGAGAGCGACCCGGAGCAGAAGCATTTCACCTACAACAGCTGGCATCTCACCGGCTACGACCGCAAGCTGGCTGACCGCGGGCTATGCTATTACCAGCCCATGCTCTACCGCAACCTGCGCTGGTTCTACGACAACTTCCTGCACATCAACGTCGCCTTCATCGGCGCGGCGCCCATGGACAAGCACGGTTACTTCAACCTCTCCATCGCCACCGGCAACTCGCGCGTCTACATAGACAACGCGGATATCGTCGTAATCGAGGTCCTCGATGGCCTGCCGCACGCCATGGGCGGCCAGGAGGAGAGCGTGCATATCTCCGAGGTTGACATGGTGGTCGAGGGCGAGCACGGCCCGGCCATCCAGCTGCCCAGCCGCGAGCCCACCGAGGTTGACAAGGCCATCGCCGCCAACGTCATACCCTACCTCTGCGACGGCGCCACCATCCAGCTCGGCATAGGCGGCGTCCCCGACGCCCTGGGCGTTATGATAGCCGAGAGCGACCTCAAGGATCTCGGCATGCACACCGAGTTTGCCACCGACGCCTTCTACAAGCTCTTCGCCGCCGGGAAACTGACCGGCCGCAGGAAGAACATAGACAAGGGCAAGGCTGTCTTCGGCGTCGGCGCCGGCACCCAGGACCTCTACGACTGGATAGACTGGAACCCCGGCGTGGCCGCCTACCCCATCAGCTACGTCAATAACCCCGACGTCATCGCCCAGCTGGACAACTTCATCTCCCTCAACAGCTGCGTCGGCATCGACCTCTACGGCCAGGTCAGCTCCGAGAGCTCCGGCACCCGCCAGATCAGCGGCACCGGCGGCCAGGTGGACTTCCTCACCGGCGCGGTCAAGAGCAAGGGCGGCAAGGCCTTCATCTGCATGTCCAGCACCTTCAAGGCCAAGGACGGCACGCTCAGGAGCCGCATCTCGCCCTACTTCAACGCGGGCGACATCGTCACCAGCCCGCGCAGCCAGGCCTTCTACGTGGCCACCGAGCACGGCGTGGTCAACCTGGCCGGCGCCAGCACCTGGGAGCGCGCCGAGAAGATCATCTCCGTCGCCGACCCCGCCTTCCGCGACGATCTCATAAAGGCCGCCGAGGCACAGCGCATCTGGCGCCGCAGCAACAAGGTGTGAGTCCGCGGGGTGCCGGGGGCTATGTATGGACTCTTTATTCCCCCAGACCGATGCTCCTGACAGTTTAATTCACCGCATACTAAAACGGGGCCTGGCGTTAATTA
>OLRU01000838.1_pt1 | contig 30990 bp, 20 predicted proteins | sample 1672961 | NCBI WGS metagenome assembly OLRU01 (sample SAMEA3136741, study PRJEB25190) | human gut metagenome | biome: human gut; feature: human-associated habitat; material: faeces | place: Austria | collected 2013
CATCCTGGATATCTTCAGCTGTCTGAATATCATATTCCTCCAAAAGCTGATGAATGATGTTCCGTTTTCCTTCTGTCATTTGTACCCTGTGTACAGGTTTCTTTTGTCTTGCCATAATAAAAGGCCCTCCTATGATTCTATTTTATCATAGAAGAACCTTCTAAATACTATTTTACAAAAAAAGTTTCACACTCTCACCACAACGGAAGAGACTGTTTCAAGTTTTGTGTAAACGGAAAAATGTATTTTTACCACTTGATGTAAAAAACAAAAACACCGAAAACCCACTGTTTAAACAAATTTCCGGTGTTAGTGCAATGTTAGTGCAAACATATACTCGAAGGGTATGCTATATCTCTAATATAAAGATATTTAATGAGATAATAGAGCAAAAAGAAAATATTAAAGATAGTGGCCCGGAATTGTTTTCTTCTAATATAGATGAAATTGCACTAAAAATCGCAGTAGTTTTATTGGAAATAGCGATGGGGCAAGAAAGTTATGCCGCTTTTTTAGAATATATGTCATATATACAAAATGATATACCAACTATACTCTCTGTTGAAAGATTACTTATTACTTATTTAGATTTAGAGGATACAATTCAATTTCCTAAAAATATAGAAATTATTGTTTTACAGAATATTTTACAGTGGTTAAGAGAGGATTCTCTTGAAGTACGTTTTGCAGCTACAAAACTTCTATTTAGGCTTATAAGAAATCCAGAAAATTCAGAACTTATTAACCAGAAAATTGTAGAGTTAGTTAATACCGATTGTGTTTATATTAAGAATCTTATCATAAGACAAATGTATAGAGCAAATGGTATTTCTGGTAAAACACAAGATTATATAATTTCAAAATGTAAAAATGATTCCTGTTTTGTGGTAAGGATGGCATGTAAGGAAGTGCAAGATAATTATAAAATACAATATAATACTACCGTATAGTAAAATAAATCCAGCAGTATATATTTCTGCTGGATTTATTCTGATAAACATTTATATTACATAATATATTTATAAGATAATCAATATAATAATGGAGAAATATTTTCTATTAGATTATTTTTAAATTCATTAATCAAAACTTTGCGGAATTTGAACTTTGGCAGTGGATTAGGCACAGTTTCTGTATAAGTTGTAAAATCTGCTTTGTCTTTCAGATTGTTTTCTCCGGAAAGATGACCTTCTTGATAATTAAATACCTCATATTTTACAGCTTCAGGATCTATAAACCATTTTTTTGCAAATGCATCTACTTCTTTATTAATAGCTTCATAGCGCATTTGATTAATAATGATAGAAATGTCCTTTCCAATATAGCTTTCTGGATTCTTCGCAATTTCATCTACGATTTGATATAGTAATTCTGCGAGTTTTGGTTTAGCTTCTGCGAATTCATTTATCATCTGTCGTATCAGATTTATTTTGATTTCAAAATCAGCTTCATTATAATTATCTTTTGTCTGGTCTAAAGATTCTACAACACCCTGCAGTAGCTCAACAATATATTCAAAGTCTATACGCAGTTTGTTGTATGCAATCAAGTCATAATCATCTAATACAGGGGCTTCAGATGAAGATTCTTCTGGCTCTTTCTTCAGTTCTTCCATGACATTATTATACATAGCAGCATAATCTTCATATTCTTCTTCTGAAAAGTCAAATTTAGGTAAAATGTCTTCTGTATAATTAGAAAATGCCTTTAAATGGGCTAAACTGTTATCTAAAGCGCGAAATAGATGGATAAACGCTTTCTTTTGCTTCCTTGATAAAGCAGCAATATCTTCAGGTGCTTTAGCCAATTCATGAATTGTCTTTACTGCAATTACGAAATTTTCTCGAATAGTATTCCAGTCTTCAGTGACCGGTTTTCCCTCACCACCTCTGGAATAAAGTTTTAATGCGTCATTTGTTTTTTCTTTATACTTATCTGGCGACTGGAAGGTTACAATTTGTCCAAATTGTTTATTTGGTTCGAGTAATCGGTTAGTTCGTGAAAAAGCCTGGATAAGATTCTGAGGATTAAGGGGTTGTCTATCCATAAATAATGTAGAAAGACATGGAGCATTGAATCCAGTAAGTAATCTATCTACTACAATGACTAAATCGAGTTGTTCATTTCTGGAAAGGTATTTACTTTTTTTACGTGCCAGCCGGTCATTGAGATTATTATTGTAAGCCTGTATTCCGTCGATAGTGTAGTTTGTACCAAACATTTCATTGTAATCCAACAAAGATTGTTTCATTTTCTCTTGATTTACTTGGGATGCTTCTTCATTTTCTGTTACGGAATAAGTGATTGCAAATTTGGGGAAATCAGGCATGGCCTTATGAATTTCCTCATTGATCTTCAACGTATCGTTTCCCTCTTTTACTTTTTTCAGTAAATCATAATAATGCTGTGCCTTTTGAATGGAATTAACTGTTAGCATACCTTCATAAGTTTTACCTTTGCTATTTTGCATTCCTAGTTTGGTATAGGATTTATTTAAAATAACATCCAAGACTTCTCTCATGTGAGTTTCACTTTCAAATACAGACTCATCTAAATTCTTATTTCTTGGGCCAAGATTTTCTACCATAAATCCAAGAACAGCTTCATCATGAATAGCTTCCTTTATAGTATAGGAATGGAGACATTCTCCATAGAGTTGTTCGGTTGTTTGAGGAAGGTCACCTGCTTGTTCATATTTGTTTTCTTCAAATATAGGGGTGCCAGTAAAGCCATACCATAAAGAGTTTATAAAAAAGCGTTCTATTTTACGTTTTGTTTTAGGAGTAACTGTGCGGTGGCATTCGTCAACGACAAAAGCTACTTTAAGTTTCCGTATTTTATCAAACTTTTTATTATTTTCTTTTTCGCTTTTACTTAATAATATCTGTATCTTCTGGCGGGTGGTAACAATTAACTGTTGCTTTCTATCAGCGAGCTTTTCAATCAGTGTGTCAACACGATCTGTATCATCTACGGTAATTGTATCGTGTTTTGCGAAAGATTTAAAATCAATAGTAGTCTGTGTATCCAAATCCTTCCGGTCAATTAAAAAGATAGTTTTTTCAATGGAAGGAATATCCATTAATAGATTTCTGGCAGCCTTATAAGAAGTCATTGTTTTTCCAGAGCCGGTGGTATGCCATATAAAACCAGATTTGCCCTGTTTAGATGCAGTACGCATCGCCTCAATCGCATGAATCTGATAAGGACGCAATAGCATTAGTTTTTGAGAATCCGTATGCGTATAAAAAAAAGAAAGAAAAAAGAATGCCAGTCAGTTTTACAATATGTTTATGAACGGATCTTGCGTATATGTATTTTGTAAAAGACTACCGCTTATTTGATAAAGTCAGATACCAGGGCAGGAAGAATTATCTAATAGAAAGGAGGACCGTCTGAAGACGGTGGCGAATACCTCCCCGGCTTAAAAACCCGGGGTATCCTTCGCCTAAATTTTCGATGAAAGTAAAAGATTTATTGGAAAATTATCAAGGAGATAATTACATAGAGATTTACGATTGTTTTTCATGGCAGACAAAAGGATTTAACAATAAAGAAGTGGCTATTAGAAAATATGGTCATTATACAGTGCAATCATGGACGGTGTTAACCACGAAAAATAAAATAAAAATAACAATAAGAAGTCAAATGTAACGAATGAGAGGTTATTCAACATCTCGTTGTCTGTGGCTGAATGCTTTCTAAAAATATTTTCCACAGAAAACGGGTCGTATTAATTAATATATCATACTTTCTATAGAAGAAAATTTTTGATTCTTATTATTTTTATGGAAAGGAGGAAGCCATGGACAACAAAATAATATAAGGATTCCCCTTCCTCAACATCAGTAGGTAGGGGAGGAATTATCTAAAATTCACTAAGCGTCATTGGCGGGCGGAGAGAGATTGGTATCCCCCACTGACAAGAGACTTAAGCAACAGTTGGATTTTCCCGATATTCAGGCTCCGTTAAACTTACCGACTGTGGATTAAAACAAATGAACGAAACACAAGAAAAAGTATATGGATTGCTAGAGAACTATTTAGCATACAGCAGATAAGCTGTTTGATGCATGAAATATGCTTATCGAATTAAAACTACCATATTGTATGCAAAATCAGTTTTTCAGTGACCTCCTTTAGACTGCGGTGCCAAAGAATCATCGGCATTCAGCCTCCACATATTGGAAATTAAAACAAAGGAAGCAGAAAATAAAGTACTGACTTTATTCAGAATTCAGAGAGCAGCGTCATGTTGCTCTCTTTTTTGTTTCATTTTTTTATCATGGAGGGGCTTTTCGAGTACACTGTTGTATTGATTACTCTTGTGGGAATCTGTTATGAGATTTTCACAAGAAATAAATAAACCGCCAATCTGGACCATTGACGGTTTGTAAAAAAATAAACCTTTTGGGGAGATTAATATCTAACTTCCCTTTTTCTATTTCAAATATAACACATTACCATTAGTATGATAGTTTACTGATTTTACAAAAAGAAAGAGTAGTCTATGCTACTCTTTTCTTTATATAATATAATATTGGTTCATTAGAAGTATGACAGAATCGCTAATAAAATAAATTAATTTTATTATACATCATTTGGCTCTTGTTAACACAATTTTTTTACTATTTCCTCTATGTTGCTTACGATAGTTTCATGATTATCATTCCAGTAAATTATAGAACCTGCATCTGACAATTTCTCTAATCCTTTCGCACTATTAATCTGAGTTACCATTTTATTACTTTGCTCTAATTGAAAGATATAATAAGATATACTCTTAATATTATGTTCCATTGTTTCTTCTACTAAGTCATTTTCCGAATTAGTTTCATCATTTTCTCGTAATTCTCTTATAAAATATTCTCTATCTCCTACTGACAACCTTCTCTTTTCTTTATTCCACTCAATATCCTTATTTCCCCAAGTATTAGTTTTTATAACCCATTGTTTTACATTTTTTTGTTTATCTTCTTCTGTATTTTTTTTGTCATCTTCTTCATTTAGATAACTTGCTACATAATATGCCAATACTTGGTATAGCTCTTCCATTTCCTCATTGATATTGACTTTTTTTGGTTTTAATTTATCACAAAAAAGAAGATTTTTTGTTGGTAAATTATGTGGAATTCCTACTACCATCTCTATGTAATGATTTAATGCAGTAAACAAATTTACTCGATATATAAATGACATACCATTATTATCTAAATAATAAATATTATAAAGCGGATCATTAGTAGAATTTAACCGATCAATTCTTCCATATCGCTGTTCAAGATATCCTGGTATAGAAGGAATATGATAATTTACCACATAATTAAATGTTGGAAGATTAATCCCTACCTGAGCAACCTGCCATGTTACTATCAAAATGTCTGGAATTTTTTCATTTTCTTTTGAATAACTCTTCATTTCTAATGTATTATCAAATTTGTTCATAATAAATTGACAAGTTATACCGTTTTTATTTTTATAATAGTGTTTATTATCTTCTCTTATATCGAACCCTTTAGATTCTTCCGGAAATATTTTTTTAAAAACATGTACTCCTTCCTGGCTATTAGACACAAATATAAGAAATCTATTTTTTACTTCTTCTTTTTTATCTAATTTACTAATAATGTTTTTTCGGAGTATATCAGTATCTTCTTTAGAATCCCAGATTTCTACAATCCTTCTTTTACCATTGATTATCTTTGTATCTTCGCTATCAAAAGGAATTGCTTGTGCTATTTCTTTAAACATAAAGGATGTATTGGCAGCTTCCATTTTTTGTTTTCCGCCTTCTGTTGCTGAATAAACATCCTGTACCCAATCCAATTCTGGCAAATAACGAGCTGCAAATATAGTATGGTCCGTTAATATATGAGCTGCTACAAATGCATAATTTATAAAATCCATTTCCCGACTATTTTTATATGGAGTTGCGGATAAAAACATAAGCTTATTTGATTTTAAATTTAGAAGTTCTCTAAACTTAACATTCTCCTTTGAACGAGATTCCGGAACAGATATCCTACCTGTCTGTAAATGTTCGTTTCTTTCTTCTACAGCAATTTGTTGCACAAATTGATATATTGCATTATAAAATGAACTTTCCTTATCAATATTGTTTAGATAATCTTTAATATATTTTTTTCTTTCAATAGAAAAATTTTTATCATTCAAATATTCATCATATGCTTTATTAATCTTATCTGTATAATATGCCTCTGTCTGTTTCTGGTTATTACAAATCAAATCATGTGCTTCATCAATAACAACTAAATCCCATCTTTTTTCTTTTCCATTTAAATAGCCGATTTTATGTGGATTTGACACGATAATGCAACTTTTTTCTTCTATATATGTAGGAATATTTTCCTTTAATGAATTTGTTGTATCATAGGCAACATTATATATGACATTACTATCTATTTTTAATTTTTCTTTTATTTCTTCTTCAAATTGCAAACAAACGGATTTTTGAGTCAATACAAGTATTTTATATCCTTCGTTTTCCATTTGTTTTTCTTTGATGACACTTGCTATTGCAATAATTGCAGATACCGTTTTTCCACATCCAACTTCATCAAAGACATAGACAACCCCCGTTTTTTCCGATCTTATCCTTTTTCCATTCAGCATTTGTGTATAGAGTAAATTAAAATTTTCTCCTACATTTAATAAATCCTTAAAATCATAATTTATATCACTCATAAATATTTCCTCTTATAAATAATCATTTGTTATTCTTCGATTTCCAAGTCTCTACCATTATATCACCTCCCACTGGATTCATCTATTTTTTCTTTTCGCTATAAGGACGGGTTCTTCCAAAACTCTTCGGTATATAAGACATGATCTGCCAATTTCTAATTCATCTCCTCTTCACCTTAGTTTGTAAAAATGTTTATTTCCCAAATTGCTTTCTTATAATTAATATGACAGAATTTCTGATTTTTCTGGTTTTCTGCATATTTTCGGCAAACAAAAAAAGACCGAATGAAGCAGTCTTTCAAAATTCGACAAAAAATGATATAATATTTGCGGGAAGTTGTATAAGGCGGTCTCCCTCCATTTCATTTGGAGGGGTAACCCTCCGGAAAGGAGGGGATTGCATGGTAACATATGAAAATCTTTTTCAATATACGATCATGTTGATCACTCTTGTTGGAATCTGTTATCATATTTTTACTAGAAAAAAATAAACCGCCAGCTTTCGACCCTTGGCGGTTTATTAATAAAACACATTGAGGGGAGACTGTTTCAACTTCCCTTTTTCTATCCTCAATATACCATATCTTTTTAACAAATGCAATCTTTTTTCCACACAATTAGTATGACAGAAAGTCAAAAAACACATTTTTATGTAGAAAAAGTTTTTCTCTCAAAAGCTGGAATATTTTTTATCTATTTTTGTTGATTTTCAGGTAATATTATGGTATTATACAATTGTTAATAAGCATTGTGGAACGTACTCCGGTGACCTTCGGGCCCGGGGTCTTTTCATTTCCCTACTTTCTTCATAGATAAAGCTCAGAAAAAAATTTCTCTTCTGAGCTTTATTATTTAAAGGCAGCCGGCTTTCCAATTAATAACAACTATACAGATAATACAAAGTTGTAACTGTACCACTCTGATAATGATAACTCACAGTTTTATTCCATAAAACTTCTTTTTCCGAATTATCTCTTTTCCAATCAGCGAAAGGGATTTCCACTTTACTATCGTCTCTGCCAATACGCTTAACAGATTCGAAATATCCCATTTTAAATAAACTTCCATCACTTACATTTATGTATTTAATTACAACACGAGCTAGAATAGTTCTGGGTTTAAAACTATTTTCTTTCAATATAGTCTCAATTTTAATTGCCTTAATTGTAATATAGTTTTCTGACAACCACTCGTTTATTTGTTTTACTGCTTTTTGATTACTGGATAAAATCGAAAACTTAAATGATTTCTCCTGTACCGGATACAAAAAGGCATCCGATTGTTTTTCATAGCTTTCCTTTATCTGAATCTTAGCTCCACAATATGGACAAAATTTCATATCGCTCATTATTTTTTTCCCGCATTGCATACAAAACATACAGTTATTCTCCTCTCTTCTCTTCTGCCAACAAAGCCCAGAAAAATTCTGAGCTTTATTATTTAAAGACGACCTGCTTTTTTCAGGATTAAATTATATCCTTCATTTTCTGCATCTTCAGTTTCAATATTTACATCTAATTTCCCCTCTTTATTTACATTCGGATATTTAGATGCATATTCTGTATTATAGCCAATATAGCAGTTGTTATTATCAAAGAGACTGCTGTATTTCATTATAACCGTTTCATCAATCACATAAGCGACACCATCAATACAAGCTAAATTGTTCTGATGTGTCGGTGTCTGACCATAACTTCTATCTGCACCTGCCTGTCTTACACAACAATCTACTCCTGCAAAATTACACATATATGCGATAGCTTTTGAATATCCTGTACAATCTGTATTCATATGATAGGTACCGATATTAAATACATAATGTGATTCTCTATGATCTACAATATAGTCCAAAATAGCATTTACCTTCTGCATATCTGTCATGGAAGAATTTGTAATTTCTCCAACAACTTTTTTACATTGATATCTAAAAGTTGATACTGGATTATATCCTTTGACAATAAATGTCAACTTAACACCTTTACGAGTTATAATCTCTGAAGTTCCGTTTCCCACAATTTTAGCATTAACCCAAGAATTTTCAGTACCCTTTTGTTCATGATCTAAATTATTAATTACTTCTTGATTAGATGAAGATTTCACGCCAGAATAAAAATAAGACTGTCCATTAAAAATATATGTTCTGTTTCCTTTTAATTCATCCTCATCGTATATTTTATATGTTCCCTCTGGCAGAACAATCTTTTTCGCTTTTGTAAAATCTGTTGGGAGATAATAAGCTTCAAAAAAGCTATTATATGTTAAATCACTCTTAGAAAGGGTTAATACCCCATCTGCAGAAGTCTTCTTATCTAATGCAGTTTCATATGAAGGTGTTTCATCTTCACCATCATTATCATTCTTTCCAGAATTATTACTTCCGTTATTACCACTGGATGTATCATTCTTCTTTGTTGTATTCTTGGAAGTAGTCTGTTTCTTCTTTTTCTTAGAAGTTTTCTTTTTTGTAGAAGTTTTCTTTGGGATCACTCTGATCTTAATCCGTTTTGTCTTTGTATTTTTAGACTTTGCTTTTACGATAATAGTAACCCGGCCAGGTCTTTTTGCTTTTACAACACCTTTGCGGTTAACTGTAGCGATTGCTTTGTTGCTGCTCTTATAAGTAACCTTTGCTGCTACTTTCTTTGGGGCTACTTTAACTTTGATTCTGGAACGCTTTCCTACGGTAAGTTTCTTTACGGATGTTACTTTGATTGTTCGGATTTTTCCCCGTTTGCCAACGGCTGATGCTTGCTGTGGTAAAAAGATTCCTGCAACAGAAGCAAATACAAACATTGCCGCAAATACGATTGCCATGATACTTTTTTTGTTCATCTTTTTCATCATAATTTTCTCCTTTTCTTATTAACCATGATTTCTTTTATTATTAGTATGATAGAAAATTTAGAATCACGATTTTTCTGTAGAAAAAATTTTTCCCTCTCAAAAAGGAGTATACCATAAATCTGAAAAAATGCAAAAAGGCAGGACAATCAATCCCTATGTTAACTACACAAAAATACGAATTCGTGTTAGAATAAGAGAGCTACCGCCCCTAGACAGGTACAGAAAGGGGGTGCGTTCCTTTGAATTTAATTTCATCATTTATACTTTCTATTCTGGCAAGTATAATCGCCTATTATATTTGCAAATGGCTGGATAGAAGGTAATATCTGGTAGCCAGCCTAGGGATTGTCCACCCTGCCAAAACGGATAAAAACCCCCGGAGGTGCAAGCTCCGGGGGTTTTTACTGCGTTCCTTTGAACACATTTCATCATGTTGCCTACTGGCATTATATCATATGCAATTCCTATTTGCAATATGCATTATCTATTTTTGTGGACTCCAAGTCTTTACTATGATATCTCCCCCAACAGGATTATATGGCAATTCTTTATCGAATTTCTTGACTGCTCGCTCTATGTTTTTCTTAATATCTTCTTCATCGGACATAAGCTGTATCGTATCCTTATTAAAATATTGAACATAAACGTCATTTCCACCATATGCAGAAAGCGGAATAATAACATATTCCCTTTTGATTGACAATTCCATTTTATTCACACTGGCTCTGACCAATACTCTTTGTCACATCTCTATGTATCCGGCAAAAAAGTGTATCTGTTCGTTTAACGCAAGAAGGTTTTCCTCTTTTAACAGATGCTCATGAAGTCTTTTAACCAAATCTTCTGGGTAGTTTACTTTACCGATATTGTCCTCAATCCAGTTTTCGATAAATATCTCACCTGTTTTATCTCCAACCACTTCAAACGAGTTGACACCATAAGTACATATAATGAAATCTTTTGTTGTAAATACCTTGGGAATTCTTCCTCGTTCTTTATCTTCCTGTAATTTTCCATCGATAAAACAGGACCCTTTTGTATCCCCGTACCCTATGATACGGTCTTTAAAAAACGTCAAACCTACAAAACTCATATGTTCCCTTCTACCTTTCTCTTTTGTATTTTCTGTTATTTTATCAGATAATACCGTTTGTGTACAGGCAGGATATTCACTATAGCGAGAAGGTCCACGATCCCAAAGCGGACAAGATTCTGTATAAATATTTTGCATTCTTTCTTCACTCCTTTTGCAAAAACAGCCACCGGTCACCCGATGGCTGTCTGGTCAATTTTTAGAAGATTATTTGTCTTCTTTTTTCTTTTTACCTTTCACAAGGAATGCAACTCCTGCGATCACAAGAATCACTGCAGCTGCTACGAAGATATACATCTTCATGTTGTCACCTGTCTGGACTTTCTTTCCGCGGGAATATGTTCCACGTTCCTGAGATGTCTTTTTGGATTTAACAGGTTTCTTTACTTTGATGATGTTTACGCTCTGTGCTTTATCTTTAATATCTGTGTGGTTTGCAATCTCTGCTTCACCCTCATACAGATGTTCAAAAGCAACTACGGTCTTACCGCCTAATGCAGCCGCATCAAATTTGAATGTTACTGTTGCTTCACCGCTGACACGTTCTGTCTTTTCAAGTGCATCCTCGGCAGCGTCTTTATTAACATCACCTACCACTGTATCTTTTTCTTTCGATACAGTATCCCCGCCAGCCACAAAACTTGCAGTGGCAGTTACTTCTTTGCCATTGACTTTGATCGCTTTTCCAGTCTTCTTATCCATTAATGTTCCTTTTAATGTATAAGTCTTACCTTTTTCAAGGTTCTGGTATTTCACTACATCATTGATTGTAACTTTGCCAGCTTTAACACTGTGCTTTCCAGTCTTGGCATCGGTAGCTTTTGTTCCAATCTTAGGGATATATACCGTCTGTGCTTCATCCTCGATATCCGCATGGCTGCATAATGTAACATCTCCCTGCTTTAAGTCTTCGAATACAACAGTACTCTTTCCACCTAAGCCGGTTGCAGGGAAAGTAAAGGTTACTTCTACAGTGCCATCGCTTTCCTTTGGAGTAAAGGATTCGGATTTTGAACGGATCTCTTTGCCTTTGGCATCAAGGAATGGTTTTCCTGTAGATTTATCCATCAGCACACCGCTCACCTGATACGTTTCTCCAACATGGAGGTTCTTATAGGTTACAGTATCAATGATTGTGATTTCTTTATCTTCACAGGAAGTATTGATCTTTGTCTTGGCATCGGCAGCCTTTGTTTTGATAGATGGAACATATACGGTCTGTCCTTCATCCTCAATATCCTCATGAGAGGTAACTTCCACTTCATTTGTGTACAGTTTCTCGAAAGCAACGAACTGCTTTTCAGCAAGCAGGGATGTATCTACCGTAAATAATACATCTACGCTTCCATCTGCTTTTTCTGGAGAGAAAGTTGTCTCTCCTGTGATCTGCTTTCCATCTGCATCAAGGAACGGTTTTCCTGTTGCTTTATCCATTAATACTCCGTTTACTTTATACTCCGTGCCAGGCACTAAGTTTTTGTAAGCTACCGTATCACGGATAACAACAGATTCACCAACTTTTACCGTATGGCCTTTGCCGTCAAAGTCAGTTGCAGTTGTTCCAATAGATGGCCAGTGAATGCTCTGATTTTCATCGTTGATGTCTGCATGGGTTGCTACCTCTTTGCCATCACGATATACATGTTCGTATGCTACAACAGTTTTGCCTTCCAATGCAGATGCATCAAAGGTAAAGCTTAATGTAATCTCTCCATCTACCCGTTCGTCAGAAACAGATTCCTTGCCAACTTCTTCTGTATCATCCTGTCCAGCAACAAACTCTCTCTCTGCTGTCACTTCGGATTCTGTTCCATCCTCGTTTTTAACAACAAATGGTTTTCCAGTCTCCTTATCCATCAGGACACCCTTTACAGAGTATTTCTTTCCTTTCTGGAGATTTGTGTAAACAACAGTATCTTTAATCGTTACGGACTTCTTAACTGGAGAAGTATGGTTTCCAGTCTCGTTGTCTTTTGCAGTTGTTTTTGCACCCGGCGTAAAGAATGTCTGGTTCTTATCTGTGATATCCGCATGAGCGGCATACAGTTCGTCTTTATGGTAAACATTTTCGAATACAACGGTTGTCGTATTTTCAAGTCCTGTTACATCAAAGACAAATGTCACATCAACTGTTCCGTCTTTTTCTTTCGGAGTAAAGGTTGTCTCGGAAACGATCTCATTTCCATCTCTATCTTTTACTTTTTCTCCAGATTCTTTTGACATCAGTGTGCCTACTACTTTGTATTCTTTACCAGGTTCCAGATTCTTGTAGGATACCGTATCGATCACAGTTGTAACCTTTTTGTATCCTTCACTGTTCTGGTCTGTCTTCTCATCTACTTCATAAGACGTATCTTTAGAACCAGTCTTCTGATCGACTGCAGAAGTCTTCACTTCTGGGATAAGGATTGTCTGTCCCTCATCGTTGATATCCTCATGGGTTGCTGTTGGAACAGTTTCTTCTTTTCCATCATCCCCAACGAGATATACCTTTTCAAAGACAACAAGTTCCTCTCCATTGAAATCTTTTGTTGGGAAGGAAGAAAGTTTCACATCTACCGTTCCCTTGCGTGTATCTTTCCAGAGCGCATCATCATTCGCAATACTGCTCTTTTCTGTACCTTTTTCTTCTACCGTAAATTTCGTCTCGCCTGTAACATTCTTTCCGTTTGCTGTAACGGCTTTTCCTGTCTTTTTGTTCATGAGTACGGCTTTTATAACATAAGTCTTGCCTAATGCTAATCCATCATAAGATACCGTATCTGTGATAGATAAAGCATCCTGCTGTTTCGCATAATTGCTTCCAGTCGCACTATCCATGGCTTTTGTACCAATCGTTACGGTTGGATCAGTTAATTCAAAGGATACTTTCTTATCCTCTGTCGTCACTTCAAAAGAGGAAGTTGCTAACTGATATCCTGTATTATTCGCACAACGTTTCTCTGTCAGCTTGTAATGTCCTACCGGAAGTTTACCTAAACCAGCGGTTTTACCTTCAGAATCTCTAGATATGGATTTGTGGAACCATAATGTATCATCTGTAGCGGATGAATACTTTCCATCTTTTCCAACTGTTACTGTATAAGATTCTTTTGTATCCAGATTTTCAATTGTAAATGGAATGTTGGCAAGTGCTGTGCCCTTATCATTTTTCTTAGTAAATTCAAAATCTGCTCTAGGTAGTGAATCTCCTACAATATAAGTAGAGGTTCCATATACATCCTGTACCTGCTGCCCTTTCTTGGCATACATAATCACTGTAGGATTTGCATCATTAGCAAGAATTTTTCCAGCTGGATTGATTACTTCGTAATGCACTGCTGAGAAACCAGTTCCAGATTTTGTTTCTTTAAGGCCTAATGTTCCCAAAGGGACATTTTGAATGACAGCCCTAAACGTTACTGTATTATCTGAATTATTTCGAATATCAACCCCAGTAGCTCCTTTTTTGATAATCCATGTTTTTGTTGCCTGCTTTGATTTTAATTCATTGGTATTATAGTATCCGCCTGTATAAAAGCTAAGAGTAAATTCCGTATTTTGTAAAGATGTTGCATTTACCTTATTCTGTTCATTCTTTCTTAACTTCTTTGTAATCTTTAACTGCAGGTCACAAGTCTCTGCATTATCCTTTGTATTTACCACCGTAGTCGCACCACTGGAAGTCTTTGCCGTATAAACAGTTGCATCCTCTTTATATCCTGAAGGGGCCTTTGTCTCGCGTACATAATATGTACCGTTTTCAAGTCCACCTAAAGAGCCTTTCGCATTTGCATCAAGAGTGATGCTGCCGACAGCATTTTTCTTTGCTGTTGCATCTGCTTTTGTCTTAAAGATACCGTAAACAGCACCCTTTAAGGAATACAGGTTATTTCCGTTTGTAACGGATGGGTCTGCGGAACTCTTATTGATAGAAATCTTACCGGAAGCTTCGGAGAATTTTACTTTATACATACCAAATCCAGCCTGTGAGTTCATTTGAGGAGTAACCATACCAAAGATGGCATAATTCTCCTTTTCACTTACGAACATAACACTGATACGAATCGGAGAACGTGTCTTACTCTGACGAACCTGTGCCCCATCAATCTTCTTTGTATCGTATGAAACTGTTCCGATAGGTTTCATAACAGTACCATTGCCGATATGACAGCAGTTTAATGCATAAACTTCTGATCTTGAGTTATCCGCAAGCTGTGTCCAATCAACATCTGCTTCTCTTCCTGTATTGGAACTTTTTCCTGCCTTGTATTTTACAAAATCCTTATCCACACCAAAACGGTAGTTCATATAATATGTCCAATCCGCATGGGTATCAAATCCGTTTCTTTCATCCTTGATCGTCTTGTGGTTAAAATCATATGTGTTATCCGCTTTTTTGATCGCATTATAAGTATGGCCTGATTTTTCAGAAATAGCAGCTCCCCACATATAATCGTCCATCAATCCAAGATTCTTACGTAACCAGGATTTTTTATCAACAACACTTGTTGGATCATTTTGATGTTTATACAGATACGGTTCGTCAGCCCAGTATAAAGTGGACTTATAAGTAGAATACGTACCCTCGTTTTCTTTTGTAAGATTTTCTTTTAATTTTACACCAGGGACAGCTTTTAAATCTGCTTTGGAAGTACTTGTACTTGCAGCATAAGCAGCTACTGCCTTTGGTTTGATAGTGATATCAACACTGGTGGTTGTCATAGCATTGGATGCCAGAGTCAGTACACCATTGTCTTCATCATAAGCAACACTATTGTCTGTCAGTTCGATCGGTTCTTCATTTCCATTTACTTTAATGGAAAAATAAGATGCATTGATATTCTCTGCGGTATCTTTTGTGGCTACCGGAATATCAAACTGTACATCAAGGTCATCTCCTACAACTACCTGATCGGCAGCTTTTACTTTTACATCCGGGTTCTGGTTATCAATGTGTACAGACACACCAGATTTATCGGAGATACTGCTGTCATAGCGGAAGAAAAGCTGTGCCTGAACAGGCGCATTTCCCATTTCTTTCACTTTCTCATCAGAGAAACAGCTTACTGGGACTTTGATGCATCCCTTTTCTGCATCCCATGTTGCATCTTTGATAATCTCGCCATCATTGTTGTTATAAGCGACATCACAGGAAACCAGTTCGAGATTTTTCTTCTGGGAAGTGATATCTGGATAGATATAATAAAATTCCCCATCGGATTTGCTCTCATAAACAGGTAATTCCTGCTGATACTGACCGATAAATGCACCAGCATCTACCGTTGTATCCTTCATCAGCTTATCAAGAGTAATGTTTTCCTCTGTTTTAGAAGAATCTGCCAGAGTATATTTTACAACCATATTCCGGTCCACATGGTCTTTATTCTCTGTCTGCTCCTCGATCTTCTTTTCAACATCGACCGCATCCTGTGCGACTTCTTTTGTTGTCAGTTTTTCAGAAGATTCATCGGCGGTTGTTTCCGCTTCTGTTGTTTCTTCTGTCTTAGCACTCTCTTTACTGTTCTTGGAGGATGTGTCATTAACAACAACTTCTTTACCTTCATCACCAACGACCTTTACCGGCTCATTTGCCTCCTCTGATTTTTTAGTACTTTCGGTACTCTCAGAGACTTCCGAAGCCTTTTCCTCCGATTCGGTGGCAGTTGTCGTTTCCGCAGCTTTTTCTGTAGCTTCCTGCTCTTTACCTGCATCAGCATCCGTTTTTGATTCTTCTGCTTTTGCATCTGTCGCTGTGGAAGCTTCTGTTGCTGCCTCTGTGTTCTCACTGCTTTTAGCCGGTTCTGTAGTGGCCTCTGTTGAGATTCCGGTTTCTGTTGTTTCACTTTTGGCAAAAGTACTTGCTGCCTCACTTTTATCTTCTGTTTCTTTCCTCTTTGCACCAACAAGAGAGGCAATTGTCTGCCCTTTTTCCATTGTTCCTTCTTCATAAGAGGATGTTACCAAGACATCCTGTGCTGGCATTGTGAATGTTACAACGTCTTCATGCTTTTCATCAGCAAAAAGTTCAACATCCAGCTTCTTTTTTGTTTCAGGATCAATAAGGGACAGCTTTTTGATGATATACTTAGCATCCGGCTTTACCTTAATGGATACTGTATCACCTGCCTTCACCTTTTTGGTTAAAGCTTTCTCTTTTGTAGTAGCTTCTGTGTTCTGCTGCTCCTTGCTCTCATCTTTCTTTGCTTCTTTTTCTGCATCAAAGATAGCAACGGAACCGTTTTCTGTCTTGTCCAATGTAAGGCTGTATGTGGTTTCTGTTTTAGCTGCTGCAATAAGTGGTGTTCCACTGATGGCAGAACCACAGAATAAAAAGCCTGTCAGTACACCGGATATAGATAGGCTTTTCTTCTGTTCCCGAAAATTCCTTTTTGCAATGATTTCTAGTTTTTCTTTCTTGGCTGTAAGTTCCGCTATCTCTGTATCTAATGAAGACACCAACTCTTTATTTTTTAAATAACCTGTATCATACGGGCTGTAATAATCATTCATTTTTTTCTTAATAGAATCAACTTGTTCTTGTATTTTTTTTCGTGATAAAAGAATTTCTGATAAAACCCCAGATACACAGGCACTTGTCACAATAACATTATCTCCATGCAGATATTTTTGTAATATCTCCTTCGTCATGATAGGAATATCCATGTCTGCAATTCTTTCAATATTTTCATTAGAATCAGAAATCGCCTGAGAAATTTCTTTATATCCTGTATAGTTTTTTGCAAGAAGAATTAAATGGGTTCTGCTGTTGGTTTCTGACCGAATATAAGCCTCTACTCCTAAAATTGGCTTGATGCCTTCATTTTTACATAAGTCATAAAATTCAATCCAGCCAGCGGCAGTACCATGATCCGTAAGAGCAATAGCTGTAGCTCCCATTTTCTTTGCTTCTTTTACAATATCCGCAAGTTTTAGAGGAGCGTCTTTTAATGAATATTCTGAATGTGTATGTATAAACCCGTATGCTTTCATCAAAATTTAAGCGAAAATCCTTCTTCTCTCTCTTAAGGAAACTCGCCACCGCCTTCAGACGGTCCTCCTTCCTATAATATAATGATGGTTTCCTTATTGTTACATCATTTCTCCAGTGAGACAGATATTTTAATCCACGCATCCGCGAGGGATGCGACTCTCTCAAGGTTGCCTCAGATGCTGGGAAGCCCTGTTTTAATCCACGCATCCGCGAGGGATGCGACGCGAAATCATATAAAATTGGTAACAATTTCACTGTTTTATTTAGAAAGTTTGTACAAAAATTTGATATTGTAACTTTTTACATTTCTATTTTTTAGAAAAGCAAGAACAATATTTTTTGTTTTTGTAGTGCGAATCTCCCGGGATTCTTGCGTTGCTTCCGATTCGCACCAACTTTCTCATATATAGTATGTTAGAATTTGAAGTCACTCTATTTTTCTGTAGAAAATTTTTTGGTGGTTCACACTCTCTATTCCTGACTGATGATTCTTACCAGTATATCTCTCGTTACACAGGCTTTTCGCTCCAATGTAGATATCAGTATAGGATACCACTTTCGTTGTTTCATGTATGTAACAGAACAATGATGCATGGAGGAAAAATCTATGAGTCATGACGATCTAAAGAGGAAATTTAGGGAGGAAAAAAATGAATGTGTCAAATATTAGTGGAAATTTAGCAAAAGATCCGGAGATAAGACAGACCGGAACAGGTGGAGAATGTTTAAACCTTTATGTAGCAGTAAAAAGGCCTTTTGCCCATGGAGATATAGTAGATTATTTTCATTGTATTTCTTATGATGAGAAAGATATTCTGTATGCGAGAAAATTTTTAAAAAAAGGAAGCTGCATGGTCATAAATGGGTATATTAGTTTTAAAAAAGAAACAAAATTAGGGAAATATGCTTATTCCACACGATTAAATATTATTTCAATGGAGGGAGTAGCTCGTTTAAAAGAAAACGCAGTAAGAGAAATACCAGTACAAGAACAAGATACTACTGTTTTCCCTGAAGAAAAAACTGCTATTAAAGAAAATATGCCAAAACAAACACTGGAAGAGAGTTTTGACGTAATGGATTGCACACAACCGGGAACAGAACTTCCGTTATGACAATCATAGATATTGTTATTTTAAGGAGCTTTTATAGCTCCTTTTCTTTTTTGTAAAAATTTTATACATAAAAATAGACAATATTGGAATTCTTTCATACTATCTTTAAGAAACATCATTAAGAAAGGAGATTAAAATAATTATGAGAAGGAAAATATTAGGCATTGCATTGATTCTCTTGGCTGGCCTTTGTTTGTGTCTTAGCTTAAATCAAGCAGATAAATACCACCAAGCAGAAAAAACTTATGATGATATTCTTGAGAAATATACAAAAGAAAAGAAAGTTTCAAAGAAAAAACAAGATTTTGTGGTAGATTGGAAGAAATTATGGAAAACGAATAAAGATGTTGTTGGGTGGATCAAAATGGATTCAGGTGCAGACTATCCAATTCTTCATGGAGATTCTAATGAAGAATATTTGCATACTGATCTTTATGGAGATTATAATATTAATGGCAGTATTTTTGTCAATGCAGATAATTCCAGAAATTGGAGTGATCCAAACACGATTATTTATGGTCACAGAATGAATAATGGCAGTATGTTTGGCAGTAATAAAAAATATATGGAAAAGGATTATCTCAAAAAGCATCCTGATTTTTCCATCTACCGTCCTGATGGATGTTATGTTTATAAAATATTTAACGTCATGGTTGTTGAAGACGGAACATATCCATATACATATCAATTTCCTGATAAAAAGAGCTATATTGAATATCTCTCTAAAGTAAAACAATATTCTTATTATGATAGTGGAATTACAGTTCCTGATGCCAGACAAATTGTTACGCTTTCTACCTGTACTTATATCAATCATGTAAAAAAAAAGGCTTGTTATTCAAGGTTATATTCGACAGATACGGGAATATAAAGGTATGGTACAAAAAAGGAAAATAAATATATTAGAAGATAATGCATTTTCAAAAACAGAAATGGAGGATACCAATGATAAAGAAATTGATTAAAAATGTTATATATGCAATAATATTTGTTTGCATTATAGGAGCACTCTGTATTTTTTCTACGACTTTTGTTTCTCAGCGTGTAGATGTAAATGGAAATTCGATGAATCCGACTTTATTTAATAATGACAGTTTGTGGCTTAATAAACTAACCTATCATTTTCAAAATCCAAAAAGATTCGATATTGTTGTGATTGATACGGATCTTAATGGGGGCGAATATATTATAAAAAGAATAATAGGGCTTCCTGGAGATACCATTCAAATAAAAAATCAAAAAGTTTACATTAATGGAAAAAGGCTTCAAACGGATATATATGGAAAAGAGCCGATTGAAGATGCCGGAACAGCTGCAAATTTAATGGTATTAGGAAAGAATGAATATTTTGTATTAGGAGATAATCGGAATGATAGTGATGACTCCAGATTTCCAGAAGTTGGAGTTATAAAAAAGAATAGAATAATCGGAAAAACGTCGTTTCGGCTCTTGCCAATAAAAAATATAGGAAAATTGGACTAAAAATAAGGCAGTTACTGTTGTTGTAACTGTCTTATTTTTTTAATGAGCATCTGCATTATAGTCATTATCTGTTTATTAACACATTCCTCTTTGCTCAAGTAGTGTTTTCAATCTTGTCCTTCGATTTCCTGCCTGTATCGTCTTAATAGCTGTTTCTAAGGCTGTACCTTCATTAATGATGATGCATTGTTTTTTTGCTCTTGTGATGGCAGTATACAAGAGGTTCCTCACCAACATGATTTTGGGCTTCATAGGCATAACAACAATGACAATTGGAAATTCACTTCCCTGCGACTTATGTATTGTCATTCCATATGCAAGGCGGATATCTTCCATCATATCTCTTGTAAGAACATATTCTTTCTCGCGTATTTCAACATGTAACTGTTTGTTCTTATCAATAGATCTTATAATTCCAATATCTCCATTATAATAATCCGCCTCGTAATTATTTTTGGTCATGATGATCTTATCATTAACTTTATAGCATCCTTTTCCATAAAAGATTTTGTCTTTGGATGTATTCAAACACTCTTGTAAAATAGTATTTTGATTTACCACACCGGAGATTCCTTCCTTACTTGGGCACAGTATTTGAATTTTAAATGGATCTTTGGGATCATAGTATTTTTTCATAATTCCCTTTACTTTCTCCATGCTTTCTGTTTCAGTTTTTGTTTGAATGATCTGAAAATCTTTTCCTGTTACAAGAGAAGTTCTTCCCTCATTAATCCTTTTAGAGTTATCAATAATTGGAGAACCGCCTTTTTGTCTAAATACATCTGTCAACATGCATTTAGGAATAAACTTGTCGTTAATATCTAATAAATCATGAAGAACAGCACCCGGACCGACAGATTCTAACTGATGAATGTCTCCTACAAGAACAAGTGTTGCTCCAGTTTTTATAGCATCAATGAGCATGGAAAATAATGAAATATCCAGCATTGACACTTCGTCTACGACAATCAAATCTGCATCAATCGGATCGGAAGCATCCTTGAAGTTTGCATCTTCCCCGTAGGGGGTATAATTCAATAGTCTATGTACAGTGCAAGCTGGCATTTCTGTAGATTCAGCCATTCTTTGAGCTGCCCGGCCTGTAGGTGCGCAGAGCTTTACAACATCTTTTGGATGCATTTCCTGATAGGCTAAAATAATTCCTTTAATTGTAGTTGTTTTACCTGTACCTGGACCTCCTGTTAATATTTTTATCCCTTTTGATTCTAATATCTTAGGGAAAGCCTCTCTCTGTTGTTTTCCGTAGGACATTCCACAAGCCTTTTCAGACTTTCTTATCAATCTTGCATCAAAAGGAATTTTTTCTCTGTTAGATGTCAGCCGGATAATATTTTCTACAGCATTATTTTCAGCATCATAAATTTTTCGATTATATACAATACCGTTTTTCTTATTACTTTTACAAAATAATTCTCTTGTCTGATAGAATACTGATAATACAGAAGTAAGTTCTATATTATTACTGTCATCTCCTGTACGTATAATTGTTCGGTTTACAGCCTTTGCAAAGTCATTAAGAGAAGTCCATGTATGTCCATTATTTTCTATATTCTATATTCTGAAAGCAGAAATAACCCCAAAACAACTATATATAAAGGATATCCGGCACCTGCTGATACTGGACATAGATTTCAAGTTACAGATGAATGGGGATTTAATATTATCGAACTAAAAAAATGCCAGCATCATGATAGACATACCGATAAATTATATACACGTTATCAAATGAAGATTAAAATTAATCCCAGAGCAATGTTTCATCGCAAGGTTTATCCTTATCTTTATATCGCAAGCCTGGATGATATAAAAGCTGCAATTAAACGCCTCAAGGAATTCTTAAATGTAACGCATCTAACTCCCTTCGTCACTTTTGAACGCTTTAAAGTCACCCGATTAGATTTATGTGTAAATATAGATTTGGGTGCAAATAGTCTTTCCGAAGAATATATGCGTATTCTTCGGAAAGGAAATAATCTTTATCATATGATTAGGATGAAAGAATATAACCCATCTCAAAAGAGATGGGTTCCAACAAAGCATTCTTTTACTATAACATCTGCACCAACTGCTTTTATTGAATTTTCTTGTTATAATAAATATAAACAACTGGAAAACGAAGATAAAAAATATACTACAGAAGAAATTTCGGCTGCAAAAGGTATTATTCGAATAGAACTCCGCATGAGTCATCCAAAAATTTTACAAGAGAAGCAGAAATTAAATATTTCTACAGAAGAAGATATATTATTAAATGCAAATATATTATCAGAAGACAATATCCCTAGATATATCAAATCTTGTTTTGGAGCCGGTTATTTTACAACAGCTATTAAGGCAAAACAAAAAATTTTAGATTCTTCTTGCCATATGAAAACTAAACAATCTATGATTGACATGGTTGAACGCGCTAGCTCTAAAGGACAGACTTTAGAGAAAATTAAATGTGATATTGGCAAAAAGAAATTTTCTAGCTTGATGAAGCTATTTAATCAACTTGGTATCTCTCCCCTTACAATTAGGGCAAAAGCTAATATTGAACGAATGGAAAATCCTTTGTATTACATTCATTATGCTAATGCTAATTACCCCAAATAATTAATACACGATTAAATAACTTCTGCCTTTCTTCTCTACTCCATATAGAATTATTATGATAAAAAATACCATCGAAATCTTATAACTTCGATGGTATTTCTTCTATAATCAAGTCTCTCATCCTAAATTAATTATTATTTACAATATCCTTTACTCTTTCGATATCCATAGCTAATATATCACTGATTTGTTCTATAGAGTATCCTTTCTTATACATTCTGATAGCCGCCTCAGCCAATCCTTTTTCAACACCTCTTTCTTCTATTCCCTGACTTAAATTACACATCTCGCTCACATCCTTTCTGATATCGCTTTCTAAAGGAATCCGAAACTCATTCCCTATAATATCAAGCTTTTCGTCCACATTTAACTTTGAAGATAGTAAAGCTCCCAACAAGCGATGTAATTCGTACTTTTCCGTTTTCTCTGGTAAATCTTCTGCAATCCCTACTAATACAATATTTAATAAATTAATGTCTCCCTTCCAATTATGAGAGCCAATTATATCATCTCTGGTAAGATGAATATGACTCATACTGTGTTCATCTATATTCATACAAATCCAAATGGAATATACTCGCTTAATATTATTATAATTAGATTTTACAAAATCTCTTCCTTTCTGAGAAGAAATCATGCGGCTCACATAGAAAATCGCTCTATTTAGTATATCGTAACTGGACGGTTCTGCTTTCTGTGCTTCCACATTTACAATAATTTGTGAAAGCCCATCCTGCATCCGGACATAGAAGATAATATCAAAGCGTATCATTCCCTCATTGATTTCGCTATTTTCTGTATTTAACCCAATTACTTTCTCTTGTTTTTCTACATTAGTCACTCCACCATCTATCGGCACCGAACTAATATGTGGTTCTCCTTCAATATACTGCACTACATCTGCCGGATTCATGCCTTTAAACTCTTCTACAGTATTTACCAGTATATGAGCCAATATGATTTTATGACCTATAAGCTGCTTTGCCTTATTATCATACTGAGCCTTGGTATCCGTTGCTTTTACCGACATTTTAATATCTGTATCCACAATGCCCTCCTTACCGCTTATCTATATCACTTACAATAATTTTTTATAATATTATTTTATCATAGAGAAAAATAATCCTCAACACAGACTTATCTATACTGAATAAATTCAATTACAGACTGCTTTGTTATCTTCCATCGACTTCCCACCTTAAAAGCCTGTATCTGTCCTGTGTGTATCAAATCAAGCAAAGTATTTTTTCCAACTTTTAATAGTTCTTTACATTCTTTGAATGTCATTATTTCAGGAATATATTCATACATAAATTTCCATCTCTAAATAGTTTTTTACAAAAATCAGTTTGTATTCGCTCTTATTGTTCTGTTTTAGTTTAAGTTAGATGTGCATGTATGCTTCTATTTCAATTTTAAGTAATTATTTATTTAAATTTAATATATGCAGAGAATTTTTCAAGATAAGGTCAGTAGACGGTTAAAAAAAGAAATTGGAAAAATCCAATTTCTCAATCATTGTTACCATATTATATAATAATATATTAGGATTATCTCCGTTTCCTTCATGTATGATCATGTATGTTCAGTCGTTTTTCTTCTTGTTCTTCCTCTTGGTTTCCCCCTATTATATAATATGTTGATGCAAAATAAAATTTTATAATTTTATTCTACTTGGGTATATATCATTTCTAGAAAATTGTTAAATAATCAATAATTTTACATGAGACGATAAAAGTCAAAAACTCTCTTATCATAGCTAATATTTAAATAGCCCTCTTCTTCAGTATCTCTATTCTATGTAACTCTGTATTTTAATATAACTTGTTTTCTATGTTGGTTTATGGCATATCTCATGTATAAAACAATAAAACCTCAGAGATTTTTTCTGAGGTTTTATATTAATTTTAAATTATTTTCCCTTATTCCGTTTTGAAATAGATATATTTATATTAATATTTGTATCATTTCCCTTTTTCTTTAGAAGACCTCCTGGTTTTGGTGGTCCCTCTTCATGTTTAGTAGAAAATGGAACTAAGTCATTTATTTTATTCAAGACTTCCATTCCGGGAATACCCTTTTTATTTGGTAAAGATGTTTTACCTCCCAATATACTTTTTTTCTTCTGCATTTACTTTTCCTCCATATAAATCATTGCTATATCATCTTAGAAAGAGTGACTTTTAAACGATTTGCCATTGGAGCGAATGATATAAGGGTGATACCACCTGATACTACAGCTCCAAGAATCGGGATTGCTTTGCTTCCAGCACTAACAGCTTTTGCTGCAGATTTAATACCAATCGCTCTAACAATTTTAATAATCATTTCTCTGGATGCTTCAAGAATATTTTTAAAAACAGCCAACTCTCTTCTCAGCGCAGTGATTGTTTTATTTCTTGTTGTTGCGGGAGGGCTATTCTGCAATGCCCTCTGGGACAATATACAACTCCCGGCATTTACTGTTACACCATTACACAGCAGTCTGGCACACACAAACGTGGGCATTACGACCAGACAGTTTATTATGTAAAAGTTTCTGTAACAAATGGGGAAAATGGTAATTTGGAGACTGTGATAGCTGCGCATACGGATGCAGATATGACCGATGCAAAATGCGATATTACATTTACAAATTACTATAAACCTATAAAGAAAACATCGGAAAGCACAACAGAAACGATACCAACTACGAAGAGAAAGCTTGAAACAAAACCAGGCAACAAAACTTCAACAAAGAAAAGTAAAAATAAAGTAAAAACAGGTGACAATAGCAATGCGACCTTGTTTTCCATTTTACTTCTCGCTTCAGGAACAGGATTGCGAATCATCGCAATCTCACGTTACCGGGAAAAATACCATAAGTAAACAAAACAGAGACTATTTTCATATATCTTAGAGCATTTTTCAAACACACTCTAGAAAATAGTCTCTGTTTTTTGTTGTATAAAAAACGCGTTCATTTTCTTAAAATTATGTCAAAACAGTAAGGCGCATCTCATAAAGCTGACCTGATTGGTGATGCAATAAAAAAGAAACCGGCCTACTGGTCGGTTTCGAGAGAGGAAAGTATGAAAAAAATCTATCAAAAAATTTGTTATTGTTTTTTGATGTCTCTATAATACTCAGAATTTATGAACAGTCTGTGAGGAAAAAATAACGATAATCTGACGAAAAACGAAAGGAAATGTTTTGTTGTAAAGATTAGATGTAGTTTTTGAGTATTTCTATCGTTGTTTCGGGAGAAAGTACCTCGTTACTGTCAGGTAGATGGAGAAGCCAGTCATGAAAGGCTTTGCATAATCCGGGTTCTTTTATTTCTATGGAACTGAATCCATTCTGGATAGGAAATTGTGCTGTTGTAAAGATTCCTATATCAGATTCATTTGAGGTTGTGAGACTAAGGTAGTCTGGAAATGCATCTGCTTTCATGAGACCTGTAGTGATTTTCCCAGTTTTTATGGAGTGGATAAATTTTTGAATTAAAGTTTTTCGCATTTCTATTGGAAAAGGTTTGACCAAGTCTGCCGGAAAATCATCAAACTGCCCCGTTTCATAAAAATGCTTAAAGCCTTCTTCTGTAAAGAAGGTGTAGAAGTTTTGCGCTTCACATAATTTTTGAAATCTTCGGTAAGCAGTTTTTATTAATTCATCATAAAAAGGAAGTTCCTTTCGAACAAAATGGTTAATAATATCTTTAGTGTAAAAGCAGCCAAAACAAGGCTGATGCATTGCCATGTAAAAACCATTTTTATCGGTGCAGTTATCGTAAGTATCAAGAATTTTCAGTGGATCAGACGTATAGTGAATAAGATTACTGCATTCTTTTAAAAGCTCCCCAAAATGCTTATTATAAAATACCAGTTGGTCTGTGGCAGTAAGAATCATGGCATGATTACAATCCCGTGAGAGACATAATACACAGTCGTGCGTTAAAATATAGTATGGAAATGGATTTATGTATTGTGCAGTCGAGGTATTCTCATAGTAATAATATGGATGGTAATTTCTTTTAGATGCTAGGCTGATGGATAAAACCTGTTTAAAATTTTTCAGATTGTGACAGTTAATCTTATTGACGACATTGGATGTATCAAACATAATAATCTGGCTGATATCCATATTTAAATTTTTATATAGATAAACATATAGTAGTTCATCCCCTAGAAATTCTTCTGTTAGAGGAACTGTCAGTTTGATTTGTGGATTATCGTGTTGCATTTCTTCAAGAAATACGATTTTAATAAGTGGTTTTATATTTGATTTCCCGATAAAAATGGTTTTATTTTTGATATATTCCTGCAAGCTTCCTTCTACTTGTGGATTTTTAAAAGCAGTTCGGGAAAAGTCCATTTGAGCAAGTTCTAAAAACATGTTGCTGATGATTTTTCTGGATTCTCTAACATCTTCACTTTCAAATAGTTCATTATAATAATGCAGGAGTTTTTTCTTTTCTGATAATGTAAGCTGGAGAAACGAAGAGAGAGTCTTCACAGAGTCGTATGGCAGTACACGATCTCCGGTTAAAGATTTTTGCAAAGCAGTTCTCTCGATTTGAGTCATTCTTGCTAATTCAGAAATAGAAATATTTCGCTTTTTTATTAAATGTCTGAGATAGTCATTAAAGGCGGACATAGTAACATCTCCTTTGGTGTGGGTTGTTTATCTATTGTATATTTATAATAATTTTATGAAGTGGTAGGGCTTTTTCAAACACGCTCTAGCCCTTACGAGGAGAAATCGGCAGATGCCGACTTCTCCATAGCAAGAAACTGGAAGAACAAGTTAAGATTATTTGATTTTTGTCTGCTTGCTCTGTCCCTTTGACTTCAAAAGTTTAGTATAAGCTTTCTTTTGTTTCTTTGGAACCTGTATAACTAATTTTTTATGGGTACCAGAAAAAGCTTTTGCGCCAACTTTCTTTAAAATAGTAGATTTAATCCGAATCGTTTTCAGATTTTTACACTGATAAAATGCTTTTGAACCGATTATAGATACATTTTTCCCAATGATTACTTTTTTCAATTTTGAAGACTTGGCAAAGGCAGAATTACCAATCTGTGTAACAGAATAAGTAAATCCATTTAATTTAATGGTAGCAGGTACAGTTACAGAAGCGGTATTTTTCCCTTTAGAAAGACTTACCTGACCTGTTTTATTCTTAGCTGCAACGATTACGGTATATTTTATTCCACCAGTTTTTAAAACAGTTCCTTTTGCAGGAGCGGAAGGTTTCGTTGGTTTAGAAGGCTTAGATGGTGTAACAGGTTTTTTTAGTTTAGGAATGATAGTTCCTTTTTTTAGTGTTGCATTACATCCAAGACAGATGGTATCGCCAGTATATCCTTCTGCGGTTGTTGTAGCATCTTTTTTGTTTACAATCTTTGTGCCGCCAGTATGTACGGAAGCATCTTTTTTGCCGTATTCTTTTTTGCATATCTCACAAACAGCTCGCTTATTACAAGTCGCTTTGCCGCCGCTATGTTTCCAGTGAATGTTATCTTCTGATAAAAGGCGGAATGGTATATTATGCTGTGAAGCATATTTTTCAGCATAACTTCCGCTTTCTCCGTAAATAACAACATTTGGTGAGTTTTCAAAAGCATTTTCTGCGATTTCTGTTACATTTTTTTGAATGACAATTTGCATCAGTTCAGGACAGTTGTGGAAAGCACTATTTTCAATTTTTGTAACCTTGGCAGGGAGAATGATTTTTTGCAGTTTACTACATCCGGCAAAAGTATTTTCTCCGATAATTTCAAGAGAATCAGGGAGGGTCACTTCTGTAATAGAAGTATTTCCTTTAAATGAATTCTGATCTAATCGTGTTGTTCCATCCGGAACTTCCTGAATATTAGATTTATCTAAATCCGCGGATTCTTTTGTATTACAAATAGAGCAGATTCGTTCTTTTCTTCCCTTTTCCGTAGTAGAAGGCTCTTTTACTATTTTCCATTCACTGAAAGTATGCTTACATGTAATAGTGAAAGTCTTTTCAATGGTTCCTTTATAGAGATTGATTCCTTCAATCGTTAATTTACCAGTACCAGGTTTGCCATTATCTGAGAAAGTTACGGTGTAATCCGTTCCGTTTGTTAAGGTATCCTTATCTAAAACGACGGTTACTTCTGGCTCGACAGATTTTCCTTTTTGATAAATATATTCTTCTTTAGAAAGAGTAACCTTGGCAGAAGACAAATCTGTTTTTTCTACTTGTTTTATGTCATGCCAGCAGTTATCTGGATTAAACTCGTAGCAGTCTCTAGGTTTTGTTAATTCTAAGAAATAGAACTTACAATTGCTATTTGTAAAAGAAACTTTTTGCTTTTTATCTGGTGTAGCATTTCCAGCGAGAATGGTCTTATGTAAATAGGTCGGATAGAAACTGTAAGAACCACCTTCTTGTTTCAGGTTTCCTTTTAGAGTCAATGTACCTGCTTTGAGATAGTCAGAACCATTTGAAGAATATACGGTAAAGTTTCCGTCAATAGTTACCTTGTCCTTTACATTCTGCATTAAGAAGCTGCCGCCGGAGGCTAGTGTTTTTTCGTCTGTAACATCATCAATTTTGGTGCTGTGAAGATTGTAGTCTCCTTTCATATGTAGTGTACCACGATTTACCTTAATAGAGCCAGTAGGCTGTGTCAGAGATTTTTCAAAAGTCAGACCGTGGCCATTTAAATCAAAAGTTCCTGTAAATGCTGGCATATCCCCATAAATGGTAATATCCTCATTTAAAGTCCAACCCATAGGTTTTCCTAGAATCATCACATTCCCGCTGGAAAAATGTGAGTTTGTATTCAAGTGACCAGCTGTAGAAGCAAAGTTTAAGGTTGTGGTTCCCACTTTCTTAAAGTTAAGAGTTACATTATTAGATGGAGCAAAATTGTAACCAAGATGTGTCAAATCTCCGTTAATATTTATTGTTCCATATTGTAAGGAAGAAGACGATTCATCTCCGTAAGCAACAAAGTCTTTTCCAATATTGACAACATCCGCTGCTTTGGATGTAACCAGTGTTCCGCCGGATATATACTCTTCTAAATCAGAAACTTCATTAGTCTTTGTGCCATACAAATTATAGTTACCACTGATATTTAAAGTACCACCGTTTACCTTAATTGTACCAGAAGGCTGATTTAAGTCATCGGAAATATTCATGGTGTAACCATTTAAATCAAAAGTACCGCTGAAAGCAGGTAAAGTATCAGAGAATGTGAGATTCTGATGTAATGTCCATCCAGATGGCTGACCGGATAATTTTAACTTGCCACTTTTGAAATGAGTGTTGGAGTTAAAATGGGCACTGGTGGTGGTCTTGGCGAAGGAGACTTCGGTGATGTTGTCTTTAAGGAAGTTGATAGTTAGATTATCCCCTGGATTGAATGAAGAACCCCAATGGGTAAAGTTACCATGAATATTTAGGGTACCATCATTTAAATAACTTGAATTTTCGTAGGCAAAAGTTTCATAATTACCAGAAACATTTACGGTATCAGTTTGTTTTACCATTTTTAAAGTGCCACCATTAGATTTTGTTTTGATATGTGTAGTAGAGTCGGTGGTTTCAGAATAAAGAAGATAATTGCCATTTACATTTAAAGTGCCTCCATTAATATACATATATCCATAAGGATCAGATTGTTTTAAATCACCATCAATGGTAAGAGTATGTCCATTTAGATCCAGAGTACTTGTGAAGGAAGGAAAAGTACCAGAAACGATAAGATTGTCATTTAATTTCCAACCATAGAAAGGAGAATTAATCTTAATCTTACCACTGTCAAAATGAGTATTAGCATTAAAAGATGAGCCAGTATTAGCAAAGGAAATATTGGTTGTTTCATCTTTAAGAAAATTAATAGCTAAATTATCCCCTGGATTGAATGAAGAACCCCAATGGGTAAAGTTACCATGAATATTTAGGGTACCATCATTTAAATAACTTGAATTTTCGTAGGCAAAAGTTTCATAATTACCAGAAACATTTACGGTATCAGTTTGTTTTACCATTTTTAAAGTGCCACCATTAGATTTTGTTTTGATATGTGTAGTAGAGTCGGTGGTTTCAGAATAAAGAAGATAATTGCCATTTACATTTAAAGTGCCTCCCTATTAAGTCAAGTCTTTTTTCCTTGAAAATCAAGGTTTTTTCGATATAC
>OLRU01000840.1_pt1 | contig 30943 bp, 20 predicted proteins | sample 1672961 | NCBI WGS metagenome assembly OLRU01 (sample SAMEA3136741, study PRJEB25190) | human gut metagenome | biome: human gut; feature: human-associated habitat; material: faeces | place: Austria | collected 2013
GTGAAGATAATAAAAAGCATATTGAGATTGTTTTGCTGGACAGGGCAGCGCTAATGCCGTATTTCCCGATGATCAACTCTCCGGTATAGGGCGGTATGTCCGTCACGAACGGTTCGCACACGATCAGTTTTTTCTTGCCGTAGTTGTTCGTTGCTTCGACAACCAGCGTATAGGATGCGCCCGGTGTCAGATTGATCATTATGTCCCAATACTTTCCGGTCGTTGCAAGTTCTTCCATCGCATCGGCATTGAGTTCTTTACCGTATTTATCGACTACATCCTGCAGGGTCAGGCCTCCGGTTTGAATCTCGATATTGTCGATTATGGAAGTTTTGTTGAAGTAGGTTTTGATCTTCTTCATCTCCGTGCCGGTGATCTCGTACACGGCCGATGAGTAATCGGGATACTTCGATACATATGCTGCGGCATCGGGATAGGCGCTGACTTTATAGAGCGAGCCGGCGATGTCGTTGGGGACCGAGGTCCCTCCTATGCCCGGGAAGTAGAACGATGCTGCGGAAGCTTCGCCGGAAACCGGTTTTTGCGCTTTGTCAAGGGGCAGGGCGACTACGGTATAGGTTCCGGGTCCAGGCAGTACGGCTTCGGCGGAGACTTTCTCGCCGCCTACGGTGAAGTCCTGCAACTCGTTGATGTTCTCGGCTGATCCGTCGGCGATCGCTGCGACAAGCGTAGCGGTTTCGGCCTCGGTCAATTCATTTTCGACGAGAACATAGCGGATGTTCGTAACGTCGGCGCCGTAGGTGAAGTTGATGACGGCGCTCGCCGTCTCTCCGTCGGCGCTGACCTTCATGCCGTCGTATACGGCGGAGAGCGTATAGTCGGTCAATTCGGCGCCGGGCAGGAGGATACGGAACAGTCCGGACTTATTGGCTTTGAGGCTGCCGGCGCCGCAAACGAACGCGAGGGCCTCCTGGGGGAACGTGATCACGCCGTTTACCAGCGTACCTTCCCCGCCCGTGAACATGGCGATTTCATAATTTCCATAAGCAGGATCTCCGTCGATGATTCCCGTGAACTGACGCGGCATGACCACTTTCGTCGGGTCGCTGCAATCGATGGTGATGTTGACCGGAGTATAGGTCAGTTTGACCTGCGACTCGATCTCTTCCTGCGAACCTCCGAAGAATTCGGTCAGGAGCGGCCAGCCGTACATCTCTTCGATCATGTAGATGCCCTTCTTCGATTTGTGCTCGTGGATCGTGACCTCGATTTCAGGATTTCCGCCGTTAAACATGCTGCAAAGATAGTCGTCGCGGAATTTTCCGGTTCCCAGTTTCACCCAAGGCCAGGGGGCGACGATGATGTCGAGCGAACGGTTGCCGTAGGGCGTCGTGTTGTCCTCGTCGTTGATCAGGAACGAAAGGGGGTATTCCTTACCGTCTTCGAGTTTGGTGCGGTCGAAGGTGATCAGCAGTTCGGAAGTCTCCTTGCCGGCTGCGAACGATACCGACGACGGAATGGTGAACAGACCCGACTCGTCGCTGGCGAGAACCGCTACGGTCAGCGCCTCGTCCTTGGCGATGCGTTTTACCGGGATGGCGATGGAGGAGACGTCGTCGCTGATGCTATGCTGGGTGGTCACATTCTCGGGGAAGTAGACCTGTGCGCCGTCGACCTCGGGACCTGCTTTGAAGTCATCGTCGCTGCAGGCCGTGAACAGCCCCGCGACGATGGCGACAGTCGCCAGAAAGAATATTTTTATACTTTTCATAAATAGCGATGTTTTTTATTTTACAGACTTGACCGTTTGGGTCGGGTTGGGGTTGTTCTTGCCCGAAAGCGCCTTATTCTGCTGTACGGCGTTCAGCGGGAACACGCAGTTCCACCAGGGGGCGCGTCCGTCCGTGGAAAGCTGGGCCATCGGGGGAGCGTTCGTGCCGGTGTCGCCGTTGTGCATGCCGATGTTCAGACGCTTCAGGTCGTAGAAGATGACGCCCTCGCCCCAGAACTCGATCCGCTTCTGGAAAATGATCTCGTCGATCAGGTCGTTGGCCGCCGGAACCGTATAGGCCGGATCGCGGTTGGCCATGAACGACTGCAACAGCGACTTGCCGGTGGCGGCGTCGTAGTGAGCCGTAGCCTCGGCCTCGATCAGGTACATCTCCTCGACACGCATCATCGGGATACTCGTCACGTTACCCGTGGAATAGTTTCGTTTTTCGCCGTTGGCCGCGTGGAACTTAAACGATGCGTAGGGGGCTATCGTTGCGAACTCCTCCTCGGTCAGGGTCGTATAGGGCGCGATGGCGTCGAACGAGCGGTCGGCTCCGACAAAGCTCTTTTTGCGGAAGTCGCCCGACGAAATGCGGTTGTAGCTGAATACCGAGATACCCGGCTGCGCTCCGTAACCGTAACCCCAGATAGCCTCGGTCGCCATGTGGGCCGACCACGACAGCAGGTTGTTGAGCACGGTGTCGGTGGTCTGGATCATGGCCCACATCCACGACGAATTGACCGTGTTGAACCCGGTCTTCGGGTCGAGCCACTGGCTTTCGGTCATGATCGTGCAGCCCGAAGCGTCGATGGCCTTGCGGGCGTATTCGGCGGCCAGACGGTAAGCGGCGTCGCCGGTCGGAACTTCCGCATACGATTCGGTGAATCCGCCCAGCCAGAGGTAGGCGCGGGCCTTGAGTCCGTAGATCACGGCCAGCGAGGGCAGGTTTTTCGTCGCCGGCGTATAGTTGGCCAGCAGGGTCTCGGCGGTGTTGAGGTCCTCGAAGATGAATTTGAACATCTCCTCACGCGATACGCGCGGGTTGTTCTCCAGTTCCTCCATGCTCGTATCTTCCCGGACGATGGGAACGGTCAGCCCCTTGACGGCTTCCAGCTCGGTCTCGTAGGCGGGACGTTCGGGAGCCTTGGCCGGCAGCGCGTCGTAGAGACGGGCCAGGTCGAGGTAGCAGAGCGCGCGGAAAGTCTTGGCAATGCCCATCATCTCCTCTGCGCCTTCGCTCTGGTTTGCGATGTCGATGGCCTCATTGGCCGTGAAGATGAACTTGTAATAGTTGGTGTAGAAGAAGGGGGACGCCCAGCCGTTCGCTGCCAATCCGGTCGAGTTGCCCGGATAGAGCCATGCCTGCCAGCGGTCGTAGTACTGGTTGCCGCCCGGCAGGTTGCCGCTGACGGGGAACACCTCGCCGACCATGCGGTCGGTGGCGCCGAAGATGCCCGGGTAGCCGAAGTCGATGTGCTCGCCGAGGTCTGTATAGTTGGTGATGAGCACCGTCGGCATCGCAGTGATAAGACCCTCCTTTGCGAACGGAGATTCGGCAGTCTGATCGCTGGTGGCGTATCCGCTTTCGGGGAAGGTCTCCTTGATACAGCCCGAAAGAAGCACGGATGAACCGAGAAGCAGCGCCGTTGTTTTCAGTATGTTGTTCATTTTCATAATATTCGTCGTTTAACAAATTAGAACGTTACGGTTACACCGCCCGAGAAGGTGCGAATCGGGGCGTAGTAGTACGGGTTCGTGATTCCGTTGATGGCCTGACGCGGGTCGAGACCCTGACGCTTGGACCAGTACCATACATTGTCGCAGGCGAGGTAGATACGCAGATTCTCGACGAGGAACTTGCGCGTGATACGCTTGGGCAGCGTATATCCGAGCGTGATGTTCTGGATGTTCAGGTACGATGCGCTGGTGAGGAAACGGTCCGAGACGGCTGCCTGATTCGAGTCGTTGTAAGCAAAACGCGGAATGTTCGAACCGGAGTTCTCGGGAGTCCACGAATTGAGCAGGTCGTGGTGGTAGTTGTTTCCGGTCGACGTTCCTGCCGGGGAGTCCATGTAGAACATGTAGCCCTGGTCGAGAACCTGTCCGCCGAGCTGGTAGGTGAAGCCGATCGAGAAATCGACGCCGTAGAAGCGCAGCGACGTGCCGAAACCGCCGTAAACGTCCGGCAGGGCGTCTCCGTGCATTTCGCGGCCCTCCTGCGAGGCCACCGAGTAATCGGAGGTCTTGATGCGCTCCTTGTTGCCGGCATCATCGGTCTTGTAGGTGTACCACAGCGATTTTCCGGTCTCGGGGTCTACTCCCGCGTAGGTCGGAACGTAGAACGAGAAGACGGATTCCCCTTCGGTGAGGAATTTGGTGCTCTGCCAGCGGCCCACGTGTTTGCCGTCGGCCGTCGTGTTGTTTTTGAACTGCTCCGGCAGGTGGGTCACCTTGTTCTTGTAGTGGGTCATGTTGAGCGAGAAGTCCCACACGAGGTTTTTGGTCCGGATCAGGTCTGCGTTCAGTTCGATTTCGAGACCGCGGTTGACCATGTCGCCGATGTTGGTGAAAATGGTCGTGTAACCCGACTCGATCGGAGTGGCCAGCTCGAACAGCATGTCGGTGGTCTTGCGGTTGAAGACATCGATGCTACCCGACAGACGGTTGTCCCAGAGGCCGAACTCTACGCCGACATTGAGGTTGGCGTTGGTCTCCCAGGTGATGTCGGGGTTGCCTTTCTGGTAGAGTACGCTCGTAACGCCGTCGCCGCTGCTCAGGATCTCGCGGTAGTCGGTATAGCGGTAGTAGGATTCCGCTTTCGATCCGAGGTTGTCGTTACCCTGCGAACCGTACGATGCTTTGACCTTCAGCATGTTGACCCACGAAGCGTTGAACCAGCTCTCGCGGTTGATGATCCAGGCTGCGCCGAGCGACCAGAAGTTGCCCCAGCGGTGGTCGGGGTGGAAGCGCGACGATGCGTCGCGGCGGTACGATCCCGAGAAATAGATGCGGTTGTCGTAGTCGTACTGTCCGCGGAAGAAGTAGCCCTCGTTGTTGTACTCCAGAACCGACGAACCCGACCGCGACGAGTCGACGACGGCGCCGCTGAGTTCGGTGTTGTCCGGCGAGAACATCATGGTCTTCGAGCCGTACAGACCGTAGGATTTGCGGTTGTACATTTCATGGCCGAAGAGCAGGTCGAGGTTGTGGACGTCGGCGAAGGTGTTGGTGTAGGTCAGGAGCTGCTGCATGTTGTAGGCGATCTCCCGACTGTGGCTCTTGAAAACGGCGCCGCCCGATTCGGCGAACTGTCCGTAGTAGGGGTTCGACACCTCCGTACCGCGGGTTTCGTCGAGCGACACGCTTCCGTTGAGGGTCAGTTTCAGGCCCTTGTACAGGGAGAAATCGGCAAAACCGTTGGCCATGAAGGCATTGCCCTCGTTGATGTATTTGTTGAGCTGAATGTCCTGCAGGTCGTTGCTCTTGCCGCCGTTGGTGCGCAGTGCGCCGCCGTTGCGGCCGTCGCCGGTATCGTACATCTTGAATCCGTACTCGTCGATCATAATGTTGCCGTTGCCGTCGCGCATGTAGACCGGATAGATCGGCGCCATGCGGATCGCCGTGGCGAATGCGTTTCCGCCGTCGGCGTTGCCTTCGCCCTGACCGTCGCCGTCGTCGTTGGTTTTGTTGCCGTTGTTCCAGACGAAATGGGTGTAGGACATGTTACCGCCGACTTTCAGCCACTTTTTGGCCTGGTAGTCCGCGCGCAGACGGGCGGTGTAGCGCTCGTTGCTCGAACCGTCGACGATACCCGTGTTGTCCAGATAGCCGAGCGATGCGAAGAAATTGGCGCGGTCCGTTGCGCCGGAAACGCTGACGTTGTACTCCTGACGGAACGACGACGATTTGTAGATTTCGTCGAGCCAGTTGTCGGGTTGCAGGTAGAACTGCTGGCCCTTGGCGTCGGTTACCAGGCGGCCCTGCTTCGCACGCGGATTGAGACGGCCGTTGTCGCCGATGAGGTTCTGGCCGTCGGGCACGGTGAAGACGTTGTAACCCAGACCGCCGGGATCGTTCGACGTCAGCAGCTTGTTGGCGGCGATGTTGGCGGCCAGGGGAGTGTACTTCTGGTCGAGCGTGTAATAGTTGTACAGCGACTTGTAGTGCATCTCGTAGTATTCGCCCGCATCCTCCACGATGTCGTAGGTCTGCAATGCACGGGTGTTGATGCCCCACTTGCCGTCGAAAGTCACGGTGGCCTCGCCGGCCTTCGCACGCTTGGTCGTGACCATGATTACGCCGTTCGCGCCGCGGGAGCCGTACAGGGCGTTCGACGCGGCGTCCTTGAGGACGCTGATCGACTCGATGTCGGCAGCGTTGATGTTGTTGATGTCGCCTTCGTAGGGCACGCCGTCTACAACCCAGAGCGGGTCGTTTTTGGCATTCATCGAACCGTAGCCGCGCACGTAAATCTTCTGACCGGAACCCGGACGGCCCGAGGCGGAGGAGAACTGCACGCCGGCGATTTTGCCGACGAGGGCATCCCCGACGTTCGAAGACTGCGTTTTTATCAGATCGTCGGATTTGATCACCTTCGCCGCTCCGGTGAAGGCGTCTTTCTTGGCTGTACCGAAGGCCACTACGATCACGTCGTCGATGGCCTGTGTGTCTTCTTTGAGCGAGATGTTGATTCGGGTCTTGCCTCCGATGGCCACCTTCTGGGTTTCATAGCCGATGAAGGATACGACCAGCGATCCGTTTCCGGGAGCCGTGATGGTGAAGCTACCGTCTCCGTTTGAGGTCGTGCCGACATGCGAGCCGTCGACCATAACCGTTGCTCCGGCGACCGGTTTCCCGTCGGGACCGGTGACTGTTCCGGAAATTTGCTTACTCTGGGCCAGCGAGAGTAATATTCCCCCCCCCAATAAAGCAATTAACGATAGTAGAATTTTTCTTACCATAAGCGTTAATCTAATAGTTTTTTAAAATAAAAAGTTCACAAGCAAAGGTATGAAATTGCTAACTCGTTTACAAATAAATTATTAAAATAATTTACCAATATAACATATGTGTAGAAGATTGGTCGATAACGGTTACGATTTTGAAAATATCATCTCAAGAGGATTACAAATTGTAATCCTCTTTTTCGGGTGTTTTCGGGTGTTTTGAGCGAATGTGTTAGCTGCGTGAACTTCTGCGTATATGTGAATCGGTCCTCAAAGGCGCTCCCGGACTTTTTCAAGGTCGGTATCGCGGTACAGCGTATCGAGGCGTTTCGAGAGCCGCTCCATGTCACCGTCGAGTTTCGAGTGGGTGATGGTCGCATAAATCTGCGTAGTCCGTATATTCTTATGTCCCAGCAGCTTGCTGATCGTTTCGATCGCCATTCCCTGCGAAAGCGTGATCGTCGTGGCGAAGGTGTGCCGGGCCGAATGGAACGTGATGTGCCGGGGAATGCCCGCCAGAGACATGATGCGCTCGAGGCAGATGTTGCACCAGCCGTTGCTCGGCAGGCGGAATATCCGCGCATTCCGCTGCATCGGTTTGTATTTCAGCAGAATGGTGTACGGTATCGCGAAGATGCGCACGTTGACCGCAGATCCTGTTTTGCGGCGGGTAGTGCTGATCCACAGCTGTTTGCCGTCCTGCTGGATATGCTGCGGGGTCAGCGTGCAGAGGTCGATGTAGGAGAGTCCCGTGAAGCAACTGAACAAAAATGCATCGCGTACCAACTGTAAGGTCATGTCGTCGAGGTCCAGACGGATCAGCTTGCGGATTTCGGTCATGGACAGGTAGTTTCGCGCGACGAATTCGCTGCGCAGTTTGTAATTCGCGAAGAGGTCCTTGGTCATGTGGCCCCGGCTGCGGGCCAGCATGAGGATGTGCTTGAACGCGATCATGTAGATCCACGTCGTGTTTTTCTTGTGTCCGCACTCCTGTGCGATGTAGTGGTGAAACCCCGTCAGGAACTCTTTGTCGAGTTCTTTGAACAGCAAATCCTTGCGGTTGAATTTGTCGTTGACGTAGTTTTCGAGATGCTTGTAAACACACCTATATTTATAGTAGGTCGTTTTGCTGCGGCTGATGCCCACCATCCGGCTGAACTCCTCGTTGTGATGCCTGAAGAAGGCCAGCAGCGTTTCGTTGCGCTGGTCGTTGCCGAAATACATCTCCTTGACCATTTTCGGAGTGACCAGGGCATGCTCGTAAAACAGCGTGTTGTAACATCTTTCGATGTGGAAACGAATCTGCGAGAGTTGTTCGTTGACATGTGAGGCAACCGCGCTGCGCCCTGCCGCCCGTCCCATACTCACATCCCAGAGATTCGGATTCACGGATAGTTGCGTGGACAGCTGCGTTCGCTGTCCGTTGATCGTAATGCGTCCCATGATCGGCGTGTTTCCATTGCGTAAAGGCGCATTCTTCTTGATGTAAAACAGTACTTTGAACGTGTTTCTCATTCCCTTCCTAACCTTTTTTAAACAATAAACAAACCGCGATAAAGGTAATGATAAAGTTACTGCCAAACGGTATATCAATTGGACCAAATAGCTTATACGGCACGGTTTAACCCTTTTTGTCCGGTAACTATCTGGTAACACAACCCGGACGCACGGAGGTGTCGTCTGTATATCTTACACGCTTAATACCAAACTATTAGGCATTTCTCGGAAAATGCGTTCCGGAACGCTGTAATTATCCTATATCCAGCAGTTTATTATCCGGAATCCGGGGCGATTGTTTTTTATTTTAAAATTTTATTAAAATTAACGCTTATGGTAAGAAAAATTCTACTATCGTTAATTGCCGTTTTGGGGCTTTGTGTATATGGATTCGCCCAAAACCGGCAGGTTTCCGGTAAAGTTGCCGATGCGGAGGGTAAGCCTGTCGCGGGCGCAACCGTTATGGTCGACGGTACGTCGACCGGTACGACCACGGGCACGGACGGTAAATTCACCATCGCCGCACCCGCCGACGCTACGCTGGCGGTTTCGTTCATCGGTTACGAGACCCGGAAAGTGGCTGTCGCCGGAAAGACGCATGTCGAAGTCGTGATGCACGAAGATGCGCAGGCCATCGAGAATGTCGTGGTGACCGCTTTCGGCACGACGACGAAAAAAGACCTTACGGGATCAATCGCCACCATCCGCGGCGAGGAGCTTGCGAAGCGTCAGGTTTCGACCGTTTCGAAAATGCTCGAAGGAGCGGTTCCCGGCGTGCAGCTGACTACGGCCACCAACCAGCCCGGTACGGACGCTGCGATCTACGTCCGCGGCGTCGGTTCGCTCAATGCGGGCACCGGCGCGCTGATCGTGCTCGATGGCTCGCCCTATCAGGGCAGCCTGTCCGACATCAACCCGGCCGACATCGAGTCGATCTCCGTGTTGAAGGACGCTGCCGCTGCCGCAATTTACGGATCTCAGGCTGCCGGCGGTGTGATCGTGGTAACGACCAAACGCGGCAAGTCGGGACCTACGCACGTCAACTATTCGGGAACCGTATCCATTCAGACGCGGCCTGTACGGTCTGCCAATTTGATGAACTCACGCGAGAAACTGGCCTGGGAGCAGGAATTATGGGACGAATTTGCAGCTGCCGGTTATGCGAATAATCTTCAGGATGGCAAAAGTTACTATCCGGTTGTGGGTATCGTGGGCATGATTCGTTCGGGATACGGCAAATATAAGGGATTGAGCGTCGCAGAGCAGGATGCCAGGATTGCGGAACTGGGCAGCCATACGACAGACTGGTTCGAGGAACTGTTCCGGACGACAGTTTCCACAAGCCACTATCTCTCCATTTCGGGAGGTAATCCCAAAATGGCCTATTATCTCTCAATGGGATATGGTAACGATCAGGGCATTGTGTTGAAAAACTCGTACGACCGTTACAATTTCAATGGCAAGATCGATGTAACACCGAACAGAGTCGTATCGTTCGGTATCAGTACGGATTTCTCCTATCAGACATCCAAGGCACCGTCGAGTAATGTAGATATGTTCAAATACGCCTATTTCGCCAATCCTTATGAACGTCCTTACAATGACGACGGTTCCTATCGGGCTGACGAGACTTATTTTTCCTTGAGTGAAATCAATGGAAGCTATACGGTAGCGCTTCCCAAAAACGGATTCAACCTGATGCGGGAGATCAATGAGACTTCGGCCAAGAGTACCAGTGGAAACTTCACACTGACGGGAAATACGACGGTCAATATCACCAAGGATCTGAAGTTCGTGGGTCTGGCGTCGTTCTCCTATATTTCGGATCACGGGGAGAATATCAATGGAAAGAATACCTATGCGGCATGGATGGATCGGCCGTTCGAAAACAATACGACGACTTCGAAACGAATCTATGGTTCCATTTATCAGACTTCGACATACAATACCAATTATATGTTACGGGGACATTTCGCCTATGGACATACTTTCAACGAAATACATCGGCTCAATGTGTTGGCCGGAGCGCAGATCAGCCGGAATTACGCCAAGACGATTTTTACCAAACGTTACGGCTACGACCCCGTTACGGGCAACCATTCGACGCCGCTTTATCCTGCGAGCGGAAACAATTCGGTGATCGATTACGATAAACTTGTCAGTTTCGGAAAGACCCTCGATAATTCCACCGGGCAAGCTATTACGGAAAACGCTATGGCCTCGTTCTACGGTACGATCGACTATATCCTGCTCAACCGCTATGTTTTCAATGCCTCGGTAAGATCCGACGGATCGAATAATTTCGGCAGCAAGGAGCAATTCAATGCTACCTGGTCGGCAGGTTTTTCCTGGAATATAGACGAAGAGTCGTGGATGAAAGGGAAAATCTCGGATGTGATCAGTTCGATGACGCTTCGTTTGGCCACGGGTTATACGGGCGGTGTCAATAAGTCGGTCTATCCGGTAATCATCATGAAATACGATAACACGTTTCGAATTTCCGATACGGATTCCTACCGGATGGGGACTATTTCGAATGCCCCGAATCCGCATCTGAGCTGGGAGAAGACCTGGGATATCAAAGCGGGTCTGGACATCGGATTTTTCAAGGATCGTTTGCGATTGCAGGTCGAAGCATACAACCGTAAAGGATACGATCTCGTGACTTCTTCGCGCGTGAATTCGGCAGTCGGATTTATTTCGCAGGGATATAATACATCCGAACAGGTGAACCGGGGAGTCGAGTTCACTTTGGGGGCGACGATTCTGCGTTATAAGGATTTTGCGTGGAATTTTACTGCCAATGCGGCTTACAATATGAACAAACTGACCAAATACGTGTCGCCCAACAGCGGTATCTATGGTCAGTATTATGTAGGTTATCCCCAGGGGATGATCATCACGGGCAAGAGTACGGGCATCGATCCATCGACGGGATTCTACAATTACGAACTGCGTCCCGATGCGAAAATAAACGAAGTCGCGGACTACCGGAACATGCAAAACTATCTTTTCTATGTAGGTACATCGACGGCTCCCTGGACGGGCGGGTTCAATACGTCCGTTCGTTACAAGGGGCTTACGCTCAGTATGAACGGTGTGTTTTCGTTGAACGGCAAAGTGCTGAACGATATCGTATCCCCCGCATCCTACAGTTCGGTGAGTGACCGGAATATGACCGGTGTGGATAAGGAGCCCATTCCCAACTCCAAATACGACCTTTATGTCAACCATCTCAATGTCGTGCGTGATGTAACCTATCGCTGGACTCCGGATAATCCTGTTACGGACGGTTATCCGCGTCTGATCGACATATACGGAGGGCGCCTTTACGATCAGAACGGCAATCTTATCGCCCAGAGTCTTCCTTCCGAATCAAGAGTTACGAACTGTCTGTTGCTGGAGAATGTTTCTTATTTGAAAATCAGTTCCCTGACATTGCTTTACGACCTCCCCGGCGCGTGGGTGAAGAAACTTCACATGCAAAATTGCAGCGTGTCGTTTACGATGAACAATCTGGCGACGTTCACGAATTACTCGGGGCTGGACCCTGAAACTCCCGGTGCGGTGTACCCGCAATGCCGCTCCTATTCGATCGGACTTTCGATCGGATTTTAATTCCGAAACGGTAATTTCAAAACAGAGAGTATGAAAAAGACATTCACAGTGATTGCACTCGTGTTATTAGCCGTATCCTGCAACCGCTATTTGGATATAAAACCTTACGGACAGACCATCCCCGAAACAGCCGAGGAATTTTCAGCGTTGCTCCATGCGCATCTCGACGAGATCGATTACGGAGAGGAGGTCGTGATGGGCGACGGATTGGAAATGGCCGATTTGGAGTGTTATGCCGATAACCTGGCTGCTAATCTGACTCAATATCCCGGAGGAAATTATATTTCGCTTTACATAGGAGAGCAACTTTCCGCTAAGCAAACTCTGTATACGAATCTTTATGCGGTGATTCGGGATTGCAACATCATAATCGGTTATCTCGAAGACCGGAGCAGCCGGCTCGGAATGGACGTGCTCGGTACGGCGTATGCCCTTCGCGGTATCTGCTATTATAATTTGCTGCGCAACTTCTGTCAGGCTTGCAATCCGGATAATCCGGGGCCTGGTGTACCGTTGGTTACGGAATTTGATATGGAGGCGAAGCCTACTCGCAGTACTTATAACCAGACCGTCAAACGGATCGAGGAGGATTTGAATAAAGCGATCGAATACGACATTCAGGATGAGATCTATCGCTTCAATTCCGATGTCGCCAAAGGCTATCTGGCCCGGCTCTATTTCTGGACACAGCAGTATCGTTTGGCAGCTCAGTATGCTTCGGAGTTATTGGAAAAATATCCGTTGCTCGATGCGGAACCTTACAAGGCGATGATCGGGGAACAGATGGCCAAGAGTGGCAACATGATCTTCAAGGCACAGATTTATGCTGGATCTTCGGAATCTACGGCGCTGACGAATTCAAAAAATTATTTGAAAAACAGACCTTGTTCCCGCCGGTTTTACGATCTTTTCGCCGAAAAGGAAAGAGATGTGCGTTTCGCGCTGTCGATCGATGCCAAAAGACTGCCGGCTAAGAACCTGCTTTCCTGCCTGCGAAGCGCTGAATTGCAGTTGATTCTGGCTGAGAGTTATTATCATAGCGATGAACCCGAAAAGGCCCTTGCTGCTTTGAACGAACTGCGACGAAAGCGCATTGCCGATGTCTCGGACTACACGATGCAGACTCTGCCTCCGGTCGATCACGACGATTTGATTCAGGTCGATGCCAAGGGAAATGCGCTGACTCCGCTGCTGTATGCTATCCATTGCGAACGCCGCAAGGAACTTTTCCTTGAAGGAGATCGCTGGTACGAACTCAAACGTAACGGATGTCCGGAGTTCTGGGTCGCCAAGCAGGGACTGAAATACACGACTTATTCCTGGATGTATACTTTCCCGCTTTACGCTCCCGATATTCAATTGGTCGAGGGGTTGGAGCAAAATCCGGGGTACGATAAAATGGAATAAAAGAATCAGGATTATGAACAATACGATGAAAAGACGAATGATTGCGTTTGTCGCAGCGATTGCGGCTGTTGTGTCGCTGAGTGGCTGTGATGACAACTATGATGAGACGCCGCCTTTGGCTAAGGATTATTTGACGAAATACATTATGCCCGACGGTGTATTTCTCGGGAATGAGGATTGGGCGCAGATCGCAAGCGAAGAAGATGAATATGAAGCCTTTCTGGAAGGTTCGAAATAACTGTTGAACAAACCTTTATTAATTAAAACTTTGGTTATGAGAAAATTTTTATTTGCATTGCTCGCGGCGCCGCTGTTATTCGGCGCTTGTTCGGATGACAACGATGATTCGACGCCTACGCTTTCTTTTGCGAAGCCGGTGCTCGCGCTTTCGACAGGTTCCGTAACACTGGATCTGCAAGTCTCCGGTGTCGATTTATCATCGCTTGCGTCGCCCGTCACCGTTCCCGTTGCTTTCTCGGGTACGGCTGTCAAGGGTTCCGAGTATTCCGTATCGGCCGAACAATTCATATTGGGAGGTAACAATCAGTCGCTTTCGATTACGGTAACGGCTTTGGACAACTACGACGAAGCCAAGGAAATCGTTGCGACGTTGGGCTCGGTGGCTGACTTTATCCCCGGGAAAAATGCCACGGCGAAGATCAGTCTGGGAGTGAAAGGTAAAATTATGTATTCCTTCTCTGTCAAATCCATGACCATGGGTGAGACCGGTTCCGTTCAGTTGGATCTTTATACGGCTACGGGGGCAAAATATACTGCGGAGCAGGATATCGTCATTCCCATTGAGATCGCCGAAGGTTCGACGGCTGTCGAGAATACCAATTTTACGTTCGAGGGGGCTAAACAACTGGTTGTCGCTCAGGGTAAAAGTTCAGGTGCCATTACCCTTAAAGCCGGCACGCTGGAAACCGGAAAAGACAAGGTCGTTCTGAAAACCGGACTGGAGAACAACAAAGGATTCGTCCGGGGGCAGTATAACGAGATTACCGTAACGATTTTCGGATCGTATTTCAGCAAACTGGAAGGTACATGGAAAATGAGTGCCGAAGGCAACTATGATCCTACGGAGTTTGCCAATCTGAATGGAAGCAGCTCTGATTACGACAAACCTACGTTCGACGCCGATATGGCTGCTTTACCCGCATACAATGCAAAGGACCGGTTGATTTTCACGGAAGAGGGGCTTACGACCTCGCTTGAATCGACCTTGAAAAACTTTTTCCGGGAGAACTCAGGTATTTCGAAAGGTGAAGAGATCATTGTAAGAGAGGGAATGGGGACGAAGGTTCCGCTTCAATTGATTTTGCTTGATAACGTAAACCGTTATTTTTCTGCAACAGAGCAGAGCGAAGATACAGAGGCTTATATTGGAATAAACTTTAAGGATGGAGATTCCAATAAGATGAAAATCTATTTTGTTGACTATAATTCAAAATCATTCTTAGTCGATAAAATATATTATGACGAAACTAAACCAACGGCTACATACTCTCCATTTATTTCCTTTACGTTCGAGCGAGTGGTTGAATAAACCAATTTTTTCAATAATAGCACAAGCCCCAGTTTCTTAACTGGGACTTGTGCTATTTATTTTGGAGATTTTGCTTTATATTGATCAACTAAGGCTTTTAAGGTTTGATTTTGTAAAACTCCTACAGCCGTTGCGACAATTTGATTTTGTTTAATAATAAAGGTGGTTGGTAGCTTGCTTATACGGTATTTGTTTCCTAAATCAGTTGCTTTATCAACGTCAATACGTCCAAAATGACATTCTTGATTTGTATAATTATTCGCAATACTTTCAAATATTGCGCTATACATTTTACAAGGGCCACACCACGATGCTGTAAAATATACAATCAATACCCCAGGTCCCTCTGTTGACCAGAATTCAACTTCACCCTCGGTCAGGAGGTTAAATACGGCTACTCGTGTTTGTGCCAAAGGACTCATATTGCGAAATAATTCGAGTAATTGCGAATTTGTCAATGGTATTGACACGTGTTCGATTGTAGTGGTTTCGGCTTCTAAAAATGTTGACTGGTTTGCAAATTTCGGTTCTTCGACCTTGCAAGATACGAGGTATAGAATAATCCCTAACAATAAGACAAGTTTCTTCATAAATTGAGAAAATTAAAACAATTATTTGACTTTATAGCTTTCTATTAATTCGGTTAGAGCTGCTTCAGTCAAGATGCCCGACGCTTGAGCTACGACTTCTCCGTTTTTAATTATAATAGTTGTAGGAACTTTAACAATATTGAATAGTTCTGCCAGTTCTGGAGATTCATCCACATCAACTTCCAAGAAACGACATACACTGGCAGTGTATTTTTCTGATACTTTATGATAAATGGGCTTATACATTTTACATGGTCCACTCCATGTCGCTGTAAAACAGACAGCAACCAGAGAAGTATTCAAATAGCTCTTAAATTCTTCTAAACTGCTTACTAAAACAACCGCACGAGTCTGTACAGTAGTTAATGTGTTATACAACCCAATAATTTGTGCGTCGGTTAACGGAATACATACATGCTCAATGTTGGACTCTGTAGTCGTTAATTGAGAGTCGGCATTTTTCTCTATTTTACAAGAGGAAAAAATAGAGATTACCATAATAAAAGAAATAATTTTTTTCATAAAGCGTCAATTTTAATAACATTCTAAATGTATGAAAATAAAATGAAAAATACAATAGAATGGAAAGATATTTTTCCTGCCACCCAAAATTGATCCGAATACAAACTTTAACACAGTTTGATTTACGCCCCACCTACTGTTGAAATCGAGATTATTGAATCTGGAATTATTTTAATTTTGTTGTCGCAATATCTCAGCATCGTCGAGTAGTTTTTTCGCCTTGCGCTCCTTGCTTGCAGCCTGCTCCAACTGTTCAGCCCGCTGCCTTACGGCTTCTTCGTACCGCTCGACTTGGTTTCGGACGGTATCTCGGAGGTTTCTATACTGCTCGTCCCAAAATACGGTTTCCAACTCCGTCAGCTCCTTTTCGCTGATTTTCCCCCACATCTTCACATAACGGTATTTCAGGTCGTTCACGGCCAACTGTCGATTATTATCCGAGATTCGGTATATGAATGCAGCCTGCAGGAAAATGCCTCCCAGCATAACGAACATCGTCAGAAATGTTTTCGAGGATTTAAGATCGAGCGTATAGGTATGTCGGTGTTCCTGCACAGGCAGGTTTTCGGGCTTTGCCGCTGCTTCGACGGCCTGCCCGACCTGCTCGATCAATGTATGCGTCTGCTGGTTCTCGTGGTTGATTGTCCCCAGTTTGCCCGCCAACTGCGCCAGCAGCGTGTTGTATCTGTCGGTAAATTCCCGCTCCTGCTCGGTTTTTACTCCCGGCAAGGCCGTATGCCGTTGCAGGTGTTCGAGCAGTTGTGCGACCTGCCCCTGCGAGAGCTCTGCGGCCTCTATCAGCCGTTCGATCCGTTTCAGTTGGACATTATCCAAACCCGCGTTTCCTGCGCCGCCTGCTTTGGCATTTTTGATGGCTTTGACAAGCGTTTCCTTGAGGTCTTCGTACATCTCGATCGAGAGGTCGATCCTATTTTCGTCGTTCATGATTTTCCGGTTTTAAGGTTACAGTTTCATTTTGGCTCTTCTTTTCTGTTCTTCGAGTCTGCGTCGGTGTTCCATCGCAGCTATTGCCATCGCTTCGGCCGCGGCATCGAGCAGTGCCGTGATTCGTGCTATATGCTCTTCGGGACTTTCTCCCGGCTTGCGCTGCAACTGCCCGGCGGACACTCCGACGGGCGAACCGGCCGGCGGCAGCGGAATCCCGCCTGCCTTTCCGAGATTGACTGATGGCGGCTCTTCGCGCACACAGCCGCCGCCTCTGCCCGTGTTGCCGAATAACCCGGCAAATGCCGAACGGTAATTGCCTGCCGCCGCCGAGAGGTTCCCGAAGAGCGTTGCCCGGTGTTGGGTTTGTTGCTGCACGTGGGTAATATGCTGGTCGAGTTTCGTAAAGCTGAAAGCCCGGTCGATCTTCGATCCGGAGAACTCGAATCCGTTTTTCGAGAACAAAACCCCTTGTTTGCGGTCGGTCGAGCCGCAATACTTGTAGCGAACGCCGATGCCCTGTTCCCTTAATTTGCCTTCCAGCTCGTTCCAACTTTTGCACTTGGGCAGACAGCCTTTGATAGCATCGTATATTTCGTATTTGGTCTTGTCGGGTTCGCGCAGCCGCTTCCGTCGCACATTGGCCTTTCCCGGTGCGAGATATAACCCGTGTTTCTCGGTCAGCTCCCGGCAGACCTTGGCGTTTCGGATCTTGATGTTCTTGTCCGAAATGGTCTGCCCGTTGTTCCCGACCCGGTTGTAGACCAGATGGCAGTGCGGATGGGGCTGGTCGAGATGGCGCACCAATAGATACTGCGTATCGGTGATGCCCATCTTCTGCATATATTCCTTTGCGATCTGCGTCATCAGGGCGTCGGTCATCCGCGGAGCGTCTTTGGGTGAGAAAGACAGCGAGATATGCCCGACGGTGTTTTTCAGTCGCGGGTTCAATAAGGTCTGGTCTTTGAAGTCCTGCACCATGTCCTTTACTTCCGGAGGCATGACGCCCTCGGCTTCCAATATCCGGGATTCTTCTTTCATCACGTAGCCTACCGTTCCCGAAAAAGACGATCCCGATATCACCTTACCGACCATCGCATATCTGTTTCAGGAGTTTTTCGATGGCCGTGATGATCGCCGCATGCCGTACCCTGACAGCCGCCAGACCTTTGGCATTGGCCAGCCGGGTCAGCTGGTTCAGATTCCGGGCGACGCCTTTCAGTTGGGCCATGAAATCCAGTTGTTCGCGGGTGATCCGTGCTCTTACCGTTCCTCGGTCGATCAGCTGGCGCAGGACTTCGGCAGGCGGTTGTCCTGCTTCGCGGCAGAGGGCAGAGAATCGGAGTTTCCGTTCGGGGCTGAGCCGCGTACTGACGACGTATTTGCGGATGCGGCCGATGCTGACTTTCGGACGTCCGCCCTGTTTGCTGTATGTTTTCTTCGGTGTTTCCATGATAAGTGGTTTGTAAGCATTTTTTTGTTCAGACCAGCGGGATCTTACGCCGACCAGCGGGGAAGGCGGAGTTTTCGTCTACGAAAACACAACCTTGCCTTCCTTAAATCTTTACCCCTTTCCGACGCGGTGGTTCAATTTCCTCCGTTTCCGCTTTCAGGGCTTGCAGATTATTCCGAAGAGCCTGAACAGCCTTTGTTTCGGGGGCGTTCTTCTGTGTCGAAGGCTTTTGTGTTCGGTCTTTTATGCGGGCAGTTAGATAGTCATTTACGTCCTTGTGCCCGCTGTAAAAACTGCTTTGGTCGATTACCTCGCTGCGGGGACAAAGACGGATCAGATCGGCTGTTGCCTTGCGTCCTGCCTCGTCGTTGTCGAAAAAGGTGTGGATCACCGGATGTCGGCTAAGAAACGGTACGGCTTTGGGCAGGTTGACGACCGAGTTCAGAACCGCGGCGTCGATGCGCAGTCGTTCGGGGTATTTCAGCGAGAGATAAGCGAGGAAATCCATAAATCCCTCGAAAGCGATTACCGTAACGGAACGGTTGTCGATGGTGGTGATGTGTTTGGGCGAGGAGCCGCCTTTGAACCGTGCGGAGCGCAGCTCCCACCCTCCGGCATCGTTGCGGAAACCGACGGCGAAAAAGGCGCGGCCGTTTACCTCGTAGCGGACCTCGCGGCAGAATGCCGCAGCGACAGACGGGACGATGCCGCGCGAGGCGAGATAACCGACCAATGCCGGATGCCGGAGCGAAGCGTCGGAGAGGATGCGGATCGCGGAAACGGCGGCCGGACGCAAGACCGGCAAGGGACCTCCGGCAGCTGGACGCTCGCCAACACCCGGTGAAAGAGAAACGGAACCGGCGTCCCTTTTTTCACCGTTTTGCAGCCGTCGGACAGCTTCGCGGCTGTCGCACCGCTCCAACCGCATTACGAGGGTGAGCAATGTGCCGCCCTCTCCCAATCCGAAGTCGTACCAGAGATTCTGCACATAGTCCACTTTGAAACTCGGTGTACGCTCTTCACGCAAAGGGGAAAGATACATGCCGTAGCCGTTGCGTTCGTATTTGGGCAGAATGCCCCGCCATGCGAGGAATTGCCGGATGCCGATATTTTTCAGATCATTCATAATTTTTGTTTTTCGAAGTTTGCCGATATTGCCTTACTACCTACTACATTTGCGTAATCGTTTGATAAATAATTCGCTATGTGTAGTAACCAAGTTTATGTCACCTTACTACCGTAGTAATTGACGTAGTGGCGTAGTAAGATGGCCGTAAGGTGTGTTTTTACATCCTACTACACGCCTGCGTGTTCTTTTTCAATGTTTTGCAGCTGTGTGTAGTAGCGTAGTAACTACAATCCGTAAGAGACGAAAGGATTGGGTGTGATCTTCTCGATGACCCAGCCGTAGACGGGATTTCCGTTGATACGCTTCGAGCGTCGTTCGAACCCGGCCTTGCGCAAGGCTTCGCCCATGCGTTTCTCGGAGAGGTTCAGCGACGAATAGCTGCGCAGATAGTCCAGAATCTCCACGGTGGTCATAAAGCAATCCGTGACGGCATGTGCCGGAGGCTTCTCGAACCCTTTCAGCAGCATTTCGTATTCGATGGTCTGGACATGGAATGCGGCGTTTCCCCGGTGCAGTTCTTCGATCTCGGTGTCGTCGAACCAGTAGCGGAATCCGTTATGCAGGAGTGTTCGGGCTTCGGCGTATACCCGATCCATATCTACCCATATTGCCCGGTCGATGTCGATGGATAACACCTCGAAGGGCAGGAAGCGCCGCGAGCCGGTTGGATCGGTCAGAAAGTCGTTCCCGTTCACCGAGGCCATGAAGCTCGCCAAGTGGGGATACTCTTCGATGTAAACGTCGTAGGGCCGCCGGTATTTGACCGAAGGAGCCGTGATGAGGTTCTTAAGCTCGTTTTCATCCCGTTTGTTGAGCGCCTTCAGCTGGTCGTCGATGTTGATGAAGAGGTATTCGGCGACCAGCGTCAGCATGTCCTTGTTCTGCGGGTCGATCTTTCCCGTGAAAAGATAACTGGCGAGTGAGCGGGGACAGAGGTTGTCGAGCCATGTGGTCTTGAACTTTCCCTGCTCGCCGGTCAATACCAGACAGACGTGGTTCTGACATCCGAGGTCGTTCGTTGCATTGGCGACCACACCGACGAGCCATTTGGTCAGGTACTCCGACCAATGCCGGGCGTTGCGCACAGTGACGGTCGCGGCCAGTTCGTCGATGGCCTGCGTTCCCGTTGCGGGCGGCAGTTTATGAAAATACGCCTGCACGGGATTCACACGCTCGGAAAAGTCGCTTTCGAGCATGCTGCGCAGGTTCTCCGCCGAGGTGGAGATGCCGATAGTGCGGTCGAGCTCCCGCCGGAAGGAGTTGAGCCGGTATTTGGTCACGGGGAGGAACTCGCCGTCGCTGCTGCGGAACTCCGCACGGCTTTTGACCGTGTTGTAGCGAAAGGCGTAATGCTCCCGCAGGAACTCCTCGATACGCTCGTTCCGGGACTGCTTGCCGGGGACTGCAATACTATCCGATGCCTTATTTGCCATCGCGCTCGCCGAGAATCCGTTGAATGTCCGAAGCGCGGTAACGAACCTTGTTCCCGACCTTAACGGCTTTCAGATATCCTTTGCGGTTCCAATGCCAGAGCGTCGCATCGCAAACGCCGCATAGCTCTTTGACCTGTTCTTTGGTCAGGTAATGTTCCTTGCGGGCTTCGGCGACTTGTGCAGCCAGCTCCTCTTTGGCGCGGTCGATAAGGCTTTTGGAGAAAGCCAACAGATCCTCGCCGCTTACCTCCAGCCGGATGCTGCCCGGAGCATCCCGGAGGATGGATAATAAATCTTTCATACATTGCTTTCCGCCCGTTGTGAGGCGCAGCCTTCCGGCGGACGGGAAAGCAACGCCGCCGCCCGGAAATCCGAGCGACGGCGCAAATATAATGTTATGATTGAGCGATATTTAAGCGTTTAATTCGCGGTGTGTTAAGACGAATTTAACGAGCCTTATTGCGATAGAAAATCTTTTATTTCCCGGATGATAAGGGCTTCGCCGCCCCGACTGCTGACGGCCGATCCGATAAGTAACGGTTCCGTCAGGCGGCTGTATGCTTCCTGTATGCCCCGCTCGTGGACGATGCGGATGTCAGAGCCGTATTCCGCTTGCAGGGCATCGCGGAACGGTTTGATGTTGGTTGGAACTACCAGATAGCGCAATTCATCGAGTGCGACCTTCAACCGTGCGATGTCGGTCTGGGTGTGTTTCTTTGTGAGGTATTCGCCGATCTTTTGCCGCAACTCGTTGGGATGCGTGACAGCCGGTGAAAACATGTCCATCAATGATTTGGTCGTACTCGGCCGGCCGGGTTTTCTCTTTTCACCCGCATCTTCGGCCGGAAGAGTGCCCGCAGCCCATTCCAGCACCCGGTCGCTTTCGGCCAGCCGCATCGCTTCGCGGTGGGCATCCCAGTCCTGCTTGGTGCGCAGTTCTAATTTGATGGAGCGGGAGATCAGCAGTCTGATCGTGGCGCTCATGGTCATCTTCTGCAAGAATCCCAGATCGGGCGAGCGCCGCAGCTCTTCGCAACGCTCCACCATCCGTTCGAAACTCTTGCCGAAGTAGAGCCAGCAAAGCATTGCCGGGAGTGTGGAATCCTTGCCGGGCTGTTCGCACTCCCGGATGATCTTGCCGGCAAGGTCGTGTTGTCGGGCCGCCTGTTCGATCTCATCGACATGCTCGAACAGTCCTTCATTGGCTTTGTCGGACATGAGGCGCCGGTACCGGGGGATAAGGGACATGGCTTGGAATATGACCGACTGGCACCCTGCATAGTCACGGGCGTTCATCGCCTCTTCGAATGCGGCGTATTCGTCGGGATAGGTGTTCATCCATTCCCGCAACTTCGCTTTGAAAGCCTCGTATTCCTGCTGGCCCATAGTATTGTACTACTTTTTTAAGACAACCCATCTGCCGCCTTTTGTCGGCCCTTCATGACTGATAATCCCCTCTTTGTTCATTTGCAGTAGATAATGCTTAATGCTATTCGAGGTACGTCCTAATAACGCTTCCAATTCCCTGCCGGAGATTGCCGGATTCTTTTGGATTTCGTAGATGATCCTTTCCCGAATATTTTGGGGTGTTTCTTGTGGGTTTCTTGTGGGTTTCTTGTGGGTTTCTTGTGGGTTTCTCTCAGCACCGAAGCCTGCATCGTAATATCGTTTCGATGCTTTTTCAATTACCCGAAATGCCGTGACAAATGAAAAGTCGAATTCGGCTTTTTCATTGCCGTTTTCCGTCAGCTCTTTTTGAACCCTATAAACACCTCGGCTGAAACGATTGACATAACCGAGAATTTTCATCGCTTCGGCAATGAACGGATTGCGGTAATCGCTTACATTCGGAAAATTCTCCGGACTGACTTTTCCATATAAACCGCCGGGATTTTGTATTTCAATACGATCATCGTATTCATAGAATTGTATCGGGGCATTCGTTTCATAATCCCGGTGCATGATCGCATTCATCAGAAGTTCCCGCGTTGCCCAGTATGGGTAATTCGCAACGGTTTCTTCCCGGAGAACACTAATCGGAATCGGGCGTTTTTGCGACACACTCGTTTCGACGAATGCGTCTATTTTAATGAGGTCATGGCAAAGGTTATTCCCGAACTTGTGTTCATTGATGATTTCCCCTGCACGATCCACACCTTTGAAACGGACATATTGGACATAAGCTCCCGGAAAATAGCGCCCCGGATTTCCCCCGAACAGAATAATGCATCCGTTCGTCGGACAGTTATATCGCAAGTCGAAAAATCCGAGTGATGCCAACTGTTCTTCAAGAGGGCGCTTATCGTCTGCAAGAATTTCACTGGCTACGGCTTTTGGTAAAAATTCTGACCGAACAAGGTTTATATCAATGTCGGCAAGCGTCGTTCCGATACACGGCATGGCATCGAACGTTCGAATATTAGAGATTCTTCGCTCCATCAATATTTTTTCTTCGGCTTCCGATGCGATGCTTTTGCGCGGACCTATCCGTACCCAAATACGTCCCCGGTATCTGACCGGAGGAAATTCGGACGGTTTGACCTCGACCACGAGTAAATCGCCACCTTCCAAAACAAAGCGCTCGACAGTCATTACCGGTTGCGGGAGAATATTGCCGTCGGTGCGGATATTGGTCATTTTGAGTAGTAGACCATCATCGACACGCAGGCCGGATAACTTCCCGTTGTCTTCGGCTCCTATAATCAGATAGCCGCTTTTGTCATCGCCGGGTAAATCATTGGAAAAAGCACAAATCGCCTGGCAAAATTTGTCCATATTGGTTGTCGAGGACGTTATCTCGATGTTGTAGCTTTCCGGATTGCCAAGTATTTGTACCAGTTGTTTCTGTGTTAACATAATGCGGCTCTCAATTTGTTAGGACAAAAATATGGATTCTTTTCAGTAAATTCTAAAAAGCAATATATTATTTCAGCAAATCGACCAACTGTTGCTTCATTTCATCGTCGATGGTGCGATAACGCGCGAAAGCCTTGCTGCCTTCCTTATGTCCGCTCAAAGCTCCGACCAAATTGGGATCTTTTACCTGCTTGTACAGATTTCCGACGAATGTCCGGCGGGCCAGATGCGACGAGGCGATCTCGTAAAGCACCCTCTTTTCTTCTTCGCGGGTGGTGGGGGTTATGACCGTAACCAACCGCTTCAATCCGGCGGCTTTGAAAATCCGTTTGATCGCCAGATTGTATTTCTGCTCGGAGATGAACGGCAGCAGTTTGTCGCCGTCCAGACCTTTGTAACGGGCTGCGATCTCTTTGGCTGTCTGATTCAGCGGAACCCGCACGGTCAGCGGTCGCCCTTCCTTGGTCTTGCGCGGTATGTATTCGATGGCTCCGTCGATCAGATTCGATTTCGTCATTTTCAGCAGATCACCCACCCGGCAGCCGATCAGACATTGAAAAACGAAGATGTCGCGCTGAACGGCCAGTTGCGGATGCCGCTTCAGGTTCGTGCCGTAAATCTTGTGCAACTCCTCGACCGTGATATAATAAGGCGTTCCGTATGTGCATTCCTCCAACGGGAAATCATCGAACGGTCGGTTCCGGGTCTTTTTGTTGCTGTTGCACCAGTAGAAGAAAGTTCGGATGCGCGAGAAACAATCCAATAACGTATTCTTTCCTCTGGGTTGCGGTGTGCGTGCTTCGGGTATAGCTTTGTAGATTTCCGGGTAAAGAGCGCAGTAGCGGTATTCATTTTCCAGAAAATCCCAAATATCTCGCAAGGTGTTGGCCGTTACTTTGTCAATGTCCAATGCGAATGCTTTTTGCCCCCTCTTGGTTGTTTGGATATAAAGTTCATACCGCTGTAATCCTCGTTTGATGACCCGGTAATTCTTTTTGCGGACATCGGAAAGACGGTGCTTTTCGAGAAATTCGTCGAACAATGCGATCAATGTCGGTTTGGCCGTTTCTTCCGTGGCCGTTTCGATATTGTATTTTTGCGGATTGTAATATTGTTCCAATGCCTCTTTCAGCCACTCTTTCTGCGGTTCTGCCGTCTGTCGGGACTGATAGGCTCTTTCGAGGTGGGATTTGAGTTTTCGGGCTTCATCGTTGTAATAGGAACGCATTTCGTCGTCGCAAACGATTTTGCTTTTGACCTGTTCGGCCTTGTCATCCCAAAGATTGGGGTTGATGGTGAGCCGGGTCGGTGCGACCATATCTACCTGCCTGCCGTCCCGCAGGCGTGCGTAAATGGTCGCCTTCGATTCTGTATCATAGCGTTTTACGCTCTTTTTGATGATGAGAGTTATTTTCATAGTACCCAGATTCCGGATTGACAGAGTAAAAATACGAAAAATTCCCCACATTTTCCCCACATCTGCTAAAATATGTTCAATCGGAATTTATTAGATAAAATGATTGGATGTTTATATACTATTGATTATAAATAAAATAAGTATATTTTTATCTCTATTTGGATTTAATAGAGTTTAATATATTCAAATGCGGCTCCGGGTACAGGAAAAATCGCTTAATTTGTTGGTTATGACAAGTTAAGCGATTTTTTTGATTGTTCCCGCATGTGAAAATATGCTCTTGGGTGGGTTATCTTTTGTGAGATGGCTGGAATATATCCAATGATTCGTCATAGATCGGGCTGTCGATCCCGAGGAATGACAGGACGCTGTGAAAGACATGATACTGCCCGACCTTTTTCTCCGGATCTATTTCCAGCGCTTCATCCGATGTCCACACGATGAACGGAATCTCGATCTGTTCCTTCGGCGCGACAAGTATGGGCACGCCGTGCATATACAGATTCCCCTCGCCGAGGGACTCTCCGTGGTCGGATACGAAGATCACGCAACTGCGCCTTTGGGGAATCCCGCGAAGAATTTCTATTACGGAATGAATGAGATAATCCGTGTAGACGATGGTGTTGTCGTAGGCATTCATCAGCTCCTTCGGATCCGCTTTGGACATCTCCACCGTAGTGCATACGGGACTGAACACCTCGAACTCCGGCGGGTATTTCTTATAGTACGTGGGGCCGTGGCTCGTGCTGGTATGGAGTACGACGAGCATCTTGTCCTTGCTGCCGGAGAGTATCTCTTCGCGGAGGCCTGCGAGCAGAATGCCGTCGTACCTGTCGTCGGCTTCGGGATTCCGCTCCTTGAGCTCTTTCGGCTTGTAGTATTTGTCGATGTGTACGGGAGGCTCTCCCCAATTGTTGCTGCGCCATACCACATCCACGCCGCTGCGGTTGAGATAGTTCGGAAGGATTTCGTAAAGTTTGTTGGACGGCTTATGGTCGAGAATGGCCTTCACGCCTGCCGTGGTGTAGGTCGCGGCCGCATCTGCAATCAGTGCGGTCACGCTGTCTTTCTCCAGAAGCGGATTGGTCGGCTTGCCGTATCCGTATAAAGAGAAATTCTCCCTTCTGGCGGATTCTCCTATTATCAGCACGCATACATCCTTGCTGTCGGAAACGATCTTCGCGTTGGGCAGGGGAATCTCTTTCCGGTTCTGCTTCTTTACGGAATTATAGTAGCGTACGGAATTGACCGTATACGACCACGGCATGACCAGGCTGCCGAGCTTGGGCGCGTTGCGGTCGATCCACGGCCAGTTCTGCATATTGACCAGCGCGATGGCCAAAGAAACCGCCAATGCGATGCCCGTGCGGGCGAAAAAACGCTTCCAGCTTCCGTAGTCGAACCGCCTTGCAAAAATGTAGATGCATGGAACCACCCCCAGGAAGAGGAGATACCATACGGCAGACCATGAAAAGAATCCGGAAGCCTCCGAATACCGGGTGTTGAATACGTTCCCCATCATCTTGTCCGTGATGAGCACCTGGTATGTGTTTATGAAATAGAGGCTTATGGCATTGCCTATGAATGTGAAGGCAAGGATGCACTTTCCGACGAAGCGTCCGAGAAAGAGCACGAGGTAATAGACGAGAAAATTGAGCGCGAACATCAGCACGCCCAGCCCTCCGGTGATCAATACGCCGTTGAAGCCCCCTTCGATGTTGCCGAGCACCAGCCGGAAGAACGGCCAGTGGAACGCCACGAGCGTAAACAGGCTGAGTACCGAAGATATGCGGGTGAGGTCAGTCTTTTCTTTCAGAAATTTTACCATTTGATAACTGTTTTATAAAATGTAAGGATCACTCCCGCGCATAGGACAAGAAGCGTAAAGTTGAAAAGAATCGTCAACGGGATGTTTACCGTATGCGCCGGAGCCATATAGGGAGTTTGTGCCACGGAAGCGTCGTATCGTGCGAACGGATTGGTGTAGATCACCTCTCCGTCGGGAAAATAGGCGGTAATGCGTGCGTAGGGGTCGTCGTCCGCCATGGTATAGCTGGCCGCGGACGAATTCCGGGCCAGCGACAGAGTGGTGTGATCCTGCCCTGTCACCTTGATACTGTCCGCCTGGCGCGACAAGGCGATGTAGATCGTTTCGCCGTCGAGTCCGATCTTCTCGACCGACGGCAGATTCCTGTTTCTGGCGTATTTCACCTCCCAGTCCCCGTGTCCGTAGTCGGGAACGCGCATCGCATAATAGCACCCTCCGAGAAGCGTTTCCTTTATGTCTTCATACCTCGCCGACGGACAATGCAGGAAATTGCACCTCACGGCAATGCGGCTGGATTTGTCGGGGTAATGTAGGTCGTCGTTGGCCAGCCCGAAACTGTAATGCCCGGCGCTGAGGGCCCAGTCCCAGTACTCGTTTTCGGTGCTCTTTCCGCTGTCGAGGTCCATGATCCTGTAACCGCCGAGGTTTTGCATGTGGCTTTTCGACGTGCCCGTCGTTCTCAAGGGGTGATTCATCTGGATGAAATCGGACTCCTTTCCGAGCAGGTCTAACTGGAATTGTTTTTGGGAAGCGAAAAGCGGGATCAAATGATCGAAGCGGTTGACTTCGTCGCAACCGAATACCAGCTTATGGTATTTGAATAGGTTGATACCGTGTTCGTAGACATTGACCTGCAACAGGGAATCGTACGGATGTAGGGTCAATTCATTGTGATTCGAGAATGTTACGATGTCATATCCGAATTTCCGGTAGGCTTCATCGGTTTCGGCCGGCCAATATTCGCACTCGTTCAGGATGCCCTTTACGCGCGTATGCGTATGAAAATTGGCTCGTTTCCAGCATATGTCGGATTCCCCCCCCCGGTATGGGTTAAAAATGTCGGGGCCGCTGAAGGGTTTAGCCTCACTGAAATCATATACGGGGCTTACGCTTGTCACAAAGATTGCCAGCAAGGCGATCAGTATGAGCGAGACGATGGTTTTGCCCAATGCGACCGATATTTTTCGCAGCATGTAAATCAAAGTTCGTTCATTTGGATGCAATGCGTTTCCCATAAATTAATGGCTGAAGATAATTGCTGCAAAGTTAACAAAAATGCGGCAAGAGCAAAAGGGAAAATAGATGTGTAGAAACGACTGAATTCGGATTTGGTACATTAAAGTAATATTGGGGATGTTTTTGCGGGTGGAAGCGCAAGCCGGAATGGGATCCTTTCCGGCGCTTTCTGGCTGCGGTTGGTGAAAATAATCCGCGATTTCGGGCGGTTTCTCGGAAAGAAGCGTTATCTTTGCCGCAGGTTTGGTGCTCTCCTTCCCGGGCGTGGAAGAAGGGTGAAAAGGGAATCGGGTGCAAATCCCGGACAGTCCCGCTGCTGTGAAACTCCGTGAAGGCTCCGAACATCTCGCCACTGGTCCGCAAGGACCGGGAAGGCTTCGGAACAGGAGCAAGTCAGAAGACCTGCCAGGCCGATTCGACGTCAGGAAGCCCCGGGGGATGGGTATTTGACATCGGGTTATGTAATGCTTATTGTTTTATGTCGGACTTTGCCGCCGGGTGCTGCGCCTTTCGGCAGGCGGGATTTTTCCCGGACGGAAGCCGACCGGATGAGGATTGGATATGGAATTAATCGAACGATTGTTATTTGGCTCCGAGTCGCTTTGGGGCGGAGGTGTGGCCCACTCGGTGCTGATTCTGGCGCTGGTCGTGGCGTTGGGTGTCATGCTGGGCAAACTCAAGGTCGCCGGCGTGTCGCTGGGCGTGACGGGCATTCTGTTCGTCGGCATCGCCTTCAGCTATTTCGGCATGAACGTCGACGAACACCTGATGCACTTTCTCAAGGAGTTCGGACTGATTCTTTTCGTCTATTCGATCGGCTTGCAGGTCGGGCCCGGATTTTTCTCCTCGTTCCGCAAGGGCGGCGTCACGCTCAACAAACTGGCGGTGCTGGTGGTGGCGCTGGGTGTCGCCACGACGGTGGCGCTCTATTACATCACGGGCTTGTCCATGACGACGATGGTCGGCGTGATGTCGGGCGCCGTGACCAACACGCCCGGACTGGGCGCCGCACAGCAGGCTTTCAGCGACATGCACGCCGGAGCCGATGCCCCGGACATCGCCACGGGTTACGCCGTGGCCTACCCGCTGGGCGTCGTGGGCGTAATTCTGGCCGTGGTCTTCCTGCGCAAGCTCTTCGTGCGTCCCTGCGACATGCCGGGACCCGACGCCGAACACCGCAAGAACGTCTTCATTGCCAGCTACCACCTCACCAATCCCGCGGTCTTCGGCAAGAGCGTCCACGAAATCGCGACGCAGAGCCACCACCATTTCGTCATTTCGCGCCTGTGGCGCGACGGGCGGGTTTCGATCCCCACCTCGGACAAAACCCTACAGGAGAACGACCTGATCCTGGTCATCACCACGCCCGGCGAGGCCGACGCCCTGCGGCTGATCTTCGGCGAGCAGGAGACCAAGGACTGGAACACGGAAAATATCGACTGGAACTCCGTCGACAGCCAGCTCATCTCGCAGCGCATCCTCGTGACGCGCCCCGAAATCAACGGCAAGAAGCTCTCCTCGCTGCGCCTGCGCAACAATTACGGCATCAACATCAGCCGCGTCTACCGTTCGGGCGTGCAACTGCTGGCCACACCCGACCTGCGTTTGCAGATGGGCGACCGCCTGACGGTCGTGGGTGAAGCCGCAGCGATCAAGCATGTGGAAAAGATACTCGGCAACGCCGTGAAAAACCTCGAAGAGCCCAACCTCGTGGCAGTCTTCGTCGGCCTGATCCTCGGGCTCACGCTCGGGAGCATCCCCGTAAGCATCCCGGGCATCAGCCTGCCCGTAAAACTCGGCCTGGCAGGCGGCCCGATCATCGTCGGCATCCTGATCGGCACGTTCGGCCCGCGCCTTCACATGATTACCTACACCACGTACAGCGCCAACCTGATGCTCCGGGCACTGGGCCTGTCGATGTACCTCGCCTGCCTGGGGCTCGAGGCGGGCACGCACTTCTTCGAGACCGTCATGCGCCCCGAAGGGGCACTATGGCTGCTGCTGGGATTCCTGCTGACGTTCGTCCCCGTAGTATTGCTGGGTATCTTCGCGCTGCGCATCCTGCGCATCGACTTCGGGTCGGTCGCAGGCATGCTGTGCGGCAGCATGGCCAACCCGATGGCACTGAACTATGCCAACGACACGATCGAGGGAGACAACCCGTCGGTATCGTACGCCACGGTCTACCCTCTCTGCATGTTCCTGCGGGTAATTATCATTCAGGTGATGCTGATGATTTTTCTGTAACATCCGGTTTGGCCGGCACGTCCGGCTCCGGCCTCTGATAGCGCAGCGCCTCGATATCGCTTCCCGACGGATTCTGGAACACCCGCAGGTCGAACTCGGGGATGACGGCCAGCACATGGTCGAAGACATCCGACTGGATGCGCTCGTAATCCACCCACACCACCGTATCCGTAAAGAAATAGAGTTCCATCGGCAATCCCGTCTCCGTCGGTTGCAGCTGGCGCACCATCAGGGTCATCCCCTTGTTGACAGGCACCTCATCGCGCAGGTATCGTTCCAGATAGGCACGGAACACCCCGAGGTTGGTCTGGTGCAGGCCGTTGATCTTGCGTTCACCGGGGTGGATGCCATGCACGGCATTGTATTCCTCAACCCGCTGCTCAGTCTGGTCGATATATTCGCGGATGATGTCTATGTTGCGGTACCGGGCCAGCATGTCCGGCGTACAGAATTTCACGCTCGTCATGTCCAGATTCACCGAACGCTTCACGCGGCGGCGCCCACCAGAGAGCAGCAGATGCAGCCGGAGTTCATC
>OLRU01000853.1_pt1 | contig 30638 bp, 24 predicted proteins | sample 1672961 | NCBI WGS metagenome assembly OLRU01 (sample SAMEA3136741, study PRJEB25190) | human gut metagenome | biome: human gut; feature: human-associated habitat; material: faeces | place: Austria | collected 2013
GCTGCCAGAACCACAATTCCGGGCTCCGCAAATGCTCGTCTACCCACTATATCCGGCTGGACTTCTTGGAGCAGGTCGTGCTTTACGAGATCCACCGGCTGGCCTGTTTCGCTAATGAATACGAAAACGACTTTATCAAGGCGATGGTGGGCCGCTCCGCCAAGGTAGCGGAAAATGACCGGGTACGCAAGAAGCGGGAGCTGGACGGGCTGCTGGCCCGGGATAGGGAGCTGGATATGCTCTTTGAGCGGCTCTATGAGGACAATGTGTCCGGCAAGATCGATGATGCTCGGTTTGCCAAAATGTCCAAACGGTATGAGCAGGAGCAGGGAGAGAACGCTGGGCGGATCAAGGCGCTGCGGTTGGAGTTGAAAAAGCTGGAAGATAAGCGAATGGATGTGGACACCTTCTTGGAAACGGTGCGGCGCTACACCGATGCCACCACCATCACCAAGCGGATGGTTGCCGAGCTCATTCAGTACATCGAGGTTTATCCGGCGGTCAAGAAGGACGGCATTACCAATCAGCGAGTGACGATCCACTACAACTGTATTGGAGCCTTTGAGGTGCCGGATCGCCGGAAGATCCCTGAGCGGGACATCTTAATGGAAACGAGAAAAGGCGTAGCATTAAGCTACGCCCCCGCACAGATCGCCATATAAACTTGGAAATAAAAAATGCGGAGTATCATCAGCAGACCTTTTCAGATCCTTTAATGATACTCCGCATGGTCCGAGTGACTGGATTTGAACCAGCGGCCTCTTGAACCCCATAGTGCGTGTTTTCAAATTCCGTACTTATAATCATACACAATAGACATGTTAGCAAAATATTATGGATTTTCAGAACATTTTGTGCCGATGAGTCCATGCCATTTCAACCTCGTTCTGGTATGGATTCTGGTACGCCCAAGCCCTGCTTGCGGGTTTGGGGCGAGGGAGTATTTCGCTCAGGCTACGCCTATACACAGGAACCTGAGAACCGGATTTATTAAGAGCAAAACAAGGCGCACTGATTTTCAGTGCGCCTTGTGACCTCAGCCGTCTTATATTTTCAGCGCGACCTCAACGCCTTCGGCTATGGCATTGAGAGCGCGGCGGGCTTGGACAGCATCGCCTATAATATGATACGGTATATTAAGACGTTTGCAGATATCTTCAAGCTCTCCGTGTGGGTTTGGCCTTGCGCCGGCAGCCATGACCACACTGTCACAGGCGACGCTCTTAAGCTCTCCGTTCTGTTCATAAATGACGCAGTCAGGCTTAATCTCTTTGCAGGCTGCATTGAGTATGCACTCAATATTGTGCTCGGACATGAACTTCTGAGAGAACAGCATGCGGTAAAAGCCGAGATCGCTTGCTACCATACTCTTCATTTCTATGATCTTGCATTCCAGCCCTTTGTCAGTCAGATACTCGGCCACCTCAACGCCTACTATGCCGCCTCCGATAATAACAACCCTGCCGGCAGGCGTGCGCTTGCCCCTTAGAACCTCATGTGCATTGCTCACCGAAGGCAAATCGGCTCCGGGCAGATTAAGCAGCAGCGGGCCGGCGCCTGTTGCGATTACAACTTCGTCGGGATGCAGATCTTCAATAAGCTCCGGCGTAACAGGTGCATTCAAGTGCACCTCTATGCCGGAAGCATGTACGAAAAGCGCTTCATCCTCAACGGCTTGTACAAACTCGTGCTTTTCAGGCGCAGCGCCGGCAAGTAAAAACTGCCCGCCAAGCCGGGTGTCGCGGTCATATATCACAGGCTCATGTCCGCGCTGCTTGAGGCGCAGGGCGCACTCCATACCGCCCATACCGCCTCCTATGACCAAAACGCGCTTTTTGCACTCTGCCGGGGTAAGCTTCCACTCTCCCTCACGTCCAACGAAAGGATTCCTCAGGCAGGTTATAAACGGAAAATCGGTAAAGCCGTCGTTGCACCCCTGGTTGCAGCCAATGCAGTACCGTATCTCATCCACCTTTCCCGCCTTTGCCTTACTGCAAAAGTCAGGGTCTGCCAACTGGGCACGACTCATTGCCACCAGGTCGGCCTTGCCGGAGGAGATTATCTGCTCGGCCGTGCCGGGGCGGTTTATGCGGCCTACGGCCAAGGTCAGCAAGCCGGTTTCGCGCTTGATGCGCGCGGCATTTTCAACGTTGAAGCCAGGCTTGAGATTCAGCGGCGGCACTTCGTAGACGTTGCCCATGCCGCTGAAATTGCCGCGGGATACGTTTACAATGTCCACGCCGGCGTCACGCGCGCGCTTGAGGAATTCAATATTGTCTTCAATGGTGTTGCCGTCTCCAAGGTCGGGTTCGTCAAACACGGATATGCGTATGCTCAACGGCATGGTTTCAGGCATATTAGCGCGAATAGCCTGTATGCACTCAAGCGGGAAACGCATGCGGTTCTCAAGGCAGCCGCCATACTCGTCCGTACGCTTGTTGAAGGCCTTGGAGAGCATGGTGTGGGGCAGGTAATTGTGACCACAGTGAAACTCTATGACATCATAGCCGGCTTCTACAGCCCTGCGCGCAGCAGCGCCGAATTCTCCGGCTATCATGTGCAGCTCCTCAACAGTGGCGGCCGGTATGGTGCCGTCTGCCTCGCGCTTGGCGCTGAACGGAATGAAGAAGGGGTAGGGCGCTATCCCATCATCCTGTTCATCGGATTCCCCGCTGCCGGAGGCGCCGTGACCGAAAGCCATGGGGAAATTTTTGCCCTCAAATTTCTGCGGCAGGTAAATACGGCATTTGGGGTCGCTCCCTGCTCCAGCGCCCGGAGCCCAAAGCTGGATGGAGGCTCGGCCGCCGGCATTGTGTATGGCCTCGACCAGCGCCTTGTGGCCGGGCAGATATCGGTCGTCAGATATGGACGGCTGCTTCCTTACGCAGGCGGCCTCATTGACCGAGCAGCACTCAAGGAAGCTCAGCCCAACACCGCCCTTGGCTCTCTCAACCTGGAAATCTATAAGCTGCTGGGTGATATATGAGTCCTCATCGGCAAAATGCGTACCCATTGCCGTCATAACTATACGGTTCGGCAGCTTCAGTCCGCGCACCCTTATTGGTGAAAAAAGATTTTCGAACATTTCTAACCTCTCATCTTAAAAAATATGCGGGAGCCTGAAACGGCTCCCGCTTGAGCTTATCTCACAGATTGGCGCCGTGGTCTATGACTATTGCCTGGCCGTTGACGGCCTCGGACTCGTCGCTGGCAAGGAAAAGCGCAAGATTTGCCACTTCCTCGGGGGTGCAAAGCGGGGTGTCGGGGCAGACATGGTCGGTGGTGGCCTTTATGGTGTGGGGATCCATGTCCCACTTGCCGTCAACACAGCCGAACATTGTCATGACGCCGTCGGGGCAGATGACGTTGGAGCGGATGCCCTCGCGGTGGTAGTCAACGGCAATCTGGCGAGCCAGGGAAACCATGCCGCCTTTAGTCATGGCATAGGCTGTGCCGCCGTGACCCAGAAGGCCGCCTACGGAGCCGATGAATACAAAGTTGCCTTTGCCGGCGGGAAGCATATATTTCATAGCTTCGCGGCAGAAGCGCAGGGCGCCCATGGTATTTACCGCGTACAGTTCCATGCACTCGTCGTCGGTCACGACCGCAACGCCGCCGTTATAACGCACCATTCCGGCGTCGTTGACAACGATATCTACCTTGCCGAACTTCTCAATGGCGGTATTGAGCGTGCGCTCAACATCGGCCTGGATGCTCACATCGCCGGGGCAGACAACGGCTACACCGCCGTTGGCCGTAATTTCTGCGGCAGTATCATTGAGCTCTTTCTCGCGGCGGGCAAACATTACGACCTTTGCTCCCTCGGCGGCGAAAAGCCTGGCAATTGAATTGCCAATACCGGAAGATGCGCCGGTTATAACGGCAACTTTGTTTTCAAGACGGTTCATTTTAATTTCTCCTTTTCAAATTTCTTTTTAAACTTGTGCAATTCAATCAGGGTACTGCTCATGCAGCTTTTTGCCATAAGCAGCACAGCGCATAAGCATGACACCGAGCACGGCGATAATTACGGCCACGACTATCCAGGCCACGCGATAGCCCGCATTATCTGCTATGAGAGCTATGGCAGGAGCGCTTACAGCACAGCCCACCAGATAGAAAGCGTAGGCAAAGCCGTAGATTCCGGCGTAATCGCGCGCCCCGAAGGTGCTCGAGACGATGAGCGAGGGTATCAGCACGCTCATAAATGCGGCAACTCCCTGGAAGCCCGCCCATACATAGGCAAGCGGCTTTACGTCGCTCGCAAAAATCAGGCTGACTATGGATACAAGCAGGAGCGTTATGCCGAGCACAAGAGAGCGCTTCATGCCTACCTTGCCGACTATTGCGCCGCCGCCGGAGTTGCCGACGATGCCGAAAATGGTGAACGCGGTCATTACTGTTCCTGCGGCCGTTATCTCCCAGGAACCGGTGCACAGGAAGTTGGTGACGTGATTGGTGATGCCGGCGGCGTAAATGCCGGTGAGGAACATGGCAATGCAGATTATGTAGAACGCCGGTGTCTTCATGGCTGTCTTTTTATCCACGCCCAGCCATACCTTCTGCTCGGCAGCGGTATCCGCTCCGGACTCATTTGCGCCAAGCGCGGTCTGCCCATACTCTGCCGGGCTGCGCTTTATCAGCAGCACGGCTATCACAACTGCCGCCAGGCACACAACACCTCCGATAACAAACGCGTCGCGCCAGCCGCGAGCGGCTATAAGCTGACTTATCACCGTACTGAAAATTGCTCCACCCAGGTTGCTGCCCGCATAGGCAATGCCGGTGAGCAGTGCGCGGTTTTTGACAAACCAGTTTGTTATAAGCATTCCCACGGGTACAAAGGTCAGCATATTGTAGCCCAGGTTCCACACGCCGGACATGATATAGAACTGCCAGAGCTCTGTGCAGCGGCTCATCAGGGCGAACCCTCCGCAAGTCACCACACCGGAAACAATCATGATAATCCGCATGGTGCCGCGCTTGCCTTTTGACAGGTACTGCACAAAAAGCGCGCTGACTATGGCGTTTACCGCTGCGCAGACGGTATTCGTTATGGAAAACTCAGTTGTAGTAAAGCCGAGGTCCTGGCATATGGGATACATGAACAGGCCGGGAGCATAGCTCAGCAGGCCGCCGGGAAATATCATCAGCAGAAGGCAGCCCGCAAATACGGCATACCCGGAAAATTTAACCTTCTCTTTCATCCTCTTCCCCCCCTGTTTCTTACGGCATAGGCACGCTTTCAGGCATTACATAGTCTTCGGGAGGCGTGACACGCTCGGGCATAAGGTCGCCCTGGAGCTTGGTCTGCATCAGGCGGTAAGCGCTGATGCCCCACTGACCGTCCGGACGCTTTACGAAGTCATCGACGTATATAATGACGTGCTCGTGCAGCTTGCCGTTGTCCCTATAGTTCATATTGCTCTCGAACAGGAAAATACCGCGCGCATGAGTGTCGTCCATAAACCAGACCATAGGATTGTGACCCATGTGAGCGCTGTTCAAAAAGGCATTGCAGTATTTGGCTCCGCGAGCCCAACCCATGGGAGTGGACTTATACTCGCCGACGCCGGTGAACCAGCACTCCATCTCAGACTCAAAGAGAGTCTCGCCCCATTCCTCATATTTCATGTCGTTCATCCACCAGTAGAAATACTGAGCGTCGATGATTTTCTGCAAATCACAGAGCCGCTCAGGCGTGTACTGCTGCTTATAAGCACCCACCATGGTCTCCACTATCATGGAGCGCTCTTCCGGAATGAGATCTGTAAGGTTGATCATTTTCTTTTCCTCCCTGTTTTGTTTTATATATTATGGCTTTAGAATTTCTGAAGCCATATTTTCTCGTTTCACCGTGGCCGATTGCCTCTCGCGTTTTCTGAGATAATGATATTGTCAAAACTTTATTTATTCAAGCGACTGCTATTGCCGAATAATTCACATTTTCAGCCTTGTTTGACCAAATAGTCAATGTTTAGTCACAGAAGGAATTTGTTATAAAATTGACAGATGGCCTGTGTTGATGTATTGTAAGTATGAAAGATTGGAGGGATATGCTTGAACTTTGGAGATACTTTGCATGAGCTTCTGGAGCTTGCCGGCGTCAAGCAGGCACATTTGGCAGAGTTCCTTGGCTACGATGTGTCCTATATCAACAAGTGGATAAGCGGGCAAAAGCGTCCTTCTGTCAGGAACAATCAGGAGCTGTTCAACAAGATAGGGGATTTTCTGGTGAGATACGCCGGCGAGGACTTTGTTCGAGACGTTGTCTCAAAATTTGAGCTTGCAACACCGGCAAATGCACAACACGCATCGAATCAAATCTCCGAGCTGCTGTCACGAGCCTATTCTCCGTCATACCCCCGGAGGGAGGAATCTCAATTTAACAACAGCCACTTTGGCTCAATGACAGACACATATACTGTAAACGTCGACCAACTAACCGAAGCTATAGGACGCGCTATAGACAACAGTGGAAACAAAGATGTTGAGTTTATATCCTTTCCTCTTTTAAGCTACTGCGGAGGCAATGACGCCAGAAAGGCATGGAGAGCCTACGAACGGCTTTTACCATGTGGGAAGCGTCTTCACGTGCGTTTCGGAGTTGATTTCAACTCCACTGAACATCTGAGCGACATATGTCATGACGTGTTTATCTTTCTTTATGGTTTGAGTGAAAAGATCAGCTTTGATATTTATCATACCGACGCCTTCAGTACGCTGAATCAGGGCATTTACATCTGCCGCGATGCGGTGTTGACTATATCCTATTACGACGTGCTCATGCGCAACGACAGCGTTGTCTGGACGCACGACCAGCGCATTGTTTCAATGTATTACAGCAGCGCTGACAGACATATAGGACTGTGCCGCCAGCTAATAATGCGGGCAAGTTTTGATGAGCTGTATCAAAGAAAGTATTTTTGGAAATTCTTTTTCGGAGGCGGCGCCGAGTCCTTTCATACGGTTATGCCGTTGCTGCCGCTCAGCGGAGCTGATATATGTCTAAAAGAAGTCAGAGAGCCGCTTGGAGAACGCCTGTGGGATATGTGGAGGTTTCTGTGCAGCAATTCGCCTTCGAGACGGGTCATCCTGTATGAACATACGCTGATGAACTTTGCGTACGACGGATGTGCGTATATGCTGGGTACACGAATTGAGCTGACGCCACAAGAGCGCTGCGCATACCTTGAGTGTTTGATACGGGCGGTTAATAGCGCGGGGCTGGAATTGGTGCTGCTGGCCGACAGCAATCCGGTGTTATCTGCCGGTGAACTTTGCTGTTCGATATACATGAGCCAAAAAGATATGTTCTCTTTTGGTCACAGCATTTCAAAAGATGAGGTTATCTACTCCGGAGATGAAACGCTTATCAAAGGCTATAGGCTTTTCTTGGATAAGCTGATAAGCGGCAATCCCTCCCGTCTGGCAGGTGCTACACTTACAGATTTCCTGCGCCGCTGCGCACAGCAGGCATTAGGATGAGCACAGGACAGCCGCCCACGGCACTTTTTGCCCTACCCGGAGCTTAAGCGACGCAAAACGACCCGGATGCTCAGGCATCCGGGCCGTTTCTTGCGCATACATGGTAACCATGTATAGAAGTGCGCCGTTCGGTTAATTACATATGGCTGGCGTGAAAATCCGCAGTGTGTCCTGTCTTCAGAAATATATGCGGATAAGCTTGCAAGCAGTGGAAGTGGCTGGCCACTCCCGCAAAATACCTTGTTGGGATTACATCCCAAACCCTGAAAAACCAAAACCTCCCGGCCTCGCGGTCGGGAGGTTTTTTCGGCGGCGCGCCCTTGTGGGCGCTTGGGTTCTCCGTGACGGCTGTGACGGCCGTGACGATGTTTTTAAAACGCCGCCGCTCTTGTTTTAGCCGTCACGGCTGTCACGGTTGTCACGCCCCGGGCGAAATCTTTGTGAGCAAGATTATTCGTCCCGCGTGAGCTTGCGTGTTCTCGTAGTGTATTCCGTAATCGTTTTTGAGCTTTGCCGCGCGGACGTTGAGACGCATTGCCAGCGCGTTGGGCTGTCCCTAGCCGGTCACGCGGAGATAGATATGACGGAGCACTATCTCCACGTCCAGAGCGGCGTCAAAACCGCCGCCGTCGAGAGCCTAGCGCGGCTTATTGGTGCGTAGCAAAGCGTCCCATTGCGTCCATCGTTTCCAAACGCGATTCTGGTACAATTCTGGTACGCGTTCTGGTATGAAGTTAATATACAGCACCGATTTTGGGGCACAGATAAAGAAAAAGTCCTGAAATCTCACGATTTCAGGACTTTTTCTGGTCCGAGTGACTGGATTTGAACCAGCGGCCTCTTGAACCCCATTCAAGCGCGCTACCATCTGCGCCACACCCGGATATGTGCTTCACAGTGCCCGATTATAATAGCACACCGGGAAGGGAATTTCAAGTGTTTTTTGCGCTTTGGGGCGAAAATTATTTTGCGGGCTGTTTATTCAGCCAGGGCGTTGTCCACTACGAAGCGGATCTGGCTGATTTCCCTGTACATCCGGACATATAATTCCGCGTCGGCCTCGTTGGCGGGGTCGTACTGCACGTCACTGGCGTAGTAGAGGAAAAGCGTGCCGGACGCCGTCGTCATTATATAGCGGCTGGGCACGATGTTCCAGGGGCCGTCCGTGGTGTCGTACTCGTCCTTGGTGACCTGCTCCGGATAGAGCCGGACGGAAAACAGGACGCCTGCCTCGCCGCCGTTGTGCTCGCGCACCGACGGGACGTAAATACTCTGCCCATCCACGGCGTAGTTGCCCTTCCAGCTGTCGGGGAGTATCAGCGTGACGCCGTAGTCGGCAAAGGTGACGGTCTCGGGCTCCACCGGCACCTCTATTGGTACCTCGATTTCCTGCGCGAACACGGTGGCGCCAAGGCCGAAGCCGCCGCCTACCATGACGGCGAGTGCCGCTGCGGCGGCGGCAGCGCGCCGGGCCAGACGCCGGCGGGCCTGCCGCGCATAGTTGGGCACGTTTTCTGCCTGCTCCACCAGCCGGGGGTCTATCTCGCCCATGTGCCGGGAAAACTGTCTGTTCGTCATAGCTCTATACCCTCGCTTTCCAGCTGCGCCCTGAGCTTCAGGCGCATGTGATAAAGGATGTTCTTGATCTTGCTCTGGCTGTAGCCGGTCCTGTCGCTCAGGCGCGCTATCGAGTCAAAATACCAGTAGCGCCGGATGAAGATGACGCGCTTGTCCTCGCGCTGCTGCCAGAGGAAGCTGCTTATGGCGCGCTGCACGCGGTGGGCCTCGGCCTCGTCCTCCACGCCCGCGTCGCCCTGGACGCACTCGCCCAGCTCCTCAAGGGCCACAACCGCGTCCGGGCTGCGCTTTTCCGCGGAGATGTACTCGTACCTTTTCAGCGCGGTGTTGCGCGCTATTTTGCCTATGAAGGCCGGAAAATGCACCGGACGGGCGTCCGGTATGGCCCGCCACAGGCCGAGGTACGTGTCGTTTACGCACTCCTCGCAGTCCTCGCTGCTGGAAAGGATACTGTGCGCTATGCTGCGGCACAGCCGCCCGTATTTCAGCGAGGTCTCCTGTATGGCGCGCTCGTCACGGGCCCAGTACAGGGCGATTATGTCTCCGTCATCCATTTGTCCACCTCCCTTGGCTTCAAAGCGCCGGCTGCTTTCACTGTATAAGTACGCTTTCAGGCGGGATGGTCGCAAAAAATCTGCAAAACAAATGTGCCGGCGCTTTGCCGGCACATGTCCTGACGTATAAGAAAAAGCCGGCGGCATCGCAAGGATGCTGCCGGCCTCTCCCGCCGCTGCCGTGGGAGCCCAGATAGAACCTGCACGTCTCCGGCAGGTGGGTCGCCTCTCTCACGCTACCACGCTTCCAACTTCCAGCGCACCTCTCAGGGGGCCGGGAGGCCTGCAATCCACGTGAGAATATGGCGTCCCTTATAAGTGATGTGGGTTTATATGGGCCCGAAAAAATCCACGCACAGGGCAGGATTTTAATAAATTGTGTCCGGGACAGGAACTTACTCGTCCTCGCCCTCGTCTGTATCCTCGTCTGCGAAAAGTTCCTCCATGAAGAGGTCGTACACGGCCACGAGCTCTTCCTCCTCATCCACGGAGCAGTAGATCTCCTCGCCGTTTTCGTCCGTCTCTATGCGGAGGATGATGTACCCGTAATCCGGGTCGTCCTCGTCCATATCCGCGGGGAGGAACAGGCTGTATTCCGCGCCCCTGTACTCGAGGGTGCTTATCTGCTCGAGCTCGAACTCGCTGCCGTCCTCGTCCTCGATGGTGATATAGTTGCTGCCGTATCCTTCGTCCATGGGGAAACCTCCGGTCTCTTTCTTACACCGATATTGTACCGCATAGGCGGAGAGAAATCAATCACCTTTTTCAGGTTCTTTACACAAGGACGCAAAATTGTTCGATAAATCGCCGCTAAGAGCCCAAATCTTCCAAAAGAGTCAGCACTTCGTCGCGCGTTTCACACGGCAGCCCGGCGTTGAGCAGCGCGCGGTCGGCTTCGCGCAGGCTCTTGACCTGTATGTCCGTCATGGTCATGGGCGAGCTCTCCCCGGCGGCGAACACGGCGACGCAGCCGTCGTACTCGCGGAGAATGAACTCCGCGTCATCGACGGAGCCTGGCCAGACTATCGTGCCCGCCTCGGGCTCGGCGGCGGCATCGGCCGGGCCCGTGATGCCGCCGATGGCGGCGGCAGCGCTCCACACGGCGGCCACGGCCAGTACGCCGGTGCCCGCCAGTTTCATCCACAGCTTCATTATATGGCCTCCTTTCCCCTTGATTATTCCACCCGCCTCTGGAAAAAATACTCTTGGGGCGAAAATACTGTCCCCTGCGCGGCGTATTCAAAAGGGAGAATATGCGGCGGCTAATATTTAAAAGTTTATCTACTTCTTTTCGACTGAATATGATATAATACCGGGTTAGAATGGATTGATGCCGTTCGGTCTCACCCTGCTTTGCACGGAGGTGCGTAATGCCCAGAGATAAAAATGATAAGAATAAAGCGGAGCGGGTCGCCCGCGCCGCCGGCGGAGCCGTCGGCGGTGCGCTAAGCCTCACCCTGAAGATAATAGTGACGGTGGTGCTCGTCCTGCTGACGACGATGCTGCTGTTCGTGTGCATCTTTGCCTTCTATGTCAAGACGTCGCTGGTCGATGAGCTGGACATCTCCCTGGACGACTTCTCGCTGAGCGAGTCGAGCACGGTGTATGACAGCGAAGGCAACGTATTGGCCACGCTCTCAGGCAGCGAAAACCGCATCTGGGTTGACTACGAGGACATCCCCGAGGACCTGGAGCACGCGCTGGTGGCTATCGAGGACAAGCGCTTTTATGACCACAAGGGCGTGGACTGGTACCGCACCGTCGGCGCCGTGTTCAACATGTTCCTCGGCATGCGCGACAACTTCGGCGGCTCCACCATCACCCAGCAGCTCATCAAGAACCTGACCGGCGACAATGAGGTCACCGTGCAGCGCAAACTGGTGGAGATATTCCGCGCGCTGGAGTTTGAGAAGAAGTACGACAAAGAGGAGATCATCGAGTGGTACCTCAACGCCGTCTTCTTCGGCGAGGGCTGCAACGGCATATACACCGCCGCGCAGACGTACTTCGGCAAGGAGCCGAGCGAGCTCAGCCTGGCCGAGTGCGCCAGCATCGTCGGCATAGTCAACCTGCCCACGTACTACAGCCCCTTCTACAGCGTGGAGAACAACAAGACCAGGCAGGAGACTGTCCTGCGCGAGATGTATGAGCAGGGCTATATAACCTATGACGAATACACCGAGGCCGTGAACGAGGAGCTCGTCTTCGTGCGCAGCGAGACCGAGGTGGCCACGCAGGAGATATACAGCTACTATGTCGAGGCCGTCATCGACGACGTCATAGCCGACCTCATGGAGGTGCGCGGCGTCAACTATGAGACGGCGCAGACGCTGATTTACTCCGGCGGATACCAGATATATACCTGCTGCGACACGCGCATACAGGGTATCGTTGATACCTATTACGAAAACCTGGAGAATTTCCCCCGCCTCAACTACAGCACAGACCAGCAACTGCAGAGCGCCATAGTGATAATGGACCCCTATACGGGCGAGATCGTGGCCATGAGCGGCGGCGTCGGTGAGAAGACGGGTAACCTGGTGCTCAACAGGGCTACGGATACCACACGTGCGCCGGGCAGCTCGATAAAGCCGCTGAGCGTCTACACTCCCGCTCTTGACCTCGGCATAATCACGCAGAACACGCTCGTCATGGACGGTGCGCCTGCCGCTGGCCTCTATACGCTCGAGCACTCCAGCTTCTACCCGCGCAACTCGGGTAGCCAATACCTCAACGAGCCCGTCACAATCCGCTACGGCCTTGTCCGCTCGCTGAACACCGTGGCCGTGCAGATACTTGACAAGCTCGGGTTTGAGACCAGCTACAGCTATCTGCGTGACGTGTTCGGCATTACCACCCTTGTTGACGCAGACTATTCACCCTCCCCGCTCGCCCTCGGGCAGCTCACCAACGGCGTCACCGTCCGTGAAATGGCCCAGGCATACAGCGTGCTGGTGAACGACGGCACCTTCACCGAGAGCCGTACCTATTCCCGTGTGCTCGATTCTAACGGGAACGTAGTGCTCGACAACCCAGCATCCCAGCGCTCGGCTGTAAGGGTCAACGCCGCGCGCAACATGATAGATATGATGGTGGGCTCCGTAACCGGCGGTACCAGCGGCGGTGCTGGCTTCTACGGCATGGAAGTGGCGGGCAAGACCGGTACCTCCGGCTCGTCTAACGACCGCTGGTTCGCCGGCATGACTCCCTACTATGTGGGCGTTGTCTGGACCGGCTACGACATACCGGTTGGCCTGAGCGGTTCCAACCCGGCCATATCCATCTGGCGCAACATCATGCAGCAGGTACACGAGGGCTTTGAGTACCGTTCGTTCCCTGACCCGACCAGTATCGGCGAGGACACGCAGATATTCGGCGACCTCACCAGCCCCACGCCTTCGCCCACGCCGACGGAGACGCCGGAGCCCAGCGCCGGTGAGAGCGACAGCCCGCCGCTCTACACCATGGTATCCGATGACGAGGAGACCATAGAGCCCACGGAGCCCGTGGGCGAGGCGGCCTGAGCACCCCGGGAAAAGTTACAATTTGTTTCTCCAGCGCAGTTTTTTCGGCGCCGGAAAATATATCCTGAAACCCGAAAACTATCCTATATCCCTGGCTTTTATCCCTGTTTTCGAGCCGGAGCGCCCACTCCGGCTCGAAATTTTCCGAGAAAAAGGTTGACAAAACGGAGAACATGAGTTACAATTCGGTTACAACATTCGCAATGCCTGTAACCGCCGGAAGGAGGTAGCGCTTATGGCAGCCGCTAAGGAGCTGGTCTACAAGGGACATCCGCTCCGCAGAAAGGACAACATCATTTACTTCGGCAGCATGGCTGACAAGTACATCATAATGATGCAGATACTTGAGACTAAGAAGGTAGAAGACCTCGACGTGGCGACCAAGGTCTCCGTCCAGCTCCAGCTGACGGACCCCGACATAAAGAGCCGCGACCGCGTGGTCAAGAAGAGCGAGAAGTCCAGCCTCTACTCCGCCATGGACGTGGCGGCGGTGTGGCTCGACAGGGCCCTCGCTCAGAAGTAATCAGGGACGCCGGCGGGCCAGTCAACCGTCAAATATGCCGGCCGGCACGCTCAAAAGAGAAACGGTATCACAAAAGGGAAATCTGGGATAAAGGATAGAGATTCGGCATGACCAAGGGAAAGATTATCCGCACTGTCAGTGCGGCGGCGCTGTGCTGCTGCACGCTTGTAGGAGCGGCCGCCGCCGACTGTGTGGGCGGCGCGTCCACCACAACCGAAGTGAACCTGCGCTCCGGCGCTGGTACGGACACCTCGATTATCTTCACCGCCTCCAGCGGTTCCTCCATGATAGTGGAGAGCGAACCGGTCGACGGCTGGTGCCGCGTGTACATAGACGGCTCCTGGGGCTATATGTCCGCGGACTACCTCACCCTGGCGGACACGATGGACGTCTCCGCCACAGGCTGGGTTGACGGCACTGATGTGCGCATGCGCGCCGCGGCCAGCACCGACAGCGAGATCGTCCGCGTCACCAGCTACGGCGAGACCGTGGAGATCACCGGTGTGGACGGCAGCTGGTACCGCGTTAACGCCGGCGGGCAGAGCGGCTACATCCGCAGCGACTACGTCGAGCTCGGCGAGTACACCGGCACGACGGACGCCGCCTCCGGTACGACTGCGGCCTCCGGAACCATAGGCGAGCAGGTGGTGGCCTTCGCCAAGCAGTACATGGGCTACGCCTATGTCTGGGCGGGCGCTTCCCCCTCCGTGGGCTTTGACTGTTCCGGGTTTGTGAGCTATGTCTTCAAGAGCCTCGGCTACTCCACCAACCGTACCGCCGCAGATATCTATCTCAACGGCGTCGCAGTGGACTACGAGGACCTCCAGCCCGGCGACGCGGTGTTCTTCGCCAGCAGCAGCCAGGCCATCGGCCATGTCGGCATCTACATAGGCAACGGTGAGTTCATCCACGCCAGCTCCGGCGCGGGCTACGTGACCATCAACAGCCTGAGCGAGAGCTACTACTCGAGAATGTACGTCGGTGCAAGGCGCATCGCCGTGTAAAAAAGATAAAACGCCATGAGGCCGCCCGTATGGGCGGCCTCATGGCGTTTTGCTGCGCTGTTCACTTCATATATACGCTCCTGTATATTTTCAGCAGCACCTCGCCCTGCGCATCGGCGCCTTCGGGCCAGGACAGAGACTGCACGATGCCAAAGCCCTCGCGGCCCTGCCAGAATTGCAGCTGCCAGCCCTGCTCCGTGCGGTAAAGGCCGCTGTTCACCGGCCTGCTGTTGCCGAAAGAGCTGAGCCATTCGTCGTAGTCGGCATCGGACATGAACTTTATCTCGTAGGTGGCGCCGCTGCCGTCGACGGAGTCCAGGCGCCAGCAGGTCTCATCGTCCGTGGAGAGGTTCCAGCCGCTGTCCGGGATGTGCGCGCTCCAGGGGCCGAAGTCCTGCCTGGACGCGTGGATGCTGAGCGGGAGGTCGGAGCTGCCCGCGACGGTCCACCAGACCTCCGGCAGGTCCTTTTCATATGTGAATCCGTTGGACTCCCACCACTGCTCGGCGGCGAGGTGGAGCGGGCCGTACAGGGCGGTCACCTCGTCGGCCGTCCCCTCGTACACGATGTCGCGCGAGCCGTCCCGGTTTACTGTGAAGACGCAGCGCTGCTCGGTCCCGGCGCTGTTGACCACCAGATAGGTCCAGGTCTCCAGCTCGGCGCCGTTTATGATGCCGCCGAAACTGCTGACGAAGGACGCGCCGCTGACGCCGGAGGGCGTGTAGGGCAGCCGGGAGAAGCCATAGGCGATGACAGCCGCGTCAATGTCGGAGTACAGGGGTGTGGATTCGCTGCCGCTGGCCGTGGTGTCCGCCTGCACGGGCTCGCCGGACGGAGTGGCCGCCGGGGTGGCGGTGGGCGCGGGGTTGGCGGCGCAGCCGGCGATGATGAGGACGCAGAGGGCGGCCGCGGCTGTGCTGATCCAGCGCTTGTTTGGTTTCATCTTGGCAACCTCCTTGATTCTGTGCTTGGTGTCGCTCCCGAAGGAGAGAGATACGGCCAGGCTGACGCCACGGCCTGCGGCCAGGTTGAGCAGGGTCTGGGCGTAGTCGGCGCGGGAGGCGCCGCCGAGGCGCTTTATGGCGGCCTCGTCGCAGCTGGCCTCCATGTCGCGCATGGCCAGTATCCAGGCCAGCCACACGAGCGGGTTGAACCAGTGCAGGCAGAGCGCGATGTACGCCAGCGGCTTTATGAGGTGGTCGCCGCGCCTGATGTGGCAGCGCTCGTGAGCGAGGACGCACTCTCGCTCGCACCCGCTCAGGTTTTCCGGCAGGTAGATTTTCGGGCGTATCAGGCCCGAGACGAAGGCGGTGCCTATGCGCTTCGAGACGTACACGCGGCCCTCGAAGTGCTGCGAGTCCCAGAGCCTGACGCGCAGGCTGAGATACGACACCAGCGCCCAGAGCAGCATGGCCGCCGCGGCGCACACCCAGACCCAGGCCAGCACTTCCTGCCAGCCCGGCCATGCGGGCGCATTCTGCACGGCGCCTGCGCCTGTTGCTACGGGCAGGTCAACTGCTTGCTGCGCCGTCTGCGCGGACTGGTGGATGACGCCTGCGTAGTCCACCATCGTGATATGTCCGGAACCGGTGCTGACCGGGGCCCGCGCCAGGTTCAGCATGGACAGGGCCGAGCTTATGGAGACGGGGCAGAGCAGGCGGAAGAGCACCACGCTCCACAGCGCGTAGGAGCACCACCTGGGCGCGCGCCTGAGCAGCGCCCGGGCGAGCAGCACGACGAGGATGACAGCCCCCGCCGTCAGGCTCATGTTTATGATCTGCCTGAGCAGGTCGGCCAATTTTTACACCTCCTTGCGGTGCGTTCAGGTCAGCATAAAGCTGTCAATCATTCCGTTTAAGGCCGCGCTGTCGGCCTCATCGGCCCAGACGGCCTGCAGCTGCCAGGCCTCTGTGCCGTCAGTCACGCAGCGGGTGCGGGTCACGCTGCCGCCGTCGTGTCCGAGGACATCCCGGCCGGCGCCTCCGGCCTCCTCCGTGGAGACGGGCAGCACGGTCAGGGACGCGCCGGAGGGGCTCTCCCAGCGCCAGCTGCCATCCCCGCCCACCATGGTCCAGCCCTCGACGGGTACGTACATGAGCCAGCCGTCGCCCCAATAGGTCTCGGTCGCGCCTGTGGCGGGGGCGAGGCGGTTGTCCACCGTGAAGCTCTCGAACATCAGCGCGAGCGTGCTGCCCACGGAGGCCGCGTAATCCGGCGCGTCTGTGCCGTCCGGCCAGCAGGCCGTGACCCGCCAGGAGCAGCCCTCGCCTTCAAAGATGTCCGTGTGCAGGGCGAAGCCATCCGCCGGGCCGGCAGCAGCGCTGCTGTCCCCGTCGATGCGCTCGACGCTGAAGTATGCCCCGGGCACATAGCCGGATTCCCAGCGGCAATAGCTGCCGGCGGCGTCAGTCTGCGTCCAGGCGGAGAGGGGGATGTAGCAGTACCAGCCCTGGCCGGTATAGAGCTGGGCGGGGAAACTGCCGCTGTCCGTGCCGCTGCTAAGCTGCTCCGTCCAGTCTGTGAAGAACAGAGGCAGGTCCAGGCCGTTCTCCGTGACGTACCAGTCGTAGAGCTGCTGCGAGGCGGTGCCGTAGCCGTAGTCTGAGGAGTATGTGTCGCTCAGTATGCTGCAGCTCCCGTCGTCATAGCTGAGCAGGTACACGCGGCGGTCGGGTTCAAAGCAGTAGTAATTGCCCTCCGCATACTGCAGCGCCCCCGCGGACATGACCTCGTCGGGCTCTGCGTCTATGTGGTAGTAGACGCTGTAGGACCAGGCCTCCAGGGCGCCCGACGGCGCCAGACCGCTGACTTCACCCAGGCAGCTGAGCTCATAATATGAGTCGCCTGAGGGGTCGCTGCCGCTGCTCCGGGATTCTGTGTCCTCCTGCACCCTGGAGGAGATGTATTCGTCAATGCTTGCGTACAGCCCGGTCTGAGCGGACTGCAGCAGCTCCGCCGCCGAGGCGCTGAGATGGAAGCTGTCCGCAATCTCCCGCGCGGCGGCGCCCTCGGTGGCGGTGTACTCGTTGAGGGTGATGGCGCTGTCGTCCCAGCGGGCGGTTATGACGTAGTGTACGTCCTCCGTGACAGGCACGTAGACAGCGTACTCGTGTTCGCCGTCGCCGCTGTCGTACTCGCACGCGGTTACGGTCTCATAGGGCGAGGGGCCGTTTAACAGCTCCACCGTGACAGTTGAGCCTGTGCCATAGGCCGAGGAGAAGGCCCAGCACAGGTGGCTGCTCATGGGCATCCCGTCGTACTGCCAGAGCTGCATGGGCAGGTAGATGTACCAGCCGTCGCCGTCAAAGCGCTCGGCGGGGAAGCTGCCCAGCGTGTCGTCGCCGCCGTTTAAGCGGCTCGTCCAGTCGAGGATGTAGACCGGCATGCCGCCGACAGTGTACATGTATTCGTCCCACACGAGCTTGTAGTAGGAGTCGTACAGCGCCATACGGTCGTTTATATCAGTCCTCCAGCCAAACGGCGCATAGCGGCCGTCTGGGTAACGCTGCATAATTTCGAGCTGGGTGCCGTTCAGATTGAACCAGTCCCCGTCGCGCTGCATACCGCCTGCGATATTGACGTCCTCCTCGGCTATGTCGAGCTGGAACCACACGTCGTACGTCCAGCCCTCTATGACGGCGTCGGGGTCGAGGCCGTCTATCTCGCAGACCTTCTCCAGATTTTCAATGCGCCAGTCCGTGGCGGGGAAGACGGATACGCCGTCGCTCGACCAGGTTACGCTGCCGAGGCTGCGCTCGTATCCGGTGCTGAGCATGTCATAGACCGAGGCATAGCGCCCGTCGGACTGCGCGTCCGCCGCGCCCGGCGTATTATCCGGCCCGGTCTCCGACGGCGCGGGGTTCGCCGCGCAGCCGGCGATTACGCCCACGGCGAGCACCGCGGCGAGAACGGTTATCCAGCGCCGCGCGGGCCGGATGCGGGCGATGGCCCTGATCCTGCGTTTTGTGTCATCGCCGAAGGAGAGGGATACGGCCAGGCTGACGCCACGGCCTGCGGCCAGGTTGAGCAGGGTCTGGGCGTAGTCGGCGCGGGAGGCGCCGCCGAGGCGCTTTATGGCGGCCTCGTCGCAGCTGGCCTCCATGTCGCGCATGGCCAGTATCCAGGCCAGCCACACGAGCGGGTTGAACCAGTGCAGGCAGAGCGCGATGTACGCCAGCGGCTTTATGAGGTGGTCGCCGCGCCTGATGTGGCAGCGCTCGTGAGCGAGGACGCACTCTCGCTCGCACCCGCTCAGGTTTTCCGGCAGGTAGATTTTCGGGCGTATCAGGCCCGAGACGAAGGCGGTGCCTATGCGCTTCGAGACGTACACGCGGCCCTCGAAGTGCTGCGAGTCCCAGAGCCTGACGCGCAGGCTGAGATACGACACCAGCGCCCAGAGCAGCATGGCCGCCGCGGCGCACACCCAGACCCAGGCCAGCACTTCCTGCCAGCCCGGCCATGCGGGCGCATTCTGCACGGCGCCTGCGCCTGTTGCTACGGGCAGGTCAACTGCTTGCTGCGCCGTCTGCGCGGACTGGTGGATGACGCCTGCGTAGTCCACCATCGTGATATGTCCGGAACCGGTGCTGACCGGGGCCCGCGCCAGGTTCAGCATGGACAGGGCCGAGCTTATGGAGACGGGGCAGAGCAGGCGGAAGAGCACCACGCTCCACAGCGCGTAGGAGCACCACCTGGGCGCGTGCCTGAGCAGCACCCGGGCGAGCAGCACGACGAGGATGACAGCCCCCGCCGTCAGGCTCATGTTCAATACGGTTTCAAGGCAGCTTGCCATTTTGTTCACTCCCTTCGCGGTTCATGGCACTGCACATGCCTGTCACTCCTTCATGCCGTCTATGATGGCCTGGAGCTCGGCTATCTCCTTCTGGGAGAGCTTCTTGCGAGAGGTGAAGGCGGCCAGGAAGGCGGGCAGGGAGCCGGAGAAGGTCTCCTCCACAAAGTGCTCGCTGCGCTGGGCGTAAAACTCCTCGCGCGATACAAGCGAGGTCACGGTGCCGTTCTCATTGCAGAACAGCCCCCGCTCGCGCAGGCGCTTGAGCACCGTGTAAGTGGTGGACTTCTTCCAGCCGAACTCGCCCTCCGCCAGCTTAACCAGCTCGGCGGAGCTCACCGGCTCGCGCGCCCAGATGATGTCGGCAAAACGGGATTCCATGGCACCGAGTCCTATGTCAGCCATATATGCAACCTCCTTTGGTCTACAAACTGTCGTCTACGATTTTAGTCTACAATATGTCGACTCTCTTGTCAATAGGAAATTTCATAATCTTTCGGAACGCGCCGCGGCCTTGCGCCGGGGGCCGACTCTATGCTACAATGTCCACGGGAGGCGATAAAATGAGAGATTTTGAGAAGATATGCCCCATCGCCGTCGTGCAGGCCGCGCCGGTGATGTTCGACGCCGCCGCCTGCGCGGAGAAGGCCGCGCGCCTCATCGACGAGGCGGCGGGGCAGGGGGCAAAGCTGATAGTGTTCCCCGAGCTCTTTATACCCGGCTATCCTTACGGGCTGACCTTCGGCTTCACGGTCGGGCACAGGGACGAAAAAATGCGCCCCGACTGGGCGCGGTATGCGGCAAACTCCGTGCTGGTCCCGGGGAAAGAGCTGGACCTGCTCTGTGAGCGGGCCAGGGCGCACGGCGTCTGGGTCAGCATCGGCATCTCCGAGCGCGACGCGGTGACGGGCACGCTCTACAACTCCAACGCCTTCATAACGCCGGAGGGTGCGGTGCACTCCTGCCACCGCAAGCTAAAGCCCACCGGCGCCGAGCGCGTTGTCTGGGGTGACGCCGACCGGAGCTTCTTCCCCGTGGCGGACACGCCCTGGGGCGTGATGGGCAGCATGATATGCTGGGAGAGCTACATGCCCCTGGCCCGCGCGGCGCTCTACCAGAAGGGCGTGACGATCTACATCTCGCCCAACACCAACGACAACCCCGAGTGGCAGAGCACGATCAGGCACATAGCGCTGGAGGGCCGCTGCTATTTCATCAACTGCGACATGTATTTCACGAGGGACATGTACCCGGACTGGCTGCACGCGCCGGAGGAAGTGGCCGCGCTGCCGGAGACGGTGTGCCGCGGCGGCAGCTGCATAGTGGACCCGCACGGGCACTATGTCACCGAGCCGCTCTGGGACCGCGAGGGCATAATCTGCGCGGAGCTGGACATGGGCATGGTCCCTGCCAGCCGCATGGAGTTTGACGCCTGCGGACACTATGCGCGCCCGGACGTGCTGAAGCTGGACGTGCGCGATGCATAACGGAGGTAATTATGGCATTTCCTTTTGACACAACGTCCTACCGCGCCGCCTCGCGCAGGCGCGTGGTAATGGCGGGACGGGGCATGGTCTGCGCCAGCCAGCCGCTGGCGGCGCAGGCGGGCCTGGATGTGCTGCGCCGCGGCGGCAACGCTGTGGACGCGGCCATAGCGGCGGCGGCCGTGCTCACGGTGGTGGAGCCGACCTCGAACGGGCTGGGCGGGGACGCCTTCGCCCAGATCTGGATGGACGGCAAGCTCTACGGGCTCAACAGCTCCGGGCCGGCCCCGGCCCTGGCGGACGCGGCCTTCCTGCGCGGGCGCTTCGGCGCCGTGCCTGAGCAGGGCTGGTACGCCGTGAACGTGCCCGGCATCCCCGCCGCCTGGGCCGAGGCTCACCGGCGCTTCGGCCGCCTGCCCTACGCGGGGCTCTTTGCCAGCGCCATAGACTATGCGGAGAACGGCTATCCGGTCGCGCCTGTGGTCTCGCGGCTCTGGCGGGACGATTTTAACATCTTCAGCCGCTTCAGGGACGAAGAGGTATTCCGTCCCTGGTTCGATACGTTTACCTTCCGCGGCGCGCCGCCGCAATCCGGGGAGATGGTGCGCCTGCCTGACCTGGCCGGGAGCCTGCGCGACATAGCGGAGACGGGCAGCGAGAGCTTCTACCGCGGCAGGCTGGCCGAAAAGACGGACGCCTGGTCGCGCCGCACGGGAGGCTGGCTGCGCTATGACGACCTGGCAGCCTTCCGCCCGGAGTGGGTGGAGCCTATCTCGGTGGACTACCGCGGCTACACGGTCTGGGAGCTGCCGCCCAACGGGCACGGCCTGGTGGTGCTCATGACGCTGGGCATCCTGGACGGGCTCCCGCGCCTGGACGGCTCGCCCGAGAGCGTGCACCGGGCCATAGAAGCCATGAAGCTGGCCTATGCAGACGGTAAACGCTACATAGCCGAGCCCGGCGCCATGGAGTATACAGCCGGGCAGCTGCTCAGCGGGGAGTATCTCGCCTCCCGGCGCGCGCTCATCGGACGCGAGGCGCTCCTGCCGGCGCCCGGCACGCCGGACTGCGGCGGCACGGTGTATTTCTGCACGGCCGACGCCGAGGGGAACATGGTGAGCTGGATACAGTCCAACTACAACGGCTTCGGTTCCGGCGTGGTGATACCCGGCACAGGCATAGCCCTGCACGACCGCGGCTGCAACTTCAGCCTGGACCCGGCCTCGCCGAACTGCATGGCGCCCGGCAAGCGGCCCTATCACACCATAATCCCCGGCTTCCTCACCCGGGACGGCCAGCCGGTGGGCCCCTTCGGCGTGATGGGCGCCTTCATGCAGCCGCAGGGCCACGTGCAGGTTTTGATAAACCTGCTGGACCTGGGCATGAACCCGCAGGAGGCCCTGGACATGCCGCGCTGGCAGTGGACGGGCGGCAGGCGCATCGAGCTGGAGGACTCCTATCCGGCGGACACGGCATCGGCGCTGGCAGCGCGCGGCCATGAGCTCGCTGGCGGCGACAGCGTCAACTTCGGGCGCGGCCAGATCATCTGGCGCAGCGGCGACGGCGTCCTCTGCGGCGCCACCGAACCCCGCGCCGACGGCGGCATTGCCGCCTATTGACGCCCGTCCGGGGACAGGAGGACATCGCATAATAAAAAAGCGCCCCCGCTGCAGGCGGGGGCGCTTTGGCTTTTATCAGAACAGGTGCACGTTCGCTATGACGGCGGAGAAGACTATCGAGACCGTCGAGCAGAGCTTTATGAGTATGTTAAGGCTGGGGCCTGATGTGTCCTTAAAGGGGTCGCCGACCGTGTCGCCGATGACGCCGGACTTGTGGCACTCGCTGCCCTTGCCGCCGTGGTGCCCGGCCTCTATGTACTTCTTCGCATTGTCCCAGGCGCCGCCGGAGTTGGACATGAACACCGCCATGCCGAAGCCGCAGGTGGTTGTGCCTGCCAGCAGGCCCACCACGCCCTCGACGCCGAGCACCAGGCCGGTGCCGATGGGGACAATGACGGCCAGCAGGGCCGGGAGGACCATGGCCCTGAGCGCGCCCGTGGTGCAGAGGTCAACGCAGCTCTCGTAGTCCGGCTCGGTTTCGCCCTCCATGATGCCCGCGATCTCGCGGAACTGGCGCCTGACCTCCACGACGACGTGCTGGGCCGCCTTCTGCACCGCGCTCATGGTGAGCGCGCCGAAGATGAACACCAGCATGGTGCCGACAAAGAGGCCCACCAGCACGGCCGGGTTGGTGACGGACAGGTCCATGGGCCCGCCCAGCGCCTCCTCGGCCACCTCGACATAGCTTACCAGCAGCGCCAGAGCGGTCAGCGCGGCGGAGCCGATGGCAAAGCCCTTGCCGGTGGCGGCGGTGGTGTTGCCCAGGGAGTCGAGCGCGTCCGTGCGCTCGCGCACCTCTTCGCCCAGGCCGCTCATCTCGGCGATGCCGCCGGCGTTGTCAGCCACGGGGCCGTAGGCGTCGGTGGCCAGGGTTATGCCCAGGGTGGCCAGCATGCCGATGGCGGAGATGCCGATGCCGTAGAGACCGTTATTGAAGGATATCTCGTACAGATCGCTGCCGGTGGTGAGCGTGCCGCCGCTGGCGAGGAAGCTCACGATGACCGCCACGCCGATTATGAGTATGGGGGCGGCGGTGCTGACCATGCCGAGGGAGATGCCGCCGATTATTGTGGTGGCCGCGCCGGTTTCCGTCGCGTCGGCCAGGTTCTGTGTGGGCTTATAGGTGTCCGAGGTGTAATACTCGGTGACGTAGCCGATGGCGCAGCCCGCGGCCAGGCCGCAGAATATGGAGACGAGGATGCCTATCCAGCTGGCGCCCTCGACGTCCTTCATGACGTACCAGGTGAGCGGGATGCAGAGCACCGCGCAGAGCGCGGCGGCAAAGTAGGTGCCGGTGCGCATGCTCTTGAGCAGCTCGCGCTGGCTGGCCTTCTCGCCGGTCTTGATCATGAATGAGCCGATCAGTGAGCAGATGACGCCAACTACGGCGATGGCCAGGGGCAGGAACATGCCGTTCCAGCCGTAACCGGCGGAAGCGCCTATGGCAAAGGTGGCGAGGATGGAACCGACGTAGCTCTCGTAGAGGTCCGCGCCCATGCCGGCGACGTCGCCTACATTGTCGCCCACGTTGTCTGCGATGGTGGCCGGGTTGCGCGGGTCGTCCTCGGGGATGCCCGCCTCGACCTTGCCGACCAGGTCCGCGCCGACGTCGGCGGCCTTGGTGAATATGCCGCCGCCCACGCGGGCAAACAGGGCCGCACAGGAAGCGCCCATGCCGAACATGACCATCGTGTTGGCTATCGTCTCCGCGTCGCAGTGGAAGCCGTACTCGAGGATGAGGAACCACACCGAGACGTCCAGTATGCCCAGGCCGACGACAGTGAAGCCCATGACCGAGCCGGAGGAGATAGCCACGCGCAGGCCACGGTTGAGGCTCTCGCTGGCGGCGTTGGCCGTGCGCGCGTTGGCGCTGGTGGCTATGCGCATGCCCACAAAGCCTGCCATGCAGGAGTAGAAGCCTCCCGTCACAAAAGCGAAGGGCACGAACTTGTTTACCAGCCCCTCGCCGTCAATCCAGGGCACGTAGGCCAGAACCGCCAGTATGACGGCAATTATGGCGAAGATGATCGCCACCGTCTTGTACTGGCGCTTCAGATAAGCGTTTGCGCCCTTGCGGATGGCGGCCGCGATCTTCTCCATCGTCGGCGTGCCCTCCGAAAACTTCTTTACCCTCCTCGCCTGTGAATAGGCGAAAAGCAGCGCGACGAGCGCACCCACTACGCCGAGCCAGAACAGGTTCTCCATTCGTCCATCACTCCTAACACTGTACTTGCGTGCCGGCAACCTCCGGCTGTGAATTTAATTTTACATGATTGTTAAGCAGAAATCAACCAACAAGTACAAAAATGACGCGAAAAAACAGAAAAATTTTTGATTAAATGCACAAAATGTTTGGAATGTTTAGGACGTCCGAGGCAGCTGATTCATTGCTTGTGCAGGATATTTCAACCTTTTCAGGCAGTTTTACGGCGCATACCGGCGGACGGGATGCAGTGAAACACCTGTGGGGTAGTTCTTGCAATTTTTGAAATACTTGATTATAATTACTCAAGGCTAACACACTTTGAGAAGAGCTAATTTTTTGCAAGTACGGAGTGAAGAATTGATGGATAAAATCACCGAGCAGCAGAAGCTGGAGGGCAGAAAACTGCGGCCGGTATCGCCTTTTATATACAGGCTGCTGGGAAATGTGGTCGTCAACGGCGTGCTGGTGAAGAAGTACAACGCGCACTTTACATATGTGGACGACGTCTCCAGGTACCGTGGCCAGAGCTATGTGGTGGTCTCCAACCACGCCTCGCGCATGGACTATGTGTTCACCGCCCCGGCCTTCCTGCCGGACACCTTCAACTTTGTGGTGGGATACAATGAGTTTTTCCGCAGCCACCTGGCCATGATCCTGCGCATGATGCAGACGGTGCCGAAGAAGAACTTTGTCCACCAGCCCTACGCCATACGCCAGATGATGAAGATCATACGCGAGGGCGGGCGCATTATCCTCCTCCCCGAGGGCATGAGCTCCATCTCCGGGGCCAACCAGCCCTGCGCGCTTGGCAGCGGGCATCTGCTCAAGAGCCTGGGCGTACCGGTACTGTACACCAAGATAGCCGGCGGATACCTGACCGCGCCGAAGTACAACCTGGAGGACCGCATAGGCCGCGTGGACGTGGAGGCCGGCGTGCTATTCACGCCGGAGCAGCTTGAGGGCATGACGCCGCGGGAGATCCAGCGCCAGCTCGACGAGAAGCTCTACCACGACGACTATGAGTGGAACAAGACCGCGCGCGTCAGGTTCGACGCTGCCGGGCGTATGGCCGATAACATGCACCAGCTGCTGTTCTGGTGCCCCAGGTGCGGCGGTGAGCTCACCATGACCAGCGGCGGGGACGCCATACGCTGCAGGAAGTGCGGCAACGGCGGACACCTGAACGAATACTACGACCTCATCCCCGACGAGGGCAGCACGCTGCCGGACACGCCGCGCGTGTGGTTCGACATGCAGCGCGGGCACGTGCGCTCCATGGTGAGGCAGGAGGGCTTCACGCTCTCTGAGCGCGTGCAGCTCGGCGTGCTGCCTCAGCACGGTTACCTCAAGGAGCAGAAGACCAGCGAGATAACCGGCGACGGCACCCTCACGCTGGACGCCGGGGGGCTGCACTTCGAGGGCCGTAAGAACGGGGAGCCGTACAGCTTCTTCATACCCATCAAGAAGCTGCCCACCTACGGCATGTGCACGGACGTCTCCCGGTTCTACACCTTCGTGGACGGCGAATTCACCGAGTTCTATCCCGAGCGGGACAGCACGGAGCTCTGGATGATGGCCACCGAGGAGATGCACCGTGCCCAGGGCGGTCTCTGGCAGGACTTCCCCTGGAAGGAGCAGGCGGAGGCCCGCGGGTAAAAGATAAAGACGGCGCGCCGAAGCGTGCCGTCCTCTATAAATAAAGCAGTATCGGGGTGCGTTGGGCATGTTCACCGTATATCACCTTATCTGGCTCTTCATAAGCGCAGCGGTTCTCGCAGCGGGGCTGGGGTACGTGCTTAAAAAACGGCCACGGCTCCGGAGCGTACTTACGGCGCTCTGTCTTGTCTGCGTGGCGAGCGAGCTCATGAAGGTCTTCTCCAGCATCGAGATGGTCCCCAGCGCGGACGGCAGCACCTGCTATCCCTATCTGGAGCTGGGCCATGTGCCGCTGCATTTGTGCTCAATGCAGGTCGTCTTCATATTCTACGTGCGGTTCACGAAGAACACTGGCAGGCGCACGGCGCTGCTGGCCTTCATGTATCCCACCTGCCTGGCGGGCGCCCTCCTCGCCCTGCTCATGCCCAGCATCTTCGGCGGCAGCGTGGACGCGCAGGAGGCCTTCGGCCGGGCGCTGCCATACCAGTACTTCCTCTACCACTGCGCGCTCATCGTCCTGGGCGCGTATATACCGCTCTGCGGGGAGGTGGATATAAGGCCGCGGCACTGGCTGAGCACCATGGGCATGCTGGCCGTGTTTGCCTTCGCGTCCATCTACTTCAACAGCATCTTCGCCGACGCGACATACGAAAACGGCGCGCTGGTGAGCGTCGATTACGTCACCAACTTCCTCTTCACGTACGAGCCGCCCTTCGACCTGGGCATAACGGAGAAATGGCAGTGGATGCTCTACCTGGGCACCATCGGTGTGCTGGCCGCCGCTTTTGTGGCGGCGCTGTACATACCCGTCTTCCGCCGTGCCCGGAGGGAGGGCAGGACACACGACACATAATGCAAAGCCCGCTCCACTGGGAGCGGGCTTTTTCATCCGGCCGCGGCCGGTCAGGCGAGGACCTTTTTAAACTGGGGGAGGAGATATTCATACATCCTGCGATGCCCCTCGACGCTGGGGTGGATGCCGTCGGCGGAGAAGAGGCTGTCAAACACGCGACGGTAGAGGAACGCGCTGCGCACGTCCAGCACAGGCACGCTGCGGCTGGCGGCCACCTTCATGACGGCCAGGTTGTACATCTCGTTCCAGTGCTCGATGCTGTCCGTCGTGCCGAGGAAACGCATCAGGGACTCTGGGTCGGCGCGTTTGGAAAACCACTTGAAGTAGCGGCGGCCGAATACCGGGATCAGGTTTAGCACCAGCGGGCGGCTGCCCAGGGCTATGATGCGGTCCAGGACCCGGGCGTAGCTCTCCGTGAAACGCTCCATCGGCGTGTTGCAGTCGTGCTCCGCCTCGGGCGTCTCCGCCACGGCAGGCCAGTCAAAGTCGCTGTCGTTCCCGCCGAGCATGACGAGCGTGTTGGGACACTCGGCGATATCGCCCTCATAGCGGCTCATGCGCTCCAGGGCGCTGGTACTGGTGCAGCCGAAGCGGCTGTGGTTGTGTACGTCCAGCTCCAGCTCTCCGCCGAGCAGGTTGACAAACGAATCCTTGCAGCGGACATATCTTCCGGCATCGTCTTTATATACAACTCCACCGGTTATAGAATCACCTATTACACACAGAGGACTGGCCATGTTCAAAAACCCCGCTTTCCATGCCGGAATTATGATGGCATTATTATACGTCCCGCGCACACGTTTGTCAACTTAAATTTCTGTTAACGACAAAAGAATTTTTAGTTTCTGCATTCCATGCAGAATGTGAACGTGCTGCCCCGTCCGGGCTCGCTCTCCACGGAGAGTGTGCCTCCGTGGGCGTCGGCAATCTGCTTGACCATGGCCAGGCCCAGGCCGCTGCCCTTGTCCACGCCGCGGGAGGAGTCCGCCTGCCAGAAGCGCTCCCATATATGAGGCAGGTCGCGCTTGGCTATGCCTATGCCGTTGTCGGCGACGGTGAGCGTGAGCCGGCCTTCCGCGGCAGCGAGCGAGACGCGCACGCGTCCGCCCTCGGGCGTATACTTACAGGCGTTCTCAACCAGGTTCTGCACCAGGCGGCTCATGAGCCCGACATCCACGTTGGCGTGTACTCCGGGGGCGATGTCCTTTTCCACCTCCAGCGCCTTGCCGGAGGCGCGGACGGTCTCGTCGGCCACGACGTCCGCCAGCTCGGAGAAGTCCGCGTCCTCGCGGGAGATGGCCTGCGTGCCCTGGTCCATGCGCGTTATGTTGAGCAGCTGGTTGATGAGCGTGGACATACGCCGGCCCTGGCGCTCCACCACCTCCAGGCTCTCGCGGTAGTCGTCCACGGTCTGCGCATTCTGCCGCGCGTACTCGCACTCGGCGAGGATTATGGCCACGGGCGTGCGCAGCTCATGGGAGGCGTCGGAGGCAAAGCGCTTTTCGCTGTCAAAGCTGCGCTCCAGCCGGTCAAACATGCGGTCGAAGGTGGCAGCGAGGCGGTGTATCTCGTCCCGGCCCCGGCGCAGGCCGATGCGTGCGGTGAGGTCGTCGCCGTCGTTTATGGCGTCCACGGTGTCCGTGATCTGGCGTACGGGCTTGAAGGCATGCCGGGCGATGAACCAGCCGACCACGGCCGTGATGACAACCAGCACGGGCAGGAGTATCAGGGCCAGTATGGTGATGACCCTGGCGGCGGAGAAGTCATTTTCAGCGCTGGTGATGCCGCGCAGCCAGACGCTGCCCGCGTCCGTCTGGACCAGGAGGTCGTAGACCAGGAAAGGGGAGCCGTCAATCGTCACCTGGCGCATCTCGCCGTTGTGGAATTCTTCCTCGCCGTCAAAGTCGTTTGTGCCCGCGCCGCCGAGAAACTCTCCATCGGCGGAGTAGGCCTGGACGTAGACGTTGTGGCGGTAGAAGTCCAGCTCATCCAGGTCGAGGAAGCCTCCGTCGAATTCGACGTCGTCAATCTCATCGTGTACCACGTCCAGCAGAGTGCCCTCCGCCGTGTCGGAGATGACGCCGCGGCCGGCGATGAGGATGACGCCGAACACCAGTACCACGACCAACACCATCATGAGCGTGAAGTAGATGGTCACGCGCGTCTTGATAGAGAGAAACTTCATTTTTCCTCCCGCAGAACCCAGCCCGCACCGCGCACAGTGTGGATGAGCTTGGTGTCAAAGGGCGCGTCAACCTTGCGGCGCAGGTAGCTCATGTACACGTCCACGACGTTGGTGCCGCCCTCCCAGTCGTAGTTCCAGACGCTGTTCTCTATGGCTTCGCGTGAGAGCACGCTGCCCTTGTTGCGGATGAGGCAGCTGAGCACGGCGAATTCCCGTGTGGAGAGGTCTATGTCACGCCCTGCGCGGGTGACGGTGTGGGCGGCCTCGTCCAGGGTCAGGTCGCCGCAGGTGAAGACGCTGGTGGACGCGCCCACGCTGCGGCGGGTCATGGCCCGGATGCGGGCCAGCAGCTCGTCAAAGGAGAAGGGCTTGATGAGGTAGTCGTTGGCGCCCAGGTCCAGACCGGCGACGCGGTCGCTCACCGCGTCTCGCGCGGTGAGGAAGAGCACGGGGGTGTTGTCCCCGCTCTCACGCATGCGGCGCACGGCGGCAAAGCCGTCCAGCTTCGGCATCATGACGTCGAATATCGCCGCGTCGTATTCCGCCGCGGCCAGGTAGTCAAGCGCCTCCAGGCCGTCAAAGCAGGCGTCGGTGCTGTAGCCCGCCGCGCCCAGGCGCTTGCATATGATGCGGTTGAGGTCCCTCTCGTCCTCGACAACCAGTATACGCATGGTCACACATCCCTTCCCCGTAATTATGCCGTGATTTTCTTAGAGCCCTATTAAAATAATACAGCATTTTCACAGATTTAAAAGTTAAAAATTTTTAATAATCGTCTAATTTATATGGAGTAAAATAAGCGCAGGCTGAAAACGGGAGGAAAAGCATGAAGAAGAAAATACTGATCATTATCATCGTCATCGTCGCCCTGGCCGCCGTGGCTCTCGGCCTGGTGTGGTACTTCGTCTGGAACGACAGCGCCTACATCGGCAGGGACGCCGCCTCGTCCGCCGCCCTGGCCGACGCCGGCTTCGCAGCCGCCGACGTGCAGCGCCTGAAGAGCGACTTTGAACGCGACGACGGGTTCGTCTACTATGAGGTCAGCTTCGTGAGCGGCACTACGGAGTACGAGTACACCATAGACGCCAGCACCGGCGCGGTGCTGCACGTACAGACCGAGAGCGTGTTCGACTAAAACGGCTCCGGGCATGGCAAAAGCCGCCCCTCTTGGGGCG